>Ga0307471_100000635_pt1 | contig 18134 bp, 15 predicted proteins | sample atmos_gasesAM3C__2_FD_204566 | JGI IMG/M metagenome (GOLD analysis project Ga0307471, IMG submission 204566) | Hardwood forest soil microbial communities from Morgan-Monroe State Forest, Indiana, United States - atmos_gasesAM3C_515 | ecosystem: Environmental > Terrestrial > Soil > Temperate...
CGACGGCAATAAGCGGCATAAGCTGTCGAGCGACCCTGACGCTCTTAAAGGTGGCCATAGCGGCGCAACAGTGGACGTTATCGTCCAATACGATGTACCACCGACGGATGCTCACCATCAGAAGGTGCGGAGCAAGGGCGGGTTCTGAAGACGAAGCTGGATTTCATCAAAGGGGCCTACTATTCCGTTCCCGTGGAGGCGCTAGATGCCCTGGAAGATGACCCGGATGTAGCTTATATCTCGCCCGACCGGCCCGTGTCCATCCATCAGGAAGATGGATGGTAGGGGGGTGGGGATCGAGAGGACAAATGAATAAGGCTTGTGTCCTCTACGCGTTGCAGCCACCCACTCTGGCCAATCGGAAACAAGATTTTGCGAAGCCGACCCAATTCTATGTCAGATCGCGCAAAGACGCAGACACATGGCTTCCCGGCGCGAAAGAATACGTCCATTTCGCGGCGAAGCGCGTTGCTCGGACTTGCGGCGGGTTTGCCGGGCAATACTCGCGAACTGCGTTCCCACGTTGTAGATGACGTAGAGATCGCTGTCCGGGCGATAGTTGTAGCGCAGGCGGAGATTGGCGCTAACCGCCTGAGCGTTCGATGTGTCCATCTGGAGGAGACCCGTGAAGGTCAAGAATCGGTTGAAGGAGTAATTCCCCTTCAAACTCGCTAAGACAACGGAGAAATTCCCGTTTGGCAGCGGCAATCGAAATCGGTCCCAGGTCTCCGAGGCGTCTTAAGATCAATCACATAAGTTTGTTTCGCGGCAAGATGAGCAGATAGCAAGTAGTGATCGTCAGGATCCACAGTCAGGTAGTCGAATCATTTTCCTCCCGGGCCTGGCAGATCGAACTCTGCTATTTTCTTCAGCGTAGGGCCGCTCGATTGAGGAGCGCCCTTAGAGTTTAGGCGCAAACATCAGCACGAATGTTAGAAGCAGGAGCACCGCACTGCTTTGGACTAAGCGTTTTTTTTCCCTACTTGAGAGCGATGTCGCTCAGTGCTGCCTTGATTCCAGCCGCGACCGAGTCGGTATTGCCGGCAGCCCAGAAGTGCATGAAAAAGAGTCGAGGCTGCTCCGTAAGCATATGACTATGCAGAGCCGTAATGGAAATGTGATGCTCCTCCAGCGCTGAGATAACGGGATTCACTTCCTCGGCCGTGAGCACAAAATCGCCTGTCGTAGCAACTTTGCCCGCGCCCGTTTCTTGGAAATTGATAGACTCCGCAACGCCCTGGGGCGATGCGAGTGTCATGCCGTTTTCTGTTATTTCTTGGGAACGCGCCAAGCCGAAAGAAAGAACTCCACCTCTGGGCGTGCCTTGCCGCCCGATCGTGTCATTCGCAATTTTGACCCATTCGGGTGGAGTAGTTGGCTCAGGTGCCGGCGGCACGGGCTTTTCAAGAGGAGTCTTTGAAGTAGCAAGAGCGGCGCGCAAGGAGCCAGCGATCTGAGCGGCGGCACCGTGGCCCAGGTAATGCATGTACATTACGTGTGGCCCGCCGCTACGTACTTTGTGATCCCCGATTTGTTTCGGGACTCTGCCATGGCTTCAATGCAGTGTGCGGTTCCATTCTACACGTTCCGGCCTTCGGATCGCTGCAGTTGCGCCTTCGCGTCGTATCTTGGCAGTTCTATTACTCACTTTCCTGCGACCCTGCGGTCGGTGGGCCTTACAATCTGTTGACAAATTCCAGATGCCACGGTGACAACCTTCTCGTACAATTCTGGCTATCTCAAACCGGACAAAGCTCGAAAAACGAGCATCAGCCCGTGGATTCCCGCACGCGCTGGAGCCCGAATTCGACACCAAACGTTATTTGGCAGGAGGAGTATACATGAAGCGTGCCATTAAGTTCCTGAGGTCATCTCTGATTCTTGGGCTCGCGGTGCTATTGCTTCCCGTTCTCGCATTTGCGCAACATTACAAACAAACGAACCTCGTTTCGGATTTGGCCTCGATTTCTACGCCAAATCCTCCGGATCCCAATCTGAAAAACCCTTGGGGACTGACTCGCTCCCCGGGCGGCAGCCCTTGGTGGGTTTCCAACAATAATTCCGGCACGTCCACTCTCTACGACGGCGCGGGCGCGGCAATTCCGATTAATGGTACTGGCAACGTCACCGTTCCGCCTCCCAATGGCTCGCCGGCGGGAACCCAGTCGACTCCAACAGGTGTCGTTTTTAATGGCAGCCCGACGGATTTTCTCGTTGCCCCGGGCAAACCCGCTCACTTCATCTTTGTTACGGAAGATGGAACGATCTCCGGCTGGAACAGCGGGCAGAATGCCGTCCTCGTGTTTCCGAAGAACGATGAATTCGGTCTTGGTGTTGACAACTCGGGTAACGGGTCCCCGAATGGCGCCGTCTACAAAGGCGCGACCTCCGGCGAAATCAACGGCAACAAATTTCTTTACGTCACGAATTTTCGCAAGGCGCGCGTCGAAGTCTACGACACAAATTTCAAGCGTGTCTTTCTCGGTGATGATGCTTTCGAAGCCGAGGGAGTCCCTGACGGCTTCGCGCCCTTCAACATTCAGAACATCGGCGGCACGCTCTTTGTAACATACGCCAAGCAAGACGCGGCCCGGCACGATGACGTCGCCGGTGATGGGCTCGGTTTCGTTGAGATCTTCACGCCGGCTGGAAGACACATCGCCAATCTTCAGCATGGCTCGTGGTTCAATTCACCGTGGGGAGTTGTCTGGACCACACGTGATTTCGGCGAGTTCAGCAACGCCATTCTCGTTGGCAACTTTGGGAGTGGCAAGATTGCCGCTTTCAATGGTTTCACCTACAAATTCATGGGCTTCGTGAAGAACCCAGACGACTCCATCATGATCATCGACGGCCTGTGGTCGCTCACCTTCGGCAACGACGGGGGCGCTGGACCAGCCAACACGCTGTTCTTCAGCGCCGGCATTAACGGGGAACAGGATGGTCTGTTCGGCACGATCACCCCTGTCGACGGGCTTGACGGCGACGAGGAATAAACAGAAGATTCTAGGTCTGGTCCTTTGTGACGAAGACGAACAGGAACCAAGAAGATTTTCGCAAATCAAACGGCGGCGGGGCGCCAACGCAGCTTCATCGGCGCTCCGCAATGCCAATTTGAATCGCGAGCGTCCATCGACGCACTGCAAGCTACTCTGATTGCGCGTGCAGTTCGCCTGGCCATTTGTGAATTTTTCTCCAGGCTAGGCCGAGACCTGCATAGTGTCCAAGTTTCAACCTCATCGCTTGAAAATAAACTCCAGAGTTTTTGTTTGATTAGGCGCGATAGTGACCTTCTGAGTCAGAACCCCGAATTTTTCATGCCAAGCTTCGTTCGTGTATTCACCGGGCGGAACATTCTTCAGATCGAAAGCGCCATCCTTGTTAGTGACGGCGAAGTACGGATGCTTGAAGACAGCGATGTACCCCTTAACCTCTTCCTTGCAACTACCTCAAAGCAGGAGACACTCTGGACGAATTCCTCGAGGATTTTCCCTCGGTCAGCCGCCAAGACGCCATTACCGCGCTTGAGGACGCCAAGGCCGCACTTGTCGGCCAGCTTGGATGAAGATCCTTCTTGACGAATGTGTTTCCCGGCGTCTGCGAAATCACTTGCCCGGTCTCTGAGTGCCAATCCGCTCGATACGCTGGTTTCAGAGGACTCGAGAACGGTCGATCTCCTGACTGCCGCAGAAGCCTCCAAATTCGATGTGCTGCTCACTGTGGATTGCGGCTTTGAATACGAGCAGAATTTAGGCGGGCGACAAATCGCTATCCTTATTCTCTCCTCGAAGTCAATTCGCCTGGAAGACTTGCTGCCGCGGAAAAGGCGTGCAGAAGGCGCTTGATGACGATCAGGTGCCCGTCTAAAATGCATAGATTACTGAGGTGGGTTCTAGTACGAGAAAAGCTGTTATTCGTTCTTTGGCTTGTATTTTATACATAGTTCACATTTGAACTGTCGTAGCTCATTGCCGATAAAGACTCTTCTATGTCATTGAACTTCCAGCCCGTTACAACATACAAACCCAGGTTGGAAGGTAAGTTGCCCTTTCACAGGCGCGACATCCAAACCAGCCGGGATTAGCTTCCTCGAAGAAAAAAGGAAAAAATGACGATTGCGTTCAAGCTGGCGAGACGCGCCTAAAAGGAGGCGCAAGGAATGAGGCATACAAAGTGTTGGATCGTTGCCGTGGCGAGCCTGCTCGCTTTGGCACCTTTCTCTTCCGCAAAAAATCCGAGCGCAGTAAAGGCTGAAAAGGGCCGTCTTCAGAATTCGGGAAAGGTGACGCAGGAAATTCTCAATGTCGTTGCGTTGTGGTGATGCCGTCGGCGTTGAAAGCTCGGTTTCGTGTTGGGGGCAGCTACGGTCGCGGCACCACGGTTTGCCGCACGGGCAAGAAATTCACCGGTCCATGGGGAGCGCCTGCTATGTATGCGCTCGAAGGCGGGAGCTTTGGCTTGCAGTTTGGCGGCGAGGGCAACAGACTTCGTCTTTCTCGTGATAAACGATCGTGGCGCAGGCAGCCTGCTGCACAGCAAGGTAAAGCTGGGAGCGGACGCATCATTCGCCGCCGGACCAAAAGGACGCTCCGCGGCAGCAGATACTGACGCCCATATGCGAGCTGAGATTCTGAGCTACTCCCGTGCGCGCGGCGTGTTCATGAGAGGAGGGAAAATGAGATCCGCAAGGTAGCGCAATTAGGACGATCTTCATAGGAAGGCTCGAACACAACGATGACATTGATGACAGGATCATCAAAGAAATTAAAGAGTCCGATCTCGTCATCGCTGACCTGACCTACGGAAGACAAAGACTCGCAACGAGTGGTGAAGGAAGAGTCAAGAGATAGGTAATCAAGAATAGAGCCGACTTTGCCTCACAGGAGGTTAAGAATGATGAGACGACTCATTTGTTCAGTCAGTTGCGCTGTGCTCCTGACATTCTTTTCAGCATCGAATGCACAGGGCCAGCAGCCTCACCGAACTGTGACCGAAGTCTCGATGAAGAACATAGTGGAAGGCGTACTGCTTGTCATCGCGATGGCTGGCGCAATTGGCGGAGTGTGGAATCGGCTCAAATTAGGCAAAGGTATTGGTCTCCGATTCATTCAGTACCTTGGGTTGACAGTCCTTCTCCCAATCATTGTGATTCTCTCGCTCGAAGGCCGTATAAGCCAAGAAATGACCGGAGCTATAGCCGCTGCAGCTGTGGGAGCCGTTTTGGCTGGTGTCGGGAAGGATGAGCGAGAGTAGCCCATCAATTGAAACTTACGGTGGCGGGATACTGGTCGTGGTGGAAGGTGATGCTGCCATTCCTGACGTTTCTGGGCCTATCGTGCCCGACAACCCTCGCCTCCTCGACTCCGAGCGATTTGGCAAGAGCATGAATGCGGATGGCGGCGGTTTTCATGTCCAGACCATCGGCAGGAATGGAAGACTCTCCGATCCCGGCAGATCCAGCGCAATCACCGTAAATTTCTCGCCCAGCACAGGTAATATTGGCGTCCACATGCGAGACGTCTCCGCATAGCCATGCAGCAGGATGAGCGGTGCGCCATGGCCGCCCTCGTGTAATAAGCTTGACGCCCGCAACCTCCAGCACGCGCGAGACGAACTGCTTGTCTGCGGCCGCTCGGGCCATCCCTGAAAGCGAAAAACAAACCAGAAGCAAGCAAAGCAGACAAACAAACCGGGTAAAACCAAGGCTATCCTTCATGAATCCTGCGAATGACTCTTCCCTCCTGGGTACGTTTATCCCGCCTCAACTGTCGTAGTAATGACCGTTGACTTCCTCTCCGATGATCGCGACGTCGGCCTTCGACATATTGAGCGGATCGGACTTCCACCAAAAACCGATCGAAGGCACCTCGACTTGCGCCTCTAGTTGGCACGTGGCTCAAGTCCCGGTAAATCGGAAGTGTTTGGAAGAGTCGTCATATCCCACAGGCTCTCCGGTTGATTTATGCACCCACCGCGCCGTCGCGATCCCAAGCCTGGGTGTGATCTGCCGTTGAAGAAAAACCAAATGGCCTTTCGAGGCGATTCATTGCTTTCCTCGACTGCTATTGTTGCCAGCCACCGCCGAGGGCCCTGTAAAGCTGCACAAGACTCTGGTACTCGGCGCCGCGCGCTTCCGCGAGTGTGAGTTCGGCGGAAAACAGCGATCGCTGCCCGTCCAGCACTTCGAGATAAGTTGTCGTCCCTCCCGTGTAGCGCAAGTTGGAAAGGCGCACGGATTCCTGCAAGTCCTTGACGGTATCTTCCTGGCGGACCCGCACCTGATGGAATTTTTCGTAGCCGATCAACGCATCGGACACGTCGCCGAACGCGCGTTGAATGGTTTGCCGGTACGAAATCAAAGCCTGCTGGTGTTGCGACTTGGCCACCTCCAGATTCCCGCGAAGAGCGCCCCCCGTGAAGATGGGTTGGCTCACTTGGGCGCCGTAGGACCAGATTCCGACTTGCGAGCTCATCAGGCTGGAGAAAGCGCTGCTTCGTCCGAAAGATCCGCCGCCGGAGCCCGTCAGGGAGATTTGCGGAAAGAACTGCGCCTTGGCGACTCCGATTTCGGCGTTCGCGGAAACCAGGACTTGTTCAGCCTCGCGAATATCAGGCCGGCGCTCAATCAATGAGGAAGGCAGGCCCGGCGGCACTTCGGGAGGAAGCGGCTGCTCCACCAGCGGGCGTCCCAGAGGCACGGCCTGCGGGTAGTTGCCAAGGAGGATGCTGATGGCGTTTTCTTCTTGGGCGATCTGCCGTTCCAAGTCGGGAATTTGGGCGTTCGCCGAATCGAGAACTTGCTGCGCCTGCAAAACATCAAGCCTCGTAGCGACACCATGCTCAACGCGAAGATTGGTAAGCTTCACAGAGTCTTGCTGCGTTTTAACGGTCTCGTGTGTGATTTGAAGTTGAAGATCAAGTTGCAAGAGAGCGAAATAAGCGCTCGCCACGTCGCTCACGAGCGTTAATATGACCGTCTGCCGCGCATCTCCGGTCGCAAGGAGCTCGGCTCGCGACGCCTCGGTCGCGCGCCGCAGCCCTCCGAAAAAGTCCAACTGGAACGCCGCGTCGGCAGTAAGGAGCAGAAAGTTCGATTTGGTTTGGAAGTTATGTTCTTTTCCGCCGCTGAAATCACCGTTCCCTTGCACTTGTGGGAAAAGACGAGAGCGCGAGATGGCCACCTGGGCACGCGCGGCGTTGATGCGCTCCGTGGCGAGCTGCAAATCGTAGTTCTGCTTGAGCGCTGTGCGGATGAGCTCCTGCAATTGGGGGTCCTGGAAAACCTGCCACCAGGGAAGATCGGCATAGGACGCTGCTTGAGCTTGCGCCTGGGGGTTTTCGCTCAGATCACGGAAAGCCGTCGGAGGTTGAACGACGGGCCGATGGTAGTTCGGGCCCACCCTGCATCCAGCGGCGAGGCTCAAGGACATCATCGCCGCCATGAATGCTGCGACCTTCTTGATAGGCTTGCTCCGCTGCTCTTCCTTTGCACGGTTCTCGCGGTGCTCCATATCAATCCGCCTCCGCTGGAGTGGGAGCCGCCGGCAACGGACCCGAGGCATGCTCCTTGCCGGCGCCTGACCATTTTTCAACCATGTAGAAAATCGCAGGCACAAAGAAAATTCCGATCATGCTGGCGGCCAACATTCCGCCGATTACGGCCGTGCCCATGATTTGGCGGGCAACCGATCCGGCGCCGGTAGCCGTCCACAGGGGCACGCAGCCGAGAATGAACGCGAAAGACGTCATGAGGATGGGCCGCAGGCGAAGCCTGGCCCCTTCGAGGGCGGCATCGACCAGGGGTTTTCCATTCTCGTATTGCTCCTTGGCGAACTCGACGATCAAAATCGCGTTCTTTGCAGCCAACCCGATGAGCATGACCAGTCCGATCTGCGAGTAGATATCGTTCTCAATCTGGACCATGTAAGGCGGCAGGAAAGTTCCTAGCAGCGTGCGACGCAGCCACAGAATTCCAAAGGCCCCAAAGATCGCGACCGGCGTGCTCAGCAGTACGCTGAACGGCAGCGACCAACTTTCATACAAGGCCGCCAAAATCAGGAAGACGAATAACAGGGAAAGTCCGAAGATCGCCGAAGCGGGCACGCCTTCCCGGGCCTTCTGCTCTTGATAGGACATTCCCGAATAGTCGAAGCCCATCTCTCGCGGCATCGTCTTTCTAAACACATCTTCGAGGGCCGCCGTGGCTTGGTCCGAGCTGTAGCCCGGCGCTGCGCTGCCGTTGATTTGCGCCGCGCGATACTCGTTGAAACGCATTGTAAACTCCGGCCCGAGCCGCGGCTTTACGCTGGTTAGCGTGGACAGCGGGACGTCCTCCCCTTTGCTGTTGCGAACGTAGAACCGTCCGACGTTTTCGGCCTTGGCGCGGTCTTCGCCTTCCGCTTCGATATAAACCTGCCATTGCCGGCCGAACCGGTTGAAATAGTTGATGAAGTATCCGCCCATGAATGCCTGGATCGTCCGGTAGACATCGTTGAGAGGCACGCCCTGCTTCAGCACTTTGTCACGGTCCACTTCGACATACTCCTGTGGCACGCTGGGTAAGAACGTTGTGAACAGGCCCGCGATTTCGGGGCGCTTGCGGGCCGCTTCCAGAAATGTCCCCAGGTTTTTGGCCAGAAACTGCACATCATTTCCAGCGCGGTCCTCAAGAACGAAAGTGAAACCACCGGAGCTGCCGACACCTGGAATAGCCGGCGGTGAAAAGCTGAAGGCGATTCCGGCGGGAAGCCGGCTCAGTTCCATGTTTAAACGCGCTTTGATAGCTTGAAATTGTTCACCTCGTGTCTTCCGCTCATCCCAAGGTTTGAAGGTGACAAAAAAGAACGCATTGTAACTGGTACGCACAAAGCTCAGCAAACTGAAGCCGATAACGCTGGTCGTATATTGAACGCCCGGCGTATTTGTAATGATTTTTTCTACGGCCGCCGAGGCTGCTCTTGTGCGTTCCAGGGAAGCTCCGTTCGGTAGCTGCAGATTGACGAACGCATAGCCCTGATCTTCATCAGGAAGGAAGCTCGATGGCACCCGGTTGGCAAAAAAGCCCCCCGCCAAGCCAAATCCCACCAGCAGCACAAGCACCACGACGGTCTTTCGGACGAGTACTGCGCTCCAACGCACATAGCCCTCGGTAGCACGTTCGAACAAGCGGTTGAACGAATCGAAAAACCGCCTCAGTAATCCCTGGCTCTGTGTCCTTGGCCGGAGCAGCAGCGCGGCAAGTGCCGGACTGAGCGTGAGCGCGTTGAACGCAGAGAGCAGAACCGAAATCGCGACAGTGACGGCGAATTGCTGGTAGAGCCGACCGGTAATGCCGGGGATAAAGGCTGTTGGCACAAAGACCGCCGAGAGAACCAGCGCGATCCCAACGACTGGTCCGGAGAGCTCTTCCATTGCTTTCAAAGCCGCGTTCTTGGGAGTCAAGCCATCCTCGATGTGCCGTTCCACGCCTTCCACGACGACGATGGCGTCGTCCACAACCAGGCCGATCGCCAGCACTAGACCAAAGAGAGAAAGAGTATTGATGGAGAAACCGAACACTGGGAAAAGAACGAATGTACCGATAAGCGAGACGGGCACCGCAAGGAGTGGAATCAGCGTGGCGCGCCAGCCCTGCAGGAAGAGGTAAACCACAAGGATCACAAGCGCGAGCGCGATTAGAAGTGTCACAACGATTTCCTTAATGCCTTGTGTGACCGCACGAGTCTGGTCCAGGGCCACGACATAGTCCATGTCCTCAGGAAACCGCTGCTTCATCTCGGCCATTAGCTTCGTAACGCTGGCGGCCGCTTCGACGGCGTTGGAACCGGGCAACTGATACGTGGCGATAATCGCGCTCGGCCTTCCGTTGAGGCGGCCTATAACGCTGTAGTCCTGCGAACCCAATTCGATCCGAGCCACATCCCGGACGCGAACGGTTCCGCCATCCGGGGTTTCACGCACTACGATCTGCCCGAATTCCTCCGGCGAAGCAAGGCGGCCCTGCGCAAGAACTGAATAGGTGAACTCCTGGCCTTTCGGTGCCGGTTCGCCGCCTGCCTTCCCCGCTGGATTTACTGTGTTTTGCGCCTGAATAGCGCTCACGATTTCGGGAACGGTGATGCCGAGCTTTGCCAATTGGTCGGGTTTTACCCACAGCCGCATCGCGTATTGGCCTGCGCCAAATACTTGAACGTTGCCGATGCCGGGCGCGCGCGTGATCGGATCCGTGATGTTGATGTATGCGTAGTTCGCCAGAAAGTTCGCATCGTACGTCCCATGCGGCGAGTACAAGGCAAGCAACATGAGAGGAGCGGTTACCGACTTTCGGACAGTAATTCCGTAGTTGTTGACATCGGCGGGGAGTTGCGAGGCAGCCTGCGTCTCGCGCGCCTGCGTAAGAATCAAATCTGTATTCGGATCGGTCTTTACGTCGAAGTTTACGATCAGGGTCGTGTTCGAGTTGCCCGTCGCGTTCAGCGAATACATATAGTTCATGTTGTCCACGCCGCTCATCTGTTGTTCGATTGGAGTGGCGACCGCTTGCTCCAGCGTTTGGGCGTCGGCGCCAACGTACGTGGCCAGGACTTGAATTTCCGGCGGAGCGATGTTGGGGAACTGCGCGACCGGCAGACTGAAGATCGTGATGGCGCCTACTATCACCATAACGATAGAAATCACCATCGCGACGATGGGGCGGTTAATAAAAAACTTTGACATCGGATTACCTTCCCTGGCTTTCCCCGGCAAACGGCATGGGGTTCACCTGCATGCCCGGACGAACCTTCTGCACGCCTTCGGCAACCACGCGGTCGCCTCGCTTCAGCCCCTCGGTGATAATCCAATTGGTGCCGACGCGCTCGCCAACCTTTACTGAGCGGACGCTCACTTTGTTCTCGCTGTCGATCGCCGCTACTTGATAGCCGCCTTGCAGCTCGGAGACAGCGCGCTGAGGGACAAGCAGTGCGTCCTGCTGGATTCGGACGGCCGCGCGAACTTTGCCGTAACCGCCAGGACGCAAAATATTCCCAGGATTGGAGAATAGTCCGGCGATTCGAATTGCGCCGGTGCCCTGATTGACTTGGCGGTCGGCAAAATAGATTGTCCCTTCGTGCCCATATGTGGAGCCGTCGGCCAAAATCAGTTCGAGGCGCACGCGCCTGTTCGCGGCCTCGCGCGTGGCGTCCGTTGGGAACCGCCTATTCCAGTCGAGATACTCCCGCTCGCTGACCGTGAAATAGACTTTGATGGGGTCGACCGTGGACACCGCAGTCACGGGCCCGCTGTTCGGATTGACCAGGGCGCCCACTTGAAGCTGGGCCTGCCCCGCTATGCCGTCAATGGGCGCAACGAGCCGGGTGAAATCGAGGTTGATTCTGGTCGTTTCGACCGCCGCCTGCGCCGTCTTGATCTGCGCTTCGGCCGTGGCTACCGTTGCCTTCGCCGCCATGTTGTTCTGGACGGCGTTGTCTAGATCCTGCTGGCTTGCGGCCTGTTCTTTCGCCAAGGGCGCGTAGCGGTTGACGTCGAGCTCCGTCCTGCCTTGCACGGCTTGAGCGTTGGCAAGCGCGGCCTTCGCCTGCGCCAACTGCCCTTCAGCTTGATCGAGCGCCGCTTGAAACGGACGGGGGTCGATCTCAAAGAGCAGTTGCCCCTTCTTGACGAATGAGCCCTCCTGGTAGCCCTGCCTCTGCAGGTAACCCGTCACCTCCGCCCGGACGTCGGCATTCGTGAATCCGTCGAGCGTGCCGATCCACTCGCCATAAATCGGAACATCCTTTTGCTCAACCTGCACGACCTCAACGTCCGGCGCAGCGCCCGGCGCTCCCGATACGTGCTTTGGGCGTATTGTCCCAATGATCAGGCCGATGACGAACAAGCAAAATGCTCCGCCTATCCAGAACTTATATTTTGAAAGTGTGTTCATAGTCCCTCCCGCAGCGCGTCCTTCCCTTGGGATCGAGATTCTCTATTCTCCCAGAATTGAATATCTTGATGCTCCGGCTGTCAAGGAGGGTAGATCAATCCTTCAAAATGATGAGCGCTCAGGCTACCTGGATGGCTTCCGCTCGGAAGCGCTTGACCGGGAGAACGCCAAGGGGAATGAAAATCAACATGACCACGACCTGCATCCCAAGGAACGCTGGTTCTGATTGCGTGGGCGCCAGAGACTTGAGCGCGGTGATCTTCGCGAAAAGCTGGGCGGTCAAAACAAAAACGTCGAGATAAAAGGCCACGACGGCGCCGATAACATAAGTACGGCGGCAGGGACCCACGAGATGAAAGAAGTATAGCGCCGGAATCGTCACCGCCAAAACGAGCAAGGAGACGATGCCGGTGGCGTGCGAAGGTAAGAATTTGTGGAACGGAAAGAGGAATCCCGTCACGCTCGTCATTACCGTAGAAGCTAAGAAAAGCGCTGTCCAGCCGTTACGTTGTTTCGCGGTGAGGAACCCGCCCACGACGACGAGGCCCGAAAGGATTCCTACAAGACTCAACACAGCGTGAAATAGGGTGAATGCTGCCAGACCTGTACTGATGAGAGGCCTCCTTAGTTGTGATTTGTTTTGCCTTAATCATCCCGCACCGTAGAGCTTGCCATCTGAGGCATTCCGCGGGCTTCGCCGCTCTTCATTATTCCGTGTCAAGCCGACGCTGAAGCCGTGCCTTTGATGAAGGCGAGTAGGTCGGCGTTGATGTGGTCCGCGTTCGTCGTGGGCATGCCGTGCGGGAAGCCCTTGTAGGTTTTCAATGTGCTATTCCTCAGCAACCTTGCCGAAAGCGGCGCGGAATCTGCATAAGGCACGATCTGGTCGTCATCGCCATGCATCACGAGGACCGGCACCGTGATCTTCTTCAGGTCTTCGGTGAAGTCCGTCTGGGAGAAGGCGACGATGCCGTCATAGTGCGCCTTGGCGCCTCCCATCATGCCCTGGCGCCACCAATTCCAGATCACACCCTGAGAGGGTTTTGCACCAGGCCGGTTGTAACCATAGAACGGTCCAGCCGGTACATCGTAATAGAACTGGGCCCGGTTGGCGGCGAGCTGCGCCTGAAACCCGTCAAACACCTCTTTCGGCAGTCCTCCCGGATTGGCCGCCGTCTTCACCATTAAGGGCGGCACGGCGCTGATGATCACCGCTTTTGTCACTCGGCTTTCGCCGTGGCGCGCTAGATAGTGCACGACTTCGCCGCCGCCGGTCGAGTGGCCGACATGCACCGCTTCCTTCAGGTCAAGATGTGCGGTCAGCGCCGCCAAATCGTCCGCGTAATGATCCATGTCATGCCCATCACCGGGCTGGGAGGAACGGCCATGTCCGCGCCGGTCGTGGGCTATGACGCGATAGCCTTGCTTGAGGAAGAACAGCATCTGCGCGTCCCAGTCGTCGGCGCTCAGCGGCCAGCCGTGGCTAAACGCGATGGGCTGACCTTTGCCCCAGTCCTTGTAGTAGATCTGCGTCCCATCTTTCGTTGTGATCGTTGGCATGTTTTCTCCTCCTTCGCAGCTGTTTGTCTCTGAGCGAGAATGGCCCGATTAAAGATCGCGTACTATTTCCGACAAAAACCACGTCCGCCGCTCGGTCTCGTCGATCCAGTTTTCGATCAGGCTGGTCGTGGCGACATCGTTGTGCTTTTCACAGACTTCATGTGTCCGGCGCAAGAAACGCGTCAATTCCCGATTGTCCGCGCGGAGTTCAGCCAGCATCTCCTCGGGAAGGATGGACTCTCGGTTGTTGTCTTTCAGGCGTTGATGTTTGGAGATATCGCTGATGGAATGCAGGGTGTTTCCGCCAATCTTGCGGGCTCGCTCCGCAATGTCATCGGTCATGGCGAAAACTTGTTCGGCCTGTTCGTCGAGGAGCAGATGATAGTCGCGAAAATGGCGGCCGCTCATGTGCCAGTGGAAATTCTTCGTTTTGAGATAGAGCGCAAACACGTCGGCAAGCAGTCGGCGCAGATCGCTGGAGAGTTCCTCGACACCATTTCGACTGAGATCGGCTGTGGGTTCGAAATCGCCAACTGCCGCTATGCCGGAATCATTTCCCTTACTGCTCATTGCAACTTCTCCTTTGCATGAAATCGGTTCGAGTGAACGGAACTCTAAATTCATCTACGCCGCCATGCCAAGCCGTGCCGCTCGCCTCTTGGATTCCGCGCTACACACGGTTCTCAAGGCTTTGGAATTACGGAGGGCTCGTCTGCCATGAAACAAGCGGGCCTTTGCTGCGGCGACTGAGATACCCATAATCCCTGCGGCTTGCCTGATGCGGTGTTCTTGCAGCTGGCCCAACTCAATCACCTCGCGAATGCCGGGCCGCAGTTGGCCTATTGCCCGCTCGAGAGCTTCCTTACGCTCGCGCTGATGGCAGAGGTTTTCGGGGTCTGGAGAGGGGGCGGGCACATCCCAGAATGTCTGGTTCCCGTGTGGGTCGATGGAATCATCAACGTAAATTTCACGCCAGCTGCGTCTCTTCCGGAGTACCATCAGCGCTGAATTGATTCCGATGCGTGTGAGCCAAGTTGCGAAGCTTGACCTGCCGTCAAAGTCTCTCAGGTGAATAAACGCACTAAGCAGTGCGTCTTGAACTGCGTCTTCCGCGTCTTCACGGCTTCTCGTTATGCGATGCGCAGCGCGAAGAAGCTGCTGAGCGTATCGCTCGCAGAGTGTGTCAAAGGCCGTCGAGTGCCCGCCCTTGGCGGCCTCGACTAACGTTTTCTCAGCAGGCTGTTGAAGATCGAGAGCCACAGAGCGAGCCTTCCGCTGCCCGTTTGAAGTTGCTGGGTCCCCCAACACCATGTTGTCCCCCCGTGCTGCTGGTTGTCTGCTGCACTGTGAGGGCCCCAGGCTGCGAATACATCACGAGATGGAATGGTTTTTAAGTACCACTCTACGGTTCATTCGAAATACCACTTTCGGCTTGTACAAGAGTCGTCTTAACGAGCGAATGTCGGATTTAGCGAGGAAACACCACTCGAACCGGGAATCACGAGTCTGGTGGGCGCGAGGGAGGAATTACAATTTCGCGACGTCCGAACAAGCGTCCATCGAGGGAAAAGGCTCCTGGTCCGAGTAAGGCCATCGCGGCAGCCGTGATGACCATTCCAAGAGCCACGAGTTTGGCGTCGTCCATGCGCGAAGGCGCTGGAAACCATGAAAGTGCGATTCCCAAGCAGCAGAGCCCCACCAAGAGCCCCGCGATCGGCGTGAGGAATCCGGAGGCTAGGGCCACACCGCTCGCAACCAAGGTAGCGCCAAGGAACCACGTACTCGAAAAGGCGTTGGACGATCCAAGGAGGTAGAGAACGCCATCGGTGGTCGCAGTGAGGCCAACCGCCACACGCAACAGCAACAGGCCTATGCCAGGCCTGCCGCCGGGAAACGTGGAATATAGTCTTTGCAGTGCGTATCTCCCTGGCGCGCCCTCACAAACGCACAACGACTCAAGATATAAGAGCGTGTAGGCAGGTTGAAACCCCACATCGCGGCATCTTTCTGTACCACCTCTGCGGTATATGTCCTGATTGGATTCCAAATGCTACAGGTGGATGATCCCGCGGCGCAGACCAATCGCGACGGCTTGGGTGCGATCACTTGCCCCGAGTTTCTCCATGATGTGCTTGATGTGGACCTTTACAGTCTCTTCTGTGATGAAGAGCTTTTCAGCGATGTCCCGATTCCGGTTTCCCCCAGCAATCTGACCGAGCACTTCTATCTCGCGGTCCGTCAGAGCCTCGTCGCTGATGTGCTCGGCTAGCTGCGCTGCGACCTGTGAAGGAATCCGTTTTTTCCCAGCATGAACCTGGCGGATCAACTCGACCAATTCCTTTGGAGGCGTGTTCTTCAGGACGTATCCGCGAGCTCCGGCTTCCAGCGCGCGTTGGATTTCCATGTCACCTTCGAAAGTCGTCAGTATGACAACCCGGGCGTCGGGGAATTCTGTTCTGACGGCAATCATCGCGTCGATACCACTCTTGTCCGGAAGTCTAAGGTCCATGAGTGTTACGTCTGGGTTGTGCTTCCTGAATTGCTGGATGGCTTCCTGCGCGCTGGACGCCTGAGCTACCAGCACCATATCCGGCTGATTGTTGATGATTGCGGCGAGACCTTCGCGCAGCAAAGGATGATCATCCACACTGAGAACACGGATCTGAGTTCCTTTCGTCATCGAGGCTGCTCGCCTCCAGATTGCGATTCTTCATTCCTTCGCTTTCTACGATAGAGCCTGGACACCCATGCGCGAGGATGGTCGTTCGACCGTGACTCGAAGGCGATTGGGCCTGGTACAGATAGCTCGACCTCTGTTCCAGCGACAGCGCGACTTAATACTCTCAGCTTCCCGCCAATTCTTTCCGATCGTTCCTTCATGCCAGACAAGCCCCAATGTCCGTCGCGCCCGGAGGACAGAACCTGAGTGTCAATACCGATACCGTTGTCGCGTATGAGAACGCGCAAGCGGCTGGCCGCATATTCAAGCTCTACCTCGATATCGCTTGCGTGGGCGTGACGGAATGCATTTGACAGCGCTTCGTGACCGATAAGATAGACTTCATCGCGGATGATGGAGCGCAATGGCCTTGGCGTACCTTCAACGATAAGTCGAAAACCAGTTTGAGCTTGCGCCGGGAATTCCTGTCGAATCAGTGAAAATGCCTGTTCGAGATCCGGAGAGCGCAGCCTCGATGTGCGGAGGCCCCGGACTGCGTTACGGCCCTCTTCGATGACATGACCCATCAGTTCCAGAACCCGGTTCACAAGAGGTTTCTCGGGTGAATCAGCGGCAAGACGATCATTTACCACATGCAACTGCATGGAGGCGCTTAAGAATCCCTGCAATAAAGTGTCGTGTAGTTCCTGCGCAATGCGTGTCCGTTCCGCGAGTCGTTCTTCAAAGCGCATGTTTATCTGTTTCGTCAGCCTCAGCACGCGGAGCTGAAAGAACCTCACCACTGCAAGTGCAATGATCAACACGATGGAAAGCCGGAACCACCATGTCTGCCAAAACAACGGATCGACATCGAATCCGATCACAGCCTCATCGCTGCTCCAGACTCCATCGGGGTTGCTGGCGACAACCCGAAAGCGATACGGGCCTGGAGCAAGGTTCGTGTAAACCGCTTCCCTCGCGGCGACTGGTTCGCTCCACACGTGATCGAACCCCTCCAACAGATATCGGAAACGGACCCGCTCCGGGACCGAAAGACTCAAGCCGGCGAAGTCGAGTGTAATCCTTCGATGACCACCGGGGATGTGGACGGAGGCCCCAAGGCCGATCGGGTTACCATCCGCCAAAACGGCTTGAACATGAGCGATTGCAGGTGGAGAGTTTCTTGTCAACCGCGCTGGGTTCACCATCGAAATGCCGCGATTCAAGGAAAACCAGATTCGCCCCTCCGTATCCGTGACCACGGACTGATGACGTTTGACACCTTCCAGGCCTCGCAGGCCATCCGCAAGGCCATACTCTCGTACATCTCCTTCAGCCAGGGCGTCCCGTAGGAGCTTGTCGCGATTCACGCGCAACACATGGTTCGATGTGGCTATCCATAGCCACCCGTATTGGTCTTCAGCGAGACCTAGTACCTGTTCACGTAAGGGGGCTGGAACTTCCCTAGGGACTCGGAAACTTCGGCGATCTCCGAACGAGATGCCCGATGCGGTCCCCACCCAAAGCACACCGGTCGAGTCCTCCATAAGGCAATTCACGTTCTCCGATGGCAGACCATTCTGGGCGGTGTAGCCTTGCCAGTGGCCCTTCGACATTGCGCTCAAGCCGCTCGGGGTCGCAAACCACATCGTTCCGTCGGCACTTTCAAGAATCGAGGCCACGGTGTTGGATGCCAAGCCATCTGCGGTTGTATAGTTCGTGAATCTGTTGTTGTTGAGCGCGCTCACACCGGCGCTTAGAGTTCCCGCCCATACCGTCCCATCGCGGGCCAAATAAACGGAGTAGACGCTGTCTTGAGCGAGTCCATCCGCTTGCCTGTAGGACCTGACATTGAAGGAATCACCTTCGGAGCGCAGCACGGTCAGACCTCCATGTTGTCTCCCGAGCCAGAGCTCACCGTTTCTGCCCGCAATCGAGTAAACCACGTCTTGGTCTAATCCTGCGTTGGTTGCGCGTCCGTGCCGCCCATCT
>Ga0307471_100000636_pt1 | contig 18126 bp, 12 predicted proteins | sample atmos_gasesAM3C__2_FD_204566 | JGI IMG/M metagenome (GOLD analysis project Ga0307471, IMG submission 204566) | Hardwood forest soil microbial communities from Morgan-Monroe State Forest, Indiana, United States - atmos_gasesAM3C_515 | ecosystem: Environmental > Terrestrial > Soil > Temperate...
TCCAATTGCTGCGGCTCGACAGGTCAAGGTTCCACTTTTATTTCTGTACGCAGATTCAGATCCATGGGTGCCCGTTGGAGAATCGGTGAAACGCGTGCAGTCGCTTGCCAAGGAGTTTCCGAACATCGAATACGCAGTGGTCAGCAATGCGAACCACGAGATGATGTTTCCAGGGAACGAAAAAATGCAGGTCGATCAGGAAACGACCCGCAACGAAGCACCACAAGCCCCGACTTACTTCATGTTCTTGGCTTCGTGGCTCACTCGACACGTGGCCAACTAAGGCGAGACCTCACGGTCCACTTAATGATAGAGAGGCGAGGGCCACCTCTTCGCGGAGAGAATTCCGGCCGGATGACGGGCAACTCTGACGTAACGCCATTAGGTAAGGGTTGCCGACCATCCGCCCTCAAACGCTGCCGGGGTCAACTGTGAGGCGACGCTAGTCCTCCGAGAGAATTACTGACGCGCAGCTTATGCATTGCCGCGATGTTGGTCTACGAGATTGGCTGATTCTGTTGTCGATCTAAAGTGAATTTAAAAAGGTGATCAGAGCTTGCTTTTCTACCGCTGTTAGATCGCGGAAACGATTTCTTTCCTGTGCGGCCTCGCCACCGTGACGCTCAATGGCGCTTTCCAAGGTCAAGGACTTCAGGTCGTGCATGTGGCGAGGGTGCATGCGCAACCCCCACAACGGCACGGTGCGCAGTTTTGTGGCTGTGTCTTCGGGAGGGTTTTGGACGATGCCGTCTCCGGTCTCGATGTCGTGAAGCAGAAAGTCACTGTAAGCGTGGATGATCTTATTGCCTAGGGCGTCAGGTACGGTAATCCTAAGGTGAGGGTTGCCGACTATCCTGACATGATCCGTAAAGGCTACGCCGATTTGGGTGATCTGCCAGTAAGAGGAACCTAGATCGGGATCATTCGGAAATCGGCATGTCATTGGCTTCGGATCTCGAAGTCAACCACTGCCAGCGATATGATTTAGAAGGGCAGGACGGGTCGCGACCGATTTGAGACGTCGGCCGCAGCAGATCAGCAGATCACCTGTTGGGTCACTGATACGGACCGACGCAAAGACAGCGGCGTTCGTCCTGATTGAGCACAAGGAGCACACGAATATGAAGCCAAAGAACACGATCTGTCTCTGGTTCGACAAAGACGCGCATGAGGCGGCGCGCTTCTACGCCGTCACCTTCCCAGATAGTAAAGTAACCGCGGTTCACGGGGCTCCCGGTGACTATCCGAGCGGCAAGAAGGGCGATGTGCTGACGGTGGAGTTCACCGTCCTAGGCATTCCCTGTCTCGGTCTCAACGGCGGCCCGGCGTTTAGGCACACCGAGGCCTTTTCCTTCCAGATCGCGACGGAGAATCAGGAAGAGACGGACCGTTATTGGAACGCGATCGTTGGCAATGGCGGAACGGAAAGCCAGTGCGGTTGGTGCAAGGACCGCTGGGGCCTCTCCTGGCAGATCACGCCGCGCGCGCTAACCGATGCGCTTGCGGCTGGCGGCGGTGAGGCAAAGCGTGCCTTCGAGGCGATGATGACGATGAAGAAGATCGACGTCGCCGCCATCGAGGCAGCGCGGCGAGGCTGACTTGAACACGCCGACGCGTCCTTATTCGTCCTGGATCACGCGCTACCCTTCCATAATCCAGTAAGGTAAGAGTTGCCGACAATCCGTCCACGATCCGGGTGCGTCACTTCAACGAGTAGCGCGTTACGCGTCCTAGTGACCAGGGAAGGTCTACTCTGGCATCACACGACCGCGACCTTGACGTTGTAGATCTGGGGCAGCGAATCGAACAGGCAGTCCCACTGCTCACCACCCTCCCTCCCGATCCACAGCTGACCGGTCGTCGTGCCGAAGTAGAGTGCAGGTGACTTGAGCCGATCGATGTCCATCGCGTCGCGCAGGACGGTGAAGTAGCTCTGCTTCCTCGGCAACCCACGTGCGAGCCGGCTCCACGACTCGCCGCCATTTTCGCTGCGCCACACCGCTGGCGCACCGTCGGGACAGGAGCGCGTCGCCGGCTCAAGGGGCATGACGTATACCGTATCGGCGTCGTGCGGGTGGACCACAATAGGAAATCCGAAGTCCGACGGCAATCCCTTAGCGATCGACCGCCACGAGTGGCCATAGTCATCGCTGCGTAGTACGCCAATGTCCGGCCGGGGCCCGCCAGGCCCAGTCCAATCTGCCCATCCGCCGTGGTTCTGCATGTAGAGCCGACCGGGCGCGTCGTCGTGCCGCGCGATCTTGTGAACGCACTGACCGAACTCGGGATAGGGGTCGGGCGCGAAGCCGGCGCCGACGCCTTGATTGGACGCCCTGAATGTTTCGCCACCGTCCTCACTCAAATAGTGGCCGCCCGTTGAGATGCCCAAGTGCACGCGATTCCCGTCGCGAATGATCGTGTGCATGCAGAGCCCGCCATTGCCGGGTTGCCACTTGCGCGCGTGATCGTGGTTGCTAATGCCAGCCACCAGGTCCCACGAATCGCCACCGTCAAGGCTCCTGAACAAGGATGCCGGCTCCACGCCGCACCATAGGTCCTTCTTGTCACCACCGGCCTCAAGTCCCCAGATGTTGACGAGCGCGCGGCCGTCGTCTTTGGGGAACGCTGGCGCCGATTTCGTCTCAGTGAAGCTTTTCCCCATGTCCGTCGAACGCAGCACTTTCATGCCGAAAAACGGATTGCAGCTCGAAGCATAGAGGCGCGGTGTTCCGCGCGTGTCGATCAGCGTCGAGTATACGGGGATGCCCGGGCCGAAGGGCCCGCGCAGAGCGAAGCTGCGCCTCGGCTTCGCGGCATCCGCGACGAACACGCCCTTCTTGGTGCCGATGGTGAGAATGATTCGATCCGCCATCTTTAGCCTCCTGAAACCGCCGGCAGGATCGTGACCACGTCCCCCGGCGCCAGCGTCGTGTCGACCCCGTTGAGATCGCGCACATTGTCCGAGTTCACGAACACGTTCAGGTGCCGGCGTACCGTACCCGTTTCGTCACAGACATTGCGATACAAAGCGGACTGGCTCAGCTGGAGGTCCTCAAGTGCGGCGCGCACGGTGTGTGCCGAGATCGAGAGTTGCGCTGCGCCGGCACAGTACGTGCGCAGCGGACCCGGGACATGAATCGTGATAGTCGGCGCCGGCCCCATAGTGTGAAACCTATCACTGGCGGTTGGGACGATGCAACCAACGCGATTGCAGACTGGGATCAGGCTCTGCTGCCGGTGTCCCGTAGAAGTGAATCAAGTCGCCATCCGCTGGCGGTTAAGTCCCGAGTTACGGGCAACTCTGACGTAACGCGATTAGGTAAGGGTTGCCGACGATTCGGGACCTGGCCCGTGTATGCTTCATCCGTTCGCTTGCGAACAGGATCGCTCCGCCTCATGGGCGTAGTTGGAAATTTCGTTATTTCTTCCCCAAATTCTCGCCCCGACGTGTAGTTTTTTGTCCTCCCCGGCTACTCATTGGATGTACGGAAAAAGGACGCCAGGATGCATGCAGAGACGGAAACATCGTTCCTAGCAAACCTGAATCAGAACATTGGAATTGTCCACCAGGTTTGCCATACCTATTTCCGCCGCGATGCCGTGGAGCGCGAAGACGTCTTCCAGGACATCATGTATCAACTCTGGAAGTCCTATCCGCAGTTCAAGGGGGAATCAAAATTCTCCACATGGACGTACAAAGTCGCGCTGAACACAGCGATCACCCACATCCGGCGGAGTACCCGGGCCCCTCGAAATGCAGAGTTGACTGAGGCAGTTGCCATTGCCCCCCACATAAACGAGCACATGAGCCGGGTAGAGGAGGTCCATCTGTTGCACGAAGGAATTGCTGCGCTGTCCGACATCGACAAGGCGATCGTTCTGCTCCATCTGGAGGATCAGAGTTACGATGAAATTGCCTCCATCACCGGTCTCACCAAAACCAACGTGAGTGTTCGCTTGGTACGAATCAAGCGGGCGCTGAAAGACTACCTTCAAGGAAATCGATAATTCAGCGGAGGAACAATGGCACTCAGCAATGAAATAGAGAATGTATGGAAGGAAGGTAAAGTCCGTGAAGCGGGCCCAGTTGCACTCACCGGAAAGGACTTTCAGGCGATTATCTCGTCACGCGTCAGGAAAGAGCTCAAGACAGTTAGCCAGTTCGTTTGGGCTGCCATTGTGTATCAGATTATTCTCTACTCGTTCCTTACGCATACGCTCGTCCGGCATTGGGGCGACATGCGGATCATGGTCCTCTGTCTCGCGGGAGCGGTGTTCTACATCCCGCTAACCGTTGCTCTGATACGCAGGGTGGGCACGTTGTACCGCCGCCCCTCGGAGGCGCCCGGCTCTACGGTCCCTGATGTCTTCCACAAAGTGGAGGGTGAATACGCCCGGCTTGCTGATTTCTTCCAGTTCAAGAAGCGCATGGACTGGATTGGTGTTCCCGTCAGCTGCGCGATCATTGTCCTGGTCACGTTCACACTCTTCGTCAAGGGAGGCGTTGAAGGGAATCCGCTGGCTGGCCTTGCCGTCTTCGCCCTCTGGGTTGGGATGTCCCTCATTGCTATCCATGCTGAAAATAAGAAGCGGTTCCTTTCTCCGCTCCGGCATCTCGAGCAGGTCCTCGATGATCTCAAAGATTCCTGAGCGGTGAGAAGTCGGCGGGAATGCGAAGGGAGACTTAAACACAATGCATGGATATATGAAGAAAGCACTGATAGCCCCACTGCTAGTTGTTTCCGCCACATTCGCGCCTTGCTTGCCGAACGTCGCCGACTTCCCAGATCGAACTTCTGAGTTGGCACGCGCGGCCGCAAGTCCGTTGTTCTGGCAGATCTGGGATGAGCTGCTCAGGTGCGCACTCGCGCAGTGGACCAAGACGGTTTCAGACGATGACCAACAGTCGGAATGGCCTCCAGAATTTCGCAGCGCCCTCACGTACCTTTTCTTCCAGGTGTTTCTCAAACCCGTGTTTGAAGGACCACTATCCGTCGTGGGGGATATGACAGGTTTCGCGTATCGATTCGCAAGTGCGTGACCCGTTGTACCCTAGAGCGGGAATTATTACTCGTTTCTGAGCATTGGGCGCGATACGGCTCTTATCAAGAAGAATCCCACATCTCAGGAGGAATCAATGCAACAAAAGATTCTAAGGACGATCGCATTAAGAAGCCTCGCGTTGGTTGTCGCGCTCGGCGCGGCGTGGCAATCACAAGCACAGGACGCCAAAGCGCCGTATCCGAGCATGGCCCCGCTTGACCAATACCTAATTGTCGATCGAAATGTCGAGATAACGCTGGCACGGAGCGCTGCCCCGAAATCCATCTCCCGGGATGCCCAGATCATGGTCCTCGGACGGCATGGTTACGAAACCGCGGTGAAAGGCAAGAACGGCTTCGTGTGTCTTGTTTGGCGCTCGTGGGCCGCCGGAATCGACGATCCGGACTTTTGGAATCCCAAGCTGCGCTCTCCGGTCTGCTTGAACCCGTCCGCCGCGCGATTCAACGTCCCACTTACCCTCAAGAGAACCGAACTGATACTGGCGGGGCGATCTAAGTCTCAGATGTTCGCGGACATGAGTACCGCTTTCGATAAGAAGGAATTCCCGGCGCTGGAACCCGGCGCGATGTGCTACATGTTGTCCAAGCAAGGTTACTTGAGCGACCGCGACGGACACTGGCGTCCACACCTGATGTTTTTCGTTCCACTAACCGAGCCTGCAAGCTGGGGCACAGGCTTGCCGGGTTCCCCGGTGGTTGTGGCATTTACTGACTCCCCGGAGCGGCTGACCGTGTTTCTGATTCCCGTTGCCAAGTGGTCGGATGGTACGGCAGCTCCCATCGATGAGCATTGACGCGTGATCCCGGCGAGTCTGAACCCGAGTAACGAGCAGGAAGTAATGCTGTCAGCCCGGATCGTCGGTGAAGTCATTCCATATTCTTGTCGAAGTAGAGGCACCCTTGTCTTTCCGTCAGCAGAAGTTCGCCAAATCAGAGCTTTCTTAATGCGGAGGCGGTTTCTTGCGTCGCCCGAGTTTAAGCGCAGCAAACGCGAGTCGGGGCGCAAAGGGCGTAGGCCTTTTGATTGCCCCCATGCTCGTCATGACAGCTCCCAACGTTGTGCAGAAGAGGGGATTTGTATGCCAAACTTCGAATCGAGAATACGAATCCGCATGATGACCCAGCTAAACAAGAGCACGGCGAGAACGCCGCATGAAAGACCTCTGAGCAGTTGCAATAACTCTTTCATTCCGTTGTCAAGACCTGCCGTCTCGTTTCCGTATCCAGCCTTCGCCAAACTGTACATCCTACCCGTTTGAGACTCTTCATGGTCCAACACGAAGAAAGAAATCGTAAGCCTCAGCCCCGTTTCCATGGAACTGACCCGAACTTGACGATCACAATCGTAGGCTGATCGTGTCGTTTGTGATCATCTACAGTCGCTCACTTGCGCGTGGACTGTCTAACCTTTGCGCGCCGGTTCTGTGGCAGAATGCGGTTGTGTTCCAACGACTGACCGATCGCAAGGAATGGAAGTTCTTCGGCGTCCTGCCGAAGGCGGATCCTGGCCTCGCCGCCGCTTGGTGGACGATCCTCCTTCTTAGGGGAATCCTGCCGGCTGCGTTCGCGATCGCGATGGGCGTGCTCGTCGGCGCCGTGCAACGTGGCAATCCTCTCGCCGGCCCTCTCGCGTTTGCCGGCGCGATATTCGTGCTGCTTCAGGTGCTCAGCCCGCTTCATCAGGCGGTCAGCGCCAACCTTGGCGACCGCACTGCCGCATGGCTCTACGACCGGCTCACCGAGGCCTGCGTGCGCCCGCCAGGCATGGGGCACCTCGAGGATCCATCACTCACCAGCGACCTTACCGTCGCACGCGAGTTCGACCTCGGCATGACCGGCCCGCCCCTTTCGATCTCTATGGATTTCATCGCGAGTGGCATGGTCGAGATGATCGGTGGCACCACCTGCGCCGTGATCCTCGCCAGGTACGCGTGGTGGGCACCAGTCATGCTCGCGGGCGCGTGGCTGGCGACGCACTGGCTTCTACGCGAGAGCGCGATCTGGCGCGACCGCAACACGGAGGAGGTGCGCGGCGCGCAACGGGATGCCGATTACGCCTACCGGCTGGCCGTAGACCCACCCGCGAGCAAGGAGCTACGGTTGTTCGGTCTTGCCGGCTGGACGATCGACCGTTTCATCGCCAGACGCACTCGCTTGCACGAGCTTCAGTACGCAGCCACACGTTTGCGCGAGCGACCTGTTATTTGGAGCATGCTTCTCGTCCTCTCCGCGAACGTCCTGATGTTCTGGTTACTGGCTAGCGCCGCCGCCCGCGGCCGCATCACTCTCGGGGAAGCCGTCGTCTACGTGCAGACCGCCGTTGGAGTGTCGATGATCGCGTTTGGCGGATTCAGCTGGGCGCTCGACGGAGCGGCTGCCCCGGTCGCCGCAGTACTGCGACTTGAGCCAGCGATGCGCCCCGCTGGCGCGCTACGCTCTGGCGATCGCCCCGCGGACGCGAAGCCTGCGCGCGAGATTCGTCTCCGTGATGTCACGTTCGCGTACCCTGCGGGCGCGCCTGTGTTGAAACACTTCGACCTCACGATTCCCGCCGGCTCGTCGCTCGCCATCGTTGGACAGAACGGCGCAGGCAAGACAACAATCGCGAAGTTGTTGTGCCGGTTGTACGATCCGCAGTCGGGTGCGATCGAAATCGACGGTGTCGACATTCGCGAGCTCGATCTCCCGTCCTGGCGCTCGCGCGTCGCGGCCGTGTTCCAGGACTTCATCCGCCTCGAACTGCCTTTGCGCGACAATGTGGCGCCGGCAGGCGCGCCAGACGATGTCGTGCGCGCTGCGCTCGAATCGGCAGGAGCCACGAACTTGGCAGCATTGGACACCGTCCTGGCCCGCGGGTACGACGGCGGTACCGACCTGTCAGGCGGCCAATGGCAGCGTATTGCACTCGCCCGAGCGCTGGCAGCTGTCAAGCTCGGCGCCGGCGTCGTGCTGCTCGACGAGCCGACTGCGCAGCTCGATGTACGCGGAGAAGCGGAGATCTTCGATCGCCTTCTCGCTGCGACGCGGCATTGCACAACCATCCTGATCTCCCATCGCTTCTCCACCGTCCGCCACGCCGATCGTATCTGCGTGCTCGAACACGGCCGGGTCATCGAGCTCGGCACGCATGACGAGCTAATGGCGCTCGCGGGTCGCTATCGGACAATGTGTTCGATCTGCAGGCGCAACGCTTCAAAGTCCCGGACGAGGAGTTGGGCACCACCTATGACGTCCTCTCCTGATCGAGATCACGCGCCCGGGACGATTGACCCGCTGCCGCCCGCGCTGTCGTCTATGTGGCGGCTGTGCAAGCTGGGCTATCGCCGCGAACCCCGCTTGATGGTTGCGGGGCTTGTACTGTCGCAGCTCGCTGCGCTTCCCGATGCGCTCCTCGCATTGTGGCTGATGCTGCTTGGCAAAGGCGTGCTGGAGCACAAATCCGGAATGGTGCAAGGTGCGGCGATTGGCCTTGCGGTGTCCGCCGCCGCTACTTGGTTTCTCCGTACCATCAGCACCCGTGTGCAGCGCCGCTTCCGCGACAAGGTGACCATTGCGCTCGAGTCGCACGTCGCGCAACTACAGGCATCGGTCGCTACGATCGTGCATCAGGAACGCCCGGAGTATCTCGATCGGCTGTCCATGCTGCGCAATCAAGTGTTCGTGCTCGATCACATGTACATGTCGGTTTTTTCCACGCTCGGCTGGATCCTGCGGCTGGGCGTGACGATGGCGCTGCTGGTGTCGATTCACCCGGCGCTTCTCCTGCTCGTGGTGTTCGCGGTCCCCACCGTGTTGACGTCGACATGGCGGCCTGAAGTCGAGCGATCCGCGCAGGAACGCGGGGCACAAACCAATCGCCTGGCGCGTCACCTGTTCAACATCGCCACCACCGCTCCACCCGGGAAAGAAGTGCGCGTCATCGGCATCGGAGAGCGCCTTCTTGCAGAGCGTCGAACGGCTTGGGAGCGCTGGTACGGAGCAGTGGCCGCCGCACGGTGGGGCTCAGCATTCTGGCACTCACTGGCGTGGGCGATCTTCGGCTTGGCGTACGTTGGCGCAATCGTGTTTGTGTCGTCCGGCCTCGGCGCGCCAGCAAGCGCGGTGCTGCTGGTGCTTGCCGCAGGTGCGCGCCTGTCGGCTTACATCGGCGCTACCGTCGGCGAGATTGGATTCCTGCGGGGATTCTGGATGGACGGCTCGCGGCGACTCGCGTGGCTCGAGGATTACGCCGCCTCCGTCGCTGCGTCTGGTGATCTGCCGGTTCCCACCGTGCTGCATCGCGGCATCCGGCTCGACCACGTGTCGTTCGCGTACCCCGGCACGTCGCGCGTTGTGCTGGATAGCGTGACGTTGACGCTCGCGGCTGGTGCGGTCGTCGCGATCGTAGGCGAGAACGGCGCCGGCAAGACGACGCTGGTTAAGCTGCTCGCGAAGATGTATGAGCCGTCATCTGGTTCGATTTTTGTGGACGACACGCCGCTGGCGCGCGTCCCGGCTGCCGAATGGCGTGAGCGTCTCGCGGGAGCCTTTCAGGATTTTTTCCGCTTCGAATTCCGTGCGGGGCACACGGTCGGTTTGGGCGACGTTCCCCGGCTGGACGACGAGCCCGCTGTGGTCGTGGCTGTCGACCGCGCCGGCGCTGGCGACGTCGTCACCCGTCTGACCTCAGGCCTCGCCACTCAACTCGGTCCCACGTGGCCGTGCGGAGTCGAGCTATCCTTTGGCCAGTGGCAGAAGCTCGCCCTGGCGCGTGGCTTCATGCGTGATCAGCCACTGTTGCTAGTCCTCGACGAGCCGACCGCCGCGCTGGACGCCGAGACGGAACACGCGTTGTTCGAGCGCTACGCCGCAGCCGCGCGTGGAACTGGCGAGAGCGACAGCGGCCGTATCATAATCCTCGTCTCCCACCGTTTCTCAACGGTCCGGATGGCCGATCTCATTGTCGTGCTCGACGGAGCCCGACTCGTGGAAGTCGGCACGCACGATGAGCTAATGGCCAAGGGCGGTCAGTACTCGGAGCTATACAGCATCCAGGCCGCCGCATACCGCTGACCATCAAGTTACCGCCTAATCGCGTTACCTCAGAGTTCCCCGTATATACAACGGACCTGTAAGCGCTCCGTAGAAATGTCATGTTGCCCATGAGCGAACGCGATCTGAAGCGGGTCGAAGTGCTGAGCGATGTGCTCGCAGGTTCTCACGTTGCAGCACGAAGCCAAACTCAAGCCGCGCTGCATAGTCAACCACAGCTCGTCGTTGATATGAGCGGTGGCCTCCTCGCGCTCACATTCGAGAAAGGGCGTCCTGCACGCTAACCCTCGCCGCACTGTAATGGGTTGCGGTGCTATCGGTTGCGTCGTTTGCCAGGAAGCACGCTACAAGATCCAGATCACTCTGGAATTTCAATCCATACTATCCGGCCGGTACCTGGGACGGGGGCAATGTCAGCAGGCTTTTCCACACCGACTCAAGATTTTCCTCCTCGTCATAGCGGGAGTCTCTCCGTTGCTTAGTTATCTTTCGTAACCGCAAAGACAGCGCATTGTTCCGGCGCAAGGTTTGAACTGAGGAGCAGTTTGTATTGCCCAGGACCATAAATACCCCGCAGTCTCAGTTGGTACCGCTGGCGGACTGTGTCGTAGGTGAAGTCCACCGGAGAGTTGAGTGGAGTGGCCGTGGGCTGGAGCGTACCGCTGAAATCGTTGCATCCGGTGCGGTTGGTGTCGAGAAGCACGCTGTAGCCCACATGATTGGGAGACTGCGTGGCGATTCCCGGCGGTGTGTTGGGAGTCAGCTTGAATTTTGCGAAAATCGTGTCGCCCTGTTCGAAGCGAGCCGTCTGCGTGGAGCTGAGGGGCAGCACAAAAGAGAGCGCATACGCGTAGCTGGGCGTGGCTGGATAGGCGACGATGAAATCGTTGAAGTGCTGCGTGCCGCCGCCAATGCCGTTATCCACCCCGACGTAATTGCCGGTCGGCTTGTAATAATCGGTGATGTCGAAGACGAATTGATGGTTCACGTTGTAAGGCGGGTCGTCCGGATCGTCCAAGAGGCGTGGGTTGTTAGCGTTATAGAAAGGAGGTGGAGTATACGAGGTGTTGTTCCACGCGATATATTCCAGCACCCCCACAGTGTATGATGTCTCGGGCGGAGTGTTCGACACTCGGTAGAACACGCAATTCCCGTTGGAGTAGGGGATGCACCGCGGCACCACGATATCGCCGTTGGATTTCACTTGAAGGGTGAAGTTGCTAACCAAGCGGCAGTCAAAGTCGTTGGCCTCGGTATGACCGGCTTCGCAGACGCCGCTGGCTTCGGAAACGGGTACTTCGACGGACGTGATGGTGAGGGTAAAGCCCGAACTCACCGCGGGCACCGTGAGTTTGAGAGAGTGCGCGTTCGGGTCCGTGCAAGGTACGGTTCCCGATGGGCAGTTGATGGTGGCGATGTTCGATACGGGCGTGGGGCTCGCGTTGAAGGTGACAGGAGTGACCACGGTCTTCGGCCAGCTAGCGGGAGAGTTGGCGTTCGAGGCGCTGCCCTGCGGGGCCACGACGGTGAATGAGTCGGCGACGTTGTCGGGCGCGTTATTGGTGACGATCGAGAAGTTTGCGTTTGAAAGAGAGATTGCCCAACCGGTGATGTAGCCGCTAGCGTCGGTGGAAATACCGGCGAACGTTGCGGAGGTGGCATTGGCCTGGGTGAGATTGGCTATGCCCACCGTGAAGCTGAACGAAATGGGAGTAATCGTGGCGTTCGAAAGATTGGGCGGCAATGGCTGCGCCAGGGTAAACGAGCCGGCGATATTGCAGTCCGGCGGACAGACGGCGGAGCCGGTGAAAGTGGTGAAGGGATTGCCGGTGATGCGATAGGTGGTGGACGCGACTACGGGCACATCCGTACCGGTTCCGGTCAGCGAAACACTCTGCTGCGCGTTGACTGCGTTTCCTTGTGTGTCCGTAATAACGAGAGATGCCGTGCGTGCGCCCAGGGCGATGGGCGCATAGGTAACGAAGATATTGCAACTGTTGCCTGGGGTAAGAGTAGCAGGAGAAAGCGGACAGTTATTACTTTCGGCGAAATCTGTGGGGTTGGCGCCGGAAATCGCAACACTGGAAATGGTGACGTTTGTCGCGCCCGTGTTGGCGATGGTAACAGTTTGTGCGGGGCTGGTGGTGGAAACGATTTGATTGCCGAAGGCAAGAGTCGTGGGTGAAACTCCCAGCGTGGGCCCAGCAAAGCCAGTGCCGCTGAGATTGAAGCTATAGGAAGGGCGAGTTGTATCATTCGTGGAGAAGGAAAGAGTGCCAGTCTGAGGACCGACTAAGCCAGGTGTGAAAAATGCCTGAACGCCACAACTCTGAAGCGGCGCGACCGTAGCAGGTTTACAAGTAAGCGAAGCACCGAAGTTACCGGTAACTGTTATGTTCGTGATCGAAAGCGTGGCAGAGCCGGTGTTGGTGATCGAAATGGTCTGAGGAAGGCTGGCTGTACCAACACTGACAATGCCGAAATCAGAGAACGAGCCGGACAAGGAAGCGACCGGAGTGAGATGCACGTAGCGGATCCGGTTGTTGGCTTGATCGGCTATGTACAATCCTCCCGCATTGTCGATCGTCAACCCGAAAATTCCGAGGGAGGCTTGCGTGGCGGGGCCGCCGTCACCGCTGAATCCTCCGGCGAGATTGTTGACGTCACCGGCGACCGTGGCAATCGTGCCACTGATGGCATCCACTCGCTGGACGACATTGTCAACACTTCCGCTTATGAAAAGATTACCCGCGGAGTCCGCGCGAACACCCAGTGGAAATCTCAGGCTGGCATTCAGTGCCGGCCCTCCATTACCGCCAAATGTGGCAGCGCCATTGAAGGCCACGGTAGTAATGGTCGAAGACGCGGTAATCATCCCCCCGATGGCATTTACCCGCCGGATCTTGTTGTCGCCAGAATCGACAATCAAGAGATTCCCGGCTGGATCAAACGCAATGCCGTATGGGGAGTTCAAGTTGGCATTGGTGGCAAGGCCCCCATCGCCACAAGCCGTGGTACCGTCCGCACATGGCGTTCCTGTGCCCGCGACGGTGGTAATAATGTTGGTGACGGCGTCCACACGCCGCACGCGGTTAAGACCTATATCCGAAATAAATATATTCCCCGACGCATCTGCCGCCACACTCCACGGATCATAGAAGAGCGCGAGGGTTGCAGAACCACCATCCCCACACGGGTCGGTGGTGACCTTGAGCCCACAAGGACTTGAGCCACCGACACCCGTGGGATCGCCGGCAACGATGGAAATTGTGCCCGACAGAGTGTCCACGCGCTGGACTATACCTGTATAAAACCCGTCACCCTCATTCACAAACAATAAGTTCCCGGCGGGGTCGAACGTCAATCCAGCCGGCCCAACCAGATCGGCACTTTGGGCCGGTACTCCATTGCCGATTGTCCCCGCACTAACGCCAGTCCCTGCGTAGGTGGAAATCGTCGGAGAAGGTCCCGCGCTCACGCGACGGACTCGCTCGTTATCGTAATCAGAAATATAGAGATTGCCTGCACCGTCGAGAGCGAGTTCAACTGGTTCTGCCAGGATAGCGCTGGTTGCCAGGCCTCCATCGCCCCCATTCCCTCCCCCTGCGACGGTTGAAATATTCAAGTTGGTGTCAACCACGCGGACCCGCAAATTCCCACTATCTACAATGGTTATTGCTCCGGCAGCGTCAATGAACAGAGCAAACGGACCGTTCAGACTGGCGCTGAGAGCGGGTCCACCGTCTCCGGTAAAGGCCGCCGCGCCATTTCCCGCAACCGTGGTGATGATGTGCTGCGCGGAAGTGTCTACCTTTCGAACGACTTGGTCTCCGCTATCGGCGATGAAGAGGTTTCCGCTTGCATCCACAGCCACACCTCGTGGCAGGGTTAAGTTTGCGCCGGTCGCTGGCCCACCGTCGCCGTTCGGCTGACCTGCGGGGGGGGCTCCGTTGCCCGCATACGTCGTAATGATGTGCTGGGCAGAGGTATCGACTTTGCGGATTCTGTAATCGCGGCTATCAGCGATGTATAGGTTTCCCAAAGAATCCACTGCAACGCCACGGGGGAAATTCAGGTTGGCACTCGTCGCCGGCCCGCCATCGCCGTCAGGCAGCAGCCTGCTGCCGAGGGTTCCGTTTCCCGCCACGGTGGTAATAATGTGCTGCGCTGTGTTGTCGACCTTGCGGATCACCGCGCCGTCGCTATCCGCAATGTAAACATTCCCTGCAGAGTCCACAGCCAGCGCGCGAGGGCCCTCAAGACTGGCGCTTGTCGCCGCTCCACCATCGCCATTCGGCTGGCCCCGAACGCCCGCTGAACCGTTACCCGCGAAGGTGGTGATGACTCCCGTCACGGCGTCGACGCGACGGACACGCTGGTTGCCTACTTCTACGATGAAGACATTGCCGGAAGAATCGATCGCGATACCTGCCGGACCGTAAAGAGCAGCATTAATCGCAGGACCTCCGTCTCCGCTAAACCCGAATCGGCCGATACCGGCGAAGACGCTCCACTGGCCGGAGGGTGTCAGCTTGAATACAGTGTGTTCGGAGAAGGATGTCACGTAAGTATTTCCCAATCCGTCCTTCACAACCCCGGTCGGTAGTCCTAGGTCGGCTGTCAATGCGCTGCCGTTGAGCGAGCCTCCACCGGCAACGGTCGAGATCGTATTTTGTGCCGTCGCCAAGGGGGGTAGTACAAATAAGGTAAGTCCAAGTAGGAGCGCATTCGTCTTGGGCATGGGCGATAGCCTCGATTCTAAATTTCCTGGGTGGGGCCTGGAGATGGGGACAATCTTGGGAAATGGTATTCCCTAATCCTTCGAAATCAACCAAAGAACTAGGAACCAGTACCCAAACATCTCTGCCAACAGTCAATTGCGCACACGAGCGCGAGTGGTCCCGTGCTAGCCCTTTTTCCCCATCGCTTCTTTGCGAAATCGCAAAGAAGGTTCATCGGCGGAGGCTTTCAATCGGAATTCTGCTTATCTACAGCTTGATTTCCGTTGTCAGACACAGTACCGTAGCCGCTAATTGTCCCTGCAAGGGAACTCTCCATGGATTGCCCGGTCTGCCATGCCCGCAACCCTGCCGCGACGGCTCGTTGCTTGAAGTGTGACACTCCGCTTCCGATGGACGCCGCAACTTTCACGCAGCGCAACGATCCTTCCCAAACACTCGATGTTGATTTTGCGCAAGACTGGTCTGCCGCTGTCGCGCCTGAGGACATCGAGCGAGGTGCGGGATCAAAAGGACGGTTGCAGCCAAACAGCCTGCTTGCGTGTCGCTATGAAATTCACGAGCGTTTAGGGATCGGAGGAATGGGATCGGTTTACAAAGCCTTTGATCGCGAATTGGATCGCTTTGTGGCCATAAAGGTGATCCGGCCCGAACTAGCGGGGGAATCCGAAATCCTGCGGCGCTTCAAACAAGAGCTGATCCTGGCAAGGCAAGTCACACACAGAAATGTAATCAGGATTTTCGATCTTGGGGAAGACAAGGGGATCAAGTTCATCACCATGGAGTACATCGATGGTGAGAACTTGAAGGCGACAATTGGAGACAAGGGGAAATTAACGTACGAGGAAAGTGTCGGCATCGTCCAGCAAGTGTGTCTCGCCCTCGAATCCGCCCATACCGAAGGCGTCGTCCACCGTGATTTGAAACCCTCGAACATTATGAGCGACAAACACGGCAAGGTCTCGGTAATGGACTTTGGGATTGCGCGCTCGACCGGCGGCGGAGCTTCGACCATGACCGGAGTGCTTGTCGGGACCCCGGAATATATGTCGCCCGAACAGGTAAAAGGCGAACACGTGGATGCCCGGTCTGATCTCTTCAGTTTAGGGGTCATCTTTTATGAGCTTCTGACGGGCAAAAAGCCCTACGGGAGTGGAAGCGCTGAGAGCGCCATGTTCCGGCGAACTGCAGAAAGAGCGCGCCCTCCCATAGAAGCGGACCCTTTGGTTCCTCCCGAACTAAGTGACGTCGCATCGAAATGCTTGGAAATTGACCCACGCAACCGATACCAGTCGGCACGTGAGATCTGGAATGAATTGGAACGATGGAAACAGGGCGCGGCCCTGCCCGTTTGGACAACTCTCTTTCGTTCCTTGCGGCGAATCCTCATTCCCCGGGTTGCGGCCGTTGTTGCATCTATGGTGCTGGTCTTGGCTGCGGCCACATTTATTGTTCACAAAAGGCTCTCTGCAAAATCGGCTGCAAGTGCAGTTGCCCCCACCTCCCCGATCAAATCCCTCGCTATCTTCCCATTCCGGAATGCTTCTGGCGATTCGAAGCTAGACTGGCTTGGTTCAAGCATGGCTCAGATTTTGACGGAAGACGTTGGTCAATCCGCCCGCCTGCGCACAGTTTCCGCCGATCGCGCCAGCCAGATCCTTCAGGATCTGCGGATTCAGCCAAACGCCAGGTTTGATGCCCGGATGATGGACCGTCTCGCGGAATATAGCAATGCAGAGGTGATCGTCTGGGGTCAGTACGCCAAATATGGAGATCAATTGCGAATAGATTCGACGCTGCAAGATACCAAGCTGGGTCGCAGCGTTTCATTCAGAAAGGAGGCCAACGGCGAAAAGGAAGTCTTAAACGTCGTTGACGGATTGGCCAAGGAGATCCGCGCTAACCTTTCTCTGGACTCGGACGCCGTTCAAGAATTGGAGACTCGCGCGATCAAGCCATCCTCGACTTCGCTAGAGGCCCTGCGCCTCTTTGATCAAGGCGTCCAGGCCGCGCGCAAGGGTGATGAGATGGGAGCTGCCAAACATTTTCTCGCCTCAACCAAAGAAGACCCCAATTTCGCTTTGGCATTTTCCAAGTTAGCCGAAACCTACGCTCTGCTGGGTCAGGATACCGACGCCGAAGCTGTATCACTCCGGGCTACGGAGCTTAGTCAGAATCTATCACCACAAGAGAAATATCTGATTTCCGCTTCCCATTCGAAGATCATGAAGGACTACCCCAAGGCCATCGCCGCTTACATGGAACTCGCAAAAGTGCAACCGGGCGACTCAGACATTCTCTTCGAACTAGCCTCACTTTACGAGGCTTCCGGAGACTACGCGAAGGCCCGTGAGTATTACAGCAGAGTGCGCTCTCTTGACCCCAAGCGCGTGGACGCTTTGCTCGCCCAAGGTCGTGTGGAGATCGAGGGTGGAGATGCGCAAAAGGGTCTTGATTACCTGAGCTCCGCCTTAAACCTGGCAATTCAGTTTAATCAGGACGAACAGAGGGCCGACATTCTGCAAGCGATGGGTGTTGCCTACCAGACATTGAATCGCTCGACGGAAGCGCTTCGGAGCTTTGAGGACTCGTTGGCGATCAAGCGCAGACTCGGGTTGAAAAGTGGCATCGCTGAGAGTTTGAGTGCGATCGCCCAAGTTCAGCAAGCTATGGGCAAACCTGACCTGGCGGTGCGCGGCTATAAAGAAGCGCTGAAGTTGTTGCGAGAAGCTGGCGACAAAGCGGGGATTGCCGGTGTTTTGAACGATTTGGGCAACTTCTACAACGATCGTGGCGAACATGACAAAGCCCTTGGTCTTTTTAAAGAGTCCCTGCAAATTCGGACTGAAACAGGGGATGAATCCAACCAAGCGCTAGTGCTCAATAATATTGGCAATACTTACCTTTCAAAAGGTGATTACCAGGATGCCGATACGTATTTTGAACAAGCGCTGCAGCGGCGAGAAAAACTCCAAGTGGACGGCAACATTGCAGATACGCTGCACAATCTGGCGGAAACTTCAGTGCATCTTGGGTTATACGATCAAGCTCTCTCGCAATATCTGAGAGCCCTCGAATTGCGTCGCAAAATGGGCGACAGGCGCGGGGCGGCCATCGAGACGTATAGCACGGGCACGGTCTTTGCACTCAGAGGCCGTTACGGTGCCGCTTTGACCGCTCACACCGAGGCTCTCAAGACCTTTCAGGAGTTGGAACCGCAGGGGGATTGGACGGCTCAGATCCTGAGCGGTTACGGTGCAGTGCTTGCTCAAATAGGGAGAAGTGAAGATGCG
>Ga0307471_100000637_pt1 | contig 18120 bp, 19 predicted proteins | sample atmos_gasesAM3C__2_FD_204566 | JGI IMG/M metagenome (GOLD analysis project Ga0307471, IMG submission 204566) | Hardwood forest soil microbial communities from Morgan-Monroe State Forest, Indiana, United States - atmos_gasesAM3C_515 | ecosystem: Environmental > Terrestrial > Soil > Temperate...
GATATTGTCATTCATGTTGGAATCCTCCCGGTCGTCCCAACAAAAAACCCCACGACGCTGTCGTCATGGGGCTTTTCGCAAACCGTCTGAACTGCGTTGCTACCCGGCGTACGCTTGACCCAGCCCCGCCGCTTCTCCCTTTTTGTGGAGCAACTTGCCGTCCGCGCCCATAGCCAGCATCTCGATGGCCTGATGCTTGGCCGCATCGCACACGACCTTGCAGAGCTCACAGCCCTTGCAAATATCGGTCACGACCTTGGCCACCATATTCTTTGTATCGAGAAGGATGCAGTCTGCCTCGGGGCAGTACATGATGCAGAGGCGGCACCCCTTCTTCGCCACGCACTTTTCGTCAGTCACCACCGCTACGTTGTACATGAGCCGTCCTTTCCTCCGCTCACGCAGCCGCGACAAGCAACTCGACGTGATTCTTCTCGGCCCACTCCGCCCCCATATCATAGGCTTTCTGCACGACCGCCAGGTTCTTAGCGAGCAACTGCTCCTTCTTCGCGAACTTCTTCGTGATCGCTTGGTCGAGGGTCGCGGTACCGCCCGATGCGACATATTTCTTGCCGAACCTATCTTGTAATGCCAAGTCCAACGCTTGCATTGACACGCACTTGGTAATTCCGGCGACAGACCCGATCATGCCCATGTTCGTGGACAATTCGGTATTCGCAATCTCGAGCGCGATCTCGGTGGCATTCACGTAATACACGGCCACCTCCAGATCGGCCAGACGCTGTTTGTCTTCGTCGCTCAACAATTCCATGTTGGAGTTGATGATCACCAGCCCGCCCCGTTTGATGCCCGAATAGAACGGCATGGTGTAGCTCTTGCCCTGGTTGATCACCTGCGGATGGAACACCTCTATCACCTCGGGATACACCAACTCTCCCCGGTCATAGATCCGCTCGACGCCGATCCGCACATACGCCTCGGCTGGAGCCATCCGCTTCTCGGCCCCAAAGAAGGGATTGGAGATCGCTTGCCTCCCGTCTTTCGAGGCCGCCATGGCCATGACGTGCGCCGAGGTCACCACGCCCTGGCCTCCCAGGCCGGACATCCGGATGTTAATTCGCCGCTTGATCATGGTGGATCTCCTTATGGCTCCAAGCGAGTTACGCCTGCGTCAGCGCTTCCTTGGCGGCTGCCTTCTTCGCCTTCTCCTTCTCAGCTAGATCGGCGAGGAACGCCTTCGCCTCGTCCGAGACGTACTCCTTATAGGCAAAGCGCTCGCCGGGTTTCTCGGAATCGCGCATCTCCTGGAGACCTTCCATGCTGTTCTTCCCGATCTCGAGAATGCACGGCGTGTAGAGCTGTAAATAGGTCGGGCCAATCTGGCGAGCGATCAGGACCGCATTCTTCACGACCTTCTCGACCAATGACGGCTTGCTCACCGTGCAGTTCACCACATAGACACAGCCGGACTCCTTGGCGATTTCGGGCAGGCGCACTTTGTCGAACTTCTTACCGACCGGCGCCATCTTCGCCACGAACCCCTTCTGCATCAATCCGCTCTCCTGCCCGCCGGTATTGGCGTACAGCTCATTGTCGAAGCAAATCGTCGTGAACTTCTCCTGGCGGAACCAGGACTGCAGCGTGTAGTCCAGTCCGATGTCCACCGTCGCCCCGTCGCCGGCCAGCACCACGACATCCTTGACGCGGTCCGGGAAGCGCAAGGCCAGCGCGCGCTTCAGCCCGGACGCGATCGCGTTCTGATTCCCAAACAGCGAATGGATGTTATGGACCGCCACATGCGGGAAGACCAGGCTGGTGCACCCCGTCGAGCCGACCATGACCGTGTCTTCGGGATTCGGCAGGGACGCCAGGATGTAGCGAAACGCCATGGACTCGGGGCAGCCGGCGCACAGAGAGTGTTGCTCGATCAACTCCTTGTTGATCCCGACATCCTTCCAGCCCCGGCCTTCTTTTCCCCAGGTGGCGTTGGTCACCAGGTCGCGATATTCCGGCGGCATGATGTCGAAGAACTCTTCACATATCTGGATTTTTTCTTTGCTCATGGGCTTCTCCTCTTCCTCCAGGCCCTAACGTTTAGGTCCCGGCTGCGTCCTTTCGCTGTCGATAATCAATCAGCTCCCGCGCCCGGCCAAGGTTGCCACGGATTTCCCCAGTGTCCGCTGGATGTGCTCGACGATGACCTCCGGTGGCATCGTCATCCCACCGGCCACATGCGGACCGGCGATCACGCGATCGCTGTCGGGAACGGTGGCCTTGATTTCCCGAGCCATCCAGCCCGCCACGTTGAACTCCGGCACGAAGATGTACTTCGCGCTCTTCGTCGCTTCACGGATCTCATTATAGGGCCACGGCCTCAAGGATTTGATCTTGACCAGCCCGACCCGCAGCCCTTCCTCGGCCAGCAAGCGAATCGCCTCACGCCCCTGTGACACGGCCGTCCCCGAGGACACAATCAGAATCTCCGCGTCAGTGTTTTCGGTCTCGATCAGGCCGCCCAGCAACGGAATCGTGTGCTTGCGGGACCGCTCGACGGCCGCCCGGATCTCCTGCTGCCAAGACGCGTGGGTCGCGTAGCTGATGTAGTTGCTCTTCATGACGAACGGGTCGCGCATCATGCGGACCGGCGGGCATTCCATGTCCATGCAGGGCACAGGCGACCGGTACGGATCGTACGGCGGCAGGCACATGTCTGCGGGCGTCAGGTTCACGACGTCCTTCGTGTGCGTGACGAAGAACCCGTCGCAACAGATCGCAATCGGCAGATGGACGTCGGGCTGCTCCGCCACCATGAAGCCCATGAGAATCCAGTCGTAGAAGTCCTGCGCCGTCTCCGCATGCCAGACCAGCATGCCGGTCTCCAGAAGGAAGTAAATCTCCAGCGTGTCCGGCTGGATGCTCAACGGCGAATTGATGCCGCGACAGGTCACGATCATCTCGATCGGCAAGCGCGCTCCCGACCACATCGGGAAATTTTCCATGGCCCGCATGGTGCCGGGCCCGGCCGTCGTCGTAAACACGCGGGCTCCGCCGAACGACCCCCCCGCGCACTCGGACATCACACCGAACTCATTCTCGCCGCGCATGTAATCGGTGACATAGCCTTCGGCGTACAGTTCGCCGATCAGCGCCGCGGCTTCGCTCTGGGGCGTGATAGGGTAGGCCACCATCAGATCCACGCTGGCCCGCCTGATCGCTTCCTTGATGACCTCGCTCCCGGTAAAAAACGACGGGATACGCGGCGCCTCAAAAAACAGGTGATAGGGATCAGTATACGTCTGCCCCTTCTTATTCTTGGTGCCGATGATTGAGTGGCTGTCCATCGGTTTGGCCTCCTTCAAAAATTAATTTCTGGTTCCACCGGCACGATCCTGAGTCTCCAGCGCGGCGACATGCTTCTTGATCGCGCCGAACGGCACCACGCCTTTCAATTTCTTCACCCATTCCGCCAAATGCATGATCTTTTCGGCCGAGGCGTCTCGAAACGACAGGCAGGCGTCCTCGTGACCGGCCTGGGCGCACATCGCGATCGTGTAACAGTTCGTCCCGCCCCTGATGATCTTGAGGGAAAGGTTGGCTTGGTGGCAGTGCACTCCCACGAACATGCAGACATCAATCTTGTTGTGCCAGATGGTGAGGTTCGGATGATTCGGATTAATCTCCACTTCCGGGTTGATCTTCGGATACTTGGGCCGATAATCGGGCATCGGGATCAGCATGGGCTTGGCATCTTGAGGCGCACATTCCTTCAGGGTGTCGTACAAGAACTTAATTGCCTTGGCCTTCTTCTTGGCCTTTTCATTCCAAGCCCACAGCACAAGGGGCCCAGGGAAAATCGTGGGCACTGTCCCTCCCAAAAACATGCGGGCGGCTTCTTCGAAGGCTTCCTCCTCGGGAACAATGCGCCCGTTGATGTGCGCCTGTCCCGGGTCCGGCAAAACCACGCCCATGGAGGCTGCCGCCGGCGGCAGGAACGCTTCCGGGCCGGGCCGGACAGAGTATTGACCATACTGCTGATTCATTGAGTTCCCTTACAACGAGAAACTCGAATCGTAAGGATGAATGCAAACCATTCAGTGTTGTCTGCTAAGAGTATAGTTTCGACCCTTTAAATGCAATCACAAAGAAGACCTACCTGCCGATGCAAATGGGCCAACCGACCTACCTTGGTTAGGCCTTTTGGCCTCACCCCATTCCCGCCCGCGATTCACCAGCTTTGTCGTTGAAAATTCCCGTGATTCTAACCACTCTGTCGACCTCTTGTCAAACCGATTTTGCCCATCTGGGCCGGTTTCTTGCCGCCACTCTTTCGCCTCGAAGTCCTTGACAAGATTTTCGAAAAAAACCATAAATTATGGGGGTTCTTACCCTATGGCGACGAAGGCCGGAAAGGGCTTCACTCTAGCCAACCTTGTGGCTGTCATCCTCATCGTGGGTTCCGAAGCCATTGTCGCCTTACCCCGGATCAATGATTTCATTAAAAACCACAGGCTTAACAATGCAGCTCGGGAAGTATGGCAGGACATGCATCGGGCGCGGTTGCTCGCCATCAAGGAGAAAGGAACGATCCGGGTTGAGTTCGACCACGATTCGTACAAGGTTGTTAGGGTTGCCACCGGGGAGGTCGCCTCAAGGCGGAATTTGAGCGTGGACTATCCTGACGTCATTATCAGCACCACTGCCATTCGGGGACGAATTACCTTTGACAGAACGGGCACCGCGGAGGGGAACACGACAGAAATCGAAATCCAAGGCCCGACCGGTACACGTCGTTTCACCATCCTGGCGACCGGTAAAATTGGAGGGCTACCATGATTTGCTTTTCCCCTCCCCAAAACTCTATACTGCGAGCCCTGCACACGCTTGACGGGCGCATGCCGGAGAGCGCCCTTCTTGAAGAGTGGACTGCCACGGATGCGTACATCAGAAGTTGAACCCAGAGCCCCATTTACCGTTTCCAGCCCATCAAGCGCACGGCTGACCTCCCTGATTGAAATCAGCCGTCTCCTCACCTCTGCGGTGGATCTCGATCACCTTCTCAGTCTGATCCTGAAAACCTCAAGCCAGTTGGTGGGATCGGAGGACAGCAGTCTGTTGCTCCTCGATCCAGCCAACAATGAGCTTGTGTTTGTGATGGCCCAGGGCTCGGTCAGCGAGAAACTCAAGATGGTGCGTCTGGAGCCAGGGGAAGGTATCGCCGGCTGGGTGGTCAAACACGGCAAGCCGGTGCTGGCGAACGATGTCGAGCGGGACCCCCGGTTCACCAGCAAGGTCGACAAGTTGACCGGATTTCGGACCAAGGCGATTCTGGCTATCCCGCTGCAAGATCACGGCCGGACGATCGGCGTCATTGAGGTCCTGAACCCCCACAAGGATAGAAAGTTCGACCAGGAAGATCTCGAGCTCCTCACCGCATTCGCATCTCATGCCGCAGTGGCGATTCGAAACGCCCGCCTCGTCTCGTCCATCAAGGAAGCGAACCGCTACCTGCAGGCTGAGATCGACGAGCGGTACGGCACGCTTATCGGAAAAAGCGCTGGCATTCGCGCGGCAGTCAAGTCCGCACGGAAAGTGGCAGAAACTTCCGCGACGGTCCTCTTGTTAGGCGAAACCGGTGTCGGCAAGGAGATGTTCGCCCGCTCCATCCATTCCTGGAGCCCCCGCGCGGCCAAGCCGTTTGTCGCCGTGAACTGCGTCGCGCTGGCCGAAGGCCTGCTCGAGACCGAACTGTTCGGCCATGAGAAAGGGGCGTTTACCGGAGCACACCAGCAGAAAAAGGGTCTTCTGGAGTTGGCACAGGGAGGCACCGTCTTTTTGGACGAGATCGGCGATACGAAACCGGAATTCCAGGCCAAACTACTGCGGGTACTCCAGTCTCACCAATTCGAGCGCGTGGGGGGGACGGCCCCCATCACCGTGGACATCCGCTTTATTGCCGCCTCAAACAAGGACCTGGAAGGCGCCGTTCAAGCTGGAAGCTTTCGCAAGGATCTCTTCTTCCGGCTCAACGTGGTCACCATCACCGTGCCGCCTCTGCGCGAGCGCAAAGAGGACATCCCAGCGCTGGCCAACTTTTTCCTGGGGCGTTACTGTCGGGACATGAAACGATCCCCGATGACCATCAGACCCAGCGCCATGAAGCTCCTCACCGAACACAACTGGCCCGGCAACGTGCGGGAGCTCGAGAACGTCATCGAGCGTGCAGTGGTCTTGACCGCGGGCAACGAAATCGGCCCCCACGATCTCGCCATCGGCTCCAGGGACATGCCGACAGGAGACCTGGCGTCACTCCTGGAACTCCCATTCCATGTTTCCGTTCAAGCGCACAAGAAAGCCCTGATCAGCCATGCCATCAACAAAGCCAGGGGGAACAAGACCCAAGCCGCGACGTTACTGCAACTCCAGTCCACGTATTTGTTCCGCTTATGCAAGCAATTGGGCATCACATGAAGCCTACCTCATCCCCCCAAAAAAGCTGACTCGCCTTGTCTTCCTAGACCTTATCTGATCCGATACATGTTCTATCCATTTGGATAGAAGCCCCCACCCCGATAGCCAGTGGTAAATATCATCACATTTGTCATGAACAAATGAATTGTTCCGTTAAATAAATAACTTACATATCAACAATCGTCATTTCCCAGGCCGTTTATGAGGTCGGCACCGGTATTGCCTATATATTCATATGGTTTATAGTGCCATGCGTGGAATAATCTGCATCATGAGAAAAAACCTGAGTAAAAAGAGAGTGGGGCACCTGCTGCAATATGTCCGGAAATCCAAGGACCTCATATCCTGCAACGACGGATTCAGCTTGATGGAAGTGATGATCTCTCTGGTCATTCTCGCCATCGGCGTTCTCGCCCTCACGCAACTGCAGCTCACGGTCACCCAAGGCAACGGCTCGGCGAACACGATGACGACGGCCGTCTCCCTCGCCGAGCAAAAGATTGAAAGCCTCAAGACGGCGTCATACACGACCATCCAGTCGGAATCGCCCACAGCAGTCACGGCTTCGGATGGTAGGACGTATACTCGTCAAGTCATTGTGACGAACAATCAACCGATGGTGAACGTGAAGACCGTTCAAGTGCTCGTCTCGGGAGCGGACGGCCAGAGGACCTTCACGGTGCCGCTCTCCACGGTCATTGCCCAATAGCACGCGCATGAAGACGCTGAAGTCCGAAACCGCCTTTAGTCAAGTGGAAGTGCTCATTGCGCTGGGGATCAGCGGGATCCTCTTCGCAGGTATGTTCCAACTCTATCTCTCTTCGGCCAGCAGTGGCTTGGTCCAGAGTCAGAAGACCCAGATGCAGACCGATGCCCGCGCGGCCATGAATCTCATGGCGCAGGATTTGAGACAGATCTACGGTTCTGCCACGATATCCACCACCCTGTCCCCCAACGACACCATCAGTTTTACCCGGTTAGAAGACTCGGGCTATTCATCGGGTGGAAACACAGCCTCCACGCTGAATGATACGAGGAAATCCTGGGCAACCAATATGTTTGCATTGTCCTCCGCAGCAGGAACCTATTCGGTCCAGATCGTCGGAGGCACCGGAATGGGGCAGACAAACCCGATCAGCGGGAATACCGGAAGCCAGCTCAGTCTCTCAACCGGGTGGGGGACGCTCCCGGACGCGACGTCGCTTTACGTCATCACTCGTTCGAAAACATTGACGCTCACGGCCGATAACATGCTGCGATCCATCACAGCCGGAGGCCGCTCGACGGTCCTGGCCGCCAATATCACGAGCCTGTCATTCTCACAACTCAATGCCAGCACGATTAGCATCACTGAGACAGCTCGCGCCACCGCCCCGGACCCTCGAACCCAGAGCAACGTGTATCTGACATCTTACACCCTGACCCAGTCGGCCACGAAGAGGAATTAAACCGCGCATGAGCACGCCGCTTCAGTCACTCAAAGCGCAAACCGGAGTCATCCTGGTCACGACGCTCCTGCTCTTGATCCTCTTGACCGGTGTGGCGCTCACCAGCCTCGCCGCCCTCGGGGTGAATCAAAGCCAATCTCAAAATCTTGTCAACACGAAACAGGCCTTTGAGTTAGCGGACGCCGGCATCCAGTACGCCACAAAGTACCTGAACCAACACCAGCCCCTCTGGAGCACTTACGCCTCTGCCACGGCGCAGACGCTCATTCCCTCTACCACACTGACCGGATTAGGAACGTTTACCGTCAGTGTCCAAGACGGAGGAAACGGCAGCCTGAAGATTACCTCCACCGGCACGGCCTCCAACAACACGCAGTCGGTCATCACCGCCTTGATTGCCCTCGGGCCCTACGTGCCGGAAGACGCCCTCACGACTGATCAGAGCCTCACAATCAGCGGAAATATGACGGTGACAGGCACAAACGGTGGCGTGCACTCAAACGGCAGTCTCACGATTACCGCCTCGCCGACGATCAGCACCAACGCAACCGCCTTCGGGACCTACTCGGCTTCGGCAACCGCTCAGATCTCCGGGGTGACCGGCGGCAGCCTATACGACGCCCCAATCCCCCTCATGCATCCGCTAGATTTTCGCGCCGCTGCCGACTACATCCTCTCGTGGGACGGCAACGTGTATAACCAGGCGGGCGTCGTGCAGCCTCGAGACGGGATGGGCTATTGGTACTGCTGGCAATTCGTAAACACGCCAAATCCACACTGGGAGATGGTATGCGACAGTTACACGAATGTCCTGATAAACGCTTCGCTCTACATTGAAGGCGACGCGATTATCTGGTCCGGGCCGGGGAATTTCGACCCCTGGGTTCCCCTGGTCGGCACGATCATTGCGGAGGGGGACCTCGTCATCAACGGGGATTGGGTCGCCTTGCGGGCCCCCATGCCCTCTGATGGCGCGCTCTTCAAGGCCAGTACACAGAATTTGCTGTTCCTGGCCGGCGGGGATGTGAAGATCGCGGGAGGGGTCAGGCAACGCTACCAGGGGATCATCGTTGCCGGCGAACAGCTCTCGATCCAGGCTCCTGCCACCATCGGCGGCTACCTCCTTGCACAGGACCTTTCGAACATGAGCGGGACTGTCACTAGCAACTCGGTCACTGGTGCAGTGGCGCTGACCTATAACGGTGATTATCCCGCACCGGCGACGCTCCTGAAGACCGCGAGGGTGCTGACCTGGAAGATCCAATAACCTTCCGACGAAAGGAGAACACGATGAACACGAAACTGTTGACCATGAGCCTGGTGGCGCTCCTCGCGTTGAGCCCGCTGGGAACCGCGAGAGCAGACTCGCAGACGGAAGTCGACCACAAAAACCTGATGCAGTCGCACAGTCAAACGCTGAGTACGGGGCAGAGTTTAGCGGCGACGGCCAAGAGTCTCAGGGATCAGAAAAATGCGCTTATCCTACAGCTTAACACGCTGCTGCCGGCCGGGACAAACAAGGCGTGGGATGCCCTCTTTAAAGTATACAATCAGGCGGCGCTCAATACGCTCTCGGGTAACTATACCCAGAACTCGTCGAATCAGGCTGCGTACCTGCAGCAGTTGAAGACCTTGACCCCGTCGGTGGTGAACAGCGTGGCAGTTCAGAATCAGGTGGCGGCGATTCTTAACCAATTGCAAACACTCAAGGCTCAGGAAGATGCGTTGGCGACGTCGCTTGCGAACTACCAGACCACTCTGCAAAACCTAAACTCCCAAGAGATAAGCAACAACGGAAAAAGAGGGAAGTAATACACAGCCGCCTTGTTCTTTTTCACGATAAACCTTTTCCAGTCTCCCATGTCTCAGTGAACCGTGGGAGTCCAGTCAACATTTCTACTGACGCGATCGAGTCTCGCGCTGTGTGTCTCCGGTCATCATACCACCGGTGGATTCCTCGCAGGTTTGAGCTATAATACGCACGGTCACAGGTCCGGCATTCCCCTAATCGTCAGGAGCAGGCATGGCCAACGAGCAAGATAGCCTGAAAGCCGAGGAGGCGGGAGCTCCGAAGCGCCGCCGCAAGCTGGGCGAGGTCCTGATGGAAGCCGGTCTGCTCACCCCGGACCAGTTAACCAAGGCGCTCGAAGAATGCGGCCGCTCCGGCAAACGCCTGGGCGAATACCTGGTTGACCAAGCCATCGTCTCCGAACACGACATCGCCTGGCGTCTCTCTCACCAACTGGGCTACCTCTTCGTCGACCTCACCAAGGAAGAGCTCAACCCCGACCTGTCCGTGACGGTCCCCGAATCGCTGGCCAAACGCTATCAGGCCATACCTTTGAAACTCGACGGCAAATCCCTGACCGTGGCCATGGCCGACCCCCTCGATTTTGAAGCCATTCGTGACCTGTCTTTTGTGAGCGGATGCACCGTGAAACCGGTGTTGGCAGGCCGGTCGGCCATCAAAGAGACGCTTGACAAGGTCTACGTGAAGCAGGAAATCGAGGCTTCGATCGCCCGCATCATCGACAGCACGGAGGAGTTCGATGAGGAGCTATTGGAAGTCCTCTCCGACGCCGACCAGCCAACAGCGGCTGAGATCCAAAGCCTGGAAGCGGAAACGCGCAAAGCACCTGTGGTTCGGCTCGCGAACATGATTATGACTGAGGCCGTTCGAGCTCGTGCGAGCGACATTCACATCGAACCCGCCCAGAAAGACACTCTGGTCCGGTACCGCGTGGACGGCCTTCTTCGTGAGGCCTTGCGGGTCCCGAAGGGAGCCCACGCGGCGCTCATTTCCCGTCTCAAGGTGCTGGCCAAGATGGACATCGCCGAGCGCCGCATCCCGCAAGACGGCGCCATTCGCTTGAAGATCGAACGGAGGGATGTGGATCTCCGCGTGTCTTCCTTGCCGACCCAGTACGGCGAAAAGATGGTCCTCCGCGTCACGGACCAATCGAAATCCCTGCCCAAGCTGGAGTCGATCGGCTTGTCCGAGAAAGATTACGCGACAATCAAGTCGTTCACTCATCGGCACAAAGGGATCATCCTCGTGACCGGGCCGACGGGAAGCGGGAAGACGACGACCCTCTACGCCCTGTTGAATGCCATCAAGTCCACGACGATCAACCTCCTCACCGTCGAGGACCCGGTCGAGACCAACATTGACGGGATCAACCAGACGCAGGTCAATCCGGACGCGGGTCTAACCTTTGCGAGCGCCCTGCGGGCCATCCTGCGCCAGGATCCGGATGTCGTCCTCGTCGGTGAGATCCGGGACCAAGAGACCGCGGAGATCGCCATCCGGGCTGCCATGACCGGCCACCTGGTCCTCTCCACTCTCCACACCAACGACGCCCCGTCGGCCATCACGCGACTCATCAACATCGGCATTCCCCGCTATCTCGTGGCATCGCTGGTCGAGGGGGTTATCGCCCAGCGTCTGGTCCGGACGATCTGCCCGCATTGCAAGGAAAAGGCGACGCCGGACCCGGCCACGCTGATGACCCTCAGGATCCAGCCGGAAGCTTTGTCGAACGTGCAGTTCTATGCGGGCAGGGGCTGTAAAGAATGTGGGAAAACTGGGTACTTCGGGCGGATGGCCATCATGGAGATCGTCGACCCGACCGCGCGGATGCGCGAGATGATCTCGACAGAGGCTTCTGAACAGGAATTGCGACTCGCGGCCCTCGCGGCCAAGATGACCACGCTGGGCGAGGACGGCCTCAACAAGGCCAAGGCGGGCCTGACGACGCTCGATGAACTGCTGCGGGCGATCGAAGTGTCTAGCAAGACCGAGTCGATCTGTCCGACCTGCACCCGGATCGTCCAGTACGACTTCATGGCCTGTCCCTACTGTGAGACGATCCTCAGTCGCAACTGCATCGGCTGCAAGCGCTTCCTTCAGCTCGAGTGGAAGATCTGCCCCTACTGCGGGACCCGCAGCGGCGAGAAAAAGCCCTTCTAACCCTCCTCACAGAAACGCGGCCGCCAGCTCATCGGCCAGCAGAAGCCCATCGTCGCTTGGCCGAAGGACTTCGTCGTCCAGGATCATCCACCTGACAGAGGTCAGCCGCGCGATCGGCTCCCGGAATCGCTCGATTGGATCAAGACCGTACCGCTCACGCAGGGGAGCGCAGGCTACCCCTGCGACCGTGCGGAGCCCGAAGGCCACCGCCTCCCGCAACCGCAGGTCCGGCGTCCCTGGCTCCCGCTCTGCAATTGGCGGCCTACCGGCTGACACCAGCCGATGGTATTCCTCCAGCGACGCCACCGCGCTGAACCGCGCTCCGTCCAGGTACGAATGGGCGCTGGGCCCCAATCCCAGCCACTCGCGATCGGACCAGTATCCCAGATTGTGCCGGCAGGGGTAGCCCTGTCGCGCGAAGTTGGAGACCTCATACTGGAGATAGCCCGCGGCCCTCAGTCTGTTCCGTCCCTCCTGATACATCTCGGCCTGCGCATCTTCGTCAGGCAGGTTCAGGTGCCCGCGCTCCACCTGCCGGTGAAACCACGTCCCCTCTTCGATCGTCAGCCCGTAGAAGGCGAGATGCTCGGGCGCCAGGGCGATCGCCGCGTCCAGATTGGCCAGCCAGCGAGTCAAGAACTGGCCCGGGAGCCCGTAGATCAGGTCCAGGTTCAGGTTGGCAAAACCAGCCCGGCGAGCCGCACGGACGGCACGTTCGATCTGCTCGGTTGTATGCGGGGTGTTGGCCGCTTTCAACTCCGCATCGTCGAACGACTGCGCGCCCAAGCTAAGACGGTTGAACCCACCTTTGCGGAGTGCTCGGAGGAAGGACTCCTCTACCGAGGCCGGATTGGCCTCGATCGAGACTTCGGCGGCTGGGTCCACGACAAAGCTTCGCCGGCAGGAGTCCAGGAGGCTGAGCAGTTGCCCGGACGAGAGGCTCGTGGGCGTTCCACCTCCGAAGTAGATCGTCTCCACAGTCCGCCCGCGGAGCGTCTCGGTCCTGCAGTGCAGATGGATCTCCGCCAGCAGATCGGACACAAAGGCCGCGACGCGGTCCTCCCGACGGGCACGGGTGAAGAAGGCGCAGAAGTGGCACCGCCGGTCGCAGAACGGCACGTGGAGATACAGTCCGACGCCGTCGTCCCGTGGAGTCATCGAAGATTTCATCGCGCCGTCACGATCAGATTATCGATCAACCGGGTCTCGCCGATCCAGACGGCCAGCAAGAGTGCCACACGTCCCCGCACGCTGCGCACCTCATCCAGCGTGATGGGATCCGCCACGGCGAGGTAATCCAGGCGCGCCAGGGGCTCTGCCCAGATGAGCCGGGTCATGGCCGCTTCGACCTTCTTCACCGACCGTTCTCCCGCCCGGATCAACTCCCGGCCGTCCGACAGAGCTCGGTAGAGCACGGTCGCCGCTTTCCGCTCTTCCGGCGAGAGGTGCCGGTTGCGCGAGCTGAGCGCCAGGCCATCCGGCTCACGGACAGTGGGGCGCAGGACGATCTCCGTATCCAGGTTCAGGTCCTTGACCAGCCGCTCGACTACCACCGCCTGTTGATAGTCCTTCTGGCCGAAAAACGCCTTGTCGGGATGGACGATGTTCAGAAGCTTTGTCACCACCGTCGTCACACCCCCGAAGTGCCCTGGCCGTGAGAGCCCCTCGTACCGCCGCGTGAGGCGCTGCACGGAGACGGCCGTCTCGAAATCCGGCGGGTACATCTCCTGGGCACGTGGGAGGAAGACGGCGTCGACACCCCCTGACCGGCAGAGGCGGAGATCCTGCGCGAGCGAGCGAGGGTACCGGTCGAAGTCCTCCAACGGGCCGAACTGCAGGGGATTCACGAAGATGCTCACGGCCACCGCGTCGCAGGCCAGCCTGGCCGCGCGGATCAGCGAGCGGTGCCCCTCGTGCAGCGCGCCCATGGTCGGCACCAGCCCGATCGTCACCCCTTCCCGCTGGAGCCCTCGAGACCAGGTGCGCATCGCGTTGACGGTCCGAGTCCGTCGCATCAAGTCCGACACGCGCCGCCTTCGCGCGTCCACGGGACGACAGGTTCTTCCAAACGGCGGACCGCGTGCGGATCCTTGAGAGCAGCCAACAGCGACGCCACGGTCTCGCCCAGCACCGGATGCCGGAAGGTCGGCGCCAGTTCAGTCAAGGGAGCCAAGACGAAGCGGCGCTCGTGCAGGCGCGGGTGTGGGACATCCAGTCCGTTTTCATGGATGATCTGATCTCCGTAAAACAGGAGGTCGAGATCCATGGTGCGTGGTCCTGAAGGACGTTCGGGGTCGCGGCCAAGTCCCCGCTCCGTCTCCATGAGGATCAGCAAGAGGCGCCAGGCCGGCAGGTCAGTGTCCACCCGCGCCACAAGGTTCAGGAACGGCCCGCCGACGTCGCCTACCGGCTCCGTCTCGTACGCGGGGGAGTAGCCAACCAATCGGCTCTGTGGGAGCATGCCCAGCAACCCCAGCGTGCGGGCGCAGAAGTCGCGCCGATCGCCCATGTTCGACCCGATCCCGATGTAGGTTTCAACCATCCGCCCCGCCTTACAGGCCCGCGTTCTCCATCCGCGAGACGGCCTCGAGCAGACGCTCCTTAGGCGCGCACAGCGTCATCCGGATGTAGCCCTCCCCGGCTTCCCCGAAGCCGTTGCCCGGCGTCGTGACAATTCCGGCCCTCTCCAGCAGGTGCGCCGTGAAGGACGCGGCGGTGAAGCCCTTCGGCACCGTGACCCAGACGTAGAAGGCTGCGTGGAGCGGCTCCACTTCCAGCCCTACCCGCTTGAGCCCCGGAAGCAGCACGTCACGCCGGTCCTGATAGACCGCCCGGATCCCGTCGGCCAGCGCATCCCCCTGGCGCAACGCCGTGATTCCGGCCTCCTGCACGGCCTGGAACGCGCCGGAGTCGAGGTTGCTCTTGACCTTGCCGAGCCCGGCCAGCACCTGCTTGTTGCCGACTGCGAACCCGATCCGCCAGCCGGTCATGTTGAAAGTCTTCGACAGCGAGTGAAACTCGACCCCGACCTCATTGGCGCCCTCCGCCTCCAGGAAGCTGGGCGGGCGCCGTCCGTCATAGTAAATCTCGGAATAGGCCGCGTCGTGGCACACGATGATCCGGTGCTCGCTCGCGAACTCGACCACGCGTTTGAAGAAGTCCTTGCCGGCCGTCGCCGAAGTCGGGTTGTTCGGATAGTTCAGAAACATCAGCTTGGCCTTGCGCGCCACGTCTTTCGGAATGACCCGGAGGTCCGGCAGGTAGTGGTGGGCCTTCGTCAGCGGCATCACATACGGCGTGCCGCCTGCAAAGCTGGTCCCCACCGGATAGACCGGATACCCGGGGCTCGGCACCAGGACCATGTCGCCGGGGTCCACGAAGGCCAGCGGTACGTGGCCGATGCCTTCCTTCGAGCCGATCAGCGTGAGGACCTCGTCGGCCGGATTGAGCGTGACACCGAAGCGCCTCTGGTACCAGTCGGCGACCGCCTGCCGGAAGCTTAGCATCCCTTCGTAAGACGGATACTGGTGGTGCTTGGGATTCCCCACCGCCTGCCGCATCTGCTCGACGATCGGCGCGGGGGTCGGCAGGTCTGGATCGCCGATGCCCAGATTGATGATGTCCACCCCCCGGGCGATGGCTTTCTGCTTCATCTCGTCGATCGCGGCGAACAGGTACGGCGGCAAGGTCTTGATCCGACCCGAGGGCTCTATCGGAAATCCCGCCATGAAACGGCGCTCCTTTCTGCAAGGTGGTGACGTGGAGCTAACAGGGTACTGCATGGGATGAGAAAAAGAAAAGGGGTTTTGACACGGCCATACCCGCGTGCTAGCGTTGGACATGCCTGCCCGCATGGCCTGCTGGTCGCTGTTGTTCATGATCCTCAGCACCAGCGCATGCCCGGCTGCGCATGTCGATCAGACCGCCGGCCCGATCGATCCCGTCCTGCAAGCCTCCATTTCCGAGTACCGTGACACCCAGGACGCCGAGCGCGCCGACCAGCTCCTCGCCGAGATCCTGGGTCGTCAGGATGCGACTCCGACGGCCGTCTCGACCATCCTCGCCGCAGGCCGCTCCTACCGGGCCGAACCAGTGGGCGCCCTGCCGAGCCGCGAACTTCGCCTGGGGGAGCGCGTGTTCTCCTACGGCCTGTATGTTCCGGATTCGTACCGGCCACACAAGGCGTACGGGCTCGTCATCTGCTTGCACGGAGCCGGCTTCACAGGGGACACCTATCTGGAACGCTGGCAGACCCGCCTGGGCGAGGACTACATCCTGGCCTGCCCAACCCTGCCGATGGGGGACTGGTGGACCCGCACTGCGGAGGACCTCGTCCTAGCCACCATCAGCGCGGTTGAGGCCCGCTACCATGTGGATCCCAACCGCGTGTTTCTCACCGGCATGTCCAACGGCGGGATCGGAGCGTACCTGATAGGCGCGCATCATGCCTGGCGCTTCGCCGCCGTCGTACCCATGGCCGCCGGACTGGACGATATCCTGATGCCGTTCCTGGAAAACTTCCGACAGACGCCGCTATACATCATCCACGGCCGGCAGGACCAGGTGATGCCCGTCTCCCTGAGCCGTGCCATTGACGGGGCCCTGACCGATTTGGGCTACCTGCACGTGTACCGGGAGCATGATCGCGTCCATCCGATGGCCGGCGGCCATTTCTTCCCGCGGGAGGAACTGCCGGAGCTGATCGCCTGGCTGGCGGACCGGCACCGGAACCCGTACCCGAAGAAACTGACCGTCGTGCGCGACGCGTCACATCTCCTGCCGTTCAACTGGGTGCGGATTGACGCGACGGACCGCATTGCCGAGTTTTCGGAGAACCTCGTCGACCGCCGGGACGAGGCCATCGCCACCAAACGCTACGCCAGGTTGGAGGCGGAAGTCGTCGGGCCCAACAAGATCGAGGTCCGCACGCACCGCATCCGCCGCTACACGCTCTATGTCAATGAGAACCTGGTGGACCTCGCGCGCCCGGTGACGATCATGACCAACGGAGTCCTCACCTACGAGGGGATGGTGGTTCCCAGCACCAGGACCCTCCTGCGCGAGGCGCGCGTGCGGCAAGACCCCGGTACCATTTTTTCAGCCTCCGTGTCGGTGGCGGTCCCCAGTTCGAAATGAGCCGCCCCATTGTCTCAACCCATGTGCGGACGGTACAAGGTCTCGTCGCTCATGGAGTGGAGGCAAGAACGTTGTCTGCCTGCTCGATGTGGGCACCGTCCTGGACTGCGATCGTCCCTCCGTTCTTGACGAGCCGGTTCCTGAGGACCGTACCTTTGGCGCCGGCCTGGACCACTACGGCATCATAGCGATTGTTCGCGATCACGTTACCTTCCACCCGCACGTTGGACTGGCCCGCGATGGTGACCCCGTAGTCGTTGTCGCGCACTTCGCTGTCGATCAACTCGCCCTGGGCATCCACGAACGACACGCCGGTGGTCTCGCTGCCCCCGAGCAGGCTCTTTTCGATACGGACCGCTTTCGCCTGCTGGACGTAGAGGAGGCCGCGGGCGCGGATGTTCGAGAGGAGGATGCGCGAGCCGTTGAAGATGCCGACGGCCAGGCCGCCATTTTCGGCTACGGTCAGATCGCGGACTTCGATCTCGTTGGCGCCATACGGCCACTTGCCGATCCGAAACGCGCCCACCCGCTTCAAACCGGAAATCGTCACCCGGTCGCGGCCCTCGCCGATCAGCCGCAGCCGGTCCTTGCTGTGGACGACGACGTCCTCCCGATAGTGCCCGGCCTTGATGAAGATCGTGTCCCCCGGCTTCGCATCGTCAATGGCCGCCTGGATCTCACGATAGGCGCCAGAACCGTCCTGCGCCACCACGAGCTGCCGGCCGGACTCCGGACCTGCAACCCCACCCACGCCCAGCGCGACGGACAGCCAGAGTCCCCCCATCACCCCGAGGACGCCGCTCCGGATCATCGCAGTAACGGCGTGCCGATGGTGTGAGCCGTCTCCACCATCGTCTTGAACCCCCTCCGGCTGACGAGGGAGTGGAGATCGCTCCAAAAGAACCCACCTTCCGGCGCCGAGCCCGCGGTCCTATTGAAATCATAGATGAGCTTGGTCACGAACCGCTCTTCCGCATGGACCTGCCCCCACCCGGTGATCAGATAGGCCAAGGCATCTCCCAAGGCGGCGGCTTGTCGCTCGTTCAAGCCCAGACGCCTCCCCACCTGGTAGCCCAGCGCCGCATAGAGTTCGCTGTGGTGGGCGTCCTGGAGGCGCACTTCGCCCGCCCGGATCTT
>Ga0307471_100000638_pt1 | contig 18118 bp, 14 predicted proteins | sample atmos_gasesAM3C__2_FD_204566 | JGI IMG/M metagenome (GOLD analysis project Ga0307471, IMG submission 204566) | Hardwood forest soil microbial communities from Morgan-Monroe State Forest, Indiana, United States - atmos_gasesAM3C_515 | ecosystem: Environmental > Terrestrial > Soil > Temperate...
CGTCTGCGATCTCGACTCACATCGCGTCGCCGACGGCAAGAAATTTGTCGAAGACTACTACGCCAAGAAAACCGGCAAGCCGTATGAAGGCGTAAAGACTTACGGCGACTACCACGAGCTCCTGAAAAATCCCGACATCGATGCCGTGGTAATCAGCACGCCCGATCATTGGCACGCCATCGTCGGCATCGACGCCGTGCATGCCGGAAAGGACGTGTACCTCCAGAAACCCGCCTCTCTGACGATCGCCGAAGGCCGCGCCCTGAGCAACGCCGTGCAAGCCACCGGTCGCATCCTCCAGATCGGCAGCCAGCAGCGCTCGACGGTCCAGTTCCGTTACGCCGCCGAACTGGTTCGCAACGGCCGCATCGGCGAACTGAAGACCGTCGAAGTGGGTTTACCCGGTGATCCCAGCGGCGACGATGAGCCGCAAATGCCGGTCCCGCAAAACCTGAATTACGACATGTGGCTCGGCTCAACTCCGCAGGTCTACTACACCGAAAAACGCGTGCATCCCCAGGTTGGCTACGACCGCCCGGGCTGGCTGCGCTGCGAACAGTTTGGCGCCGGCATGATCACCGGATGGGGCGCTCATCACGTCGACAGCGCGCACTGGGGCATGAACACCGAATACACCGGACCGGTCGAAGTCGAAGGCTGGGCGGAGTTCCCCAGGCACGGTCTCTGGGACGTCCACGGAAAATTTCACACCGAGGGCGTCTACGCCAACGGCGTGCGCATGAGGATCAGCGGTGACTATCCGAACGGGATCAAGTTTTACGGAACCAAGGGCTGGATTTTCGTTTCTCGCGGCAACGAAGCCGTCACCAAGAGCGATCCCGTCGCGAAGCTGAAAGACGCCACCGCGCTCGCCTCGAGCGATCCGAAAATCATCACTTCGGTCATCGGCCCGGACGAAATTCATCTCTACGAGAGCAAGGAGCAGCACGGCAACTGGCTGGAGTGTTTACGCACCCGCAAGCAGCCGATTTCACCAGTCGAAATGGGACATCGCGCTTGCTCGACCTGCCTGATCCACCACATCGCGATGAAGACGAAACGCAAGCTGCGTTGGGATCCGGAGCGCGAGCGATTCCTCGACGACGCCGATGCGAACGCGTATCTTTCGCGCCCGATGCGCGCCCCCTACGTGATCCAGGCGTAACGCAACGACCGACAACAACGACCGACAACAAGGAGCAGCCACATCATGATTCATCGCCGGGATATCGCAGTGGGTGTGATCGCGCTGGTTGCGACGCTTGGCGCGCGCGCGGCTGTCGACGAAGCCAGGACCCTGATTGGTCCTTCGATCTACGACTGGACCAAAATTACCGCCCGGAAGACGGAAGTTGGCGAAGTGCGCTTCTTCTTCCGCGGGCCGACAAAAACGTTAGAAGAGTTGGAAGTGCACGTCACCACGCTTGATCCGGGCAAAGCCTCTCACCCACCGCACAAGCATCCGAACGAAGAAATGGTGATCGTGGGCGAAGGCACTGTCGAGGCTCTCGTCGATGGAGAATGGAAACGCGTCGGCCCCGGCTCGGTGATTTTCAACGCGTCGAACGTGGTGCACGGGCTGAGAAACGTGGGCCGTGGGCCCGCCACATATCACGTCATCAACTGGAAGTCCGACCGGACTCCAAAAGAATAAGCACGCCGTCCCGCTGCAACCCGAGGCAGCGTGCCCACTGTGAGGCCGTCCGCTGAGGATGGCCGAAGAATCTCCACTTCAACTACAACAATTCGGCCGAAATTCTCTTACTTCCCGATCCTACGAAGCAATTTCGGCGTCGCGAGCCAAATCAGCTCGCCACTCGGTGGCGAAATCCGCTTCAACTCCAGCATCGCCACGCCGGCTTTTTTCAGCGATGTGAACGGATGCTTCGATCCAAGTCCGGTAGCAACAAGATCGTCCAACTGCGGCGCGTGACCAAAGCACATGACGGTCGCCGATTGTTTGTCCTTCGCCAGTTCCTTATAGAACAGCGATGCTTCCGTCCCCGGCAACAGCAAATCGCTCCGGCGAATTTTCTGTTTCGGATACTCCAGCGCTGCGGCAAAAATTTCAGCCGTCTGCATCGCGCGCACATACGGGCTGCTGATCAGTAGCTCGGGAGCGACGCCCAGCTTCGCCACGCCCTTGGCGACTTCCTTCGTCTTATCGATTCCCTCTTCGGTCAAAAATCGCTCCGGATCGGGCGGTGACTTGGGATCCTCCCGATCGATCGAGATTCCGTGGCGCACTATGTAAAGCTGCATTGCAGATGACTCCTCTATTCTTGACGGCCAATGAAAATGCTACGTCACGTGCTCGACTGGCGGAAATACAACCTCACGTGGAATTCCTTCTCGAAGAGCTCGGCGCTGCGGTTGGCATCCAGCAGATCTTCGGCGGCATCTCCGCGTGCAGCAATTTGCAACCCCACCGCACCGTGCTGGAAAGAAGAGCCGATACTCGTGACGCGCTGACGGTGAGAGTGATCCAGCGATTCCGCAATCCTCAGAACCGATGCGAGCCGCCGCGCGATTCGCTGATCGCCGCTGCTCAATGTCGAGTACGCGGTGTGGTGCCCCGCAGGCTCCGATTTGCGGTTGTGATAGCGCACCAGCGCCGCGACGAGGGCGCGGTCGCGGCTTTCGAGCCCCGGTATGTCGCCGTTCAGCGCGAGATATTCGCCGTGCTTGTGGTGCGCGCGATGGCTGACCATGTGACCCACATCGTGCAGCAGCGCACCCGCTTCAAGTAGCACCCGCGCTTGGGGCGGCAGGTGATGCGCGGGCTGCAATTGGTCGAACAGCATCACCGACAGCTCGCGGACATGCTCCGCGTGTCTCTGATCGTAACTCATGCGGCGGGCGAAACTTCGCGTCCCGACCAAGAGCTGGCGTGCGGCCGCATCGTAGCGATGCGGCTCCTTGCGCGAAAAAGCCTCGCGAGCGCTTTCTTGCAGCAGCGCCTCGCGGATCCCCACGGCTGGAATCGACAGTGTGCGCAAATTCAGGTATCGCCCCAGCGTGACAAACGTCAGCGCTGCGATGCCCATCACGTCGGCGCGGTCGCGGCGGACGGCGTAAGTCTTCATACGCTCGCGGACGTCACGCTCCAGAATTCCCGGCAACCGCTCGCGCAGCAGGGAGAGTTGGAGCGTCGTTACGCCGTGCTGGCGCGGACCGGGCGCGATGGCCGCCAACGTTTCCGCATTGCCGCCCAGCGCGACCGTCACATGGTCACCCAGATTCGGCCGTGAAGGTAGCTTCGATTCCAGCAGCGCGCGAACGTATTTGCGGACCTGGTCGGCCTGCACGGGCCGAATCGCGCCATTGATACCAAGCGTAGACATCAGGCGCACCGTGCCGACCGGAATCTGGGCGCCGTGCTCGACGCTGTGATCCTGCAGAATGCTGACCTCCAGGCTGCCGCCGCCGAGGTCGATCACGCATCGAGGAGGCGTCTCCGGCCCCAGCGCAGCCAGCGCCGCCTCTCGGCCAAGTCTCGACTCTTCCAGGCTGCTGATCACTTCCACCGTGATCCCGGATTTTTTGCGAATCTCCCGCACGAACGCTTTGCGGTTCTGCGCCTCGCGCGTAGCGCTGGTCGCCACCGCCCGATACCGGGTCACGCCGAACTCTTCCATCACTTCCTTGAAGTGACGAAACGCCTTCACGCCTTTCTTGAAAATGTCCTCACTGAAGCGATGGCGCAGAAAAACGTTTTCCCCCAGTCGCAGGGAATAACGTTCGTTTTGCAATGGTTCGATGTCGAGTGCGGAATACGCGCGCGCGACGGAAAGGCGCACTGCGTTGGAGCCCGCGTCGATTGCGGCGATATGAACCGGCTCGGACATTTCGTTAGAAGTCTACCGCCAGAGGTGCGCCAGCGCGGCCGAAGGTGCGTACTTGGTCGCGCGAATTCCCAACTGCTCACCGATGCGTTGCCGCAGCTGCTTGTTGACGGCGGACACGCTCGCTTCACCGTCCAGCTCGATGAAACCGTGGCGCTTGGCCATTACTTCGAACTCGCGTTTGATCATGGTCTGATAGCGGATGAACGACCAGTACAGGTCGTGCGACAGCGACATGTCGCGGCCTGCTTCCCAGTAGCTGATCGCTTGGGCCTTCTTGAACTCACGCCCGAACGCCGTTTCCGGTCGCACGTTGAGCCAGAACGTCAGGTGCGGCCGCAGCGCCATCGCATAGAGCCCGCTGATGTAATCGCGATTGATGCCGCGCACCACGCCGCGCGCAATCAGCGTAAAAATGAAGCGATCCGCCAGCACCACCGTTCCCGAGCGCAACGCCGGCAAAATACGATGTTCCACTTGATCGAAAAAGTCCGTCGCATACATCAGCGATAGCGTCAGCCGCGTCACCGCGTTCTTCGCCAGCAGCTGGTCGATGTCCTGCCCCACCAGGTTCGACCGCCGCAACCCGCTGGTCTGCACTGCGAACCCTTCCGATTCCAGCCATTCCTGCAGCAATGCGATCTGCGTGGAGCGCCCGGACCCGTCCATGCCTTCAATCACGATCAGGCTGCCGGTAATTTCGCTGGGATCGAAACCCACCAGAGGCTCACCGAAGAAATGCTGCGCCGTCTCTTCCTCGCTCGGGGCGGCCACTTTCGCGGGCGCGCCGTGGACCGGAGCGGCAGTCGGCTCGCCCGCGCCGCCGTGCGTTTGCGCTGTGGACTTCTCTTTCTCTTTTTCCTGCTCGGGCATGCTTACTCCGCGTCCGCCGCGTGAGGCGCGAAACGCTTCAGATCGATCTTCGATGCGACGATATCGCGCATCTGCTTCTGCAATTTGTTGACCGGCAAGGTCCCATCGAGCACGACAAAATTGTCGGAGTCCACCATCTTGTCGTATTCCTCGAGGATTCGCGCCTGAAAAAGCCGGAAACTCTCGGAGCGATCGTAGCTGAGTCCCAGATCCATTCCCGCTTCGTAGTATTTCAACTTCGGCCGGCCGCTCAGGATACGGTTCACCGCAACATCCAAGGGGGCGCGGAAATAAAACGTGATGTCCGGAACCGGTGCGAACCGATAAAGATTCCGCAGCCAGCGCGGCGGGCAGCCACGCGCCGCATCGCGCGCGAACGCTGTGTACACGTAGCGATCGGCAAGCACCAGGTAATCGCCTTGCAGCAGGGGCATGATTTGCCGTTCGCAGCGATCCGCGAAGTCGGCTGCATGCAGCAGCGAAAACGTTGTTGGTGTCAACAGGCGTCGCTGCTTGCCCCGGCGGGTCGCCGATTTCACCAGCGGCGACGAATTCCACTCTGTGAAGTGCAGCCGGTATCCACCGATTTCCAGCCAGCGTTTCAGCAAATAGAGTTGCGTGCTCTTGCCCGAACCGTCCGTGCCTTCAACGACGATCAGCGCGCCGGGATACGCTCGGCTGGGAACCGGACGCCCCGGCTGCGGCAAGGTGGATTTTGCAGCCTCCGGCCGAGGTGCTTTTTGTGACGCTTCCTGATTTTCCATCGATCCTGTAGGCACAATCGCTTGCGTCCGAGGAGAGTAGCTTGCCCTTGTTACAGTTTCATTACAACACAGCCGCCGGTGCTACCGCAAAACAGCACGGATCAGAAAATGGTGATCTTGAAGTGCAGGAATTTCTTCGGATTCTGCCGGAAATCCCCGATCAGCAGGCGTAGATCTCCAGTTAATCCAGTCAGGTTGTCGTACAACTGCGGATCGGAGAACAGTTTCCCCGCGCTCGTCGTGTTGTCATTGAGCTTCGCTGTAGCATTCGCCAGGTTGGTGCTGGTGTCGCGCAATTTGTTGTACAACGCATCGTCGGTGGCAAGCTTTCCCAGACTTCCCTTGCCCGCTTGCACGTCGCCAATCACCGCGTTCGTGTTGCCGATGGCTTCCTTGGCCTGATCGTACAGCGTGGGGTCGTAAAGCAGCTTTCCGATCGTTCCCTTCTGTGCGCGCAGATCGGCCATGATCGTATTCAAATTATCGACGGTCGCGTCCACCTTGTTATACATCTCGTCCGTGGCCACCAGTTTTCCCACCGACCCTTTACCTGCGCGTATGTCGGCGATCATTTCGTTGCTATTCGCCAGCAGCGCGTTGAGGTTGTTGTAGGCCTTTTCGTCGTTCAGCAATTTGCCGAGATTTCCTTTGCCTTCCTTCACGCCCGCGATCAGTTCTTGTACGCTGGTCGTCAGCGCCTGCAAATTCCCCAGCAAATCCGAGCTGCGCTCCACTACTTCCATCATGGCTTTTTCTTCGATGCCTTTCACCTCCTGCCCTTCTTTCAACGGCGCACCGGTCATGCCACGTGTGATGTTCAGATAGCGATTGCCCAGCAATCCTTCCGTGACCAAGCTGGCCACGGAATCCGACAAAACATACGTCTGAAAGCGCCGGTCCAGTCGCATCACCACTTCAATGTTGCGATTCTTGTCGGCGACCTGATTCGCTCTGCGCGGAACCAGCTTGATGGTCTCCACATTTCCGACATCCACGCCATCGATGCGAACCGGCGCGCCGGTCGCCAATCCCGGCACCGACGGCAGGTATGTCAGCAACCGGTACTTGGGTCCCCAGAATTGCGCGCCCGTCACATAAAAAATCCCAACCGCCAGCACAAACAATCCGACCAGCACGAACAAGCCGACGCGTAGCTCGGTCCAGGTCAATTGTTTCCGCTGCGCCATGAATGCCTTCCCCCGCTAGGCAGCCCGAAATTTCCCCATCAAGGCCACCACAGACTACAGCAAAATCACACCAGAAAGCGCCGGAGATACGGATCCTTCGACGACGCCAGTTCCTCCGGCGCGCCTTCGAAATAGATGCGCCCGTCGCGATAAGCGATAAATCGTGTGGTCGGCTCGTCGGTCGACTTCTTCGCGCCGGGTTTTTCTCGCACCACGCTCCTGGACTTCGGATCGAATCGAAAGTTGGCGAGCGCGAAACCGTCCTGCAAACGGTGTGTAGCTAGCAACGCCGTCACCCCATACACATCACGCAGCCGCAGAATCAGCGTGATGATCGTTTGCGAAGTGATCGGATCGAGCCCCGCAGTCGGCGAATCGTAGAGCACGATCTGCGGCCGCGTGACCAATGCCCGCGCGATCGACACGCGCCGCCGCATCCCTCCCGACAATTCCGACGGCAACTGGTCCAGGGTGTGCTCCAGTTCAACGAAGCGCAGGATCTCGAGTACCCGCGGTTCGATCTCCGCTTCATCCAGGCGATCTTCCCGCAACCGGTAAGCGACGTTGTCGCCCACGGTCATCGAATCGAACAACGCGCCTTCCTGAAACACGATGCCGATTTGCCGGCGGAACTCCAGCAGTTCATTTTCCGGCATGCTCGACACTTTGTGGCCCAGAACGCGAACCGCGCCCTGCGAAGGTTGCAGCAGCCCCGCCGCCATTTTCAAAGTGAGCGTCTTTCCCGTGCCGGTTTCACCGAGCAGCACCAGCGTTTCCCGCGGTTGTACCTGAAAACTGATGTCTTGCAGGATGTCTCCCTCGTCGAAGCCAACGCACACATTCTCGAATTCTACTGGCGCATACGCGGCGTCAATCGAGGAGAATGAACTCATGGTTTGAAAATGAATCCAATGCGAACCGTGGGACGTGGGGGTTCGCACAACCGCCGCCGCTGCGTCCGTAAGCGCAACAAGTGGATCAAAACAGCTTGTCTCCCAGATACAGCGACAGTTTGGTGAGAAACACGTCGGCGGCGATGATCATGATGTTGGAGACCACCACGGCTTGCGTCGTGGCCCGGCCCACTCCCTGCGTGCCACCCCGCACGGTCAGCCCCTTGTAGCAGCCTACCGTCGAAAGAATGAATCCATAGACTAGGGGTTTGATCATGCCCTGCATGATGTCGGGGAAATCCAGAGCATCGATCGCGCGTGTCCAGAACTCCACCGCGCCGAGTCGCAGCGAAAACACCGACGCGACGCAGCCGCCCAACAGTCCCACAAAATCATTCAGCGCGGTCAGCAGCGGCAGAACCAGAATTGTCGCCAGCACGCGCGGAGTGATCAGCTTGCGGCTGGGATCGGTACCCATCGCCCGCATAGCGTCGACTTGCTCAGTCACCAGCATCGACCCGAGCTCGGACGCCATTCCCGACGCAACTCGGCCCGCAACCAAAATGCCGGTGAGCGTCGGGCCCAATTCGCGCACCAGCGCCAGCGACACGATGTCTCCGGTCAGCGCCGTCTGACCGAACCTTACGAACTGCGATCCCGTTTGCAGCACCATCACCGCGCCGATAAAAAATCCCGACGCCAGCACGATCGCCAGCGATCCCACGCCGACGTCGTCCATCTGATCCAGTAAATCCTGAAAATAGCGCGGCCCGGTCAGCAAGTTCGTCAACGAGCGGGTCGCCATGAACGTGTAGTCCTGGATGTTGGCGAGGAAGCCTTTGAAGGCGTCGGTCAGCACCCCCACCATGGAAAGGCGTTCCACGGGTTGCGCATCTCGACCGGCGACCTGGAAGGAGGTATCTGCCACGATTTCCTATCGTTGGAGGCGCTCGAGCAGCGCCGTTACGAACAAATACCGCAAAAGCAGCGTAACCGCGCTGCAACCATGCGTCAAGAACGATGCTGACCAACCCCCGCTGGACGCCACGCGGCGTGGTCGCTACACTGTACGTTTCACCGCTGCAATTCCAAGCTGGTGTCGGGACCTGAACGGGGATGCTGCGTTTCTACACTGCGGGAGAGTCGCATGGACAAGCGCTGCTGGCGTTTCTGTCCGGCCTGCCCGCTTCCCTGCCCGTCGACCTGGCGTTCATCAATCACGAACTACATCGACGCCAACTTGGATATGGCCGTGGCGGCCGCCAGAAGATCGAGAAGGATCGCGCGGATATTTTCGCCGGCGTTCGCCACAGTCAAACAATCGGCGCCCCCATCGCCCTGCAGATTGAGAATCGCGACTGGGCCAACTGGGAGAAAATCCTGCCCGTCGAGGGTTCGGCGGACGCCGGGGCCGACAAGAAGCTCGTAGCGCCGCGTCCCGGCCACGCCGATCTCGCCGGCTCGCAAAAGTTCAATTTTCATGACGCTCGCTACGTCCTGGAGCGGGCATCCGCCCGCGAAACCGCCGCGCGTGTCGCCGTCGGGGCCTTGGCGAAGCTTTTGCTGCGTGCATTAGGAACCGAAATCGCCAGCCATAGCGTTCAAGTCGGGCACGTAAAGCTCGATCGGACCGCAACCTGGGACGAAATTCGCGCCGTCAACGCGGATCTGGAATCACCTCTGCGCTGCGTGGATTCCGCGGTGCAAGAGAAAATGAAGACGGAAGTGGATGCCGTACTCAAAGCCGGTGACACCGTTGGCGGGATCTTCGAGGTGGTCGCGCACAACGTTCCGGTCGGCCTCGGCAGTCACGCACAGTGGGACGAAAAACTCGACGGCAAGCTGGCGCAAGCGGTGATGAGCATTCAGGCCGTGAAGGGCGTCGAGATTGGTGCTGGCGTCACCGCGGCCGGCTCGTTCGGCAGCGAAGTGCAGGACGAAATCTCCTACGACAAGGCCGGAAAGAAATTCCGGCGTTCCTCGAATCGCGCCGGCGGCCTGGAAGGTGGCATCACCAACGGAGAAGACGTCATCGTCCGCGGCTACTTGAAGCCGATTTCAACCCTTCGTCGCGCTCTGGGTACGGCCGATATGGTGACCAAGGAACCGATTCAGGCGGCCTACGAGCGTTCGGACTGGTGCGTCGTGCCCGCTGCTGGAGTCGCCGCCGAAGCCATGGTCGCACTTGTCCTTGGCGACGCTTTTCTGCAAAAATTTGGGGGCGACTCGCTCGCCGAGACGCGGCGGAATTTCGACAACTATGCCCGACAAATCGCCGAGTTCTAGGAACGCTGCTGCCGAGCCTGCCGAAACGCAGGCTTCGCAAGCTGCCCCTTTGCAGGCGCCGCAACGCAAGATCTATCCCATCGTCAAGTACGGCGATCCGATCCTCGAGAAATCTACGCCTGCGGTCAAAAAATTCGACGCCGAGTTCGAAGAGCTCACCGAAGACATGTTTGCCTCGATGTATGCGGCGCAAGGCGTCGGACTCGCCGCGCCTCAGATTGGACTAAGCCTGCGGCTCGCGGTCGTCGACGTAACCAGCGGCAAGAATCCGGAAGCCAAGATCGTCCTTGCCAATCCCGAAGTCATCCACTTCGAGGGTGAAAAGCGCGAAGAAGAAGGCTGCCTCTCCATTCCCGGTTTTCGCGGCTACGTGGTTCGGCCGCAGTTCGTCACGGTGAAAGCCTTCAACGCCAAGGGTGAGCCCTTCGAAATTCGCGGCGAAGACCTGCTCGCCCGCGCTTTCTGCCACGAGATTGACCATCTCAACGGCATCCTCTTCATTCAACATCTCGGCATGCTGAAGCGCGACATCATCAAGCGCAAAATCAGGAAGCTCCAGAAACAAGGCGAGTGGTAGGCGTTCGAACGCATGAAAGTCGTATTCTGCGGAACGCCGGAGTTTGCAGTTCCCACTCTCAAGCACTTGTTGTCTCAGCCTGACTTCGAAATCGCCGCCGTCATCACGCAGCCCGATCGCCCGAGCGGCCGTGGCATGAAGCTCAAATTCTCCGCGGCCAAAGAAGCGGCCCTCGCGGCAAACGTTCCGGTCCACCAACCGGAAAAAATCCGCGCCGCCGACTCGCGCCAACTGCTCGAAAGTCTCGCGCCAGACGTCATCGTCATCATCGCCTACGGCCAGATTATCCCTGCCTCGCTACTTATCATTCCCAGACTCGGGTGGATCAACCTTCACGGCTCGCTTCTGCCTAAATATCGCGGAGCGGCGCCGATCCAGTGGGCCATCGCCAACGGCGAAACTCGCACCGGCCTCACCAGCATGCGCATCGACGCCGGCATGGATACCGGCGCGATACTGCTGCAAGGGGAAACCTCGATCCTCCCGACTGAAACCACGCCGCAACTCGCCGCGCGCCTCGCGGAAATGGGCGCGCCCCTGATGGCCGATACGCTGCGCGGTATCGCCGCGGGCACTCTCCATTCGCGCCCTCAAAGAAATGAAGACGCCAGCTATGCTCCGCTGCTGAAGAAGGAAGACGGAAGAGTCGACTGGAGCCGCACAGCCGCCGAAATCTACAACCGCATCCGCGCCTTCACTCCCTGGCCCGGCGCTTTCACTGCCTTCCGTGGACAGACCTGCCACATTGCCGGCGAGGCGGTGTCCAACGAAACAACGGTTGCACCGCCGGGAACGATTCGCACCACCAACGGCGAACTCCGCGTCGCCTGCGGCGGAGCAACCGAATTGCGCATCTTGTCCGTCAAATTAGCAGGTGGGCAAGCCATGCCGGCGGCGGATTTCGCTGCAAGCCTGCGGTTGACCGAATGGGGACGCTTCGGCGACTCGTAGTTTGCGCCACCTTTCACCCTGGGGCATACTCGTTTTTTGAGTCGCCGCAGTCGGGACAACCCCGAAAGCCGCAGTTAGCTGCCTGGCGAGACTCTCGGCCGGCCCCGCGAACGATTTTCGCTGGTACCGCCGGGCGGCTCCCCGAACGACTGGGTCGGAAAGACCGGGAGACCTTATTCCATGAACATGCCCCGAAGCAGCAGTGTAGGCCGCGAAGAAACTTTGCGTGCCGTGCCAGCGCGATGGCTGCGCGCCCTTACGACCAGCGCCCTCGCCGCGCAACTCGCCGTCGGGCCACTGAACCTCGCCGCCTCGCCCGCTGCAGGTGCGCAGCAGAAACAAAAATCAAAATCCTCCGACAAATCTTCCGCCACCGATAAATCCGTTCCCGTCAAGCCCGGCAACGACTATGTGATGGCCGCCATGCAGGCGGAACTCAAGCGCGCTACCACCCAGCTTGCCAAAGCCGATCCCGCTCCTTACTTTACCAGTTACACCGTCAACGACCAGGACGTCGTCGTGCTGGTCGGCTCTTTCGGCAGCTTGATCACCGACGCCGCCCTGCGCCGCCGTCAGGCCGATGTCACCATGCGTGTTGGCTCGCCCGCGCTCGACAATACTCACGGCCAGAGCCGTGCGAGCGGCATGACTTCGGGCGCGCTGCCCCTGGGAGACGAGCCTGACGCTATCGCCCGCGTTCTTTGGGAATTGACCGATCGTGAATACAAACGCGCCGCCCCGGCGTTCCTGAATGTTAAAACCAACACCGCCGTCCGCGCCGAAGAAGAAGACAAATCGCCCGACTTCTCCACCGAGCAGCCGCAAACCCACACCGGCGAGCCGCTTAACATACCGGGATTCGATCGGGCCGCATGGCAAGGCGAAATCCGCCGCCTCTCCGGTCATTTCCGCAAATACTCCGATGTCTACTACGCTTCGGTAACGCTGCAGCTGCAAAACTCGAAGTCGCGCCTGGTTTCCAGTGAAGGCGCGGCCATCGCCACGCCCAGCGCGTCCACGCGCATGGTCATCGAAGCGCAGACGCGTGCCGACGACGGCATGGATCTGCTTCGCGTCGAAACCTTCCAGGCTCCTTCTGCGAGCGGCCTGCCTACTGAAGCGGAACTCACCGCCAAGATCGACAAAATCGCCGAGGACCTGCGCGCGCTTCGCAAAGCTCCGGTCGCCGAGCCCTATGACGGGCCCGCGATGCTCAGCGGCCGCGCTGCCGCGGTCTTCTTCCACGAAGTTCTCGGCCACCGCCTCGAAGGCCACCGCCAGCGTGACGAAGACGAAGGCCAAACCTTCACCAAGAAGGTCGATCAGGTAGTGCTGCCCAAATTCCTCAGCGTGGCCGACGATCCCACCCTTCACGAGCTGAACGGCATGAAGCTCATGGGCGCCTACGAATTCGACAACGAAGGCTCGCCAGCGCGCCGCGTCGAAGTGATCCAGGATGGCGTGCTGAAAAATTTCCTGATGTCGCGCATGCCCATCAGGAATTTTGGCACCTCGAACGGTCACGGCCGCAACCAACCGGGCCTGATGCCCACCGGGCGCCAGGGAAATTTGATTGTCACCTCTTCGCAGTCGGTTTCGGAGAAGGAACTCCGTCAACAACTCATCGAGCAGGTCAGGAAACAAGGTAAGCCCTACGGTCTGTACTTCGACGACATCCAGGGCGGCTTCACGCTGACGACGCGCTCCCTGCCCCAGGCCTTCCAGGTTCTTCCTGTGATCGTCTATCGCGTTTACGCGGACGGTCGCCCAGACGAACTCGTTCGGGGCGTGGACATTGTCGGCACGCCGCTCGCGGCGCTCACGCGTATCATCACCACCGGCGATGAGCAGCACGTTTTTAACGGCGTATGCGGAGCCGAAAGCGGCAGCGTTCCCGTCGCCGCGGTCGCTCCGGCCATGCTCTTTTCCGAGATGGAAGTGCAAAAGCGCGCGCATTCTCACGAACGTCCGCCGATTTTGCCTCCGCCGGGATTTGAATCGAGTACCACTACCGCGCAGGAATCGCACGGAGATCAGGCGGTGAAGCCATGAAGCACCCGCGCATAATCTCCGCCGCTCTCGCAGCCACTCTCATTGGTGGTGCCGTGACCACCCGCGCCCTCGGCAAAAACGCAGCGCCCGCCGACGACGCCAAGCCCGCGCTCAGCGCCAGCAGCGCCGCTGCTCACGCCGCCGCCAGTGGTGACACCTTGCTCGAGTCCCTGCTGACCGAACTCGACCGCTCCCGCGCGCAACTCAAAATGGATCAGGTCGCGCCACCGTACTACATCGAATATCGCGTCAACGACGTGGAGGAATATGTCGCCGAAGCCGCTTTCGGCGCACTCCGCGAAAACCAGCGCATCCGTTTCCGCGTGCTCCGCGTAGTCGTCCGCATCGGCGACTACAAACAAGACTCGTACTACGGCCAGGGCATGGGCGAAGCCGAGGTGGTTCCGCTCGACGACGATCCGATCGCCCTCCGCCACCAGATCTGGCTCGCCACGGACGAGGCCTACAAAGCTGCCGGCCAGGCCTTCACCGAAAAACAGGCCGCGCTCAAGCAATTCAGCGCGGACGCCAACGCCGTCGACGATTTCGCGAAAGCGCCGGTGGTCACGTCGTTGTCTCCGACCGTTAAGCTCGAACTCGACGAATCTGCATGGCGCAAGACCATCGAAGACGCCAGCGGCCTCTACCGCCAGTATCCCGACGTGCAATCGGTCAGCGCCGGGGTGCGCTTCTCCGCGATCAACGAATATCTCGTGAATTCCGAAGGCACGGTCACGCGCAACGGCAAGCGGATGTACAGCGTGCAGCTCAACAGTACTGCCCAAGCCGCCGATGGCATGCGCCTCAGCCGCAATCCCTTCTGGATGGTTGCCGAAGCCAATGAACTCCCTTCCCACGACAAGCTCCTCGGCGAGGCCCGGAAAATGCTCGACACCGTCGTCGCGCTGCGCCAAGCGCCCATCGTCGAAGAGGACTATCGCGGTCCGGTGCTCTTTGCTCCCGATGCCGCGAACGATGTCATCGCCTCCCTGGTCGGCGTCAACGTCCTCGGCCGCAAACCGCAACTGGGTCGCCCCAATCGCACGACCGGAGCGTTCGCCACTAGTTACAAAACTCGCGTCCTGCCCAATTTCCTGACCGTCGTCGACGATCCCACGCTCAAGGACTTCCAGGGCAAAAGCCTGGTCGGCAGCTACGACGTCGATGATGACGGCGTGAAGGCCCAGCCGGTCACCGTGGTCCAGAGCGGCACGCTGGTCAACTATCTGGTCGGTCGCCAGCCCATTCGCGACTTCCCCGCGTCCAACGGCCACGGCCGCGCTGGAGCGGGAGCCTTCCCGGCCCCCTCGCTCGGCGTGCTCCTACTCAAGAGCGCCGATGCGCAATCGCCCAACGCCCTCAGGCAGCGCGTCATCCAGATGATCAAGGACCAGGATCGCCCCTACGCCTATCGCGTTGAAACCATGGGTCCGGGGAGCACGCCGCGCCTTCTCTACCGTGTTTACGCCGACGGCCGCGAAGAGCTGGTTCGCGGCGCAATCTTTAGTGAGCTTGATGTCCGCGCTTTGCGCAGCGATCTGGTCGCCGTCGGCGACGATCCGCTGGTCAGCAACCGCGCCGGCGGCATCGCCACCACGGTGATCGCTCCTTCGCTCCTGTTCCAGGAGCTCGAAGTCAAGCGCGCCGACACCAGCAAGGACAAATTGCCCGACTATCCTCCGCCGCCATCGACGGAAACCAAAAAGTGACGCGGCTGAGTCATGGCCTTCGACTTTGACATTCCTCCGGCTCCCTTAGAGCCGACTCCGCCTCCTGCCAACCGCTTTCGCGAAAAGCTCGAAGCGCTAGGACAAACCGCGCTCCTCATTTTCATTCTCGCCTCGGCTGCGTTCCTGAGCGCCATCACCGCTATGCGCATTGCCATCCATGGCCGCGAAGTCACTATGCCGAATCTGGTCGGCAAAAACGTCAGTGAAGCCAACGGCATGCTTCGCTCGCGTGGTCTGGTCCTGCGCGTCGCCGATCGCGTTTACAGCGACTCGCCCATCAACGTTGTGGTTCGCCAAACGCCGCCCGCCGGCCTGCTCATGAAAGTTTCGCAGCAGGCTCACGTGGTCCTCAGCCTCGGCCAGCGCCAGTTGGAAATCCCTCTGCTGGAAGGAAATTCCCTTCGCGTTTCCCGCATCGAGCTTCTACGTGCCGGCCTCCAGGTCGGAGAAGTCTCCTCGCTGAGCATGCCTGACGAAACCGTCGACACGGTCGTCCAGCAAAATCCGCGTCCCGGTGCGGGCGCAGCTACTCCACGCGTCGATGTCCTCGTCTCACAGGGTCCCCGAGACGTCGCTTACGTCATGCCGCACATGGTCGGTCTCACCGAAAGCGAAGCCCAGCATCGCCTGGAAGCCGTCGGCCTCCACCGCAAGGTCAACTATGTCGGCGCCCCGCAATGGCCTCATGGCGCAGTGGTCGACCAGTCTCCGCTCGCCGGCGCCCGCGTCTCCTCTTCCGCAACCGTCGACCTCACTGTCGCCAATTGACCACGGTATTGCCTGGACAACTCGCGCTCATCCTCCCCGCGCCACCTCGTTGTCTCTAACTCATACTGGAATGGCAGCTTCTTTTCGGAACATTGGAGCCGGTCGTCTCAACTCTTACCGGCCGTCCGAGAGGGGTCATGTCTTCCGCTCCAGTCTTGCTGTTGATCTTGTTCGACGCCGCCCTGTTCGTCCTTGCGCTGATTCGCCAGGGCGGCAACGGCTCGCGATCCGAACGCTTGCTGCTTAGCGCCCTGTTTCTGTGCTCGGGGATGCCCGCTCTCATCTATCAAATTGTCTGGCAGCGCGTCCTTTTTTCCATCTACGGTGTAAATTCGCAGTCGGTCGCCGTCGTCGTCAGCGCGTTCATGCTTGGTCTCGGACTCGGCAGCCTGCTCGGTGGACGGCTCTCTTTGCGATTCCCGAAACATGGCATTTTTCTCTTCGGCATCGCCGAACTCGGCGTCGCCGTTTTCGGCCTCGCCTCGCTATCGATCTTTCACTGGTTCGCTGCATTCACCTCCGGCGCCGGACTTTCCGCCGTCATCTTGTACAGCCTGCTGCTCCTCCTGCTTCCCACCGTTCTCATGGGCGCCACCCTGCCGTTGCTGGTGGGAGAACTGGTGCGTGTTTCCGGCAGCGTCGGAGCTTCGGTTTCGCAGCTCTACTTCGTCAACACGCTGGGTTCCGCCATCGCCTGCTACTTCTGCGCTACGTTCCTGTTGCGCAATTTCTCGCAATCCGGCTCGATCAGCATGGCTGCCGTTCTCAACACTCTGGTCGGTGCGGTGGCATATCTCTCGGCGCGTGGCCGGCGCAGAAAATCCGCCGTAACTTCGAGCTCGCTTGAGGCCCATGTGAACTCCGAGCCGGACATCGCCCTCGGATTCGCCATGCTCCTCGCCGCCATTGCCGGATGCATTGCGTTGGGCTACGAAATCGCTTGGTTTCGCGTCTTCGCCATCGTCTCCGCGGATCGCGCCCCGGCTTTCGCTTTGTTGCTGGCAACCTACCTTGCCGGTATTGCCGCCGGAGCCTATCTGGTCGAGGAGCTGACCAAGAACTGGCCCGCTCGCAAGATTCTGTGGCTCATCTCCGGACTTTTGCTTCTCTCCGGTGCCGTCTCCGCGTATCTGCCTCCGCTGGTGGCCTCGCTGGTCGCCGGGAATTGGCCGGCATTTCTCCACCTCTCCGCCCTCGGACAAGATTCCCATCTCGCCTCGGCACCCGCTTTCTTCTTTGTGGCGGGATTGCTCGGTGCGGTCCTCCCGCTCCTGTGCCGTGTGTCCATTTCCGCCGACAACCTGGCCGGCCGTCGCGTCAGCTTTATTTACGCTTCGAATATTCTTGGCGCCGTGATTGGCAGCCTCGGCATCGGCTTCGTTCTCACGCAATTTCTCGGTCTTCGTCAGATCGCGCTGCTGCTCGGCGGCGTATCCATCGCCACAGGTGTGCTGCTTTCCCTTCTCAAACGCCGCGACGCATCTCGCCCTCCCGCAGCGATATTTGGATTCGCGTTGCTTTGTCTGATCACGCTGCCCTTCGCTTCGCCCCTCTACGCGCTCCTCTATGAGCGCATGATCTTTCCGCACAAGCCGTTGTCCCAGGTTCCTTTCGCCCATGTCGTCGAGAACCGCAATGGCGTCATCGGCGTCACCTACGACGGCGCCGTTTATGGCGGAGGAGTCTACGACGGCGGCTTCGTCATCGATCCCGCCAACGACCTGAACCTGATCGTACGCGCCCTCGCGCTCAGCGCCGTGCACGCTCACCCCAAACGCATTCTCATCGTCGGCCTGGCATCCGGCTCCTGGGCTCAGGTCATGGCCCATCACCCGGAGATGGAGTCCATGGACATCGTCGAGATCAATCCCGGCTACCTCCAGTTGATCCCGCAATATCCCGTGGTTCGCTCGCTGCTGACCAACCCGAAGGTTCGCGTCTACGTCGACGACGGTCGCCGCTGGCTGATCTCTCATCCCCAGGAAAAATACGACCTGATCGTCGTCAACACCACCTACCATTGGCGAGATCACTGTTCCACGCTGCTTTCGGTCGAGTTTTTCCGCCAAGTGCATCCGCATCTGAATCCCGGCGGAATCTATTACTTCAACACCACCGAATCCGACCAAACCATGGCCACGGCGCTCTACGTGTTTCCCTACGGGCTGCGCATCATGAATTTCTTGGCTGTC
>Ga0307471_100000640_pt1 | contig 18108 bp, 16 predicted proteins | sample atmos_gasesAM3C__2_FD_204566 | JGI IMG/M metagenome (GOLD analysis project Ga0307471, IMG submission 204566) | Hardwood forest soil microbial communities from Morgan-Monroe State Forest, Indiana, United States - atmos_gasesAM3C_515 | ecosystem: Environmental > Terrestrial > Soil > Temperate...
TGAAATTCCCGGCGTAAATTTCCGAAATCGCATATCCCACGCAGTTCCGCGCGTCTTCGCTTCCATGCGTGTCGCAGGTGTTCGAAGATTCCGTCATCCAAATTCGCAAAAATCTTGTCGCCACAGGATGATCCGCCAGCCGCTGCACTCGGCTTCCGCCCGTTCCCCCGCTCACTTCGCCCTGCGGAAACTTTACCCAGGCGCCCGCTGCCTGCTTGTTCAGCGCATCCTCTTTTCCCGTCCAATACTCCACCACATACTTCGTTGCATACAGATTCGCCCACGCGATCTGAATCGCATCAATCTCTTGCGGCAGTGCAAAATCGATCACCACCCATTGTGGATTCGCCGAGTCCGCCTCGCCCGTGAATTTCCCGCTCAGATACGGATTGCTCTTCCAGTAGCTCGCTGGATCGCCATCCGTCATCCGCGAGTACTCATTCTGGCCCGCATCGCTTCGCGTCGTCCCGCGATGGGGCAGGTGATATCCAAACGATTGGCGCAAAACATCCTTCGGCTCCGCGCTCCCCGTAAAATATCCGTTCTTGTGCTTCTCATCGCTCCAGGTTCCGTTCGGATTCCAGTGCCACGCGGAATACGTCAGCTCGGTGTTCTGACGGTAGGAAATCGGCCCCCATCCCGCCGAGAGCCCGGCATTCACGATCGCCTCGGAGTACACCGTCTCGAACTCCTTCGCCGAAAGAATATCCATGGACGTTCCCATCGCCTTGTCCGGGTCAAAAGCAATCGCCTTTCCGGCGCTCATATCCACTCGCACAGTCTGCGCCACCGCCGGAGCAACCCCACACGCAGTTGTACAAATCAAAACCAACATACCCATCCGGACAATCCGCACGCCACGAAAGTACATATCATCCTCCATCAAACCGCCCAATTATATCGATTCAAAAGAATATGAACAGACACCTGAGATGATCACACCCGCTTGACGCAATGCCCTCGGATCCCATGACTTCAAGCCGAAGTTTGTCATCCTGAGCCCATCCGACAAGGACGGGCGAAGGACCTCAACGTAAAGTTCCAGCACGCATCTCGAACCAGCCAAGATCTCTCCCTGGCACCTAACACCGCTTCGAGCTAACATTTCTCCCGTACTCTTTTCATGACGACGGAGAACTCTTCATGTCCACCTTCGGCCTCATCGAATACAAAGACGCCAACCCGGCCGTCAAAGCCGTTTACGACGACATCATGGCCACGCGCAAAACCGATTACATCAACAATTTCTGGAAAGCCATCGCCCACGATCCCGCTCTCCTCCAGCGCACCTGGGAAGACCTCAAAGCCATCATGGCTCCCGGCGCTCTCGATCCTCTCACCAAGGAGCTCCTCTATATCGCCGTCAGCGTCACCAACAATTGCCACTACTGCATCGCCTCACACACCGCCTCCGCCTTCTCCAAAGGCATGACCCCCGAAATGTTCAAGGAACTCCAACAAGTCATCGGCATGGCCAACGAAACCAACAAACTCGTCACTGGCTATCAGGTCGCCATCGACGCCCGCTTCCAGCCTCCCCTCGATCTGCAAAAATAATTTCGCCAATCCGCCAATCCTTGGATGGAGCGCCTGCTCTTCCTGAGCCCAGCCGAAAACCCGTTGCCTGTTCGGACACAAATCGCGTCCCCGTTTCTAACGTAGTACCGCCGTACTATAGGTCGCCCTCTCCGCCCATCCCACCATGTAGAGGTACAGAAGGGGAGTTCTGTCGACACAGGGCTGTCCTATCAATCCCTCTTTTGGCGGGTACTCTATGGCACCTAATTTGAAAGAAGCCGAAGCCCACGCTGCGGGCACAACCATTGCCGCGCCCTCAGCTCCTCCGGCAAAATCTCTCACCGAAGCGCTCTCCCGCCCGCAGCCCGTCGCAATCGAGATTCCTGTCACCGTCAACGGTGCTCGCACGGTTGATAGCTCTGACAAGCGCGAACCATTTTCAGAATCAACGGCGACAGTTCTGGTTTTCCCTCAGGGCGCCGTCATCCGGATTTCCACGCCGCTCGTTCCCGGCCAGCTTATATTTCTCACCAACGAAAAATTAAAAAAAGAAGTCGTTTGCCAGGTCGTGAAGTCCAAGGCGACTGGTAGCGCCGGCGCCTACGTCGAACTTAAATTCACGGAACCCGCCGCCGGCTTCTGGGGCTTGATAGCTCCTGCTGCTCCCGCAGCGCCCGCTCCTTCCCCAGCCACACCCATAGCACCCAAACCGATGCCGCCTTATTCCCCAGTTGCGGCCCAGCCCGCTGCGCCAAAGCCCATCACCCTTCCTGCGGCCCTTCCTCTATCCCAAAAACTTGCGGTCGCGCCGTCTCCGCCGCCCGTTGTAGTTCCAGAGTCCGCTGCTCCACAATCCGCCGCACCTCAGGATGTCAATCCGTTAAACAATGTCGCTCCACCGCCGCCACCGCCCACTGATTATTCCAAACAGATTGCCGCCCTCTTCTCGGTTCCAGAGGCGCATGTTTCCACGCAACGTTCTCAGGCAGCACCTGAGCCGAATCCCGCTCCCGCCTCTTCCGTTCCCCCGTCCGAAGACTTGAAGCACCAGGCTGCAAACTTGCAGGCAAGCCTCAGTTCACTGCTCTTCACGGAAACTTCCGCGACGCCGCGATCTCTTTCCACTCCGCCACTCACGCCGGATGAACCGAAGCTCGCCGTGAACGGCGAGCCCATTTCTGCTCTCCCTCTTCAGAAGCCGTTTCCCGCTCCTTTCTCCGCTGATGAAGAAGTCAAGATTCCCGCGTGGCTTGCGCCGACCTCTGCAAATTCAGATTCATCCGTCGTAGAGCAACCTCTTTCAGACGAGGCTTCTTCCGATTCAACTTCCGGCGTTTCGGTGGATTTCGGGGAACAATTTGACGCTGCCGTTTCCGACGGTCATCGCCGCCCGCAAACCGCGGTGTTCGGGGGACAACTGCTAGGCGAGTCCTCCGCGCACGCGGACGGGAACCCTTCGACGGGTTCGAAGAAGGGCCGCTTCCTCGGTTTCGCCGCCGCTGCGATTCTCGTCATTGGCGGTGGTGCCTGGTACTTCCAGCAATATCGCACCGGGACCATCACCGTCGCGACCGTCTCGCCATCCGGCGTTATCTCTTCCAGTGCGCCGGCGCACCTCTCTGAAGTTCCGGCCGCCGAGACTGTCACCACCCCCCCCGCCAATGCTGTCATTCCTGCTCCAACAGCTTCTTCTCCGGCTTCCTCAGAGCCCGCGAAAAACTCTGCATCAATTCCAACTCACCCAGCCCCCGCCGCGGTTCTCGTGCCAAAAAATTCTGATCCTGCTCCCGGAAAAACACCGCCTGTTGAGCCTCCGAAAAAACCCGTTCTCGGCGATGTCCACCTTGCTGCGCCGGTCGTCAATCACGGCGCGAACTTCCAAAAAGACGCCGAGCCCCTGCCCGCCATTGAAACTAATTCTTCTTCCGCTGGTGCGGATCCTCTTGCCGTTGTCGGTTCCGCTCATCGCAAGGCACCCGCCGCGCCTCTCACGGTTGGCGGTGACGTGAAGCCCGCCCAGCTCCTTAAGTCCACTCCGCCGATTTATCCGACGCTGGCCAAGACGCAGCGCGTTTCCGGCGATGTCCAGATTGACGCGCTGATCGATACCTCCGGCAACGTCGCCGCCGTCCAGGTGATCTCCGGCCCGGCGATGCTTCATCACGCAGCCTTGGACGCTGTGAAGCAGTGGAAATATTCACCCGCGCTGCTCAATGGACAGCCCACATCCATGCACCTAACCGTGACGGTGCAATTCCGCATCCAGTAGTTGTATTTCGAATTGTTTCCGGACAGCCGCGGCCCGCCCTCACCGGCCCTGGGAAGAGTCGCCCTGCGTCGCAAGGAACGTCTGCTGCACTGCGGTCGCTGTGTTTTCCTGACTCTGCCTCTGTTCGTCCGCGCGCAGAATTACGATCCACGACAAGTGCGGAAAAGGCAGGAACCGGTCCAGGGGCCGCGCCAGGGGCAAAAACGTGTTTAAGATCTTCATCTGCCAGAATCCCAATGTTGTCTTCCTCAATATCCGCCCGTTCAACCACCAGCCCGGCGCACTGACCCGGTTAAACTTCAATACCTTTTCCACGCGGAACCCGGCGCGCTCACAAGCCTCCAACAGTTGCTCCCGCGTGTATCTCCGGTAGTGCCCCAGCGCGCGATCCAGCGATCCAAACATTCCCGGCCCGTTCGGCACAAGAATAATCGCCCGGCCATTTTTCTCCAACGATCCCCGTATATTGCTCAATGCCCGTACGTCGTCCTCCAGATGCTCTACCACGTTCAGGCACACCACCGTGTCGAACTGTTGTGCGGGGTAGGTTTCCCCGGCGCTCGCATCCGTGTATTGCACCTGAAGATACGGCCGCGTATTTTGCAGCCTTTTCAGCCGCTCCAGATAGTGCGGGTTGATGTCGCTTGCCCAATACACGGTTCGAGGCACCAGGTTCGATGTCAGGTTTCCCGTTCCCGCTCCCAGTTCCAGAACTCGTTCGCCTAGGTAGGGCCGAATCGTATCTGCCATCCACTTTGTAAATCGCGGCGCGCGGTTCAGCCGCGCCAGAATTTCGCTCCCGTACTCATCCGCCACATAAATTCGGTCCGAAATTCCATACTTCACCAGCGCGCCCAGCGCCTTCACTCCATCCTTCCACGTAATTTTTTTTCCTTCGGAATAAGTCCGTCCGGAATACCGGATCGGCATTTCGAAAATTCGCGCATCTCGTTTCGCCAGCTTGATCGTGATTTCAGGCTCGAACCCGAACCGGTCGCTTTCCAGTGGTATGCTTTTCAGCAGATCCGCTCTCACCATCTTGTAGCACGTCTCCATATCCGTCAGGTTCAGGTCCGTCACGAAATTCGTCAGCAGCGTCAGCAGCTTGTTTCCCAGGCTGTGCCGGAAAAAAAGCACTCGCCGGTATTCACTGGCCAAAAAACGCGATCCGTACACCGCGTCCGCTTCTTCGGTCACAAACAGGGGAATCATCTTCAGTAAATCTTCCGGGTGGTATTCCAGATCTGCATCGTGGATGACCGCCAGGTCCGTATCCACGTGTTTCAGCGCGGTGCGAATCGCCGCGCCTTTCCCCTGGTTACTTTCATGCTCCACGAAAACCCATTCGAAGCGTGAGAGACCTGTCTGCGCCAATCCCTCTCGGAATCTCTTTAACGCCCCGCCCGTCCGGTCCGTGGATGCATCGTTCACCACAATGACACGTACCCTCTCCAGCCAGGCGGACTCCGCCACTACCTCCAGCCTCTTCAGGCTCGTTTCCAGCAGGTATTGCTCGTTGTATACCGGTACAATGATCGATAGGCTTAGCTTGGATTCCATCGCTTGAGTCTCTCGCTTTTCTCGCTAACGGTCTTCGGGCCTCGCCCTGTAGTTTACCGCCGGTCTTCCTAGGGTCATAACCCGTTCTAGCTCTTCCCGCTATTGTGGTGGCTTCCTCTGTTGCTTCCCTTTGCGTCGCAACCTTGCTCTCCGCCATTCCACTTAATATACTGGCCACCCGGCCAAGTTGCGGGTCTGGTGGGGGGGTAGCCCACTAATTTTCTCTCCTCTTGGCTTTTTTTCGCGCCTGCTCGTCTCTCACAGGCCGAATGATGCCGCGCAGCCAACTGTTCCACCGGCTGTTCGCGCAAAGGAGACTTTTGCATGCCCCACACGACTGTCCCGGAAGAAATGAATGTTTATCAGAACGCCGAGGCGCGTTTTGAAGTCGCCGCCAACAAACTTGGCCTCGAGCAGGGAATCTATCGTTATCTGAAATATCCAGACAAGGAAATCACCCTCTACATTCCGGTCGGCATGGACAATGGCCAGCTCGAGGTTTTCACCGGTTACCGGGTGCTCCATTCCACGGTTCGGGGCCCAGGTAAGGGCGGCATCCGCTTTGCCCCGGACGTCTCCATCGATGAAATTCGCGCTCTCTCCGCCTGGATGACCTGGAAATGCGCTGTCGTAGACATTCCCTTCGGCGGCGCCAAGGGCGGCATCATCTGCGATCCCCGCAAAATGTCCCGCGGCGAACTCGAGCGCATGACACGACGCTACACCGCCGAGCTTTCCGATTGGTTGGGCCCGGAGCGCGACATCCCGGCTCCCGATGTGGGCACCAACGAGCAAACCATGGCTTGGGTCATGGACACCTACGCCATGCACGCCCGCCAGGCCACCAACGCCGTCGTTACCGGCAAGCCCATCGAACTTGGCGGCTCCCGCGGGCGTCGCGAAGCCACCGGCCGCGGCGTCATGATTTGCGTCGATAAAGCCATCGCCAGGCTCGGTATGCGCAAGGAAGGCACTCGCGTCGTCGTTCAGGGTTTCGGCAACGTCGGTTCTCTCGCGGCGGAGCTCATGCAGAAAGCCGGCTACAAGATCATCGGCCTCGCCGATATCGGCGGCGGTCTCTACAATGAAAACGGCTTCGATGTTCCCCAGGTCATCGACTGGGTCTACACCCGCAAGAGGCCGTTGCAGGAGTTCCCCGGCGGCGGCGCCAAAATGAGCTCGCGCGAAGTCCTCTTCCAGCCCTGCGACGTGGTTATCCCGGCCGCCATCGAAAACCAGATCACCGAGCAGAACGCTCACCAGGTTCAGGCCAAGATCCTTTGCGAAGGCGCCAACGGCCCCACCACCTGGCAGGCCGACGCCATCATCGACTCCAAAGGCATCTTCACGGTTCCCGATATCCTCGGCAATGCCGGTGGTGTCACCGTAAGCTATTTCGAATGGGTTCAGGACCGCCAGGGCTTCTTCTGGCGCGAGAGTGAAGTCAACGAGCGCCTCTTCGACATCATGGACCGCGCCTTTGATGACGTCGTCCGGTACGCGGACACCCACAAGGTCAACAACCGTATCGCCGCCTACATGCTGGCCATCGACCGTGTTGCCACCGCCCTGAAGCTGCGCGGCATTTACGCGTGATTTTTTCTTGGCTTTCTGGGCGGTGAAGCGTACTCTTTCTCCCAGCTTTGCCGTTTAATCTTTCGTTTGTCCCCGACGGGATCTCCTGCGGGTCCCAGGAAGGAGTCCGCACCGTGCCTTCGGACTCATCGCCAGACCTAACACCTCGCTCGGAAGAGCAGCACCGTCGTGATATTTGCCTCGTAGGACGCTGGCTGTATGAGCGCGGCCACATCGTCGCCGGAGAAGGAAACCTCTCCATCCGCCTCGATGCCGATCGCATCCTTACCACTCCTACGTGCCTCAACAAGGGCATGATGTCTCCCGGCGACCTCGTCGTCATGGACATGGCCGGCCATCACCTTAGCGGTGACCGTAAAATTTCTTCGGAAGCCGGCATGCATCTCCTCTTCTACCAAATGCGTCCAGATGTCCAGGCTGTCTGCCACGCGCATCCTCCCACCGCCACCGGTTTCGCTGCTGCTGGCCAGGGGCTCGATCAAGCCCTCCTTCCGGAAGTGGTTGTGTGTCTCGGCAAGGTTCCTCTCGTGCGTTACGCCACGCCCGGCACTCCCGATCTCAGCGCTGTCCTCGAACCCTACGCTCCCCATTACGACGCGCTGCTCCTCGCGAATCACGGCGCGGTTACCTGCGGCCCGGATCTCCTTACTGCTTTTTACCGCATGGAAATCGTCGAGCATTTCGCCAAAATCACTCTGGCTGCCCGCCTCGCCGGCGAACCGCAGCTTCTCTCCACCCGCGAAGTCGCCAAGCTCATGGCCGCTCGGGCACGCTACCACGTCACCCCTCCTCCCGGCGGTGGCGCGGAGCTTCCCGAAACCTGCGATGGCCGCGAAAGCCCCACCGCCGAAATCACCCTCTCCCGTTCTGAACTGGACACTCTCGTCGACGAAGCCGTCCGCAAGGACCGCGCCCGCCGCTAAACCTTTGAAGAATCGTTGACGAGAAAAGGCCGTTCGCGTAGCGTTTCCTGCAGCCCATGTCTTTCCCTGTCTATCTGCATGTCGGCTCAATCACGATTCATCCGCATCTGCTTTTCGAAGCGCTTGCCTACACCGTCGGATTCCGCCTGTACTTGGAGTTGCGCCGCCATCAGGGAGATCGCCTCCAGGACTTCCATCGTTGGTGGGTAATCGCCGCGGCCGCGATCGGCGCGCTCCTCGGCGGCAAATTGCTTTTTTTATTTGAAGATCCCCGTCAAACCTTGCAGCACATTGCTCAACCAGCGCTTCTTTTTTCCGGGAAGACCATCGTCGGGACGCTCATCGGCGGACTCTTCGCCGTCGAATTTGCCAAGCGTCGCCTGGGCGTGACGACTCGCACCGGCGATCTCTTTGCTCTTCCGCTCTGTGCCGGCATTGCGATTGGCCGCATCGGCTGCTTTCTCACTGGAACAGAGGACCAGACCACCGGCATCGCAACTACTCTGCCTTGGGGCATCAACTTCGGTGATGGTGTTCGCCGCCACCCCACCCAAATCTACGAAATTCTCTTCATACTCCTGCTCGCTGTCGTCATCCTCATGGTCTCTCGCCGCCCCCACGGTGACGGCGGCCTTTTCAAAATTTTCATGGTTGGCTATTTCGCTTTTCGTCTCGCCTGCGATTTCCTCAAGCCTGATATCCGCGTCTTTGCCGGACTCTCCTCCATCCAATGGGCCTGCCTCGCCATGCTCTTTTATTATTCCCCCGACATCCTTCGTCGGATTCGCGGCTCTCCATGCGGGCTTGATCCCTCTTCTCCGCTCAACTCGGAACCGCACGCTACCCAGGGTCTCCATGTCCCCCAAGGGATCAATCGATGACGGAACCATTCGATTCCCGGGTCCCCAAGAACGACCCCTGGCGACAACTCGGCATCACCTTCGTCTGCTCCTTGGTGCTGGGTATCACCTGTTGTGGCGGCGGTTTGTCTCTTGGGAGTTCCAGGTCTAACCTTCTCTCCACTCTCGGCACTCTCCTAGCCATTGTGGGGACCATTTCGATTCTGGTATCTCTGGGCACGATCATCACCGCAATCGTAAAGCTTCTTCTTGCGCTGTTCACCGGGTTGCGCCGATGAGCCAACTTCCTGCAAATTGGGTGCCGCCCGAGCGGCGCCCCCGGCGCACGACCATTTTTCCTGCGCTCATCACCATGGGTTGCGCCCTCCTTCTTCTGGGCGGGTCAGCTTTTGGTTTCATGGCAACCTGCAGTTATTCAGGGCGCAGTCCCTGGAACGGTTTCTTTGCCGGCCTAACGGCTGTCCTCTTCGTTGTTTTCGTGATCGCAATCGTTTGGTTTCTCGTCGCTGTCCTCGTGGCATTTTTCACCGCGGGAAAAAGTTCCTCATGACCAATAATCTTTCCAATCAAATTCCCAAACCCCGTCGTTCGCTCTGGAAGCCCATCGGCCTCACGCTTCTTGGCTCCCTTTGCCTTGGCTTATCCACTTGCGTCGGCGGTTTCACCGTCGGAAAAGGACCCGATGGCTTCGGAACCTTTCTGCTTTACTCCGGCTTGGTCTTCCTGGGACTGTTTTTGCTCACGGTTCTTTTTGCAGTGCTCTACTTCCTTATCTGGCTCGTCCAGAAAGCGGGGTCTCGATGACTGAGCGCGTTCGACCTTATCTTTTCTATGATATTGCCCTCACCATCTGCTCTCAGTGTTTCCGCAAGCTCGAAGGCAAAATCGTCTTCCAGGACGACAAGGTCTTCCTCCTGAAACGCTGCCCGCAACACGGCCCCGAGCGGGTTCTTATCGCGGACGACGTGGACTACTATCGCCGCTGCCGTGAAGTCTTCGTCAAACGCCCTGAAATGCCCGTTGTTTACAACACCCCTGTAAAGTGGGGTTGCCCCTATGATTGCGGCCTCTGCACCGACCACGAGCAGCACTCTTGCCTCTCCCTCATCGAGATCACCGATTCCTGCAATCTCCGCTGCCCGGTCTGTTATTCCTCCAGCGGCCCGGAACGCCTCGAACATCGCCCTCTCTCCCTCATCGAAAAAATGCTGGATGCCGTCGTTCGTAACGAAGGCCGCCCCGACGTCGTCCAGATTTCCGGCGGCGAGCCAACTCTGCATCCTGATTTTTTCCAGGTCTTGCGCCTTGCTCAGGCACGCCCTATTCGCCATCTCATGCTCAACACCAACGGCCTCAAAATCGCCCAGGACGACGATTTCGCCCACAAAATCGCGGACTCCGCGCCGGACCTCGAAATTTACCTGCAATTTGATTCTTTCGAGCGTGAAGCCCTCCTCGATCTCCGCGGTGGCGACCTTCGCAGCATTCGAGAAAAGACCCTCGAAAAACTGAACAAATACAATCTGTCCACCACGTTAGTTGTCACCCTCCGCAAGGGCCTCAACGATGGCGAGATCGGCAAAATTATCGACTTCGCCCTCAGCCAGCCCTGCGTCCGCGGTGTCACGCTGCAACCCATCCAGAATGCCGGCCGCGTTGAAAGATTTAACCCCTCCACGGATCGCCTCACTCTTACCGAGGTGCGTCGCAAAATCCTGGAGCAAACCAGCGTCTTTCGCCCCGAAGACGTGATCCCCGTGCCTTGCCATCCGGACTCTTTGGCCATGGCCTACGCTCTCAAACTCGACGGCAAAGTCGTTCCTCTCACCCGTTTCGTCGAACCCGATGTCCTCATCAACGCCGCGGGCAACACCATCGTCTACGAAGAAGAACCTGGCATCCGCGATTGCCTCTTCAAGCTGTTCGCAACCAACCACTCCCCGCAATCCGGCGCGGCTACCCTCCGCGAACTTCTCTGTTGCCTCCCGCGAATCTCCGCCCCAACCGATCTCGGCTACAAAAACATTTTCCGCGTCCTCATCGTCCATTTTCTTGACGCCTATGCTTTCGATGTCCGCTCCGTCAAGAAAACCTGCATCCACATCGTCCATCCCGATGGCCGCCTTATCCCCTTTGACACCTACAACCTCTTCTACCGCGACCATCTCGAGCACACTCGCCTCGCCGCTCTCCGGCAACTTCCCACCCTGGTTTCATTGACAGCGGCGAGCCCCAGCGGCAATACTGGCATTCAATGATCGGACTCCTCCGCGGCCGCCTCCTCGAGAAACGTCCCAACCAAGTCATTCTCGATGTTGGCGGTGTCGGCTACCTTGTTGCCGTCCCTCTCTCGACTTTTGCGGCCCTCGGCGAACTCCACGCCGAAGTCACCCTGCTCATCCATACCCACGTCCGCGAAGATTCTCTCTCTCTCTACGGCTTTCTTTCGCAGCGCGAAAAGCATCTCTTTGAGCTGCTTCTCGGCGCGTCCGGCGTCGGCCCCACCTTGGCCCTCAAAATCCTTTCCGGGATGAACGTCGAAGATCTCGTCCCCGCCATCCGCACCGGCGATCTTGCCCGCCTCACGAAAATTCCCGGCGTCGGCCGCAAAACCGCCGAACGCATGGTCGTCGAACTCAAGGACAAGCTCGAAGCCGTCGTGATCGAAACTGAAAAGCCAGTTGCCGCTTCTCCCGCTGGTGTCGAATCGGACGTAAAATCGGCCCTCATCAATCTCGGTTACGACGAACGCACCGCCGATTCCGCGGTCGCTGAAGCGAAGCGCGAAGCCGGCGCTGCCAGCTTCGAAAAACTATTGCGCGTGACGCTCACAACCCTGAGCGCACCGCAGAATCGATGAGTTTAAAAGCTTTTGTAGCGGCCGCCTTCTGAGGCGGGCGCCTTTTTCAACGATAATGAACGCTGGCAAATAACATGACGAATTTCGGTTCCAAGAAGGCCCAAGCAAATCCCGACCGCCCCTCCCGCATCGTCTCTGGCGCCGCCCTGGACGACGACGCACGCCTTGACGCCAGCGTCCGCCCCAAAACTCTCGCCGAATACATTGGCCAGAAACGCGTCAAGGAAAACATCTCCATCGCTCTTGAAGCCGCGCGCAACCGTGGGGAAGCGCTCGATCACGTCCTGCTTTACGGTCCGCCGGGCCTCGGCAAAACCACCCTCGCCCAAATCATCGCCAACGAACTCAACGTCTCTATCAAAACCAGCGCCGGTCCGCTCCTCGAACGCAAAGGCGACCTCACCGCCATTCTCACTTCGCTCGAACTCAAGGAGGTTTTCTTCCTCGACGAAATTCATCGCCTCCAGCCCGCCGTCGAGGAAGTTCTCTACCCCGCCATGGAAGATTTTCGCGTCGACCTCGTCATCGGTCAGGGCCCGGGCGCGCGCATCCATCCGTTCCACCTGAATCATTTCACGCTTATCGGCGCCACCACCCGCGCCGGGCTCATCACCGCCCCGCTGCGCTCGCGCTTCGGCATCGTTCATCGCCTGGATTTCTATGAGCCCGAGGATCTCCTCATCATCCTTCACCGCTCTGCCAAGATTCTGAACATCCAGATGGACCCCGCTGGCGCCGAGGAAATCGCCGGCCGCTGCCGTGGCACGCCGCGCGTTGCTAACCGCCTTCTCCGGCGCGCCCGCGATTTCGCCGAAGTCCGCGCCGCCGGCCGAATCACCTGTGAAGTTGCCCGCGAAGCCCTGCACATGCTCGGCGTCGATGAACACGGCCTCGACGAAGTGGACCGCAACCTCATGATCGCTCTGCTCGATAAATATGCCGGCGGACCCGTCGGCCTCGGCACCCTCGCCGCCGCCCTCAGCGAGGAAGAAGACGCCATCGAGGAAATGTACGAGCCCTACCTCATGCAAATCGGCATGCTGGACCGCACCCCGCGTGGCCGCGTCGCCACCCCCCGCGCCTATGAATACTTCGGCCGCGAACTTCCCAAGCGCCAGCCCCGCCTGTTCTAGTGCGCGTTGAGCATTCCAGTTGTCATTCCGAACGGAGTCTGCGAAGTGAGGAATCCCTCTTCAGCTTCGGATTCAACGCTAATCAATTGTGCTTCAGGAATTCGCCCTTGCTTCCCGTCAGCGAGTTGTACAACGTCTCGATAAATTTGTCCGAATCGAGAAATCCTCCCGACCATTTCTTCCACCGCTCCAGGATCTTCTCCTGCTTCATTTGCTCCAGCGTCTTGCGCTCGTCCAGCGCTTTCTGCACCGCGCCGGATGTGTCCTTCAACATTTTCACGAACTCGCGCACATCGTCCAGGTTCGATACCGCCCCGTGTCCCGGAATCACCTTCACGTCTGCCGGCAATTGCGTCGAAACCTTCTCCATCGCTGCAATCATCCCCTGCACGCTCCCGCCGCTCGTCACGTCGATGAACGGAAATCCGTAGCGCACAAAATCGTCGCCCATGTGCACCACGTTGTTCTTCGGAAAGAAAATCACCGCGTCCCCGTCGGTATGTCCGGCAGGGAAGTGCAGTGCCCGGATATCCTCTCCGTTCAGGTGCACGGTAACGTCATGCTCAAACGTAATCACCGGCAACGCCGCCTTCGGCGCCGGGGGAACATCGATTTTCACGGATCCTCCGTTTCCCGCTGTTCCGCCTGTTTCCAGTCGCTTCCGCACGTTGTCCTGCGCGATCACCGTCGACCCCGCATTCGCAAACGGCTCATTCCCGCCCGTGTGGTCGCCGTGATAGTGCGTGTTGATCACAAACCGCACCGGCTTGTCCGTAATTTTCAAGTTCTTCAACGCCGCCTGAATCTTCTCCGCCAGTGGCGCAAACTGGTCGTCCACAATCACAATCCCGTCTTCCCCCACCGACGCGGCAATGTTTCCGCCCTCGCCCTCCAGCATATAAATGTTCCCGGAAACTTTTGTCACCTTGATCTGCACTTTTGAAAAATCCGTCTTCTCCTGCCCCCGCACCCCTCCACTCATCATCAGGGCCGCCAAACACGCCATCCCCAACAATCCGCATACTCTCCCGCTCTTCTTCATGGTCCCCCTCCTACCAATTCGCGCCGCATTCTACCATCCCCACTCCCTCTCGGCGCTTCTTTCGGATAGCGGATCAGTTTCCGATTAGGCGACCATACCTCCAAGTGGAACCAGTTGGACTCGCTGCAACCTCCCAGAACCGGACTTCTTGCCCGGGATTACTTTCGGCTTGCCCGTGACACGACCAGAATCCGAACCCCCCTCCTAGTCGTGAATGCATGGCCTGTTTACGTCAACTATGAAGTCACGGCATTTTGAATATTGCTTGGATGAGATTCCAGACAAACACTACCCTGAGTTAGTGGGACAACTGCTGGGATAGACGCGCACGTGGACTTGATATCGCCCCTTCCTTGTGATAGACCTCCGGAGATTTTGCGGGCACAAGTTTGTCAGAGCGTCCCGCAAAAACGATCCGTTTCGCGCATTTGGAGCGTTCCAGGCCGCGACCAATTTCACCGGGTCCCCACAGTTTGGCGGATTGCCGTCTTGCGGAGGTTTTCATGAACTGCGGGCTTCGCTTTGTCGTTTCCCTTATCGGTCTCACGTTTGCTTTTAGCATGGTTGGGTGCGGTGGTGGCAGCAACACCATCACCACGCCTCCGCCGTCGGGCTGCGTTAGCACAGCCGCAATCAAGTGCACGCAATCAGGAGCGATCCGAGGCGTGGCTGCGGGGGGTCTCTACGCCTTCCGCGGAATTCCCTACGCCGCTCCGCCAGTCGGCGACCTTCGATGGAAGGTTCCGCAGCCACCTGCCAGTTGGAATGGCGTCCGTGACGCATCGACGTTTGGCAATGTTTGCCCTCAATTCAACTACGGTGGTCAACTTGTGGGAAACGAAGACTGCCTTACCCTCAACGTGTTCGTCTCGCAGACTCCATCCAGCCAAAAGCAGCCGGTGATGGTTTTCCTTCACCCAGGCGGCAACTCCCAAGGTGACGGGCAGTCGGCAACCATCGATATGCCTGCGCTGCCGCAGCAGGGCGTGGTCGTGGTTACCACGGAATATCGGTTGGGAATGCTGGGCTTCTTTGCCAACTCGCAGCTGACTAGCGAAGGCGGCGGGTCTTCAGGTCACTACGGCCTGGCCGACCAGGTGGCGGTATTGAAGTGGGTACAGAGCAATATCGCGGCGTTTGGAGGCGATCCCCAACATGTGATGTTATTCGGGAACTCGGCCGGGGGGTGGGACGTCGAGACGCTGTTGGCCGCACCCGCCGCGCAAGGGCTATTCTCGGTCGCGGCAGTCGAGAGCGGCCCGGTCCCTGCCGGGCGATTGCCTGCACTGTCGAGCCTTGAAGTCACGGATCAGGCGTTCGTCGCTGCAGCGGGGTGCTCCTCGGCGACGGACGTGCTCGCATGTATGCGGGCGGTTCCGGCAGATACGATTGTAAGTCTCCAGGCACCATATCGGTTTTACTCTGCGGTCGGGTCGCCCTTCCTTCCCACGGATCCGTTTGTGGTGCTGCAGCAGAATGGCTCCCCGGTGCCTCTGCTGATTGGATCGAACCGCGAAGAATGGAGCCTCTTCGACAATCCGAATTCGCAGATAGACGACACCGCCTATGCCGCCGCAATCCACGAGCGGTTTGATCCATTCGGCGCGGGGTTTGCGAATCAGGTTTTGTCCCTGTACCCCGCTGCTGCGTATTCCACCCCGGCCTATGCGCTGATCGGCGTGGACACTGACTACAACATGACTTGTGAAATACGCAATATTGCCCGGGTAGCGGCGGGCTCCAACCGCAAGCCGGTTTGGCGCTACTTTTACACTCACGCTATGGAAAACAACGCCAGCCTGAACGCCATGCGCGCGTTCCATTCGCAAGAGGTGACCTTTGTGTTTGGCAATTTTTCAGGGCTCAACGTGCCATACACGCCCACCGCAGCAGAGGTGGTTTTGGCGAATGACATGATGGGCTACTGGTCACGCTTTGCCGCAACCGGCGATCCCAATGGAGCCGGAGCGGTTGCGTGGCCTCAGTACGACCCGTCAACCGACAGCATGCTGCAGATAGACGATAGCCAGCTTGCGATCAATGGGTACAACAATACGCAGTGCGATTATCTTTCGACTTTGCTGCAGCCTTAGCCTAAGCGCGGTGAGGGGCATCCACGTTAGGAACAGCTGTGTCGGTATCGCCGTCGGGCTAGAACGTCTTTCAATATCGACGCAGAGTTTGACAAATCGACAAAATCGGCTTGTGCGTCGCAGCTGGCATGCGATCGGTGATTCGGAACGTCCGCAAGGGTACAGTCAGGCCCGCCCGTCTCCATGACGCATCCAGTGTGTCTCGAGTCAATTGGTGAAAAATCGGCTTAGCACTCACAACCCCAGAATCGGCTCGTCACTGGGCAGTTGGTCGGCAACCCGGAAGCTATCCAGAAACAGGGTTAGGGGAAGCTGCCTCCCCACCGAAGACGACGGGGCCATGACGGATCCCGCGCCCTCCATTGGTTACTCCCGCCCTGCGGCCACGACGACCGCTGCTTCCTGGCCACAAAGTAACTTCACGGCACATTCCACCAATTCCCCTCCGGTCCCGCCCCGCCCTAATGTATCTTTTTGTAGGGGCGCCCCAACTTGGCGCGATTCACAATTTATCTAGTCCCGATTTTGTGGATCGCGGCTTCAGCCGCGATGCTGCGCCTGGGATAGACCGGGCTTCAGCCCATGAGGAAATGCCCGCTTGGGAACTCTCGTGACCGAACCTGCCACCGCCAAATCTCAACCAACCAGCTCCAAGCGCTTCGCCTTTCTCGTCGCCTCCGGCATTTTCCTTAGCCGCCTGGCAGGTCTCATTCGCGATCGCGTCTTCGCCCACTACTTCGGCAACTCCGACGCTGCCGATGTTTTCAAAGCCGCCTTCCGCATCCCCAATTTCCTCCAGAATCTTTTCGGCGAAGGCGTCCTTTCCGCCTCTTTCATTCCCGTTTATGCCAACCTGCTCGCCCGCCAAGATAAGGAAGAAGCCCGCAAAACCGCCGGGGCCATCGCGGCCCTCCTCACCCTAAGCACTTCCCTCCTCGTTCTTCTTGGCGTTCTCACCGCTCCCTGGCTTATTGCCGCCATCGCCCCCGGCTTCCACGGCGAAAAGCGCGAACTCACCGTTCTCCTCGTTCGCATTCTCTTTCCCGGTGCTGGCCTGCTCGTCGCGTCCGCCTGGTGCCTCGGTGTTCTCAACAGTCACCGCAAATTCTTTATCTCTTACACCGCGCCCGTCCTCTGGAACGTCGCCATGATCGCCGGCATGATGGCCTTCGGGGCTGGCCGTGCGCAAAATTCCCTCGTGGTCATCACCGCCTGGGCCTCCGTGGTTGGCAGCGCGCTCCAGGTCGCTGTGCAACTCCCCATCGTCCTCAAACTTCTCGGCGGCCTGAAACTCTCCCTCGCCCACGAAGCCGAAAACGTGCGCATCGTCATCCGCAATTTCTTCCCCGTCTTTATCAGCCGTGGCGTAGTCCAGATCAGCGCCTACATCGACGCGTTTCTCGCCAGTTGGCTTCCCACCGGCGCCGTCTCCGCCCTTGCCTACGCGCAAACGCTCTACACGCTTCCCGTAAGTCTCTTCGGCATGTCTGTCTCCGCCGCCGAACTCCCCGTGATGAGCGGCGCCATCGGTGGCGCCGACGAAATCGCCGGCCTCCTCCGCACCCGCATCAACAGCGGCCTCCGGCAAATTACCTTTCTCGTTGTTCCTTCCGTCGTCGGCTTTCTAGTTCTCGGCGACGTCATCGTCGCCGCCATCTATCAATCCGGCCGCTTCACCCACGCCGATGTTATCTACGTCTGGGGAATTCTTGCCGGCTCCACCGTCGGACTTCTCGCTTCCACTCTCGGCCGCCTCTACTCCTCCGGCTTCTACGCCCTGCGCGACACCCGCACTCCCTTGCGCTTCGCCATCGTCCGCGTTGTCCTCACCACTGCCCTCGGGTATCTCGCCGCTCTTCCTCTTCCACGCCTTCTCGGCATTGAGCCCCGCTGGGGCGTCGCCGGTCTCACCATCTCCGCCGGTATCGCGTCCTGGGTCGAATTTACGCTCCTACAGCGTGCCCTCCGCCGCCGCACCGGCCACGTCGGTCTCCCCATTTCCTTTTTCGTTCAAGTCTGGATCTCCGCGCTCCTCGCCGCCGGCGCGGCCCGCGGCCTTCTGTTCATTCTCGGCGCTCGCAGCCCGATCCTTCTCGCCGTTCTCGTCCTCGGCCTTTACGGCATCATCTTCTTCGCTGTAAGCCTCGCCCTAAAATCGCCCGAAGCTCACTCCATGCTCGGTATGGTGGGCCGCCGCGTTGGCATAAAATAGCTATCCAACATGATCACCATCTATTTGGCGCTGGGTTCCAAC
>Ga0307471_100000642_pt1 | contig 18062 bp, 13 predicted proteins | sample atmos_gasesAM3C__2_FD_204566 | JGI IMG/M metagenome (GOLD analysis project Ga0307471, IMG submission 204566) | Hardwood forest soil microbial communities from Morgan-Monroe State Forest, Indiana, United States - atmos_gasesAM3C_515 | ecosystem: Environmental > Terrestrial > Soil > Temperate...
GCGCTGGTGCGCGCCAAGGCGCGCCCGGTGCTCGCCGGGCGCAGCCTGCAGAACCTCCATGCCCTCGGCGTCGAGCTCGGCCACGGTCTGGACACGATCGCAGCCGACGCGACCGATGACCAGGCACTGCTCAACCTCATTCAGCCCGGCGACGTGGTGATCAACACGGTGGGACCGTTCACCGGGCTCGGCCAGCCGGTGGTCGACGCGTGCATCGTCCGTCGTGCCACCTATCTCGACTGCGCGGGCGAACCCGCCTTCCTTCGCCGCGTCTTCGAGGCGAGCGGACCGTTCGCGGCGAATGCCGGGGTCACGATGGTCCCCGGATTCGCGTACGAGTACGTCGCCGGCAACGTGGCGGCCACGCTCGCGCTCGAGCCCCACGGCTCTCTCGCCGACCGCGTCGACATCGGCTACTTCCTCACCGGCCGTCTCCGTGGGGCGATCAGCAGCGGCACTCGCGCCTCGGCGGGTGGGGCGGTGCTTGCGCCGCACTTCGCCTGGCGCGAGCGGCAGCTCGTCGAGTGTCCCGCCGGGGACCGCGTCATCAGGTTCGCGGTCGACGGCCAGATGCTTCCCGGGCTGTCCATCGGTGGCGCGGAGCACATCACGATCCCGCGGTTGCGGCCCTGGATCCGTGAGGTCGGCGTATACCTCGGCGGTCCGCGGTCCGAGACGCTCGCCCGCGCGGCCGGGGCTGCGGTGGCGGGCGCGAGCCGCGTCCCGGGACTGCCGGGGCTGGTTCGCTGGATGGCGGGATGGCAGCGTGTGAACGAGGGGCCCGATGAGCACGCTCGGACGCTCACCGGGTCGGCGGTGGTCGCCACTGCGTACGACGCATCGGGCCGCGAGCTGGGGTCGGTGCGGCTCGCCGGCGCCGACCCCTACACGTTCACATCGCTGCTGCTGGCCTGGGCGGCGCTGCGCATCGCCGCGGACGGCACGGCAAAGGTGGGCGTGCTCGGCCCGATCGAGGCCTTCGGGCTCGACTTCGTGCTCGCCGGCTGCTCAGCCGCTGGCCTGCGTGTGGTCGACACGCCCGGCGCTACTGCCCCCGTAGCCCGCGACTAATCGTTCTCGTACTTGAAGGAGAGGTTGAGGCGGGTGCGGAAGCGCGCCACTTTGCCGTCTTCGACGGTGAGGTCGAGCCTGACGACCTCAGCCACACGAAGGTCGCGCAGCGTCCCGGATGCGGTCTCGATAGCGCTTCGGGCGGCGTCCTCCCACGAATCAGTGCTGGTGCCGACGAGCTCGGTGACCCGATAGACGCTGTCCGCCATTGTGTGCTCCTCCACCCGTTCCGCTTACGAACAGGTCATTCTTGCAGAGCGTCGGACCGAAGTCGCGCCCGGCGGCGAGCAAACGCGCCGGCTCCGGCGACGGCCGCCGCCGCGGAGGCGACCAGCAAAACTGGCGGCCCGCCGGGAACTCGCGGGCTTGGGGTGCACGACAGCCCACTGGGCACCCGAGCCGCACCGCCCTCCACCGCAATCGACGTGTTCGGCTGGGGCACCCCATACGTGTCCACGGTGGGAAGGCCGCTGTCGATCAAGTCAGACGGAGCGCTCGTGGGGCAGTCGCTCGGCGGGTTGGGCCCTACCGCGCGAGGGTCCGCAAGCGACGGTTGCGTGATCGACGGCACGCTGCTGTCGACCACGGCCATGTTGAGCGCCGAGGTGAGGTCGCCCACGGTGTCGCGCCGCCACTGGGTGATGTTGGGTACCTCTGCTCCGAAACGACGCTCGAGGAAGAGCAAGAGCGACGTGTGGTCGAACACGTCGTGAGATACGTAGCCCCCGCGCGCGAACGGTGAGCACACCAGGAGCGGCACACGAAAACCGAGTCCGATCGGGCCGGCGATGCCGCCCGCATCACGCGGCGAGACCGTCGGCAATGGATTGACCGTGATGTACTCGCCGGCGGTCCCGGCGGGTGGCGTGGGCGGTGGGACGTGGTCGAAGAAGCCCCCGTTCTCGTCCCAGGTGACGAACAACACGGTGCTGTCCCAGACAGAGCTGCTGGTCAGCGCGTTGAGGACCTGCGCGGTTACCCATTCGCCCCAGACCGGCGGCGCCGGCGGGTGCTCGCTGTTCACCAGCGGCGCCAGCACCCAGGAGACCTGAGGCAGAGTGCCGCCGGCGCAGTCAGTCTCGAACTCGCCCGGGAACGTGGGCGCAAGGCCATTCGCCACCAGGGTCGAGTCGGCGGATGACCCGAAGTACTTCTTGAAGTACGGCAGCACGTTGTCCCCGTAGTGGCCGTCGGCGGACGAGTACACCTTCCAGGTGACGCCCTTCGCCTGCAACTGCTCCGGGTACGTGGTCCAGCCCAACGTGCCGAACGAGTTCTGCCGGTTGGTGACGAGCGTCTGCAGCCATGGACCGCCGTTGGCGCCGGCGGGATCGAGCGTGGCGGTCATCGCGTAAAGGCGGTTGGGATCGGTGGGTCCGATCACTGAGCAGTGGTAGCCGTCGCACAGCGTGAAGTTGTCGGCGAGCGCGTAGTAGTAGTCGAGGTCCGCTCGCGTGCAATAGCCCATGGTCATCGGCCCGTTGACGGGGTCGGCCTGCAGGTGCACTTTCAAGAACTGGTCCATCGCGCCGGCGTTCCACGCCGAGTGCTGCGCAGCCCATTCATGCGTGATGTCGTTGGTGCATTCCCCGTTCCCCATGGAGTTGGAGGGGTCGACGTGGAAGCTGTCGATGTGAAAGGGGCTGAGGAAGCCGCTTGGTGTGCCGAAAGGAGGCGTGCGCCCGCTGTCGCTCTGGAAGTAGATCGGCATCTGCTGGCCACCGACGAGGTGGGTCGGCATGTTGGGGTCTGCGAAGCCGCGCACCCCGCGGTACGTGCCGAAGTAGTGATCGAAGGACCGGTTTTCCTGAATCAGGATGACGACGTGTTGGATGTCGTTCAGGGTCCCGCACACCGGCGGCGCCGCTAGCGCGCGCATCACCGAGGGGCCAAGGCCGTGCAACGCGAGGCCGGCGCCACCCGCCGCGCCTGCTGCAAGCAGTTCGCGGCGGGTCAGGCGCACCGACACAACGCCCCTTCCCCAGGCCGGATGGTCATCCAACCGGTTAACGCGACAGCGGGGCTAAGCTTGCGGCCCATGGTCGGCCGGGTCGCGGCCATTGGGGCCTTCGAGCCACTCCGGACCCCCGCCCCAGGTAAACTCTGAGCCGGAAGGCAGGTTGAGCAACCGGGGGTGAATATGCGAGCAGCCGAGACACGTCGCAAAGGCCACCGCCGCGCCGCCGCGCTCGTCGGGGCGATCCCCGCGCTGCTGGTGGCCGGCGCACTGCTCGGTTCGTCGCCGCCGACGGGACCGACCCCGATGCCGACGCCCCAGGCCCCACCCCCGACGCCCCCCCCGCCGACCTCAACTGCCACACCGGCGCCCCCCACCACACCGTCGCCCACGCCAACCGTCGCGCCCACGCCCACACCGGCGCCTCGGCCGACGCCCACCCCAACTCCCGCACCGACACCGGCGCCGACACCGGCGCCAACTCCGAGCGCAAGCCCCCCGCCGCCGGTCGTCACCACCCCTCCCCCGGCGAGCCCCTCGCTGCCCAGCCAGGTCTCGGGTGCCCTGGTGGTCGCCGACCCGCTGCTCGCCGTTAGGGTGCAGCAGGTCCTGGAGCACCCGGTCGCGCAGGAGCGACCTGACCTGCAGCATTTCTCCCTGACCTCGGCCTCAACCCATCCTCTGCCGCCGGCCGGCGGTTCTCCTGGCGGAGGTGGCACGACACCGCCGTCCGGCTCTGTCGCGGTGGCCGCCCTCCTGGCCGCGATTGTTCTGATTGCGCTCGCGGCCTACGTGCGGCTTCGCCACTCGGTGCGGATGCGCGCTGCCGTCGCCGTCGGCACCGCTGCGGTGGTCGGTCCGTTCTCCGCGCTGGGCTTCAGCTCGTCCATCGCGCCAGTGGGTGCCGGCAGCGCACCGCCTCGGAGCGAGGCGCGTCAGGTCAACGCGGACGGCCTCCTCCGCGCGCGACCACCGTACGATCCCCACCCCAGTCAGTCGTGGACGATGCTCGTCAGCATCGAGCAGGCCATCAACGATGACCGGGCGCAGCTCGCGCAGGCTGAGAACGCGATCTCGACGGACAACGCCCTGGTGAGCACGGCTGCGCCGACCGCGGCGTCGGCCTCGCCTGCGGCGACACCGCCCGCTTCGCCTGCGTCTGCGACCCCGGGCTTGACGCGTCCCGGCGTGATCCTCCTCGTGACCAACCGGTTGACCTCGCTGGTGAAGCTGCATCAGACGCTGGCAAGTCAGTACGACCACGATCTGCAGCGCGAGTACGACTTCTTCGTGGCGGCGGCGCAGTCACCGGCGCTGCAGGACGACGTCGTGCACTCGGCGACGCTGACTGCGCCGGAAGCGGCGTCGGCCGTCTTCTACAACCTCCACGTCGTCCAGACACAGCTTGCGCAGGAGGCGGCCATTGCTGCGGCCGAGGCCGCGGCGGCCGCGACACCGCCGCCGGCTGCCGTGGCCGGACCGATCTCGTTCCACGCGCCACTGGGCGGCGTCGTCTCCCAGGGATTCGGTCCGACCGAATTCGCGCTGGAGCCGCCGATGACATACGACGGTGTCTTCTACCCGCACTTCCACACCGGACTGGACATAGCGGCCCCCCTGGACACGCCGGTGGGCGCAGCCGCTCGGGGCGTGGTGATCCTGGCCACCACCAGCGTGGACTCAGCCGGTCACGTCACCGGATACGGCAACTACGTCGTTATCCGGCACCCCGACGGATTCCTGACTCTCTATGGGCATCTGCAGCAGCTGCTCGTGACCGCCGGTCAGGCCGTGGCACAGGGGCAGGTGATCGGGCTCTGCGGGTCGACCGGTTGGTCGACCGGTCCGCATGTCCACTTCGAGATCCGCGTGAACGGCACGCCCGTGGACCCGGCGCCCTACCTGGCTAGCCAGCTACGCGGGTAGCTTCGTCGCCCCCGGTGCGCCACCGATCGACGTGTGGATACCCCACAGCCTCGGTGAGGAGGACCTCCAGCCGCCGTCGCATCATCGCGGGGGTCCATCGCTCGCTGACGACGTCGAGCCCCGCCTGTGAGAGCGCCCGCCACAGACGCCGGTTCTCGTGCAGCTCGATGACAGCCCTGGCGAAATCAGCGACGCCGTCGCGGACGAGCGCGTGCGTGCCGTCGACCAGGCCCATCCCCTCCGCGCCGACCGTGGTCGACACGACCGGCAGACCGAGAGAGAGGGATTGGCCCACCTTGCCCTTGACGCCCGCGCCGAAACGAAGCGGCGTGACGAACACGCGCGCGGTGTCGAAGAGCGGCTCGACCGAGGGCACCCAACCGGTGAAGAGCACGTGTGGTCCGCACTCGTCCTGCAGCGCCTCCGGTGCGTTCTGACCGACGACCACGAGGTCCACGTCGAGCTCGTTGCGGATCAACGGTAAGACCTCGCGGGCGAACCAAGCGACTCCGTCGATGTTGGGGGTGTGATCGAAGTTGCCGATGAACAGCAGGCCGCGCCTGCCCTCGAAGCCTGGCGGGTCCGTGTCGCGCATGTCGTGAACATTCGGCAGGACGACGACGCGCGCGCCAGGCTCCATCTTGCGCACCAGCTGTTCCTCGTCCGGGCTCACGACCGTGGTGAAGTCGGTCTCCCCGATCAGGCGCGCTTCGAGCTCTCGGGTGCGAGCCGGGTCGCCCACAGGCGATCTGCCGAGCACCTTCAGCTCGCGCTCGAACCGCAGCGAGTGGAGATCCACGGTGTCGAAGATGATCACCGCGTTCGGCTGCTTGCGCTTGATCTGCTTCAGCCAGCGTTCGCCGACATCCGGACGGCTGAGGACGACGATGTCGTACATGCCGGACCGCGACTTCAGGAAGCGGCGCAGCGACATCGCCTCACCCGCCACGACCTCGACACCTGCCTCGAGAAGTGGACGAGCGTACTCCGGGTAGGCATACGACTTCAGCGGAATGATCGTCAGCCGTGATGTGATCGGCATCAACAGCCGCAGCATCCAGTCCATGCGGTGGCTGCCTGAGTCGCGATCCGGGGTCGGCAGGATGACGTCGCACACCAGCACGCTCGGAAGCGTGGCGCCGCGATTCCCGGTGAAGTTGGCGGTTCTGCGATCGCGAGGCGGATCCGGGTGCGTCGTCAGGCGTCGCGACCACTTCTCCACGAACCGTCCGCGGTTTGCCTCTTCGTTGATCATCGAGTAGCTGCCCGACGACACAGACGCGACGTCCACGCCGCGGCGCCGAATCATGTTCGCTCCGCGCACGACGGCCGCCGCAGGTTCGCAGACGATTCGCAATCCCCGAGCGGCAACCGAGAAGCACAGGTCGGCGTCTGCGTAGGCCGCGGGAGCGAACTCTCGACCGAGGTAGCCGAGCTTCGCACCCATCTGCGTTCTGACCATGAGCGCCGCCGCGGAACAGTAGTCGACCTCGCGCCGGTAGCTGTATCCGGGTCCGAACGGGTTCCTGCCCTCGCCGAGGCTCCAGCTCGTGCCGTCACGCCACACGACCCGCCCGGCCTCCAAGAGCCGCCCAGAGCGGTGCAGGACCTGGGCGCCGGCAGCGCCGATGGTGGGATCCTCGAACGCCCCGACAAGCGCCTCGATGCATCCTGGCAGCACCAGGGAGTCGTTGTTGAGAAAGAACACGAACTCGCCGCGAGCCGCCTCGGCACCGGCACTCGCCGCGGCGGCGAATCCCATGTGCTCGACGGCGACCACGCGAACGCCGTCGATGCCCACGAGCTCTTGAATATCGTGACCCGGCGAGGCAACGGCGGGCACGATGACCTCGATGAGATCGGTCGGTGCTGCAAGGCTGAGCGCGGCGAGACAGCGTCGCGTCAGTTGCACGTCGTCCAGCGCCGGAATGACCACGGACACCCGTGGCGTGGCGACCGGTGCGAACGCGACGGCCTGAAGCGGTGTGATCCGCCAGATATGGGCGATCTCGCGGCGTAGCTTGACGACGTCGACCGGCGATCGACCCGTCGCCGCCAGCCGGTCACGCCATCTGGCGGCGAGGTCGAGAATTCGCCAGCCGGTTCCTCGGCGAGAGTGGTGCTCGCGCAGGCGCTCCATGAACGGAGTGCGCGGTGGCGCGGACCGCGGACGCGAATTGTGCGAATCAACCATCTCGTCTGGGCGGCCGCATGTGAGCCGCGAAAAACCCCAACACGATCCCTTGCTCGACCGAGCGCCCGCGCGCTCTCCGTAAATGTTACCCGTTTCCTTTGCCTAATACCAGGGTCACGGCTAAGGCATCCCGGCGCGCCGATCTGCTGTCTATTGCTCGTCTGTGTTGGCGAACAGCCACGTGAGCGCGTCCCGGCCGGATGCCCCACCGACCGTCCCACGCAGGCGGGCACCTTCGAGCTCGTGGGGATTGAAAGCGACGAACGCGTGTGGATTGTGTCGACGCAGCGTCGCCGTCGCGGGGGTGCGACTCCGAGCCCCTCGGACGACGATGATGTCGTAAAAGCCGGCACGTCCGCGCACAAACCTGCCGCGGGCGGCAGTGTTGCCGCGGACGACCTCCACCCCCGCGTCTTGCAACCGCCCGGCACCGCGAGAGGGGCCCGCTCCTGCCGTGAGCAGCGTCACTCGCGACGTCGACCGTGCCAGCTCATGGAATCGCTGGTATGTCGCTTCGCTGATCGGGTTCGTCGGGTCGCCCCACCGCTGATCGCACACGAGCACACGCACACCCGTGCCGCTGTGGCTGCCCCAGACCTCCCGCACATCAGGGCGTTGGGGGCGCGGAAGATGCGCACGCAACTCCTCGCGCCACTTCTCGACGAACAGCCCGCGGTTCCTCTGCTGGTGCGCGGGACCCCGAACATTCGCCGCGCCGTATGCAAATCCGCCGGCGTGACTCTGTCCCTCGACGTGCGCGACGGCTGACGCCGGCGCGTACACGACTCGGAGGCCTCGGGCGCGCACCGAGAAACACAGGTCTGCGTCTTCGAAGTACGCGGGCGCGAATCGCTCGTCGAAGTACCCGACCTCGCGAAGCACGTCTGAGCGAACCATGAGCGACGCCGCCGAGCAGTAATCAACCTCACGCAGGAAGTCGTAGCCGGCATCTGCGGGCGAACGCCAGCGGCCGAGCATGAGCGATGATCCGTCGCTCCATACGAGGCAGCCCGCCTCCTGCAGCCGGCCGGACGGGAAGACGAGCTTGCTGCCCGCAGCTCCGACGTCAGCATCGGACATGGCCGCCAGGAGCCCGTCAAGCCATCCGGGGAGGACCACGGTGTCGTTGTTGAGAAACACCACGTATCGGCCCTGCGCTGCTCTCGCTCCAAGGCTGGCGGCGCGGTTGAAGCCCTCGTTGCGAGCATTGGTGATCACGCGAACACCCGCGACACCGCGCAGACTCGCCGCCGTCTCGTCTGTGGAGCAATCGTCCACGACGATCACTTCGAGGCGGTGCGCTGCACTAGACTCGCTCAGAGATGCAAGACACCGTCGCGTCAGGCCCCACTGATTGAAGGCGGGTATGACGACCGACACCTCCGGCACGGCGTGCTCGCGGAACGCTTGCGAGCCTGAACCCGAGAGGTGCCACGCGCGTGCTATCGCTCGCCGCATCGATCGCACCTCTCGCCACGCGCGCGGCGTCATCGCCTGCGGGTAGCGAGCGGCGGCCATGAACTCGAGCACCTGCCAGCCGCGCTTTCGCATGTGGTAGCGGTCGAGCAGCCGATCGATAAGCGCCATGGCTCCTGGCCTATACTATTTGTCGGAAGGTATACCCGTGCGTTGCGTTGTGGTTGCCATGCGTAGACAAGCGTGCGAATAGCGCTCTATCACAACCTCCCGCCCGGAGGCGCTCTGCGCTTTCTGCGCGAGGTGGTTCGTCGTTCCTCGGCAACCCACAGCTACGACCTGTACCGGGTCGTCGATCCCACCGGTCACATCGACACGCCGGACGGTGTATCCGCGCTCATCAAGTCGGTCAATGACATCCCCTACCGATGGCACTGGCATTCGGCGCCGGCGCGGCTCGTGAACGTGCGCAATGCCATCGAGCTGGCCGCGCTGTGGGACGCGGAAGCCCGGATCGCGCGAGCGATCGACGCTGGTGGCTATGACCTCTGCTTTGTGAACTCGTGCCGGGTGACGCACTCGCCGTCACTGCTCACGCGCCTCGAGACCCCCACGCTGTACTTCGCTCAGGAGCCGAGACGTCAGACCTTCGAACGAGAGCTGCGTAAGACGATCTACAGCGCCTCCACTCACCTGCGTCACAAGGTGCTCATGCACACGGAGGATGCGCTGCTCGCGGCCGCGGACCGCCGCGCAGCCGCGGCTGCGAGTGTGCTCGCCTGCAACTCGATCTTCTCGGCCGAAACGCTCTACTGGGCCTACGCGCGAACCGCACGCGTCGTTCCCCTGGGTGTCGACACCGAGCTGTTCCGTCCGTCGGGGACGTCCCGCGATGACTACGTCCTCAGCGTGGGTGCTCTCGACCCGGTGAAGGGATTTGCGACGATCATCGAGGCGCTCGGGATGCTCCCGGCCGCCAGGCGACCGGCGCTGAAGCTCGCGTTCGAGCGGCGCCGTCCGGGGTACGATTCGTGCTTGCTCGATCTCGCGAAACGGCAAGGAGTTCGCCTGGAGTTGTGTCAGGGCGTCGCGGATGCGCAGCTGGTCAACCTGTACTCCTCGGCCATCGCCACCGTGTGCGCTGCGCGCCTCGAACCGTTCGGCCTGACCCCGCTCGAGTCACTGAGTTGCGGGACGCCTGTCGTGGCCATCAATGAGGGCGGGTACCGCGAGTCGGTCGCGGACGGCATCAACGGCGTGCTGGTTGCTCCGACACGCGAAGGACTTGCGGGCGGAATCGACGCGGTGATCGCGGGCCGGCTGACCAGCGACCCCGGCGAACTTCGAGCGAGCGTCGGCGAGCGCACGTGGGACAGCACGGTCGCGAATCTCCACCGGCTGTTTCGCACGTTGCCCGTCGCACACAGCAGCGTCTGACTCCCGTGCGCATCGCCCTCTATCACAACCTCCCGCAGGGCGGCGCTATGCGCTTCGTGGAGGAGACCGTCAAGCGATCGTCGCCGACCCACCACTACGACATGTACGGCGCGCCTGGAGAGGAGCACGACGCCGGAGCCCTCGGCACCGCACGCGACGTGGTCGAGTCGTGGCGGGCCGACGCCGGCATCGCCGCGCGCATCGACGCCGGGAACTACGACCTCTGCGTCGTCCATCCGAGCCGGCTCACGCACGCGCCCTGGCTGCTGACACACCTGCGCACGGCGAGCATCTACTACGCGCACGAGCCCCGTCGTATCGGCGTCGAAGCGCCGATGCGACAGACCATTTTCAATTCGCTTCCGCCGTTCTCGCGCGCAACTCTGTACGCGGGCGACAAGGTCTTGCAGGCCCTCGACTACCGCGCGGTCGCAGCGGCGGGCGCCGTCGCCTGCAATTCCGTGTTCACGGCCGAGGCGCTGTACCGGATCTATGGCCGGACCGCCACCGTGGTTCGGCCCGGCGTCGATCAGGACGTGTTCGCCCCGACCGCGACCGATCGCGACGACTACGTGCTCAGTGTGGGAGGGCTGACGCCGTCGAAAGGGCACGCGATGGTGATCGAGGCGCTCGGGTTGGTGCCCCGAAGCCTCCGCCCACCGCTGCAGATCGCGTACGGCCGCGGTCCGCTCCACGCGGGGTTCGCGCGCAACGGCCTGCGGTACGACGAGATACTCCGCCGTCTTGCCGATCGTCACGACGTCACGCTACGACTCAATGCCGGAGTCACCGACGAGGAGCTGGCCGACCTGTACTCACGGGCTCGAGCGACTGTGTGTGCGGCTCGCCTCGAACCGTTCGGCCTCACCGTTCTCGAGTCGCTCAGCTGCGGAACCCCCGTTGTCGCGGTCAGCGAGGGTGGGTTTCGCGAGACGGTCTCGCATATGCGCAACGGACTGCTGGTGAAGCCCTGCGTCGAGGGAATCGCCGGAGGCGTCCAGGCGATCATCAAGGGCGAGATCCCCGCCGACCGGGAGTCGCTGCGTGCGAGCATGGCTGCTCGAACCTGGGACAACACGGTGGAGAAGCTCCATCGTCTCTACAGTGCGATCGCCGGCGTCTGACGACCACATTCCAGCGGTGCCGGCAGTGACTCCCGAGCCGGCACCGCTGGGCACGACCAGAACCGCGCTGGCGCGCACCCTACGCGCCGGGGCGATCACCGCCGTCGTCCAGTACGTCGTGACGCTCGCGGTCTTCCCCGTGGTCGTTCACCACGTGGGAACTGACCTCTACGGCGCATGGTCGGCGATCGCATCGCTGCTCGCGGTCGGTGCGCTGGCCGACGCCGGCATCCGCACCGAGATCACCCGAAGGGTCGGCGCGGCTCTCGGAATGAATGACCCGCAGGAGCTCAAACAGTCGCTGAGAACCGGGGTCGGCATCCTCACGCTGACAGCGACGGCGGTGGCCGTCGTCGGGGTGCTGCTGACGCCGCTGGTGCGCGAGTTCGCGTTTCCCGGAGGCGTGCGTGGATACTCGCCCGGAGATCTCGACACCGTCCTGCGCGCAACCATTCTGCTGCTGGCGATCACGCTGGTCGTCGACGGCCACCTCGCCGTCCTTCGCGGTGTTCAGCGGTCTGATGTCGAGAACCTGGCGGTCCTCGCCGGTCTGGTGCCGGGCACGGCGCTGACCATCCTCCTGGCCATCGGCGGGTTCGGCCTCTGGGCGCTGTTCATCGGCGCTGCCGCGCAGGCCGTCACGAGGTGGATCGTCCAGTTGATCGCGCTACGACGGTTGATGCCGGACCTCGGCTTCGGGGTCACCTGGCCGGGTGCCGCCGCGCTGCGCACCTATCTCGGGCTCTCGTCGCTCATCGTGCTCATCCAGGCCAGCGATGTGATCGACAGCCAGTGGGACAAGGTGGTGCTCGCGCGCTATGTCGGGCCGGCCAGCGTCGCGTTCTTTTCGATTGCGATCGTCATGATCCTGCAGGCCAAGACGGTCGTCGTGATCCCCCTTGCACCGATCATCGCGGCGGTCGCGGAGCTGCAGAACCGCGACCGCGCCGCATTGGAGCGGACCTTCTCGCTGCTCTCACGCGTTGCCGCCGTCGTGGGCACGACCCTCCTGGCCGGCTTCTTCGCAGTGGGCCCGGCGTTCATCCGCCTCTGGCTTGGCGCGGGCTTCGACCAGACAGGGACGGCCATCCGTCTCTTCATCATCGCGGTGGCCCTCAATCTCATCCCCGCGGCGGTGGCGATGCGCTGCATCGCGCTCGGTTGGCATCGCGTCGCCGCCATCTCCGCAACGTCCAACATCGCCGTCAACGGGGTGTTGAGCTTCGTCCTCGCCTCGACCATCGGCTTCGTGGGGCCGCTCATCGGATCCATCGCGGGCAATGCGGCAGGCGCGATCGTGCTCTACGTGCTGGTGGCGCGACGGACGCACTCGGGCTGGATCATTCCGCGGTTGCGCGCACCACTCGTCGGCACAGTTCTTGCACTGCTGATCATCGTCACGGGGTTGGACGCTCCCCGCACCTGGCCCACCTTTGTCGCAACGACGGTTGTGCTGGGCGCGATGCTCGCGCTGGGGACCGCGTTCGCAGAACGCCTCCCCATGCGAGCGCTGCTGGGCAGTGCGATCAGCAGGGGAGCCTCCGCAGCGCCGTAGCTACAATTGGGCTCGACGTGTCCCGGGTTCTTGTCATCTCGCGCGATCAAGTTCGGGCCCGTATGGCAGCTCCGGGTATTCGTATTGCGGAAATTGCTCGCGAGCTCGATGCCGCAGGGAACACCGTCACGCTCGCGCTGCCACACGAACCGGAGCTGAAGATGAACGGCGTTACTCAGGTCTTCAGCGACGAGATCGGCCTGCGCGAGCTTGCTGCGGCGACGGACGTGGTGGTCGTCTCGGGTGCCGGACATCACCTGATGCCGCTGCCACAGATACCGGCGACCGTGCCCACCGTGGTCGATCTCGCGTTCCCTGTCGTGCTCGAGGTGCTCGCGGTGCCGGCGCGATCCCGAGCCGTGTGGCCTCCGGCGACACCGCCGCAGCAACTGATCAGACGCCTCACGCATTACCTGCTCAACGGGGATTTCCTGCTGTGCGCGAGCGAGGATCAGCGCAGCCTGTACCTCGGGTGTCTGCTCATCCTCGGCCGGCTCGACGAGGCCGCGCTGCAGCGAGATCCCACGCTGGAAGACCTGCTCTCGATCGTCCCGTTCGGCTGCCCCTCGGATCCACCGGTTCGCACTGGGCCAGGCGCCAGAGGAACCATCGCCGGGATCGGCGATGGCGATTTCGTCGTGATCTGGAGCGGCGGCATGGGTGACTGGTATGACCCCGAGACTGTCGTGCGCGCAGTCGCGGAAGCATCCGCGAAGATCCCGCAGATGAGGCTGGTGTTCATCGGCGCGCGTTCGGGCGACGAGCATCTTCCAGAGACGGCGACCAGCGTCGCGGTCCGCAACCTCGCCCGCGAGTTGCACGTGCTCGACCACCACGTGTTCTTCCACGACGAATGGGTGCCGTACGAATCACGCGCGAACTGGATCGCGGACGCCGACGTCGCGGTCATCGCCGCACGGCCGTCACTCGAGTCGGCAATCTCGGTCAGAACGCGCTTTCTCGACTACGTCTGGTGCACGACGCCGGTGCTCTGCACACGCGGCGGCACGTACGCCGACCTCGTCGAGCGCCGGCAGCTGGGTGTGACCGTTCCCTCGGAGGACGTCGCGGCGATGGCGGATGCGCTCGTGCGACTCGTCAACACCAACCTGCGAGCCGGCATGAGCGAGCGTCTTGCGCAGCTGCGTCCCGAGCTCTCCTGGCGGCGCGTCCTCGAGCCGCTCACCGATTTCTGCGCACACCCGCGAGTCGCATCCGACCGCCAGTTGCAGCCTCCAGCCGCGTCGGCTGGGCTCCGAGAGCGCCTCACCGCGCTCCTCAAGCCTCGATAGTGGACCGCGACGCCACGCTCACGGACGGATCGTCGCGCTGCTAGGCTTACCGGGAGCCGTCGGTCCGGCGGCCGACAGAGTACAGGGAAGGCGCAGATCCGGTCAGGGAGGCAGGAGAAGAACATGAGGGGTAGCACGCGTGTGGCAAGCCTTGGTGGTGCGCTCCTGCTGTCCGTCACGGCCCTGGCGTTCCAGCATCCCCGGGTGATCACCGCACACGCCGCCGGCTGCACCGACACGTGGATCGGTGGCGGCGGCGATTTCGGCACGGGGAGCGACTGGAGCACCGGGAGCGTGCCGGGAAGCAGTGACGACGTCTGCATCAATGCAACGACCACGACGACGCCGCAGGCCGCCGCAGACGCGTACACGGTCGGCGTGTCGAATAACTACACGGTGCACTCGCTGACGCTCGGGGCGGCCAGCGGTGCGCAGACGCTGGCGATAGGGCAGGCCTCGAACCTGCAGCTCCAATCAGCGAGCAGCGTGGGCACGAATGGCGTCGTGCAGGTCGGCACCGGCGCTGGAAGCGGCCCTCCCGCAACCCTTGGTGGCGGGGTCACGCTCACCAACGACGGGCTGATCACGACGGACTCGTGCGCCGCGTGCGGCAAGCAGCTCATGGTGAACACGGTCAATGACCCGTCGGGGACGATCGACATCCTCACTTCCATGACGGTCGGCGGTGTCACCAACAGCGGGACCTTAAAGCTCGAGGTCGTCAACGGGATGACGCGCATGTTCCTCGGCAGCGGACCTGTCCCGTTCACGAACAACTCGGATGGGACCGTGGTCGTCAAGATCAATACCGCGGGCGCCTGGGGCGGTATCAGCGGTGGCAGCGTGTCGCTCGCCGGAACGCTCGATGTCATCACCACAGGAGCGCCTAGCCAGAGCAGCTGGCCCGTGATCGCGAACACCTCGCGGACCGGCACGTTCGACGCCTACAACTACGTCGGAGCCTCGTACTCGCCCGTGTATTCGTCCTCCGGATTGACGCTCGGCCCGCCCTCGGCGGTCACTCCGGAGGCACCGGTGGTCCCGCTGCTGCTCCTGATCGCGGGACCGGTCGCGCTCCTGCTCTGGAACCGTCGCCGCTAGCGTCCGAGCAAGCGATCGAGCACTGCGCGACGCCGGGAGAACCGGGTCGCGCTCCCAACTACAGGCTGTTGCAGGACATACGGCTGGTCGTTCCACTCTTTGTCGCGACCGCCGGGATGCGTGCGGAGGAAGATGGCACTTCGTGGCGCGAAGTCATGCATCAGGCGCCACTCCGGTTCCGCTTCGAGGAACTCTCGAAGCACGCGACCGGTCCACAGCTGCGTGTCGTCGACGATGACGAGGCCGCCGACCTTCACCGCATCGGCGGTGTAGTAGTAGTCGATGAACGGAGCGGGAAACCCGTGGCGACCGTCGATCAGGACCGCGTCGAGCGGGGCGAGGTCGAGCCCGGGAAGCACGAGCTCAGACGGACCGATGACGAAGTTGACCGTATCGAGCGGAATGCCGCGCGCGTCACAGGCTGAGCGGATCCGCCCGACAGCACCCGCATTCGGCGTCACGCACGTGTGCTGAGCGCGGCGAAGGGCAAAGAGCATGGTGCTGAGTCCCTCCCCGGTTTCGAGAGTCGAGGATGACTCGTTGACCGATTCGTCCAGCACACGCAGCACGTCGGTACCGAGCTGCCACGATGCGGGCAGGCCGTGGGCATCTGTGTGCAACTGCAGCTCGCCGCCGAGGAGATCGTCGAGCGACGGCTGCGACACGCACGAGATGATAGCGGCTGACGAACGCCTCACACGGTGTGACGTGCGGCCATCGCAGCGAACGCCTGCCCATAGGCCCGTCCCGCCGCCTGGATCGTGGGGATCGCAAAGTCCGCCCAGCGCTGCCGGCGGGTCACGGCGTACGCCGCCGTCGCACCCGCGTTGCGCGCTGCGCGCAAAGCGTCGGTGCGCATCGCGTGCAGGCATTCCCGCGTCGTGACAGTGCCGGACCCTCGCTCGAGCGCCACCTCGCTGCGGCCCTGCATCCACGCGCGGCGGAACAGCCAGCGCAGCGACAACCGGGACAGATCGACGCGATGCGCGACGGCCGCATCCGGCGCCCACCACACCTGCCACCCGGCCGCATGGACGCGATTGAGAAAGTCATCGTCCTCTCCACTGAGCAGGCTGTTGCCGATACGGCCCAGCTCGGTGCGGAATCCGCCGAGCGACGTCGCCATGTCCCGCCTCACTGCCAGGTTGCAGCCGCGCGGACGCTCGTCGAAGTCCAGACGTCGCACCGTGTCTCCGAGATCAAGCTCCCCGAAGTACACGGGTGCGGTCGAGGGAAGTCGCCGCGGCACCGGGACCGGGAGATCCAGGTGCACGGGTCCACCAGCGCACGCCACGAGGTCGTTCGCCGTGAATGCGGGGTCGAGGCCGTCGAGCCATCCGGGGACCGCACGCGCGTCGTCATCGAGGAATGCGACGACGTCCCCGCGCGCCTCGCGCAACGCCCGATTCCTCGCGTGGCTCAGACCCAGTCGAGGCTCGAACACGTAGCGAAGGCGCGGAAGCGTGCTGGTGAGCGCCTGGACGACCGCGCCGGTGTCATCGCTGGATGCGTTGTCGATGACGAGAACCTCGTAGTCGACATGCCCGGTTTGCGTTGCGACGCTCTGCAGACTGACGGGCAGGAGCGCAGATCTGTTCCAGGTGCAGACGGCAACGGTGTAGTTCACGTGGCAGAACGATCAGGGCCGGGCGTTCTACGGCTTCTTGTCAGCCGGTCGTTGCTGCGCTCGCCCCACGAGGTGGAACGAGCTCACCCCCCCGCCGAAGGTGGCCGGAAGGAAGAACGCGAAGAGAAATCCCGCGAAAATGGTCTGTGCACCAAGCACGCACACCGTCAGCGCCGAGATCGCCACGCGGATGTCGGCGAGGGGACCGAAATGATTTCCCGCCCAATGCAGGAAGATCGCGATCATCACCCCCAGGCCCACCGCGAACACAGCGCCTCCGGTGAGCAGCACGCGCTCGAGTGTCAGGCGCCGGACGAACACGTCGGCGACGCGGTTCGCGATGCCGTCTGACACAGGCATGCAGGCGCGGATCAGCAGCCCGAACTCCAGCATCTGATACCCGAGGATGACCAGCGCCGCGCCCACAACCATCGGGTGCAGCACGAGGTGGATGGGCCCGAGATCGAGCGGCCCAAAGGTCAGAGGGACGATGACGGCGGCGCCCAGCGCGATCATCACGAGCCCGGGAAGCATGAACAGCCACGTCGGGCTGGACAGCATGAGGAACTTCAGGTGGCGCCATCCATCGGGCCAGGTCTGCAGCTTCGACTCGCCCACGCGGGGGCGGTACTCGATCGGCACTTCGCTGATTCTGAGCTTTCGCTGCGCAGCCTTCACGATCATCTCCGACGCGTACTCCATGCCGGGAGTCGACAGGCCGAGCTCACGGTATGTCGTGGCGTCGATCGCGCGCATGCCGCTGTGCGCATCGGACACGGTGACGCCGAAGAATCGGTTGAGCACCCCGGTGAGCACCGGGGTCCCGACGCGGCGGTGCAACCACGGCATCGAGCTCCGGCCCAGCGTGCCGTTCATCCTGTTGCCGATGACCATGTCGGCCTTCCCCGCGAGAACGGGCGCCACCAGCCCGGGAAGTGCCTCCATCGGGTAGGTCCCATCGGCATCCGCCATCACCAGCACGCGGCCGCATGCCGCGTCCATCCCCATGTGATAAGCATTGCCGTAACCGCGATCGGGTGCGTACACCACGCGTGCGCCGGCTGCACGTGCGACGTCATCGGAGCCATCGCTCGAGCCGTTGTCGGAAACGATCACCTCGCCACGAAGTCCCGCCTCAGCAATCGCCAGCTTCGCGTCGGTGACCACCTGGCCGACCACGCCGGCCTCGTTGAGACAGGGGAGCACCACACTGACGTCGAGCAGCGTGACGACGTCGGCGGCGACGCCATTGGCCTTGCCCCGGAGGTGCGCGACCGCGCCTCCCTCAGTGACCGCCTCGACCTGCGTCACGCTGCACCGACCTCCCCAGTCCCATCACCCACCGCGCCGCTCCCTCACAAG
>Ga0307471_100000643_pt1 | contig 18052 bp, 7 predicted proteins | sample atmos_gasesAM3C__2_FD_204566 | JGI IMG/M metagenome (GOLD analysis project Ga0307471, IMG submission 204566) | Hardwood forest soil microbial communities from Morgan-Monroe State Forest, Indiana, United States - atmos_gasesAM3C_515 | ecosystem: Environmental > Terrestrial > Soil > Temperate...
CCCCGAATTCCACCGCGGGGCCGACCATAGGGATGCCCCCCGATTTACGTCCCGCTGTGCGCCTCTATTCTCGAGGCAAACAACAGCGGGGCGCCTTCATGGCCTGTGTCGAACCTCTGGATCCTCAGCTATCAGCGGCGTATTCCCCCGCACTGCGGGTGCTGCTCGCCGACCAGCATTGCATCGTGCGTCACGGCGTGCGTGCGTTGCTCGAGGCGAATGCGCAGTTCGTCGTCGTGGGGGAAGCGGCCGGTGTCGGGGAGGCGCTGTCGCTGGTGGAGCGGCTACAGCCGGATGCGATCGTTACGGAGCTCAATCTGCGCGAGGGTTGCGCGTTGAGACTCATCGAAGAGACGCACGCGCGCTTTCCCTCCATCGCGATCGTCGTGCTGACCGAGTTCTGCGCGCCTGACAGAGTGGCGGCTGCCCGCCGCGCCGGAGCTCGGGGCTATGTGATGAAAGGCTACGGACGCCGCGAGCTAGTGGCGGCGCTACGCACCACGAGCACCGGGCGCTGGTACGGTGCGGCGGGTGCCGGGACGACGCACCGAGCCCGGCTGACCTCGCGACAGCACCAAGTGCTGCGTCTGCTGGCAGTTGGCTGTCCTGCGCGGCAAATCGCTACCAAAATGGGTATCAGCTTGCGGGCGGTGTACCGCCTGTGCGAGCGCCTGGAGGACACTCTCCAGGTGCGCGGAATTTCCGGTCTCTTGCGTTTCGCCGTGCGCGAGGGCCTGATCAGTGACCAACCGGATGCCATGACGATCGAGGACCGGATGCCCGGACCCTCCGCGACCGCAGAGCTCTCGCCGGCCTGAAGCACAAAACGTCTGCTTTCGAAGCCTGCGCTGCGCAAACGCCGGCAGGTTTTGTGAACTGACCGCGTTCAATAATCCCACCGTCACCCTACCGCTTTGACCGGCCGAACGCTGCGTCCTTGTGGCATGGCCAGCATCACCGCCGACGGGGCATCTTAGCGCTGTAGAAATTGCAGGCAGGTGCGTCTCCAGCGCGCCTTCCGATGACAGCAAACATGCGCCCGGGAGGGTGGGACATCATGCTTACTACACGTACGTCGCTGGCGGTGGCGATGCTCGCCCTCAGCGCGCTCGCGTTGCCGGCATCGGCACAGACTTTTCGCGTGCAATGCCCGGACCGCACTGCGCTCCACCCAGCCGGCGCAGACGGCATCAAATGTCAGCAGATCTCCGGCGGCGATGGCTTTGCAACCATGGCCGACGGCACGCAGACCTACCTGTTTGCTTTCGGTCCGCTCTCAGGACTGCGCGACATCTATCGCGGGCTCCCGGGCACGCAGCCGCAGAGCATCTTCATGCAGCCGAGCCCCGTCGGCGTTGGCGCGCCGAGCAATTTGGTCGGCATGCCGGACGGGGCGTTCACTTTCAATGGCGGCATCGGCCTGGCGCCTGACCCGTCGGTCGCCGATGACCCCGCTTGCAGCAGCGGCTCACCGCCCAGTTACTGCACCACGGGCCTCGATGGCCATGTTGACCCACGGCCGATCATGGACGTCGGCGTGATGAACGGCAGCCAGCCGGCTCCGCTTATGGCGATTGATGAGGACGACGAATTCTTCCTGACGCTGACCAACGTCGGCCAGGTGATGCGTCCCGACCTGTTCGAGCAGCACACGGTCCACTTCCACGGGTATCCAAACGCGTCGGGCTTCTACGATGGCGTTCCGGATGCCTCAGTTGCCATCAACATCGGCGGTAGCTTCACGTACTACTACTTGGCGCCCGAAGCCGGGACTTACTTTTGGCACTGCCATATCACCCCGCCGGAGCACCTCGAGATGGGCATGGTGGGGCAGCTGTATGTGCGGCCGCGACAAAATCACATCACCAGCGGCACGCTTTACAGCGCGCTGACGAGCGCGAACATCGCCTCAGCACGGCCTGCGGGCAACAGCGACGGTTGGAATGGCGCGACCTGTAACGACGTCCTCTGTTCGGGTCAGACACCGTTGCCGCCTGCGAACACGGCTACCCACCAGTTGAACAAGAGTAGCCAGACGACGCTGTACGCCTACAACGATGGCGACGGCTCGACCGCCTACGACGTCGAGTACCCGCTGCAGATGCACGGCTTCGATCCCAACTTCCATTTTGTGGGTATGACCTTTAATCCCGAGAGCTTCACCGACCTGAAGGACAAGTACTTCCTCCTGAACGGCCGCAGCTATCCGGATACCGTCGGTGGCTACACCTGTGCCGCGGGCGACTCGCTGCCCGCCTGCAGTGGCAAAGCGGCCGGCACCATCGTGCCCGGCCCGATGACCACCCAGTCAACCGATGGCACGTTGCACGCCTCGCAGCCGATGCCAGCGGTGATCAACATTCCCGTGGGCGGCCGGGCGCTGCTGCGTATCTCCGACCTCAACGTCTCCGAGTTCCACACACTCGCCTCGCTCGGCATTCCCATGCACGTGATCGCCATCAATGCTCGACTGCTGCGTGACACCGCTGGCAATAACACGGCGTACGACTCGAACTCGATCACCCTCGGGGGCGGCGAGTCGCTCGATGTGATCCTCGATGCGTGCAGCGCGCGCAATCCCGACGGCAGCTGCAACAACGCGGCTAATAGCTACCAGGCGGGCCAGAAGTTCTATCTGTACACCCCGCAGCTCGACCATCTGTCGAACGACGCCGAGAACTTCGGCGGCATGATGACCGACGTCAACATCTGCACAAGCGTCGACCCGATCACCAAGGTCGGGACCGGCTGCCCGAGCACCTAGGAGATTGGACATGCAGGCCGTAACGACTAACAAATCAATCCTCCAGTTGCTGGGCGTCGGCGTCTTGTTGTGCGCCTCACTGTTCGCCGTCAACGCCCAGGCTGCCGCGCCCGGCATTACGGGCACGGTAGGGGGCAGCTGCGCGGCGGGCAACGTGTGCTTCGACCTGAGCGCCGCGGCCGGTTTCACCTCGCAGCCTGATGGCAACGTCATCTACACCTGGGGATATGGGTGCTTCTCACAGCCGAGCGGGTTCCTGCCGTCGACGATTGCTCCGCCGGCGACCGGCTGTCCTGGGATGCAGCTGCCCGGGCCCACGCTGATCGTGAATCAGGGGGACGTCGTCACTGTCACGCTTCACAACAATCTGCCGGCGGCCGCCGGCAACACCTCGATTCTCTTCCCGGGCTTCGCAGTGAGCAGCAGCGGTGGCTCTGCCGGTGTGCTTACGCAGGAGGCTGCGAGCGGCGGCACGGTTGTCTACACCTTCACGGCCAGCACGCCCGGCACGCATACCTACTACAGCGGTACGCGCGGAGACCTGCAGATCGAGATGGGCCTATACGGCGCCATCATCGTTCGGCCGACGCTCACCAATGGACTGCCCGCCGCCTACGTTCAGGCACCGGGGACTCCCGCTACCTGCCATGTAGCTCCGAACCTGCCGAGCGTGCCGGCGCTCGACGGCACCGCACATATGGACTACCGACTGGCAGCAGCCGCCTACGACAACCCGGCGGCCTGCTACGACCGTGAATACCTGTTTCAGTTCTCGGAAATGGATCCGCGCATCCACCGCCAGGCCGAAGAACAGGCTGGGCTGACTTGCCAACCGGAGGCGGCAGCCACCGGCTGCATGGTCGTTCAGACCGAGCCGTACGTTCCGGCCTACTTCCTGATCAACGGCCGATCCATGCCCGACGACATGGATCCGAACTACGCCATGCAGTACCCGCACCAGCCCTACAACGGCAACCCGCACATGCACCCGGGCGAGCTGGTGCTGCTCAGGATCATCGGCAACGGTCGCTGGCAGCATCCGTTCCACGAGCATGGCAACCACGTGCGCGTCCTGGCACGCGACGGGCACCTACTGCTCTCGCCCCCGGTTGGTAACACCCCGTCAACCATGCTCGCGGGACCGTTGCTGTTCACCACGACGACCACGCCGGGCATGGCGTTGGATGGCATCTTTCAGTGGACCGGCAAGGGTCTGAACTGGGACGTATACGCGCACACGAGCGGCTTCTCCGCGGCCTGCACGCCGGATGTGAACGGCTACCACACCACCGGCGGCGGCGCATCCATCAATGATCCTAACTACTACGAGTGGTGCCTGGATCACGAAAAAGCACTCGAAAACCGGCCCGCGAGCACTCAGGTCGGCAGCGGCGGCCCGGTTACCTTGCCCGATCCCAACATTCTGGCGCTGGGTCCGTGGTACGGCGGCAGCCCTTATCTAGGTCCGGATGCGACGCAGCGCTCGCAGGGCGCCACGCCGATTCCGCCATCCGGCACGGTCGCCAACAGTCCCACGGATGAGGCCGGGTTCTCCTTCATGTGGCACTCGCACAACGAGCGCGAGATCACCACGAACAACGCATTCCCCGGCGGGATGATGATGATGATGCTCGTGGATCCCTGGGTCTACAACATCAAAGAACAGAATTGAGCGGTGGGAGAAAAGAAAATGACTTTCGTTAAGCCCAAGACGAGTCTGATCAAGTCAGCGCTCGCGGCGTCCTTTCTCCTGGCCGCAAGCGCTACGGCGCTGGCGCAGAGCACGGTCACGCTGACCGCCAGGCCGTACCCCACGCAGCCGATGTCCGACGGACAAACCGTGCCGATGTGGGGTTACGAGTGCAGCACTACGACGACGCCGGTCGGCGCGACCTGCACGGCCGCGAACGGCAGTCCGCAGACCGCCGGACTCTGGCAGCCGCCCCTGATTAAGGTTCCCAGTGGCCAGTCGCTCACCATCACACTGATCAATCAGCTGCAATTCGACACCAACAATGTACCGACATCGCTCGTCATCGTCGGCCAGGTCGGTGGTGGCTTGGGAGACGTCACGCAGCGAAAGACGATGCCGAGCCCATTGCATCCGGCCCAGGGCACGACCTGGCCGGGCACGCTCGGGCCGACCAATGATCCAGACTCCCCCGTGTTCACCCCACCGGCGCAACTGCCCCGAGTCCGGTCAATGGCGACGGAAGTCGCCGGGGGGGCCACTCAGGCGTTGCCCGCGTGGAGCAATCTGCGCCCTGGCACTTATCTGATCGAGTCCGGGACCGAGCCCTCGATCCAGGGCTCGATGGGACTTTACGGCGTTCTGATCGTCACCGACGCAAACTATCCGGGTGCAGCGTTTGATGCAGACTTGGTGCTGCTGTTGAGCGAAATCGACCCGGTGCAGAACGCCGCGGTCCAGCAGGCAGTGGGAACCTCGGGGTTCGACGAGACGTTGGCGTGGAACGGCCAGACCGGCCAGTGCGGCGACCCCTCGGTGCACAAGTGCTATCCGCCTGCGGTCAACTATAGCCCGCTGTATTACCTCATCAATGGCCTGCCGTTCGATCGCAGCAATCCTGGCGCTTCAACACAGTCGGTTCTCGTCCCTGCACCGACGACGCCTCCCGATCCCCCGGCGCCGGTGGCCGCCACCAGCGGAAGCGTGTTGCTGCACTTCGTCAATGCTGGCCTACGAATGCACGTGCCGTCCGTTGTCGGGTCAGACATGACCTTGCTCGCCGAGGACGGCAACAAGTTGCCTGGCCTACATAAGGTGCAGAGCGAGCTCTTCCTCGCGGCTGGCAAAACCTACGACGTGACAATCCGGCCGCGACAAACCGGCGGAAACTATGACCCGGCTACTTATCCGGTCTTCGACCGCCAGCTGAGCCTGTCGACCGACAATCAACATGACGGTGGCATGCAGCAGTACGTCAATGTCGCCGGCGGTGCCCCGAGCGGCGCTGGTGGCTCGGCGGCGTCCGCCGTGGCCGCAACGGCCCATGACGACAACTATCTCGTCGTGACGGGCAACACTCTGACGGTATCCGACGCGGCCAAGGGTCTGATCGCCAACGACGTCGGCATCACCGGCGTCCAGATTTCAGGTGTCTCTCCCGCGGGCCTGGTCCTGTACGCCAACGGCACTTTCACCTATAGCGGGTCTTCGACCACGTTCATGTACTGCGGGAACGGCCTGACGGCACCCAATGCGGCCTGCGCGACGGTCTATCTGAACGCGTGCACTGATCCCTACAACCCAGTGACTAAGACGGGGTGTCTCGTTGGCGCGCCGACGGCCAACGCGGATGCCTATACCAGTAAGGTTGCCGCGCGCTGGCACGTCACTCCTCCAGGTGTATTGGGCAATGACACGGATCAGGCGGGCCTGCCGCTGCGGGCGTGCCCAGATCCCGCGTGCAGTGCGCCCACGACGTTTGCCGCGACCGGTGGCACCGTCACCCTCAATCCTGACGGTTCGTTCACCGCTGCGCCGGCTACCCCGCCGACGGCCGGGTCGCCGCAGACGGTGACCTTTACCTACTACGCGGTCAACTCCCAGAACACGGCAGGTTCGACTACGGCCAGCGTGACCTTCAACGTGGGCAACGGCATTGTCTTCAGCGTCAGGGACGCTAAGGACCCCACCGTTGCGATTACCGACTATCGCTGGATCATCGAGGAGGATCGCACCGTAGCGATCGACCCGAACGTCGAGACCAGCAGCTCCACGACTCCGCCCATGAATCTCGGGGTCAACTTCCACGTCAGCCACTTGCCGTTCGTGGCACAGGGCTGCACCGGGCCGCTGTCGTGCGAGTCGGGCCAGACGCTGCTCCAGCAGCCGACGATCTGCGATCTGGGCAACGGTGGCTGCCGAGCTCCAGGGGCCGGTGAGAATCCGTACAAGAACGTCACCACGCCGGATCAGGTCACGCTCGATCCGACCAAACGCTATTACATCTCGATCCTGCCGGGCGATGCGGCGGATCCGGGCCACGCCATGGGCGGCGGCTCGATTGCCGTCGGACAGGCGGCGGTCAACCTGAGCGTTCAGGGCTTGCCGATTCCGACCGCCAAGATGTCGGTGTTCGTATTCGAGGACGACTTCCCGCTCAACGGCGAGCAGGATACCGGCGGCGGCGTCGACGTGCTGGCGCCCAACGAGCCAGGTCTCGAGGGCTTCAACATCGTGCTGCTCGACCAGACCGGGCAGTTCGGCGACGCGGCCGGCCAGCTCACGTACGACGAGTTCGGCGAGCCGGTATCCAACGCTCTGGCAGGCACCATTGATCCGGTGACGGGTAAGGATGCATGCCCGATTTCCAAGAAGTCGAAAGACGGGCTGGTGGGCGTGATCGTCACTTGCCCGAAGTACGAAGCCGATGGCACGACCCTGTCCCCGCTGGCCGGCCACGCAGTCATCGCCAACATGTACCCGGGGCTGTATGAGGCGCATGTCACCCCGGGCGCTGATCGTGCCGCCCGCGGTGAGGAGTGGCTGCAGACCAGCACCCTTGATGGCACGAAGGATGTCGAAGCATTCCTCAAGGCCGACGAGCCGGCTTACTTCCAGGAGTTTGGACCGGGCGGCTATCACGTCGCGATCGGCTTCGCCAACCCGAAGATCATCAACGACCGCAAGGCGGCGATCTGTGCTCCCCCAGCGGACTGCAACCACAACATCCACGGCATCGTGACGGACACGCGCATCAGCCGCGCCCCGGATGAGCGCGTGTACAGCAGCCACAGCTACGATGCCTACAGCTTCGGCCAGTGCTACGTGAGCCTGGGCTCGCCGGACACCGCGGATTTCGCGTTCACCAAGTGCAATCCGGACGGTACCTTCGACTTCTCGCAGGTCCCCGTCGGCGACTTGAAGCTCACGGTGTTCGACCAGTGGAACGACCTGCTGGTGGACGGCTTGTCCACGCCGGTGCGTGTCGGCACGGGCGACGTCGGGACCCCCGGTGCGCGACTCGAGATTCCCGTCACGCAGTGGCGCACGAATCTCTACGGCCGCATCTTTCTCGACCAGAACGCGGACAACGTCTCGCAGGACGAGGAACCCGGCCTGCCGCTGGTGCCGTTCAACATCCGCTACCGCGACGGCAGCTACATGGGCTACAACAACACCGACCTGAACGGCTTTGCCGGCTTCAACGAGGTGTTCCCGTTCCTGAACTGGTTGGTGGTGGACACCGACAGCGCGCGCTACAAGCAGACCGGCGTGCACGTGGTGTATGACTCCGGCGGCGAGGTGGATGGCGGGGCCTGTGCCACGGCCACTCCGCCCACCTGCGGCAATACCGCCATCGCAGCCAACATCGCCAACACCGTGGAATCGCCCACGGCTCACGTGCCCACCGGGCTGCGTGTGCCTTTCGCCCGTTATTGCGCGAATGCCGACTGCCCGGCAGGTGATCCGGGATTCAGCGCGGCATCGGGCACACCGGGCTCCACTGGCCGCGTCGATCCGGGGTATGTGCCGAGCGAAGGCTGGCAGGGCCTGCTCGGCCAGAACAGCTTCATAGAATTCGCCATGCGGCAGTTCTCCGATGGCGAGAACGGCGGCATCCGAGGACACGTGATCTACACGTCCACACGGCCGTTCGACGACCCGGCGCTGCTCCTGCAACTCAGCTGGGAGCCGGGCATGGAGAACGTCAAGATCAATCTCTATCAGGAGGGCGTGGCGCCGGACGGCACACAGACCCTCACTCTGGTAGACACCACGACGAGCAGCAGCTGGGACGACTGGGCGCAGGGCTTCCGCCGTGACGCGTCCGGCAACCTGGTGCTCGGAGCGGACAGCCTGCCCATCCCGAACATGAGCTGCCCGGGTCAGGAGACCACGAGCCCGTTCTACTACACCATGCAGAACAGCACGATGCCGTTGAACCCGAGCACGCAGCTCTCGTCCAACGGGCGCTTCAAGTGCTATGACGGCTGGTCGATGCTGAACCAGGTGCAGCCAGCGCCGTATAACGGCATGTACCACTTCCCGAGCGTCGTGGCGAAGTCCGGGCCGACCGCAACACTGCCCGCCCCGGGCGAGGCGACGTACCTGCAGTTCGATGCTCCCCACTACAAGACCAACTGCACGATCTGCAGCGCGAGTCCGGTCGATGGCACTCCGATGTTGCCCGCCGGTAAGTACGTGGTTGAGGTGATCGTGCCGGACGGCTACGAACTGGTGAAGGAAGAGGACAAGAACATCCTGCTGGGCGATGCCTACATCGCTCCGGTGACGCAGCAGTTTGCCGGCTTCGGCAACATCTTCATCATGCCCGACCAGGCTGCGGTGGGTGCCAGCTACAATGTCAATAACCCTGGCGCCCTCCAGACCACTTCGGACAACGGCGCGGTGCCGCGTCACGAGGGTGACACCGGGTCGGTGGAAGTGTTCTGGCCGTGTGTCGGCACCAAGCGCATCGTCCCGGACTACAACAGCCTGTTCCCGCTCGCGGGACAGCAGGCACCGTTCGCCGGTGCGACTCGCCCGCTGTGCGACCGCAAGGAGGTCACGCTCGAAGACCAGATGACGGTGCTGGCCAAGTTCTACCTGTTCACCTCGGCGCACATCGCCGGGCACTACACGGGCACGATCACCAACGACTTCGCCTCCGAGCTGGATCCGTTCTCGCCGCAGTTCGGTGAGAAGTTCGCGCCGCCCAACCTACCGGTCGCGATCAAGGACTTCACTGGCAAGGAAGTGAGCCGCACCTACGCCGACCAGTGGGGCCTCTTCAACGGCGCTACCTACTCGACCTGGACGGTGAACCCGCCGAGCCCGAGCGGTTACATCCCGCAGATGATGATCGCCTGCATGAACGACCCAGGTCCGATCCTGGATACCCGGTCGACGGTGGACGGCGCACCGAATCCGACCTTCAACACCATGATCACGGATCCGGCCTACAGCCCCGCCTACAGCAACTTCTGCTACGAGATCCCGTTCATGCCGGGCGCAACCGCGTACTTGGATACCCCGGTGATCCCGACCATGGCCTTCGCGGCCGGCTACAACCTGCCGGATTGCGACTACCCGGATACGACCCCGGCGATTAAGCAGGTGAGCGGCGACACGCTATCTGGCGGCGGCTCGGGTCCGTGGGTGGGCGTCGGCACCGGTTCGGTCGCCTCTCTGACCCTGACCGCGAGTGGTACCGGCTACGCCTCGCTGCCGAGCATCAGCTTCACGGGTGGCGGCGGCGGCAGCGGCGCGGCGGCCGTGAGCGTGGATCTGAAGCTGAACGCAATCACCAACTTCAACTGCCTGGCCGTTGGCCCCCAGGGTGCCAATCTGTGCTCGCGGTACGCGCTGCATCCGACGGTCTTCATCAATGGCGGCGGCGCCAGCACGAACGCGGTGGTTACCGCGACCAAGACCGGTACCCTCATCAGCTTCGTCGTGAACAGCGGCGGCAGCTACACCTCCAGGCCGAGCGTGGTCGTGCAGCGCACCGGGCCGGACTTCAACGTGAATCCCACCACGGTGAACATGGGTGTCAACAGCATCGCGCTGACCAGCGTCGGCTCGGGCTACACGAGTGTGCCCACACCGACCTTCGCTGGCGGCGGCGGCTCGGGTGCCAGCGCGAGCGCCGCGCTGGGAACGAGCGCACAGCTGCTCACCATCACGGCCCTAGGCGACAAGCGCGTGACCAATCACGCCTATGCGGGCCCGCACGCCTCGACCACGCCCTTCAGCAAGAAGTTCATCACGCGGCACTACGGCTTCGGCACGCCGTCGACCGGAACGCAATGCACGGCTGGCCAATCGTGCGTGGCGCTGGTGGGCAGCGATGGCGTCGAGCGTGCGCTGACGGGAGTCAGCTGGAGCGACACGCAGATCACCGGTGCGCTGCCGAGCGGCGTCCCCAACTGCGCCCTGCAACAGCGCAACGCGCCGCCCGCGCAGTGCGGTGAGCTCATCATCCGGACGGCGAGTGGCAAGCAGTCGGTGGACACCGTGACGGTGACCATCGGCGGCAACACCCCGAGCTACGTCTCACCGAGCAGCCCGAGCAGCGGCATATTCGGGCGCATCGACCCCAGCCCGATCCAGTCGGCGATCGACAACGCGACCCCGGGGGATCTCATCATCGTCGGCCCCGGCACCTACCGGGAAACCCTGCTGATGTGGAAGCCAGTGCGACTGCAGGGCGTCGGCGCCGAGTCCGTGACCATCAATGCAGACGCACATCCAGCCGGCAAGATGAACGCGTGGCGCCGTCAGGTGAACTGCCTGTTCGGCCTGTCACTGCGCGGCCGCCCGCTGCTCAACGACGGCACCTACCCGGCCGACCCGTACGATCCGCTGGGCGAGGGCTTCGAATGCCCGAGCAACATGCAGCAGCGCGTCGACCGGATTCCGCTGGAAGCGGTGGTCGGCTGGGACACCTCCGGCAACGGCAACCTGGCGCAGCAGCTGCAAGAGCCGACCCTCATGGGTGCCTATGAAGGCGCGGGCATCACGGTGCTCGGCCGCGGTATCAAGATCCCGGCCAACAGCACCGACTTCTGGGGCGCGGGGGCTCCGGAGGCGGCCTTCCCGGCCGGCTACGAGTACCTGGCCACGGCGGATTGTCGCACGGCCAGCACCTCGCGCGTGGACGGCCGCGATTACGGCACGAGCAACTACCTCTGCAATCCGTCGCGCATTGACGGTCTGAGCGTGATCAACAGCTCGCAGGGTGGCGGTGCAATCTTCGTGCATGGCTGGGACCATAACCTCGAGATCGGCAATACGCGCATCCACGCCAACCACGGCACCCTCACCGGCGGTATCACCGTCGGCAACGGCGAGTTCCCGGATCCGTTCATCGCCGGTGCCGCCAGCGCGAACCCGCCAGTTCCGGGCGTACCAGGAACCGCAGGCCTGGTGGATGGCGAGCAGGTCGGCTATGGCTTCAACCGCGGTGTCAACGTGCACCACAACGCGGTGACCGACAACCTGTCGCTCGGTGACGCGCTGTACTCCGGTACGCCGTCGGCTGCCGGTGGCGTCAGCTTCTGCACCGGTGCTGATAGCTACAAATTTAACTACAACTGGGTCTGCGGCAACTTCAGCAGCGGCGATGCGGGCGGTGTGGCGCACTCGGGCTTCATCAACGACGGTACCATCTCGCGCAACTGGATCATCTTCAACCAGAGCCAGGATCCGACCATCCCGACCAATGGCGGCGGACTCGCGGTGCTGGGCGCCGCCCCGGACGCCAACCTGCCGAATGGCGAGGAGTGCGGCGGCGTCAACGACCTGGACTGCGCACCGGGGCTCGCGGAAGGCACGGGGCGCAACCTGCTGATCGACGGCAACCTGCTGCTGGGCAACAGTGCCGAGAGCGGCACCGGAGGCGGCCTGCGGCTGCAAGTGGTGAACGGCCAGGACGTGGAGGCCTTGCCGACCCAGTCATCCCGCTGGAATGACGTCACGGTGCAGAACAACATCATCGCCAACAACGTCGCCGGCTGGGACGGTGGCGGAGTGTCACTGCAGGACGCGCTGCGGGTGAAGTTCATCAACAACACCGTGATCGCCAACGACACCACGGCGTCTGCGGGCGTACTCTTCAATACCCTCGGCGCACCTCAGGCGTCGACGCCACCGCCGGGCTGCACACCGGTCGGTCAAAACCCGACCTGCACCCCGACGATCACCACCTCGACGGATCAGGCCGCGGGTCTGGTGACCATGAGGCATACGCCGAACCTGGCCGCGGCCATCGCTGCCTCGGTTCCGGCCGTGACCTGCCCGGCGGGTTACGGTTACACGGGGACCAACTGTCGGGAGATCTCGCTGCCCCTGCTGACCAACGACCTATTCTGGCAGAACCGTTCGTTCCACATCGGTGTTGGACCGCTGGGCCTCGGGCAGCAGAATCAGCAGGCTGTGGTCACGCTTTATCCCTCTCTGGACCAGGGCGTGGTGACGGGCACCTGTCCGGCATCCGGCACGGGTGATCCGGCGTATACGGCGGGGAGCGGCGACATCAACGCCTCGGGTGCCCCGGTCTACTGGGACATCGGTGTGCGCGGCGATACCACCCAGACGCCGAACTCGGGGAGCGGCTTCGCCTTGCAGCCGAACTTCTCGATTCTGGGCAATGCCACGCAATACCCGCCAGCCAACAACAGCGCCGGCAACCCACTGGTCGTGCGCCAGTACTGCAACGGGGGGCGCATCCCGCCGGAACACTGCGCGGGCATCTCGCCCAACGACACGATCGCCCAGGCGCAGTGCCATGGCTACAACGCGCCCTCGGGTCACTCCGAGAGCACGGGGCTCTACCCGGTGTTCGCGCTGAGCCAGATGACGCCGGCGGCGACCGTGGATGAGGGCAACAACTGGATCAATCTGACGTACGGCCCGCTGTCGCTCAGCAACGCGGCACTGTATACCGTACCCAACCTGCCGTTGGCGGCGCTCGGCGACTATTCGATCACGAATGGCTCGCCGGCCCAGAGCACGGCGACGCCGAGTGGTGCACCGGACCATGACTTCTTCGGCCGCCCCCGGCCGCAGGGGACCGGGTTCGACATCGGTGCGGTTGAGATCGGTGGCGGTAGCACCGGTGGTGGCGGGAAGCCGACGCTGGCGGTGCTCGACAACTTCAACCGGCCGACGACGATCAATCTGAACACCGGCGCGCCCGCCGGAGTGGCCTGGAGCCAGCCGACCTTCCTCGGCGCCGCTGCGATCGCCGTGTTCGACGTGACGACCGGCAGTCCGGCGACGGGCGTGGCTCGGGACCTGGCGCTGGCGGGACCGGCGTACTGGAACGGCTCGAGTGCCGGCCCGGTATTTGGCGCGCGCCAGGCGGCGGCCTTCACCTTCCGCAGTACGCCAGTGAACAACTACGCGCTGATGCTGAAGGCGACGGGTGCGACCAATGCCGCGGGCCTGCAGGTCAACTTCGTGCGGGTGCTCTACAGCCCGAGCGCGGGCGGATCGATCACCGTGCAGACGACCACCAACAGCGGCGGCACCTACACCACCGCGCCCGGTGGTGCGCTCACCGGCTTCGGCAACTTCGCCAATGGGGACACGATCACGGCGATGGTAGATCAGACCGGCGCGGTAGCGGTCTGGAAGACCACCGCGACAAACGTAACGACGACGATCGGCACGCGTACCCCGGCGGCGAACGTGCTGTGGTCGACGGGCGGCGGGCGTATCGGCATGCAGCTTAACCCGACGTTCCCGGCGTCGAACGCGACCCGGGTCGACGACTTCGCGGGTGGTAGCGTGCCGTAAAGAGTTGAGGGATGGTCTGAAAGGACGCCAATCATGATGTCTACGATGCCGAACACGAGCGGGATCCGCAGCGCGCGATCAGGCGATCCGTGCGAGCCGGAGCCCCAGCTCACTGCGCCAGGCGGTAATGCCAATATGCTCAAAACGACGGCGGCCATTCTCATGCTTGGAGGGATCGTCACAACCCAAGCCGCCACCGCGGAACTTTCGTCCACTAGCGGCCAGCCATCGGCGGCACAGATCGTCGAGCGTGTCGTCGCGGCGCGCGGCGGGCTCGCGGCTTGGCACGGGTTGGAGACCGTCACGTGGAGGGGCAAGCTGGACGCCGGTGCCACGACCTACGCGACAGTGTCGAAGGGGCACCTCCAGACCAAGCATCGCGATGAAGCCATGCTGCCCTTTACGTTCGAATACAAACGTCCGGTCAAGATGCGGCTGGAGATCCAGTTCAACCGCCAGACATCGGTGCAGGTTTACGACGGCTCCAGCGGCTGGACGCTGCGGCCGTATCTGGGGCGCAGCAACTGGGAGCCCTACACCACGGAACAATTGCGGCAGGCCTCGTCGCAGCCGGGTATTGACGGCTACCTCATCGACTACGCCAACCGAGGTGCGCACGTGGAGCTGGTCGGGACGGAGAAGGTCGAGGATCAACCAACCTACAAGCTCAAGGTGACCGAGAAGGACGGGCGGGCCCGGCACGTGTGGGTGAATGCCCGGACCTACCTGGAAACCAAGCTCGAAGGGGAGCCGCGCAAGCTCGACGGCAAGGTACACAACGTCGAAATAAGGCTGCGCGACTACAGGACCGAGAGCCAGTTGGTGTTTCCGCACATCATCGAGACGCGCGTCACCGGCGTGGGCCGCCCGGAACAGATCATCATCGACAGCGTCAGCGTCAATCCGAAGATTGCCGACAGCCGCTTCACGAAATCCACCTGAGGGGTCCTCATGTCAGGATGCAGTCGGCGCTCACTGCTTGGGTGCCTGAGTGCGGTTGGCGCGCTCATGGGTCTGACGTCCGTCGCGGCCACGCCGCCCGCCGCGGCTTCCGCTGCGGAGGTGCACGCTGAGCGGCATGCGGGGCAGGGCTCAACAGCGGGCCCGGTGCACGCTGGCAAGAGCAAACGCTCCCCGTATCTTGCAGCTCAGCATCTGGAGCACGCCGACCTCGGCTACGCACTGCAGTGGGGCGTGGATTCCATGCAGGTGCATGAGACCAACGCCGGGAATCTGATCCGCTTCAGCTACCGGGTAGTCGATGCCAACAAGGCAAAGCTGCTGATCGATAAGGGTGTCAGCCCGATGCTGGTCTCTCCCAGGCTCAACGTGGCCCTGCAGGTCCCGGTCATGGACAAGGTCGGGCCACTGCGGCAGTCGACCGAGCTCGAGCCGGGCAAGGTCTATTGGATGGCTTTCTCGAACAAGGGCCAGCTGGTCAAGCGGGGGGACCGAGTCAGCGTGTGGGTAGGAGGCTTTCGGGTCGATGGACTCATCGTTCAATAGCTCACCTACAGGGAGTTGAGCAACATGAGGCGAGCACCTTCGAGCGCAACGGCAATGGCCTCGCTCCTCGGCCTGCTGCCGGTGCTCCAGCCCGGCGAAGTCGCGGCAGGCGTGGGACCCGAGCATGACGGCTTGATCATGCCGGGGGACAGCGCGCCCGTGGAGAACATCAGATTGGTACGTTTTGCGATACCCGACGTCAAGCTCATTCGGGACGACGGCCGACAGGTATCCCTGTTGCAGGAAGTGGATGACGGGCGGCCCGTGGTATTGAACTTCATCTTCACCAGCTGCGGCTCCACCTGTCCACTGATGAGTCAGATATTCAGCGAGTTTCAACGCCGGCTGGGTCCCAGCGGCTCTAATGTGCACCTGATGTCCATCTCCATCGACCCCGAGGAGGACACGCCCGCGCGCCTGCTGGAGTACGCACACCGATTCGGCGCTCGTCCGGGATGGCAGCACTACACTGGTACCCTGGAAGCCAGTGTCGCGGCGCAGCGCGCCTTCGGCGTTTATCGGGGTGACAAGATGAGTCATGTTCCTGCCACTCTAATGCGAGCCGCCCCCGGTCAGCCCTGGGTGCGCATTGACGGTCTGGCGACTCCCGACGAGCTGCTGCAGGAGTACCACCGGCTCGTCGCCCCGATGTGAGCGGGCGTCAGTTCACCCGCTGCCCGCTGTTGCTGCTGCTGCTGTCGTGCGCGGCGTTGGCCGCCTCGGCGTCGGGTCCGGGGGAGCGCATCTACCGCGAGGGGATGTTGCCTGGCGGGCAGGCGCTGCACGCTGTGCGTGACCCCGGTCTGCAGCTGAGCGGCAACGAGGCGGCCTGCATCAACTGCCACCGACGCAGCGGTTTGGGCATGACCGAGGGACGGGCGACCATCCCCCCCGTCGCCGGAATCTACCTCGAGCATCCGCGCGCCGGCATTGTCGACGACCTCGATCTGCCCTTCGTAGAGGGAATGCGGGCGGATCGTGATCCCTACACCGATGCCAGCCTCGCACGCGCGATTCGCGCCGGAGTCGGGGTGGAGGGAAACCCGCTGAACTACCTGATGCCGCGTTACGACCTCGACGATGCTTCCATGACCGTCTTGATCGACTACTTGCGGCACCTGTCGCCCGGCAAGGTGCCCGGGGTAACCGACGGCGAGCTCAACTTCGCCACGATCGTAACGCCGGATGCGAACCCGGTGGTACGTGCCGGAGTGCTCGAAGTGCTCGATAAGTTTTTTACCGACAAGAATCACTACCGGCGTGGCGATGCGCCGCGGCTGCGTTCCTCGCACCGCATGATGTTCAAGGCCTACCGCACTTGGCGCCTGCACGTGTGGGAGCTGACGGGTAGGCCGGAGACCTGGGAAGCGCAGCTGCGCGTGCGGCTGGCGGCCGAGCCGGTGTTCGCGGTGATCTCTGGCGTCGGCGGCAAGGACTGGGAGCCGGTTCATCGTTTCTGCGAGGCGCAGTCACTTCCGTGCCTGTTTCCCAACGTCGACCTCCCTGCGGTCGATGCGCGCGGTTTCGACACCCTGTACCTGTCTAAGGGGGTGCTGCTGGAAGCCGGGCTTATCGCGCATGCCCTCAGTAGTCGGCGTGCCGAGGCAACACCCGTGCGCCTCGTGCAGGTGTTTCGCGCCGACGACGTCGGCCGGGAGGCGGCGCGCGAGCTCGCCCGGCTGCTCGGGCCGGAGGGATTCACGTGCATCGAACGCGGCCTCAGCAGCACTGCCGGCAGCGGCGAGCTCAGGCGTGCCCTCAGTACCGTCGGGCCTCAGGACATCGTGGTATTTTGGCTGCGACCGCGCGACCTCGCCGCATTGGGACCCCGGCCCAAACAGATCCAATCCGTGTACGTTTCTGGGCGTATGGGCGCCCTTGAGCACGCGCCACTGGCGGCGGACTGGCGTGCGGTGGCGCTGATGGCTTACCCCTTTGATCTGCCTGAGCTGAGGCGCGTACGCGTCGACTTCCCCATGGGTTGGTTCTCGATCCGCAAGATCCCCGTAGTAGCCGAACAGGCACAGACGGACACCTGGATGACCTGCAGCATCGTCTCCGATGCGCTGAACCACATGGCAGACACCTTCGTGCGGGATTACCTGGTTGAGCGCATCGAGCAGATGCTGGAGCACCGTCTGATCACTGGGTACTACCCGCGTCTGGCGCTCGCACAGAACCAGCGTTTCGCATCCAAGGGCGGGTACCTTGTCCGGTTTGCGGACCCCGCCGGAACCAAGATCCGCCCCGAGGGCGGGTGGATTACGGGGTCCTGACTGATCGGTAGACCCGAACTGCGCACTCGCGTTCGCCGGCCGACCGCGCGCGCTTTCCGATTACGCCTCGGTGTTCGTGACAGGGACGAGAGGACATGAATATGAAATGGGAAACTCCGCCGGCCACCGAATTTCGCTTTGGCATGGAAATCACCATGTACGTCGCCAATCGCTGAGATCCTGCCGGAGTCGAGTCTGACTGTTCGCCCTGCTGAGTCGATTCGAGGCGCCTTA
>Ga0307471_100000644_pt1 | contig 18049 bp, 13 predicted proteins | sample atmos_gasesAM3C__2_FD_204566 | JGI IMG/M metagenome (GOLD analysis project Ga0307471, IMG submission 204566) | Hardwood forest soil microbial communities from Morgan-Monroe State Forest, Indiana, United States - atmos_gasesAM3C_515 | ecosystem: Environmental > Terrestrial > Soil > Temperate...
GGGAATTTGTCACGCCGCTGACCTTCGCCGCTCTCAGCGGGCAGAAAGTAATCACCGACCTCTTCGGCGATTCTTCCGGCAGCGAAGCCAACCTCGAAAGCGCTATCGAACACATCGCCGTCGCGCAACGCACCGATCTCCTCCTGGTGGCGCCGGCCACCGCGGATATCCTCGCAAAATTTGCGCGCGGAATTGCCGACGATTTCCTGACAACTCTATATTTGGCCTCGACCGCTCCAGTCGTTGTTGCGCCAGCGATGAACGTGAACATGTGGAATCACGCCGCCACGCAAGAGAATGTGAAGATGCTGCGCGCCCGCGGCGTGAATGTTGTTGATCCCGCCGAGGGTTATCTGGCCTGTGGCATGACGGGAGCCGGCCGGCTTGCGGGGCAGGAAGCCATCGTAGCCGCAGTGCGCGAGGCGTTCAAAGCGCAGCGCGATCTGGACGGAGAAACCGTTCTGATTACCGCCGGGCCTACCTGCGAAGATCTCGATCCGGTTCGCTACATCACCAATCGCTCGTCCGGCAAGATGGGCTACGCCGTCGCGGAAGCGGCGGCCCTGCGCGGGGCGAAGGTTATTCTCGTAAGCGGGCCAACAAATCTGGAAGCACCCGCGGGCGTGGAGCGCATCGACGTGCGTACGGCGAGAGATATGCATCACGCCGTTGTGGACCGGATTGGCGGCGCTTCCATTGCTGTCCTCGCCGCCGCCGTCTCGGATTACCGGCCCGCCGAACAACACGCGGAAAAGATCAAAAAGAACAATGCGCCGCTGAGCATCTCGCTCGAACCGACCACAGACATCCTCGCGGAAGTGGCGAAGAATAAGGGCCAGAAGATCGTGGTCGGTTTCGCAGCGGAAACGGACCACGTGGCGGAAAACGCCCGGAAAAAACTTTCTGCAAAAAACGCCGACCTGATCGTTGCCAACGACGTCGCCGCCGAGGGCGCGGGCTTCGATCAAGACACCAACATCGTCACACTGTTCTCTTCGGATGGGCGCGACCTTGCCCTCCCGAAAATGAGCAAGAGCGAAGTGGCCCAGCGCATTCTGGACGAAGTTCTGCGCCTTCGAACCGTTTTGCTCGGGACGACGGCCGCGAAGCGCTCCGGCGTTTGATCCTGCCATGGCCGAGCGCATCCCTGAGACCCTCCAGAAAAAAATAACCGATCGCCTGGGCTTCTATGAAGACATCGGAATCCGCTTATTCTATCGCGACCGTGGCACCCCCGTGGCTTCTGCCGCCGAAATCTCTTTGCAAACAAATAACGTTGCAACTGATTTGAACGTGATTTCTGGAGAGGAACTGACTTTGCCCATGCCCGCACGCAAGCCCGAATTGCCAAAGGCCACTCCTCCAATAGCGACGGCGCCCCAAAAAACTTCATCGCTACAGTTGCCAGCCCCCGCGGGACCATCTCTCTTCGAATCCTTGGACAAAATCGCCGGCGACACGCTGCTCAAAATCCGCGACGATCTCGGCGAATGCACCCGTTGCAAGCTCCACGGCACGCGGCACAAGATTGTTTTTGGCGATGGCAATCCCAAAGCCGAACTCGTTTTTGTCGGTGAAGGTCCCGGCGCAGATGAAGATGCGCAAGGACTGCCGTTCGTCGGCCGCGCCGGGAAATTACTTACTCAGATGATCGAAGCCATGGGCTTGCAACGAAAAGACGTGTACATCTGCAACGTCGTAAAGTGCCGGCCTCCCGAAAATCGCCAGCCGGAAGAAGATGAAGTCAAGACGTGTTCGCCATTTCTGATGCGTCAAATCGACGCCATTGCGCCGAAAGTGATTGTCTGCCTGGGCGCGGTCGCCGCAAAAACTTTGCTCCAGACCAATCGCGGAATATCTCAATTCCGCGGCGAATGGCTCGAATTCCGCGGAAGAAAATTGCTAGCGACATATCACCCTGCCTATTTGCTGCGCAATCCGCCCGCAAAAAGCGAAGTGTGGAAAGACCTCCAGAAAGTCATGGCCGTCCTCGGCCTCGAAGTAAAAAAAGGTAAGTCTGCCGAGGCAGGCAAGTCCGCCTGACTCATCATGGGAATTCTGCTGGGTTTGCTGACCGCGCTCACCTGGGGCGGCGCCGATTTTACCGCGCGATTCGCCACGCACCGCATGGGCACTCTCCGCGCCATGCTGTACATGCAGTCTATCGGTTTTACGCTTCTTACCATTCTCTTGCCCTGGCTTGGAGGTTGGGGCCATCTCGCCGATGGCTCAGGCTGGCAGCCTTGGGCCTGGGGATTTCTTGCCGGTTTTTTCAACGCATTTTCCTGTCTCGCGCTGTACCGCGCTTTTGAGATCGGCAAAATGGCTGTGGTCGCCCCGATTTCCGCAAGCTACCCCGCGCTGACGCTACTGATTTCCTGGCTGAGCGGCGAACGCCTGTCGTCCGCGCGCGTGGCAGGAATTATCATCATTCTGCTTGGAGTTGTGATTGTCGCCGGCGGAGAACATGCGCCGGACGATAGCACTGGACAGCCAGGGCAGAAGAACCGACGCGGTATCGGCTGGGCGGTTTTCGCCGCCGTTGGTTTTGGATTGCTCTTCTGGTTCTTGGGGATTCGCATCATCCCCCGAGTCGGCGCCATTCAGACCGTTTGGATCATCCGCTTGACCAGCGCCATCCTTACCGCCGCGATAATTCTTCTCGCGAAGCAACCGATCCGTTTGCCGCGCGGCAATGTGCGCTGGATGTCTCTGGGCATGGGCGTCTTTGACACGCTCGCTTTCATCCTTAGCAATCGCGGCATGCAGATGGAGCAAGTTGCCGTGATCAGCGTGCTGGGTTCGCTCTATGGAGCCGTCACCGTAGGCCTCGCGGCCATCTTTTTGCGCGAACATGTCTCCCGCTGGCAGTGGGCTGGTATCGTGACGATCTTTGCCGGAATATTTCTGATTAGCCGATAGGAATTCCCTCAAATTAACAGTCTGCGAGAGGTCTTACTTTGAGATCCTTCGTGCATCCTCATCGGATGCACTCAAGACGACAGGCTTCCGCCTTTTTAGAAGTGTTTCCTCCTGCTGATACACTACACGACGGCATGAGTTCTCCTTTTTGCAATGTAGCGCTGCCGGTGCCGTTGCGCACCACGTTCACGTATGCGGTGCCTGAACCGCTGCGGGATTCCCTGCAGCCCGGCAGCCGCGTGCTCGTGCCGTTTCGAAAGAAGTCCCTCGTCGGTGTGGTCGTTGAATTTGCCGAAAGCGCTCCGGCGAATACAAAAATTCGCGAAGTCACACGCACTCTGGATTTTCTTCCTGCCCTCACCCCGAAATTGCTCGAGCTCGCGCAATGGATTGCCGGCTACTACCTCGCGCCTATCGGCGAAGTCTTTCGCGCCATGCTTCCGCCTCTCACTGAGCTGAAATTGCAACGGGAAATCGTTCTCACCGATGCTGGCCGCGAGGCTGCCGAAAGTTTCAGCGGCGGCCAGCTCTCGCATGGCCTGAGCGAAGTCGAAGCCGCCTTTCTTGCCAAGCTGCTTGATAAAAAAGCTGTCTTGCAGCAAGGTCCTTCGACGAAGTTGGGCATCGACGTTGGCACCTTGCAGAAATTGCAACGCCACGGCCTTCTCGAAATTCGAGAAACCATGCAAGGTCGGAAGCGCAAGACGCAGCGCATCGTCGCGTGGAAAAGCTCCGCGGTCAGTGAGAATCCTCCAAACACGCCGGTCGAAAAAGAAGAGCGCATACGCGTTCTTCTGCAAACCGAACGCGGACCGCTTCCCCTGCCTCAATTGCTGAAGCTCGCGAAGGTGACGCGGTCTTTGATCGACCGAATGCTGCGCGACGGTCTGCTCGAAAGCTGGGAAGAGGCCATCGATCCCGCGGAGGATCCCTTTGACGCGGGATACACGCCGCCGGGGCATGAACTGAATCCAGAACAGGAAAGCGTGCTGAAGGAAATCCGCGCACGATTCGAGTTGTGCGCATTCGGCGTGCAGTTGCTCCACGGCGTAACCGGAAGCGGTAAAACCGAAGTGTATTTGCGCGCCGTTCAGGACACGCTAGCACGGGGAAAAACCGCGATTATTTTGGTTCCGGAGATTGCACTCACGTTGTGGATCGGCCGGCAATGCCGGGCCTGGTTCGGCGCGCGCTTCGAAGGCGTCGCAGTCCTGCATTCGGCGCTCAGCGATGTTGAGCGTGCGAGAGAGTGGTGGCGCGTCCGGAACGGCGAAGCGCGCGTTGTCGTCGGAACGCGGTCCGCGATATTCGCGCCACTGGAAAATATTGGCCTCATCATCGTGGATGAAGAGCAGGAAAACAGTTACAAGCAGGAAGAGACGCCCCGTTACCACGGCCGCGACGTTGCCATTGTGCGCGCGAAAATGGAAAACGCGGCGGCGCTCCTCGGTTCGGCTACGCCCTCGCTCGAAACCTATCACCACGCGCGCAACGGAAAATATGAATTGCTTACCTTGCCTTCGCGCGTCGCAGATAGGTCCCTCGCGAACGTCGAAATCGTGGACCTCCGCGAGGACTTCCAGCAAACGCATCAGGCCAGCCCGATTTCCACGAAGCTGCACGCCGGAATTCAGGATTGTCTCGCCAATGGCACGCAAGCGCTGGTTTTAATCAACCGACGCGGTTATTCCTGGTCGGTGTTATGCCGCAGCTGCGGCGCTTCCGTTCAATGCGCGAATTGCAGCATCTCCATGACGCATCACAAGCACCGCAACCGGCTCGAATGTCATTACTGCGGCTCGATCCAGCCCATTCCCAAGCAGTGCCCGAAGTGCCAGTCGAAATACGTTTATTTTTTTGGCGAAGGCTCCGAACATCTTGAAGAACGCCTGCGCAAGGATTTTCCCGGCGCCCGCATCGCGCGTCTGGACCGCGATACCGCGCGCACCAAGCGCCAATATCAGGAAACTCTCGGCGCCTTCGCGGGCGGCGCGCTGGATATTCTCGTGGGCACGCAGATGCTCGCCAAGGGCCACGATTTTCAGCGCGTGACGCTCGTGGGAGTCATCAGCGCCGATTCTTCCCTCAGCCTTCCCGATTTTCGCGCCGCCGAGCGCACTTTTCAGTTGCTCATGCAAGTCGCCGGCCGTGCTGGCCGCGGCGAACTCGCTGGCCGCGTGCTCATCCAGACGTTTTATCCCGACCATTACGCCATTCAGGACGCCGTCAAGCAGGACTACATCTCTTTCTTTGAGCGCGAATTGCACTTCCGTCGCATGATGGCCTATCCGCCGTTTACGTCTCTCGCCAACGTGATCGTCCGCGACACCAGCCTCGAAAAAGCTATCCGCTGGTCGCGGCAACTCTCCGAATATTTCGCCCCGCACGACGGGAAAGAAGTGCGCATCCTGGGGCCGGCCACGGCGCCGCTGGCGCGCCTCAAAAAAGAACACCGCTTCCAGTTTTTGCTGAAGTCGCCCAAGCGCTCTGTCCTCACCAAACTTCTCTCCGGCGCGCTCGTCTACTGCGACACGAAAGAAATTCCCCAGACCGCTGTGTTGGTGGATATGGATCCGCTCAGCTTGTTGTGACTGGCGAAGTGGCTCGGCTTACCCGCTAAACTATTCCGCGCGCAAAGTGGTCGCTGGATCCACTCGTGCGGCGCGCCACGCAGGCACCCAGCAAGACATCGCCGACACACCCAGTAGCATGGCGATTACACCAAGATAAGTGACCGGATCGAGTCGTGAGATGCCGAAGAGCATCGCGGCTAGGGCCTGACTCGCCGCAACCGCGCCAGCCAGACCGATGGCGACACCGACCGCAGTCAGGGTAATCCCTTGTCGAAGCACCATGACGAGAATGTTTGCAGGCGTGGCCCCGAGCGCCGAGCGCACCCCAATCTCGCGCGTCCGCTCCGTCACACTGCCAGAAAGCACGCCATAAATCCCAGCCGCCGCCAGCAACAGCGCCGTGAGCGCGAAGGCCTCAAACAGAATCAGCGCAAAGCGCCGCTCGGCGGCCGAAGCAGCGAGCAACTCTTTCATTGTGCCGGCATGCACGACTGGCTGATCTTTGTCGACGGACCAGATCGCTTGGCGAATGGCGGGAGCCAGCGAAGTGGGGTCGCCTCGCGTGCGCACCACCAGCCACTGCGTTCCGTCCGCCCAGAGCCACTGTGCGGTCGAAACGTATACCGCATCGGATTGGCTCACCGCCAGCGAAGTCTGCTTCACATCGCCCACCACTCCGACAATAATGTCCCACGGACGGCTCACCTGCCCGCCGATGCGAAGACGCTGCCCGATGGGATCCCGTCCCTGAAACTTGGACTTGGCGAAAGATTCGTTGATAAGCACTGGCCTCATCGGCACAGCAGTGACATCGTGTGCGTCGAAAAGGCGGCCGCTGCGGAGAGGAATGCCCATCGTCTCGAAATAGCCGGGGCTCACACCATACCGAAATACGTCGTGAGTTTCGTGGACGTTGTTGGCCGTTTCCAACTCCGCCCCGTAAACGTCAGCGTCCCCGCTGAGCGGCAACTGGCTGGTGAACGCTGCGTCGGACACGCCAGGCACGGCGCGAACCGCTTCCAGCGATTGCGCGAAAAACCGGTTACAAGTGGCATCGTCGTCGTATCGGTGACCGTACGTCTGCACCTGCATGGTGAGCAGGTTTGCGGCATCGAATCCGGGAACAACGGCGAACAGTCGCTCCAGGCTGCGCAGGAGCAATCCCGCGCTTACCAGCAACACAAGAGCAAGCGCCACTTCCGTGACCACCAGGATTTTCCGCGTGGATTGGTGGCCGGCGACGGTGCGCCGCGAACCTTGTTGCAGTCCGGCGTGCAAGTCCTCCTTGGAGGAGTGCAGCGCCGGAATCAGCCCGACCGCCAGTCCGATCAGCGTCGTGATGGCTAGCCCAAAGCCAAACACAGTGCCATTGACAGAGATTGCTCCAATGCGCGGCAGCTCTGGCGGGCTGAGCGCCACGAGCGCGCGCACGCCAAGCACCGCCACCCCCATGCCGGCCACGCCGCCAATGACAGCGAGCAGCAAACTCTCCGTAAGCAGTTGGCGGATCAGCCGCAAACGCCCTGCGCCAAGTGCCGCGCGCATCCCGAATTCAGCGCTGCGTTGCGCGCCGCGCGCCAGCAGCAGATTCGTCACGTTCACGCAGGCAATCAGGAGCACTAGGGTCACGGCGCCAAGAACCGCGAGCAGCGCAGGCTTAACGCCTCGCGTCACATCGTCCTGCAGGGAATTTACGACGAACCCTTGCCTGTGCGATGCCCAAGGCGGCCGTGGGAATTCCTGCATTGGAGCCAGCACGATGGCCTCGAGTTCCTTCTTGGCTTGGTCGGAGTTGACGCCGGGCTCCAGCCGCCCCACCATGCGCAGATGATTGCCCCACTCCCTGGTTTGAAAAGAAGCGATATTTGCCGAGTCATACTGCAAAAGCGTCCAGAGTTCCGCCGTTGGCGCGAGCACGTTCTCGAAACCCGCCGGCATCACTCCAACGACAGTGTACAAATTGTCGTCGAGCGTGATTTGGCGGCCGACGATTGTTGGGTCGCCACCGAAGCGCCGCTTCCAGAGTGTGTTGCTGAGCATCACCACGTTTGGGCCTTTGAGCCGGTCGTCGGATGGATCGAAGTCCCTTCCCATGAACGGCGTTACCCCCAGCACGCGAAAGTAACTCGCGCTGACGAACTGGCCATCGAATCGCTCCGGCTCGGCCGCGCTGACAAGCGTAGGCTGCCAAGGCTTCGTCACTGCGACAGCATTGAAGGAATGGCTCCGCGCCGCCAATTCACGATAAGTGTGAAACGCGACATGGCTGCGCGAGCCATAAGGGGCAAAATCCCAAATACCCATGATGCGGCCGGCATGCGGATACGGCAGCGACGCAAACAGGATGGGGTTCACCGCGCTGAAGATGGCAGTAGTGGCCCCGATGCCGAGGGCCAGCGTAAGAATGGTGACAATCGTGAAGCCGGGAGTGCGCAGCATATGGCGCAGGCCGTAGCGCAGATCCGCGAAAAACGTCGCGAACACATTCTCCCAGCCGGCTTCGCGGACTTGTTCCCTGACCGCCGTCGCGTTGCCTAGCTCCATGCGAGCGGCCCGGCGTGCCTCGTCGGGAGTGAGCCCATTCGCAACATGCGCGGCGATGGACTGTTCGAGGTAATCCTGGACCTCATCGGAGAGCTCCCGATCGGCAGCCCTGCGATGGGTCAACACGCGAAGTCCGCGGGTCAATTGGCGAAAGAAAGACATGTGGCTAGCCCTCCGTTCTCAAGAGCCGCGCGACGGCGGACACGCGCCGCGTCCAGTCGTCGGTTTCGAGTTCGAGCTGTTTGTGCCCGGCGCGAGTCAGTGAATAAAACTTCGCGCGGCGCGCGTTGTTCGTCTGCCGCCACTCGGAGTTCAGCCATCCGGCGCGCTCCAGTCGCTGAAACGCGGTGAGCAGTGATCCCGGGTTGACCTTGAAGACTCCACGCGAAATCTGCTCGATTCGGCGCGCAATTCCAAAGCCGTGCATAGGCTCCAGGCTGAGCGTCTTGAGGATAAGCATGTCGAGGGTGCCCTGGATAACGTCGGTGCTCGGTTCCGGCATGGAAACTCCTTTGAAAGTTCCCGCCGAAGATAGCCGATCTTCCTCTTGATTGTCAAGATGTGACCGTCAAGTCTTGCCGGCCACGACGCGCAGCCTATGGAATCCGTCCGGTGACCGCGTTCATTGGGAATGAGGATTACTTAGGGTGGGGGAAAGCGGCCGCTGTCAGTGGTGACAGAAAACAAACGACTTATTCATCTGCTCTCGATGGCTTCCGTAGCGGATAACTTCCGGTCTGCGTGTGGTGTCGAGCGCGGAGCACCATTATTCAGCACGCAACCCTCCCCAGCGTCGACACCACATGTGGGACAGGGGACAGAGGATACCTGTTCGGGCGTGAGCTCTTTCTCTTTCACTCACACAGAGTGCGCTTACACACCGCCGCCAAACTGTCCGTTTTGAAACACTTTTGGCACAAACTACAGCCCGGGCGGGAGAACGGTATTTTTCCGCACCCCGTGCAACCACTGAGCTTTAACTCAGTCGCAAAGGACGACACTCAGCAGGGATTTGTTGACGTGGATCTCGCCGTTGTATTGGATAAACCCCAGTTTCCTGAATTTGTTCATGAAAAAATTGACCCGCGAACGAGTCGTGCCAATCATTTCCGCCAGCATCTCTTGCGATACTTTGGGGATCACCTTTTGCGGCTCGTCCTGGGCGCCATAGCGCGCCAGCAGCAGCAGCGTGCGCGCCAGCCGCTTTTCGCTGGAGTTGAAAAGTTGGTCTATCAGGTCCTCCTCGACTCGCGTGTTTCGAGCCAGGATGTAAGCGATGAAACGATCGGAGAACTCGTGTTCCTCATGAAGCACCCGACTCACCTCGTTTTTCTCAATCATAAGCAAGCTGCTAGGTGCAATCGTGGTCGCAGAGGCCATGCGAATGGACTGGCCCGCAAGGCACCCTTCCCCAAGAAAATCATGGGGTCCGAGAATTGCTACAACGGCTTCTTTGCCGGTCTCATTGACTACCGTAAGCTTCACACCGCCTTCTTGAATGTACATGACATTCTTCGCGGGATCGCCCTGGGTGAAGATGGTCTCTTTTTCTTGAAACTTGCTAACGGTTCTTCGCAGACCGGCAGAGTCCAGAAAGGATTGCACATCGAAAGCAAGGTTCCTTGAATTGGCCCTTGGAGGGGGGCGAGGGACGTTGCCAGATACATGTCGAGTTCGGGAAGACGGGATTAAACCCGAATTCGCCCCGACGGTGGCGGCCTTTGATGTCGTTCTCATCGTTCTGCTCTCCGATCGCCGTTGACCGTATTGTGCCCCGGGCCCAACGGGAGGCTATACACTTAGCCCGCACGACAGTGTGCTGCGAATGGAATAAGCGCGGTATCGGGGATGCTGCTAATAATGAAGGGCTTTGTCCGGAGAAACCCTGACAAGAGGGCCCCGTGTAATACGTATTGGGGCAAAAAGGCGGGCTGAAACCAAATTCCTACCGAGCTGAGTGGTCCGGCTCACTCTCCAGCGTTTCCGGGGTCAATAGCCCCATTTGCACGGCAAAACGAATCACATCACTGCGCGTGCGAAGTCCAAGCTTCTCAGCAAAACGTGAACGATAGGTCTCGACGGTTTTCACGCCCACAGAAATCTGTTTTGCTATTTGGGCGCTGCTGTACCCTCGCGCTACGAGCCTCAGCACCTGCAGCTCACGGTCGCTGAGGATGTTTACAGGCTGCGTGGGGCCGGCTTTTGTACCTTTCTTCGCCAGCACGTCCTGGACAAGAATGCTGGCCAGACGCGGATCCACGAAGATTCCGCCGCGATGCACCGCTCGTATCGCGGCAATCAGTTCCGCATCCACTGCCCTTTTCAAAAGGTATCCAGAGGCGCCGGCGGCCAGTGCCGATCGCAAGTAGGCGGGGTCATCGTGCATCGTAAGGACGAGCACCCGGGTTTCGCGGCAGTTTCGCGCTATCTCCTGCAGCGCTTTCATGCCGCCGACGCGAGGCATGGTGAGGTCCAGCAAGGTCACATCCGGTCTCGCTTCCCGTACCCCTTGAATCGCCTTCTCTCCATCGGGAGCTTCGGACACAACTTCCATGTCGGCCTGGGCATTAACGAGCATCCTCAGTCCTGCGCGGAGAATGGCGTGATCATCCACGATCATGACTCTGATCTTGTGCGGTCGCACCGGCATTTCAGCCGCTCCTCCGCTCCACCGAGGGCTGGAGGTTCTGCTTGGCAAGTGGGACTCGCACCAGAATCTTTGTTCCCTTGCGCCGGGATGCGAAACTGACCGTTCCGCCAAACATTGCCGCTCTCTCCCTCATACTCTGAATGCCCAGGCGGTGCGAGGAGACCGCCACGGCCTTGGCGTCAAAGCCGCATCCGTCATCGGCTATCGCTACTTCCAAAGCCGTGCCCGAACGCGCGAATTTAATGCTGACCGCCTTGGCTCCCGAATGTTTGGCTACGTTGGTCAGGGCTTCCTGGACAATGCGATACAACCCGATCTGGACAGCAGCCGAAAGGCTGCTGGAGTTAAGTTCGTGGAGTTTCAGATCCACAGTTATGTTGTGGGTTTTAACGTACTCGGAGACGTATCGGCTTAGCGCAACTCCCAGGCCATGGTCGTCCAGCACCGTTGGGTGAAGCCCGCGGGCGAGCCGGCCGACTTCGTCGATGGTCTGGGCAGTAATTTCCCGCAGCCGATTTCCTTGCTCTTTGACATCGGCCAGGTCTCGAGCGTGTTCCAGGGTACGCAAGCCTACCAAAAGGGAAGTCAGCAATTGCCCGGCTTCATCATGCAATTCACGCGCAATCCGGCGCCGTTCCTCTTCTTGCGCGGAAAGCATGTGTTCCAGGAGGAGTCGGCGCGTCGCTTCGGCCTGCTTGATTTCCGCCTCTTGGTTACGTTTTTGCTCGCTCAGATCGGTTATCACCATGCCCAGGGCCTGGCCCTTGTATCCGCGAAACCGGTCAAGAGACAAATTGACTGGAACCACGCTCCCGTCTCTGCAACGCAGGTTGAATTCGCCTTTCGCAACCGCCTTCTGAGCCTTGGCAAGGAGCGCTTCAAATCTGTCTCGCTCGGTCTTCGCAACCAGCGACTGAACTGAAATTCCGATGATTTTCTCTTGTGGCTTCCACATCAGTTCTGCAAACCTGCGATTGCAGTAGAGCACAGCGCCATTCGGAGACAAAGTCGCCGCGCCTTCGCTCATGGCCTCCACCAGCATGCGATAAGCGGGTTCTCCCCCTTTGAGAGAGACCACCTGCTCTCCGCGACGGCTGGAAACCATCAGCGCGTCCACTTCGCCGGACTGTATGGCGCGCAGAGTTTCCTCCGCAGTTTTTAACCGCGCGAGGAGCTTTGTCTCTTGATCCGATGGCGTGGATGACGGCAGTTTGCGTGGAGCAGGTCCCGAGCTTCTGCGAGCTCCTTTCGGCACACCGAATTTGCCGGGCAGTCCTCCATGGAGGTCTCGGCCATCGGAACGTGGTCCCTTTTTAGACATCTGCTATTTGAGCCCTTGCTTCAGCGTGCTGGTTGAAGATCCAATCCCACAATGACACTCTCGGTCTTGGAGAGGTTCCCAATGATTTTTTTGAACGGCGGCGGGAGCCTTCTCACCAAGGTCGGAATGGCAATGATCTGATCGCCCTTGGCCAGTTGCGGCTTCTTCAGCAAGTCAATCACTTCGATGCGGTATTTGCCCCGCAGCTTGTCCTCACAAATTTTCTTGAGGTTGGCGATCGCAGCAATCGAATTAGGGGTTTGGCCAGCGATGTAAAGACGCAATATATAGAAGTCCCTCCGGCTGGTCTTGGCGGGGCGGCGCTTCCTTGCCGAACTCTTCTTCATGTCGGTGCTCGGTTTCTGGTCCGGATGGACCAAACTTGCTATTCAGGCGCCGTGATTCCGCCCTGGCCTGCGACGGCCGTGGCCACTGTGTGATCCCTCAGAATGTTTCCCAATTCGAGGCCTCTCGCACTGACGAGTAGCTCACGGGGTTCGCGCGAATGCGCCATGCCGCGGGATTTCAGAACGTAAAGCTCGCGTCTCGGGCGCCCATTGGGCTTGCTGTCCCGCAGCACAATCCAAGTGTCCATAAGAGAGGAGACGGCCGCCGCAGTTCTCTCCTGGGGGTCTCCCGCGAATGTCAGATTCGTGAACATCGAGGTGATCTGCTCAACCTTTAAGAAATCGACCAGGCGCATGAGCATGGACTTAACGTTATAAGTTCCTGTGACCGAAACCAGGTTCGTAATCGGGTCGATGACCACGACACTTGGCCGAACCCTTTCGATCGATTTGTGAACACCGGCCAAGTGTGCTTCCAGGCCGATGCTGGTTGGCCGCATCGCATTAATGTGCAGCAGGCCCTTTTTTAGCCACGTTTCCAGGTTGACGCCAACTGAGCGCATGTTACGGACAATCTGGCTGGGAGATTCTTCAAAAGCGAAATAGAGGCAACTTTCGCCGCGGGCGCAGGCGGCGCGGCAGAAATTCGCCGCCAGGCTGGACTTCCCGGTTCCCGCCGTGCCCGATACCAGCACGCTGCTTCCACGGAAGAATCCCTTGCCTTCCATCATGTCGTCCAAAGCGGGGATTCCCGTTGAAACGCGATCCGTCGGCGATTTGTGGGTAAGCGCCAGTGAGGTGATCGGCACCACCGAGATGCCCTCGCGATCGATCAGGAAGGGATACTCATCGGTGCCGTGGGAAGTGCCCCGGTACTTCACGACCCGCAGCCGCCGCGTCGAAATCTGTTCCGTGACGCGATGGTCCAGCCCGATCACGCAATCGGCGATGTATTCCTCGAGTCCGTGGCGGGTCAGCGTGTGCTCTCCGGCTTCCCCGGTAACCACAGCGGTAAGCTTGTGGGCTTCCAACCAATGAAACAGCCGTCGGAGTTCCGCTCGCAGAATCGTTGCGTCCGTTAATCCGGAAAAAAGTGCCTCGATACTGTCCAGGACCACACGCTTTGCTTTGATCGTTTTGACTGCGTGGGCTAAACGGATGAATAGGCCTTCGAGGTTGTATTCTCCACTCTCGGCGATCTGGTTTCGCTCGACGGCAACAAAGTCCACCAAAAGCTTTTTGCGTTTGGCAAGCGCTCGCAAATCAAAACCAAGTGATGCGACGTTGGACCTCAGTTTCTCCTCGGTCTCTTCGAAGTCCATGCAGACGCCCGGCTCGCCGTATCGAACAGCGCCGTGCACCAGAAATTCCATCGCGAGTAAGCTCTTGCCACATCCTGCGCCGCCACACACCAGGGTTACGCGGCCTTTCGGCAGGCCTCCCCCCGTGACTTCATCCAGTCCCTGGATTCCAGTCGGGGCCTTGGCGAGCGATTTCCGAACTACTTTTGGCTTGGCGCTGGGCATAGCGCTACTCCTGAAACGGAACTTTGCGATTTCGACCTCGCGGACTTACGAATCGTATCCTTACTCCCGCCCTTGATACAACGAATTTGCCGACCCCAGCAAAATCGCGCCACATTTGCCGCACAGGACCGATCGTCCACAGATTGCTTTTTGGGATGTGGACGCGGCAGCTCGCAACAGACGCGACCTCGCATTGCTCAGAATCAAAGATACAGACTAAATCCAACAGCAATTCAACATGCGTTAACCTCTTTTCTCTTCAATGGCTTCCCGTCCTCGCAAAATTTATCTTGACAAGTACTATACTCTTGTAGTAATATGGGCTTTGATCGTCAGACACCAGCCTCGCCGAAGCGCCTCGCATTTCGCTAACCTCCTGTATCCCTATTCCCTTACTTCACTTTCCGCTAACTCTTTTCCTCTCACACTTTTAGCCAACCCCCACCCCTTAAACCCTGTCGAATCAAACTCTTATAAAAACATAGGGGGGAGGGGCCTGCATTCGTTCCTTCCTTACCTCTTTTTGTCATTACCTCAATCCTCTGAAAGGTCTATCCATGTCCCCAAAACAAAACGCGTCAGTTAGTGCCACCATCGATCTCTATTGCCAGCACATCAGCCCCAAGGGCCGCCGCTGTCACATGTTGATCGACGAAAACCATCGTCCTGCGAACGGAGCTAGGCGTTCTACGCTTTGCGCCTACCATGCAAATCGCCTAAGGGTTTCGGTTCCCGCCGTGGACCCTGAAGTCCTTGCCGCCGAGCTTCTCGACAATATTGATAGCTTCACCACCGCAGACGAGGTGAATCTCTTCCTCGGCAACCTTGTCAGACAGCTCGCTCGCAAGCGCATCTCCCGTCGCGACGCCATCGCCTTGGCTTACCTCGCACAGTTGCTTCTTAACAGCCTCCGTGCCATGGAGAGGCAGGCCGAAGCCGAAAGGAACTTGGAAGATCTCAGTCGCTTTCTCCTTCGCCGCTCACCCGCCCCGCAAGCCGAGCAGCCATCTGGCGGGTCCGCCACTCCGTCTGATCCAGACCCTCGCGTGACATCCATGCGCAGTCCCGAACAGGCGTTGCGTTCCACTTAGAAAGCTCCTTCATGAATTCAAGCTGTGGCGCGGTTACAAATCTCAATGTGATTCAAGTTGGCGCGAAGTGTCGCTGCTTGAGACAGTTTCCAACACCCTTACTTCTTGAATCTTTTTCGATCGCCGTTTATTTACTTGCGCTTACGGGCCAACTCGCCCCGCGAAGTTTTGGCATCTGCTGTGCACAGTTCAATAGAAGACAGACAAGAGGTTTTCTCCTAGGAGAAGATGGTTGGGCACGCAGCGGTAAGCATCACGGAGTTAAGGTGCACCGGCGGTGCTGGCGAAACCACAACCCCAGCGGACGTGGTTGTTCACAGCCCGGCGGATTAACTCTCCCAGCCGCCCAGCCTCCCGAGGAAACACCTCAGAAGTGCTCAGCAGGTCGAGATGTCGCACGAGTTTGCCAGAGTTGCGTATTCAAATCTCCGAGTTGGATTCCTTCCAATCCGTTCCCTGAAGTTCCGCTTAGGCTTTCTACTAATCGCCGGGTCCCTGTTGGCCTGGACTCCGATTGCCATGGCGCAAGTCGCCGATTCCGAGAAAGCCGACGGAAAGATAATCGGAACCGTCCTTTTGCAAGGGGAGAACCGTCCCGTTACCCAAGTGGCCATAAACCTGAAATCTCACGCGGCGGGAATCTTTCGCAGCGTCTTGACGGACTATGACGGCCATTTTGAAGTCTCGGGCTTGGTGCCGGGCACCTACGAGATCGTCGTCGAAGAATCCGGCTACGAGCCCGTAAGGACCAAAACGCAGCTCGATCGTTCTCCCTTGAAGATGGTGCTTTACCTGATGTCATCCAAACCGGCGCAAACACGGACCAAGAGTTATACGGTTTCGGTGAGAGAACTAAGGATTTCCGGCAAACCACAGGACGAATACAGGAAGGGGTTGGAGAGCCTGGCGAAGAAAGATCTCGTTGCGAGCTTGAACCACTTCTCCAAGGCCGCTAAAGCGTTCCCGGAATACTACGAAGCCTTCTACCACATGGGTATGGTGGAAACGGCTCTGGGTCAGATGGATGAGGCCATGCAAGCATTTCAGAAGTCCATCGATTTGAGCGGCGGGCGGTACGCTTGGGCGCAGTTCGGGCTTGGCTACCTTCTTTACTTGCAAAATAAAGCTGGCGAGGCGGAGACGGTCATCCGCAGAGGATTGGATGTGGACGCGAATTCGCCGGATGGCCTCTCGATCCTGGGCATGGTGCTGCTGCAGCTGAATCGCCCGGACGAAGCGGAAAAAAGCGCGCGCGAGGCTCTTCTACGCAAACCCGATTTTGCCCAGGCCTATCTGGTGCTTTCGGATGCCTATGCGCGCCGGCACGAATATCGCGAACAACTGCAGGGGCTGGATACGTATCTGAGACTCGCGCCGAATGGCGCGGCAAGCGAGCGTGCCCGCCAGGCGCGGGAAGTGGCTCTGAAATCTCTGGCACAGTCCCTTCCAAATTGAGACTGGCCGGGGCAGGAGCCTTACTTATTCTCTGGAACTATGGAGCCGGAATCAAGCCGGGGTAGCGCGTTTGCGCCAGAAAAAATAAGCAGGCAGGCCGAGGAGCATGATCACCATTGCAGCAGCGAGATTTTTGAATTGGTCAGGGTCGAGGAACGCAACATAGATGGCGTTGCCGACGATGACGGCTGCAGCAAGGACGAAGATGACTGGCGTCCAAGGATAGCCGGGAACTCGGTAGGGGATGGGCAGCCCTTTGGAGGCCCGGCGGATAGGAAAAATAGCTGCAGCGCCCAGACCGTAAAAGATCCAACCGATAAAGATGACACCCTCGATTAGTTTCTTAAAGGAGCCTAGTTCGCCTGCAGAGACCAGAACGCATGACCAAATGCCCAGACCGATGACGGCGGCTGCCGGCGTGTGAAAGCGCGGATGAACCTCGGCAAGTTTCTTGAAAAAGAGATTATCGTTGGCCATGGCGTAGAAGACGCGTGGCGCTGTGAGCAAGACGCTATTAGCGGCACTAAAGGTGGAAATCAGAATCGTAAGCGCGACGAATTTGCTGGCCCAAGGGCCAAGAACCTGGCCCACGGCAGCGGCGGCGATGGCGTCGCTGCCTGCCATGCCCAAGGGGCCGAGGGCGAAAAGGTAAGCGACAACTGCAAGGAGATAGAGACCGACAAGAATCAACGAGCCTGCAAGAAAAGCGCGCGGGAAATTCTTCTGCGGATCAATGACTTCGCCGGCGCTGTAGGTTCCGAACTGCCAGCCCTCATATGCCCAGAGAACGGCAATCATCGCAACCCCGAAATTGGACCATAGGCCAAGCCCGCGCTGGGTGGCGGCGATGGAGGAAGGAATTTCGCGGGCGTGATGGCCGGCGGAGAGGAGCACGGCGCTAAGGAGCAAGATAATGCCGACCTTGACGAGCGTGGTCCAGTTCTGGAGGTCAGAACTTTTGCGCGTGCCCCACACATTTACAGCGGTGACGATCAACGTCATTACGACGGCGGTGGCCGTCTGTCCTGCGGGAGAAATCGGGAACACTTTTGCGAAGTATTCGCTGAAAGCGCGCGCGAGCGCGGCGACGGAGCCGCTGGCAATCACAAGAAATAGGCACCAGCCATAGAAGAAAGCGGAAGCGCGGCCGAAACCATCGCGGATGTAACAGTAGAGGCCGCCGGCTTCCGGATTACGCGCGGCAAGTTCCGCGTACGTGAGCGCGCCGAGGAGGGAGAGGGCGCCGCCGACAATCCAGACCAGCATCGAGATGCCGACGGAGCCGCCGACTTGGCGAAGAATCGGGCCGGGCGTTCGAAAGATGCCGGAACCAATAACCGATCCGATGAAAAGAAACAGAAGATCGCGGAAGCGAAGTGTGCGAACGAGTTCCGGCATTGGGATGCTGCCGCGGCAAGGCACGCAGGCAGACGCAAGGCATCATAACCGGAGTTTCGAATGGGTCAACGAGAACTTGCAAAATAGAATGGCGCTGGCATGAAACAGAGAAGAAAGACGATAAATGCCAGCAGCGCTGCCCAGCGTCGTTTCGAATCGAGAGTGGCCGGATCGTGGATGGGGGAGATGCGCAGAAGGCGCATGCCGAGGAGCAGCGCTCCC
>Ga0307471_100000645_pt1 | contig 18047 bp, 16 predicted proteins | sample atmos_gasesAM3C__2_FD_204566 | JGI IMG/M metagenome (GOLD analysis project Ga0307471, IMG submission 204566) | Hardwood forest soil microbial communities from Morgan-Monroe State Forest, Indiana, United States - atmos_gasesAM3C_515 | ecosystem: Environmental > Terrestrial > Soil > Temperate...
TGGCCGTTTTCGGAGACGTTTTCGCGGACTTTGAGGTACCACCACTTGCCACTGATTCGAATCGAGCCTTTTTGCATGCCCAAGGATATCACGGAGTGGGCATAGGATGGGCATAAACCCATTAGAAACCCGCTAAAAGTGCTCGATTTTGAGGCTTGACATAGGTCTGCAAAACCTCCATTCGTGGGTTCGAATCCCACCCGCGCCTCCAACTCTATGTTCCCGCAGCGGCGGTGGCAGTGTGATCCAGGATTGCTGCTGCGCGACCCACCTCCGTTACTCCAAAAACCACCAACGGCGTATTCGTACTTGGCTCAACACCGCAGTATGCGTAGTTGATGTTGATATTGGCGTCGCCGAGTTTGGAGGCCGCGCGCGCCAGCTCGCCGGGCCGGTGTGGAAGCATGACCTGGACGACCTCCCCTTCGTTGTAGGCTATTCCTCCGCTGTCCAGAACAGCCTCCGCTGCTGAGGGTTTGTCGACGACCACGCACACGAGAATCGTTTTCTCTGAAGGGATCGATTGAAAAGCCAGGATGTTCACGCCGCGCTCCGCGAGCTCACGGCAGATTTTTCCGAGGGAGCCCGGACGATTTTCCATGCGAACGGTCAATTCTTTGGTGACAGGCATGTTGGAAACCTCCTTGAGAGTCGCGGATGGGACGCGCGATGCGCCCCTACCAATCGATGGCACAGAGGTTCGACGTGGTTGGTGCGGGAATCTTACGTCTAGGCCATTGGCGACGCAAGGGTCAGACTTCGAGTAGGCGAGTGGGAAATCAAGTTGTTGCGGACTCCCCAGCGAGCGAGGACAGGCGGAATGGATTGGGTGTATACTCCGGCCACTCGGAAAAGCAGCCAGACATTGTGATGAGGAGTCTCTCGAACAGGAACACGAGCGTTGGGCTTGCACGAGTGCCGGGCGGTCGTGAAACGGCAGTGCTCAGCTAGTGAGGGTGCGATGAAGCAGACCTTTGCTATCGGTATCGGAGGCGCAGCCGGGCAAGGCGTGGCCACGCCGGGCGACATTTTCGCGAAAATCTTCAGCCGGCGCGGTCTCAACCTGAACGCCTACAACGCCTATCAATCCATTATTCGCGGCGGCCACACGTTTCTGACAGTTCGCGCGGGTCTCGAAAAGGTCACCAACATGGGCGACCGGATCGACCTGCTCATTCCGCTTAACCAGGACAGCATGGATCGCCACCTAAAGCTGCTCACTGCCGGTGCTGCTTGCATCTTCAATGCCGACGCCGTCAAGCCAGGCGCCGCGGCGAGCGGCGTGCAGCTCTGTCCGCTTCCGGTTTCGGAGTTGGCCGATATCACGCGAAATAAGGTTGCGCAGAACACCCTCGCGATCGGCGCCGGCCTGCACATGATGGGCATCGGATTCCAGGCGCTGGAGGACGTGCTCCGAGAGCAGTTCAAGAAAAAAGGCGAGGCCGTTGTGACCGAAAACATCGGCGTTGCGAGAGCGGGTTACGACTATGCCGCTGCGCACTTCGCGGCCTTCCCGAATCCCCTTCCGAAGACGGAGAACCGGTACGCGATCTTGAGTGGCAATGTTGCGATGGCCATGGGAGGTGCGGCGGCAGGTGTGAAATTCTATTGCGCCTATCCAATGAGCCCGTCGACCGGCGTTCTGCACTGGATGGCGGCGCACGCGCGCAAAGCCGGCATCATGGTGCGTCAAGTGGAGGACGAGATCGGAGTGATCAATATGGCGATCGGGGCGGCGCACGCGGGCGTCCGCGCAATGTGCGCGACGTCTGGTGGCGGCTTCGCGCTGATGAGCGAGGGACTCGGCATGTCGGCCATGATTGAGACTCCGGTGGTGGTCATCAACTGTCAGCGAGCCGGCCCATCCACAGGCGTTCCAACCAAGACCGAGCAGGGCGACCTCTGGCAGATGCTGGGCGCCGCCTTTGGCGATTATCCCCGAGTGATCGCAGCTCCGCTGGATATCGGAGACTGCTTCAAGCTTATACCCGAGATATTTAATATCGCTGACCGCTTCCAGTGTCCAGGTCTGGTGCTGTGCGATCTGTTGCTGTCGGAAGGCAGGCTCAGCGTGCATCCGAAAGACTTAGACTTCAGCCCTCCCATCGATCGCGGTGAGCTCATCACTGCTGCCAACGGCAGCGGAGCGGCCGCCGGGGCTGCCACGAATGGGGATTACAAACGCTACCGGATTACCGAAAGCGGTATTTCGCCGCGCGCTGTGCCCGGCGTGCCCGGTTACGTACACACGGTTGCCACCGATGAACACGAAGAAGACGGCGTGTTGATTAGCGACGAATTCACGAACCCGATCAAACGCCGCGCGATGATGGAAAAGCGCATGCGCAAAATGGCCGGGATTGAAGCCGCTGTTCCGCCGCCCGCGCTGCTGGGATCCCGCGATGCGGATGTCACCTTGGTGGGCTGGGGCTCGACGAAGGGAGTTATCGAGGAAGCCTGCGAGATCCTTAATGAGCAAGGAATCCCTGCCAACCAACTGCAGATTCGGTGGTTGGTGCCGCTGCATGGCGAAGCCATTCTCGAGATTCTGGGACGTTCGCGGCACACCATCATCGTGGAAAACAACTATAGCGGCCAGTTTGCGCGCTATCTGCGCAGCGAAACTAGCTTTGTGCCAAACGGCCACATTCGTAAGTACGATGGAGAACCGTTCATGCCGCACCACATCGTGGAGGCGGTGAAGGAGCAACTCGCCGGGAGTACGAAGCTCTCCGTACCCATGCACGAAATTATGGTCTGAGGAGGAAGCGCAGATGGCGACCAGCGCACAGCGTGCCAGTCAACTGACGATGGCGGATCTGAAAGGTAAAGTCGATCCCGATTGGTGTCCCGGATGCGGGGATTTCGGTGTGCTCGCGGCTGTTCAAAAAGCTCTGGTCGAGCTACAGATACCGACACATAACGTGGTCACCATCAGCGGCATCGGCTGTTCATCCAATTTTCCTGGCTACATAAATACCTACGGCATGCACACGCTGCACGGTCGAGCGCTGGCGGTGGCCGCTGGTCTAAAGCTCGCCAATCACGGGCTGACGGTGCTGGTGACCGGCGGCGACGGTGACGGCTTCGGGATAGGCGGCAACCATTTCGTCCACTCCATGCGCCGCAACGTTGACCTGCTTTACATCGTCATGGACAACCAGATCTATGGCCTCACCACCGGGCAGACTTCGCCGACCAGCCGCCTCGGTATGAAGACGAAGAGCATGCCCTTCGGTAACATCGAAGCGCCGGTCAATCCTATTTCCCTTGCGCTAGCCGCAGGCGCCACCTTTGTCGCTCGCGGCTTCAGCGGCGAGCAGAAGCACCTCACGGAACTGATCAAGCGAGGTATCGAGCACAAAGGCTTCTCGTTCCTGGACGTCTTCAGCCCCTGCGTCACCTACAATCACGACAACACCTACCAATGGTTCCGTCCGCGCGTGAAGAAGCTCGAGGATGACTCCTCATACGACTCGGCCGACTGGACAGCTGCTATGCAGAAATCCTTACTTTGGGGCGAGGAGATTCCCATCGGGAAATTCTTCGAGCGCACCGATGTCCTGACCCTGCATGGGGCGGAACCCGTCCTAAACGAGGGACCTCTGGTCCATCGGGACCTGCGGGTGCCCCCGGATGTGGCCCGCTCGTTCATTGACGAACTGACGTAGCGACGCGCGGGCGAGGAGACGCAAAATAGCGATTAGAATGACGTACAGGGTGTTGCTACTTTGTAGATAACGAGCTCACCCCGATTTTGCCTTTACGGTTTTCCTCCCACCATTCGATGTTTGCTGAGCGCTTCGCGCGACAACGCAGAACAAAAATCGCGCTGCGTTGAGCCACGGCTTTGCTGCCCGCAGCTAACGCTTTGGATCGGCGACGAATTGGTAGCCCAAGCCGCGCACCGTCAGCAGGTGGCGCGGCTTGGAGGGTTCGCGTTCGATGTATTTGCGGAGGCGCACGATGAAGTTGTCGATGGCGCGGGTATCGGTGTCTTCGTGAAGATTCCAGACATTTTGCAGGATGGCTTTGCGGGAAACGGGTTTGCCGCTGTTACGAATCAAATAGCGGAGGAGCTCCGCCTCCATCAGCGTCAATTGGAAGACTTGGCCGCCTCCGCGGAGTTGAAGGTTGGCAAAATCGACGCTGCGGTCATCGAAGTGAAACACGTCGGTGGATTCGGCTTCCGCGGGTGCGGTCTCCGGTTTGACCAGCGTCGAACTGCGCAGCCAATTCTTGCGGCGCAGCAAGCTTTCGAGTCGCGCCAGCAAAATGGCGAGGTCGAAAGGCTTGGCCAGATAATCGTCGGCGCCGGACTCGAATCCCTGAAGGACATCCTCGGGGCGGGTGCGCGCGGTCAACATGAGCAAGGGGATATAGTTCTGGGCCTGGCGCAGCTCGCGAGCGACACTGAAGCCATCCTTGCCGGGCAACATAACGTCCAACACTAAGGCGTCGAAATCCTGTTTCTCGTTGAGAAGAAGCTGCAGCGCTTCCTCGCCTTTGTCCGTGACGTGAACGGAATGTCCTTCGGCTTCGAGGTTGAAGCGGAGCCCTTGCGCCAAGTGCGCTTCGTCCTCGACCACCAGGACGCGGCTCATGCGCGATACACCCGCGGCAAACGAATGGTAAACGTGCTGCCCAGGCCTTCCCCCTGACTCTCCGCGTAGGCATCGCCGCCATAGCGGCGCGCCACGGCGCGCACGATAAAAAGTCCCAAGCCAGTACCTTTTACCTGGCCGGTAGCGGCGTTTTGGATACGGTAGAAGCGATTGAAAATACGCTTCAGCTCGACGCGAGGGATGCCGATACCCTGGTCGCGAACGCTGAGGAAAATGGTGTCAATGTCCGGCGTGCGCACGTCGACGACGATGTCTGTGTTCCGGCCGGAGTACTTTATAGCATTGTCAAAAAGATTGAAAACCGCCGTGCGCAACTCCTCGGGATTTCCCATAACGACGAGGTTCCCGGGAGGCTCGCTGCCGAAACGGAGCGCATCCGGTTTGAGATTGTGACGCAGTCGGGCCAGCTCCAGCGTATCGCGAACCACTTCCGCAAAGTCGACTTCTTGCCAATTGCGCTTGCCGCTCGCGTGGCGCGCCTCGCCGGCTTTTAGCACCTGCTCGACCGTGCCAAGAAGCCGGTCCGAATCCTCCAGCATGATGCGATAGAAATCACGACGTTTAGCTTCATCGAGCGGCCGGCTTTGCAATGTTTCGAGGTACAGGCGAATAGAGGTGATCGGCGTTTTCAACTCGTGGGTTACAGCGTTCAGAAAACTATCTTGCCGCTCGTTCCGGCGGATTTCGCGCACAATAAAGATGGTGTTAACCACTAGCCCGGCGATGATCACACTGAAAAAAATGATTCCGAGCACCAGGGGAACAACTTGCCGCCAGTGGAACACGATCCAGGTGATGTTCAGGAAAATCGCGAGGGCAACGAGGCAAACACCCAGGGTAATGAAGAATACGATGGCTTTTGTGCGGCTGGTGATGCGCATTGCCGCCTAGTTTAAATCATTGGCGGGACGGTGCACAGCCGGGCCTAACGTCACTGCTCAATCGCCAGCGGAACTTGAAGTCAAAACCTGTTCTTCCCGGGTGGGAGGAGCCAAAGCCGGTACGTCCGGCTGAGCCGCCGGTTGCAATTCCGGATGGAGCTTGGGCAACTTGATATCCCAGGCTAGGCCCAGCGTTTTGAGCGCGGCAATACCGTACCAGTTGACGTCAATCTCGTACCAGGTCAGGCCGTGCCGAGCTGCTTGCGGTGCCGCATGATGATTATTGTGCCAGCCTTCCCCGAAGGTCAAAATCGCCACCCAGAAACTGTTGGTCGAAGTGTCTGCCGTGAGGAACCGGCGCGAACCCCACATGTGGGTAGCGGAATTGACTAGCCAAGTGGCATGCAGCCCGACTATCGTCCGCAGAAACACGCCCCACATCACGCAGGACCAGCCGCCGATGGGATAGAGAATGGCGCCGAGTCCGACCATCGGTACCCAGTGATACTTGCTGATCCACATATAAAATTTTTGCTTACGAAGGTCCGGGACATAGGGCAGCAACTCGGCGGTATTCTGATGCATGGCCTTACCGGTGATAATCCAACCCATGTGCGCCCACAATCCACCGTCGTTGGGAGAATGGGGATCGCCCTCTTTGTCCGTATTCTGGTGATGCATGCGGTGGGTGGCAACCCAAGCGATGGGGCCTCCTTCGAGCGCCATGGTGCCGCAGATGGCCATCCAATATTCCAGCCATCTTGGCGTTTTATAACCGCGGTGGGTCAGCAGCCGGTGATAGCACATGCCGATGCCCATACTCCCTGTGAGCCACCACAGAAAAATCGCGATGGCGAGGTTTTTCCAGCTAAACATGAACAGTGCCGCAACAGCGCCGACGTGGAATGCCAGCATGAAAAACGTAGTAGTCCAATTCAAAGGCTGCTGAAAGGTTCGGTCTCGTTGGAAAATACTCATGGTCCCCAGTGTCCTCATAAACTCGATTGCTCACATCTGCCACCACCGTAGCACGCGCATTCGCGGTCCTTTGTAATACTTGTGTAATGGTTCTCCGACGTGCGTGTAGTTCGCTAACAGGAAGGAAAATCGAATATTCCGCCGCAAGAAGTAACACTGATCGATAACGCCGAAGAAGTAACACTTTCGTTACTGCTTTTGTCGGGCGCGAAACCGATCACGAGTTGCCGGAGACGAACTCCGTAAAACAAACTTCAACGTACCAGCCGATCAACATCAGCGGGCGAGGGATTCGCTAGGCTCGGCGCGGTCAGCCGCGTCTATGCGGATTTCCGTCAGGTCGGAAAGCAAACTGGCGGCCCAGCGGTAGACATTGTGTTCGCGGACGAAGTTGCGCATGCGCTGCATCCGAGTTGCTTGCTCGTCGCCATGCATGGCCAGAGCGCTCTGTATCGCGCTGGCAAGTTGCTGGACGTCATAAGGATTTACGAGTAGCGCATCGGTAAGCTCGAGAGCCGCGCCCGCGAACGTGCTGAGGATCAGCACACCTTGATTATCTTCGCGAGAGGCGACGAATTCCTTGGCCACCAGATTCATGCCGTCGTGCAGCGACGTCACCATGCAGAGCGAAGCGGCGCGATAGAAGCGGGAAATCTCCTGATGAGAGTGGTGACGCTTGAGGAGGACAATGGGCTTCCAGTGCCCGGCCTGGAAGCGGGCATTGATGCGCTCGGCTTCGCCGGTAACTTCGCCAAGCAAACTCTGATAACGCTCGATATTGGTGCGGCTGGGGGCCGCGATCTGAATGAAGGTGAAGCGGCGTTGGTAGGAAGGGTAGAGCTCGAAGAATAGCTCGATGCCGCGGAAACGCTCGAGAATGCCTTTGGTGTAATCGACGCGGTCGACGCCGACCCCGAGAAGGGTGGCGCTGAAGCCTAGTTCATTGCAGAGTGCGGCGGATTCTTCGGACATACGGCGCGCCGGCGTGAGCGACTGGCCGTTTTCCTGAGGAGCGACGCTGATAGGGTAAGGCCGAACACGGGTGACGTGTCCCTGGCGATTGACAGAGAAGCGATCCCATTCGGTGAGCGCTTCGACCGCGCGGTCAACCGTGGAGAGAAAATTGTTGCAGTGCGATTGAATGTGAAAGCCGATGAGGTCGGCACCGAGCAATCCATCGATGAGCTCGCGCTGCCACGGACAAATCCCAAAAGCTTCCGGATTAGGCCAGGGAATGTGCCAGAAGATGGCGACACGCGCGTCGGGGCGGGCATCCTTGATAATGCGCGGGAGAAGCGCGAAGTGATAATCCTGGACGAGGACGATCGGTGACTCGGTTCCTTGCATTTCCTCGAGCAGGGAATCCGCAAAGCGGCGATTGACTTCCTGATACGCGACCCAGTCTTCCGGACGGAAAATCGGACGCGTGTGCGCGATGTGGCAGAGCGGCCAGATGCCCTCATTGGCGAATCCTTCGTAATAGCCCTTTTCTTCCTCCGCGCTGAGCCAGACGCGCCGGAGCGTGTAACTGGGACGATCGGGCGGGACGCGCAGGTGATCGTGTGCGTCGACCGTTTCGCGGTCCGCGCTGCCGGAACCGTGAGCGATCCAGGTGCCGTCCGTGGCCACGAGCACCGGCTCCAGGGCAGTGACCAGACCGCTGGCCGGGACAATGACCTGGATGCCGCCATTGTTGCTGCTATTGCCGAAGACGTGCATGTAAGGCTCACGATTGGCAACCACAAACAGAGGTTTGTTTTGCAACTTGTTGCTCAAGCTGACGCGAAGGCGCTCGGCAGTCCAGAGGGAGGCGCCGGTGTCGCGCAGCCGGGCCTCCTCTTCGGCGGAAGCGCGCGCGGCATTGAGGTCGCGAGCGAGATGCGTGACCTCGTGATGGAGTTGATCGAAGACTTCGCCCTCGGGAAGGAGCGGCGGCGTATGGGACTGACCTGTGCGCAAGGTGCGCAGCCATTTCGCGGTGCGCGCCAGCGGCCCGGTCAGGGTCCAGCGAATCAAAATCAAGGCCAGCGCAGCGATAAACACGGTTTGCACCAGGGCGCTTACCAGAGAGTCGCGCAGTGTGTGCGCGACTTGGCGTTCAATATAGGTAGCGTCGTGAACCAATGCGAGAGTGCCAACGAACTGGCCATTGCGATGGAGCGGCAAAGCGTAAACGTGAAGGGGCGTGCTGTTGACGCGCAAGAACTCCCCGTAACCGGCGTTACGCTCGGCGGCACGCGCAGCAACCGCGGGACGCAACTGGAAAAGTGAAGCGAGGCCGGAGGTGACGGCCAAGGCGATGCCGTTAGCGTCGTACACTGCGACGCCCGTCAAATGTTCGCGCTGCCCGAATCGATCGACCAGGTGCTGCAGAGTCTTGTTGGGAAGGGGCCGATCAAATTGCGGCTCCACGTTTTCCTGAAGGCTTTCGGCAAGTATTTCCGCCCGTCGGGACAGATCGTTTCGGAGTATGCGGCGGTCCGTACGGACCTGATAGGCAGCGAAGAGCAGAGACACCACGAGCACGCTGATGATTAGCGGCAAAATAAGCTTCAGAGCCGTGCGCATGTACTTCCCTTGGGCAAGAGCGAAGATCCCAGTTCGGATTCGTGAGGGCAAATCGAGCGAATCCAAGGCCGCGGGAAATCCCGCTAACCTTTATCGAGACGTGTTCGACGGCTGTACGACTACGTGAAGAGCGATGTTTGTTCCCTCGTCGGTTCGATAATCGACGGTGGCCTGGGCACCAACTTCCAGCTTGCCTTCCACTTTGGTCGCATCATCAATCTGGAACTGCAGGGTCACTAGGTCCTGACTCTTTTTACGTCGACGGAAAAGGAAGCATCTCCAATGGCCGAGATCTTGCCGGAGACTGAGCCGCGTTCGGTGGCTTCCTTGAACCCGCCACTATAGGGTTGGGAGGCTAGCGCGTCAGACGAAATCGCAACACTTAAGCATGCCACAAACACGGTGACAATGAACAGAGCAACCAGCGTCAAGATGAAGCGGAAGCGCATTTGCGTTTCTCCAATTCACGGTTCTGGCTGGTGAAAGTAGAGATGGCACGAGGGCTTCCAAAGTCGCGGTGGTAAGGCAATTCCCTAAAGGAAATCGATGAACCATACAGCTTGGGGGAGCGATCGGATCAGAGGAACAAAACTCGTACTAGAACTATGAAATTTTTCCGGGGCAATTTAGCGCTGGGCCACCAGAAAGAGCCGCCGAAATGGAAACAGTGTCTGCCCGTTTTCCTGGGGCGGGTAGGCAGCGGCCATGCGCGCTGCGAACGCGTCGAGGAATTTCGCGGCGTCTTTATCGGAAAGGGCTGTGAGAAACGGCCGAAGGGCCGTGCCACGCATGAAGTTCACCACCGAGTCCTTACCGTCCAGCACGTGAAGGTAAATTGTCTCCCAAACGTCGACATTGCGCGCGTGCGGCGACAGCCATCGCCAGTACGTTTCCGGAGAAGGTATGGGAACCAACAATAGCGGTTCCAGCCGCCCGCGCCATCTGCTTTCGTGAACGAGTTCTTTGAGGCCCAAGTGCGACGGGGACTCAAAGTGCCTCGGGACTTGCATCGCGAGGACCCCTCCAGGCCGCAACAGATTCAGCAATCGAGGAAGCAGAACCTCGTGACCCGCAACCCATTGCAACGCTGCGTTGGTGTAGACGAGATCCGGAGGCGCGGCAGGACGCCAGGAGCTGATGTCCGCTTGTTGCCAGGAAATCGTCGGGAATTCCCTGCGCGCCTCGCCAAGCATTTCAGGCGAAGAATCGAGTCCCGTCACGTTGGCGCCTGGGAAGCTGTCCGCGAGGATGCGGGTGAGGTGACCAGTGCCGCAACCGAGATCGAAGACCGTGTTGTAAGAAACCTTAGGAAGACGCGCAATGAGGTCAATACCCGCTCGGAAGCGGAGATCGGCAAAACGAAGATAGGTTTGCGGCTCCCAGGTAGTCACGAGGGTCTGAAGATCTTATCATCGGCTGGATGCCGGGTCAGAGGTGAAACTCAGACGAGAAAGCCGTGGGTACGATAGAGCTGCACCATCTCGAGACGGTCTTCCGCGCCGATCTTATGCTTCATGCGGTAAAGATGATTTTTGACGGTTTGCTCGGAAAGCGAAAAGTGGTTGGCAATCTCTTTGTTTGTCAGCCCTTGTGCAACGAGCGGGATCAGTTGCTGTTCGCGGCGGCTCAGACCCATACGGCGCCGCCCGCTGGCATAGGGTAGCGAAGCAGCGTCAGACTCGAAATAGCGGAACAGCACGGCGCATAGAACCCCGGGGCAGACTGCTTCTCCAGCGAATACCGAATGCACGCTCTCCAAGACCTCCTCGGCGGAGGCGTCTCGCAGCAAATATCCACTGATGCCGGCGCGAACGCATTGCAGGAATTCACGCTCGTCTTTGGCCATGCCGATCAGCAAAATGCTCACGTCGGGCGCCGACGTGCGCACCTGTTTAATAGCCGCCAGATCTTCCTGAAGGCTGCCCCGCGAATTCAGCAACAGAATGTCGGGGTGCGCCTCAATCAGCGCGTCCATGTGAAACGGCGCCGCCGCATTGGTGGCGATCACCTCGATGCTGCCGCGCTTATTCAGAACGCGAGCCAAGGCTTCGCGCAACAGGCGGTTCTCAGCCGCGACGAACACACGAATTTTTTCTTGGGGAGCCCGCCGAGCCTCGGAGCGTGCCGGTCTCGCGGGGCGGCGGCGAGATTCCGCTATGGTCTCGTTCGGGCGCGGACTTTCTTTGAGCGCACTATCGTTCATCGGAGGGCCACTCCTTGTTCCATGCTAGGAGGTTTGCATTCCAGAAGGTGCGAAGGTGTTGATACTTTATAACGTTGCAAGCCGACTGTATAGCCTTTCCGTTTCGCTCGGGTCTGATTTCTGGTTACCAGGTGGAAGGTACGATCGAACAAGAATGAGCGGGCTGAAGGAGCGAGCCACTCCGGTCCGACATTCCCCAGCGAAAAACGCCTCTCCGCAGTGTGAAACAGCCGGTGCAGCCAGTAACCGGCGATCTGCGCCGCGAGACAACAACAAATTACGGATTCTAGCATGCCGCCCGCGGACAGAGCGGTTCGGAGCCAAAACATTCTCGCCTCTCCTGGCAGAAGCCAGCGAATCCACTGTGCGGGTCCCGGCAGCATCTTCTCGCTCCCATTGCGCTCTTTGAGTTTCGCGTTCGGAAATGTCTCCGGTACATCGCACCCTAAGCCCTGGCGAGGAAGTCATTCAAGCGACAAGGAACGATTCTCCTGCAATGTCGCTGATTGTCGTGGCGTGAAGACGTCTCCGAAAGCGGAGAATGCGCGGGCATCCCAAATCGTTTTTGGTGCTAAGGCCAATGATAACAGCAGCTTAGGAGGGCTGGTTTTAGGGCAGATGCAGACGGCTCATGAGGTCGCGAAAGCGAGGTTCCGAGCGCAAGGGGTCGGCCATGGGGTCAACGTTGAGGTAGAGCAGGCGGTCATTGCGCTCTTTGTAGGCTTTGTCGAGCCAGTCCAGTGCGGTGCTTTTGTCGCCTAGGCCGGTATAGACGGCTGCAAAGTAGAGCGAAGATACGTACCGTTGTCTCGCAAGGCGCTGAAGGTCGGCTAGAGACTTGCGAGCACCGGCGAGGTCACCCGCGAGCGCTAGCGTGTGACCGTACAGAGCGATCATGGCCGGATGGTCGCCCGATACTTTGAGGCCCTTCGAAAACTGTTCGAGAGCGTCCATATACATCTTCTTTTCGCGATAAGCGGATCCAAGCCAAATATAAGCCAGCCAATAGGTTGGATATTGATCTATGATCCGCCGCCCTTGGGCTATAGCTTCATCGTACTGACGCGCGTTGTAGTAGATCTCCGCGCGGACGGTATTGAAGAGAGGCGAGACAGGATCCAAGGCGAGAGTGCGCGAGTTTTCCTCATGCGCTTGTTGGAGCCGGTTCCGAACGATGCAATAGTGGCCGTACCACAGATGCGCGGTGGGGTCATTCTGGCCGAGGACGAGGGCCCGTTGAAACTCGCGCTCTGCAGTCTCGAAATCCCAATCATAGCTGTAAGAGACGTTGGCTAGAACGGAATGCGCTTCTCCTAATTGAGGATCGAGCTGTAGTGCGCGCTCCGCCGCGTCACGGGCTTTGGGTTTCGCGTCGACGGGCCGCATATCGTCGTAAGGTACTTGCCCGAGCAGGGCGTAGGCACTGGCCAGACCTGCATATGCCAAGCCATAGCTTGGATCTTTTTGAATCGCTTTCTGATAGGCGTCAATGCTCTTGTGGAGGTCGCCGCGATTAGTCCAGTAAAAGCGGCCACGGAGATATTCATCGTAGGCCTCCGGATCAATAGCGCGAGCCGTTCCTTTTGCGCCATTCACGCCGAGAGCGCCGACCGGAAGGGCCACGCGAATTTGGCTTGCGACGGCGGCGGCAACTTCATCTTGAACTTGCAGGATGTCACGAAGGTCCCCGCTGTACATGTTGGTCCACACATGAGTTTGGTCACTTACCTGGATAAGCTGGACATCAATGCGGACCTCGTTACCGCCCCGGCGCACGCTGCCTGTCATTGCATACTGCACGTCGAGTGTACGGCCGAGCTCTGCAATAGGTTTGCCAGCAACGACCTTCGAAGAGCCAGCGGCAATAACACCCAGTCGCTGCGGGTCCAAGCGGCCGAGTTGCGTAATCATTTCGTCGGTCAAGCCAGCGCTGAAATAGTCTTGTTGAGGGTCGCCACTTAGATTCGCGAATGGAAGGACGACCAAGCGAATCTTCCCACTCGCTGAGCTTATGGGAGAATGTCTACCGCGTAAGAAGTAGACAGCCGGCGTTGCGGCGGCGACAACAAGCAAAGTCAGCAGCGTGATGGTGATGTGCAAACGGGTGATCCGTGGACGCGGAGGCGGCAACTCGCTGCCGTCTACTTGGCCTTGGGATTTCTGCTTATCGACGTCGGTAGAGACGGTGACGTGTGCGGCAATTTCGCCATTCCCGGCTTTCTCGGTATCTTCTTCGCCATTTTCGGGCTGCGGCTGACGTTCGCGGTACCACTTATCGAGCTCGGACCGGTACGCGTAAACCGAGCCGAGCTTCCCGATTTGCAGGCGGCGTACCGGTAATCCTTGGTACCTTTCCCATCGTTGTACAGTCCTAATCTCGCGCCGTAGGTACGCGGCAATCTCTCCCCACGATTCGAGCCGAGGCTCGTCGTGAGGCGGGTCCGAGAGTGGACGTTCGCTTAAAGGAGAGTCCGCCATTTTGGGCTCGAGGTCGACCCGATTGGCTGGAGTATACACCTGAGCCCTGGGGACTTAAAGAGCGTGCCCCCGGGGCTTGAAAGACGCCCAGGGCGTCTAGCGCACTTCCCAAGTATCGCCGGCGTGCAAAACTTTGTTCAGGTCCCCGGGGCCGCGCTTGGCGATAACATCTTTGATCTGCTGGTTCATCACATCCTCGTAGCGCGGCAAGTCGTCCCAAGCGCGAAATACACCGATGGGAGTAGGGAAGCCGGGGCGGTGTTCCATGTGAGAAAGCAAGAACGCATAGGACGGGCGCGAGTGATGGGCGTCGTGAACCACCAGGTCCGATTCGGTGATGCCATTGCCCAACTGAACCACTTCGATATCGCCGTCCGCCTTGCGGCGGATTCCCTTGTCGCGGTTCTTGCCGAACACTAATGGTTTGCCGTGCTCGAGCTGCATAACGTGCTCGCTGCGCGCGTCGCGCTCGGTTAGCGAGAACCACGCTCCGTCGTTGAAAATGTTGCAATTCTGCAGGATCTCAACAAACGCAGAGCCTCTGTGTGCCGCCGCGTGCCTCAGCGTGTCTTTCAAGTGCGCCTGGAACACATCGACGGAGCGCGCCACGAATGTGGCTTCCGCACCGATGGCCAGGGAAACAGGATTGAAAGGGCGATCGACGGAGCCAAATGGCGTCGACTTCGTTTTCTTATTGAATTCCGAGGTCGGTGAATACTGTCCCTTAGTCAATCCGTAGATACGATTGTTGAAGAGCAAAACCTTCAGCCCAACATTGCGGCGCAGCATGTGAATGGTGTGATTGCCGCCGATGGAGAGCGCGTCGCCGTCGCCTGTGGCTATCCACACTTCCAGATCCGGCTGAATTGCCTTGATTCCGGTTGCGACCGCCGGCGCTCGCCCATGAATGGTGTGAAAGCCGAAGGTATTCATGTAATAGGGGAAGCGGCTGGAGCAGCCGATTCCGGAAACCACGACGAAATTCTCGCGCTTGATGCCCAACTCCGGGAAAATGGACTGCACCGCAGACAGAATGGCGTAGTCGCCGCACCCCGGGCACCAGCGGACTTCCTGGTCGGTCTGAAAATCTTTTTTCGTGAGCAGCGGCGGCAGTGTTGCTGTACCCATTACGGTCTCTCCATCGATCGAAAACCCTTAAGCTGCAAAGGGGGCAAGCCTCAAATCTCCAACATATCCTCGATCTTTTGCTCGAGTTCGATTTGCTTGAACGGGCGGCCCTGGATCTTATTCAAGCCCACGGCGTCCACCAGGTACTTGGCGCGCAAAACCCAAAGCAACTGACCCATGTTTAGTTCCGGCACCAAAACTTTCTTGTAACGCTTGATGACGTCGCCCAAATTTGCCGGTAGCGGGTTCAGGTGCCGGAGATGCACGTGCCCGATCTTGCGCCCTTGCGCGCGTTGCGCTTTTACGGCGGCGGTGATCGCGCCATGCGTGGAGCCCCAGGCAATAATCAACAGATCGCCGTGGGCATCGCCGGCGGGCTCGATGTCTGGAATGTCTTGGACAATGGCGGCAACTTTAGCCGCGCGGATGCGTACCATGTTTTCGTGATTCAGCGGCTCATAGTTGATATTGCCTGTGACGTCCTGCTTTTCAAGGCCGCCAATGCGGTGCTCGAGCCCGGGCGTACCCGGGATCGCCCACGGGCGCGCCAGGGTTTGTGGATCGCGCTTGTAAGGGAGATAGCCGTTCGGAGAGTTGGGTTCCGTCGCAAAACGCACGGGGATTTCGGGGATGTCGTCGGCGTCCGGAATGCGCCACGGTTCCGCTCCATTCGCCAAATAGCCGTCGGAGAGCACAATCACTGGAACCATGTACTTGATAGCGATGCGGCTCGCTTCCAGCGCTGCCCAGAAACAGTCGCTTGGCGTCGCCGGGGCCACGATTGGAATCGGTGCTTCGGAATTGCGGCCGAAAAGCGCTTGCAGTAAATCCGCCTGCTCTGTCTTTGTCGGCAGGCCCGTCGAAGGTCCGCCGCGCTGAATGTCGCATATGACCAGCGGAATTTCGACGGCTACGGCCAGGCCCATTGCCTCTGTTTTCAGCGCCATACCGGGGCCGGAAGTTGTCGTGATGGCCAGGGCGCCGGCATAAGCCGCACCGATCGCCGACGTAATCGCCGCGATTTCGTCTTCCGCCTGGAAAGTCATCACGCCAAAATCTTTATATTGCGACAGCTCGTGCAAAATGTCCGAAGCCGGAGTAATCGGGTAGCTGCCCTGAAATAGCCGCAGGCCCGATTTCTGCGAAGCGGTGACGAAACCCAAAGCAAGAGCCTGATTTCCGCTGAGGTTGCGGTACACACCAGGAGCGAGCTGCGCCGGCGGAATCTCATAGCTGATCTGAAAAGCTTCGGTGGCTTCGCAATAAGAATAGCCAGCTTTCATGGCCAGCTTGTTTGCCTCGACCAGCAGCGGCTTGTGCTTGAACTTGTCCTCGATCCAGCGAACGGTGGAATCCATCGAGCGGTTATAGAGCCAGTAACACATCCCCAGCGCGAAAAAGTTCTTGCAGCGGCTCACAGATTTGGCATCGAGGCCCAGATGTTCCAAGGCCACGCGGGTGAGGCGCTCCAGCTCGACAGGGAAGAGCCGGAATTTGTCCAACGAGTGATCTTCTAGCGGATTGGAGCTCATCTGCGCTTTGCGCAGGTCCGTTTCCTGAAAGCTGTCGGAATTGACGATGAGGATGCCGTTGGCCTTCAAATCGCCGACATTGACCTTGAGCGCCGCAGGGTTCATGGCGATAAGCACATCGACAGCGTCGCCCGGCGTGTACACATCGCTGGAAGAAAAATGAAGCTGGTAGCCGCTTACTCCAGGCAGCGTGCCGGCTGGGGCGCGAATCTCCGCAGGGAAGTCCGGAAAAGTCGCAATGTCATTGCCATACAGCGCGACGGTATTGGTGAATTGGCTTCCGGTAATCTGCATGCCGTCACCGGAATCCCCGGCGAAGCGAATAACCGCTTGATCGAGCTTTTCTCGCCGGTGCTTGGCCAGCGGCGAATCGATGAGTGTCGACATAGAAACCCTGACCCCGTTCGGAAAAGCTCCTCGACGTTTTCCCCTCGCAAGGAGCGCGGCTCAATCAATAGGATGAGGCGATGCTATGGAGAGGATGGACGCTCTATCCGCCCGCCGCGAGCCGGCATGGCAAGGATACCACACCGGCTCGCCCGCGGCGGGGAGAGAGTCCGCCGCGCGGGCAATGTGCTCTAACGAAAAAGACGCGGCGCGAGCTTACCGGGTTGCACCCACGCCGTGATTCTTTGCGGACTTTGGCGCGCGCGGATTTTTACTCCGTGGTATTGAACAGGTGAGAACCTCTGGCAACTCGAACATCGCCGTGAAGGAAATGCTTGACTATTCGCTTTCTTTTCGCCTAAGGTAGATGCACCGGGCCGCGCTCTATTGCGGCAGCAGAAATGCGGAGGTTACACCCATGGCCCTCACCAAGCGACAAAAAGAAGTGCTCGACTATTTGGTGGCGTTCGAGACGAAGCACGGCTACGCGCCGAGTTTCGAGGAAATCGGCAAGGGCATGAAGCTGACCTCCCTGGCGACGGTGCACAAGCACATCACTACGCTGGAAAAAAAGGGCTTCATTCGACGCGGCTATAACCAGAGCCGCTCCATCGAAATTCTGCAATTGCCAAAATCGGTGAAGGATCAAGTACTGGAGCGCAAAGTCCAGGAACTGCCGCTGGTCGGACGCATTGCGGCGGGCCGTCCGCTGGAAGCGGTAGAAGAACGCGAAACGCTTTCCCTCGGAGATTTCGCCCACGGCGGAAACTCCTTCGCATTGCAGGTGAAAGGTACCTCCATGATCGAGGACCACATAATGGATGGGGACTTTGTGGTTTGCGAGCAAACGCAAGTGGCGAATTCCGGCGAGATCGTTGTGGCCTTGATCAATGAAGAGGCAACGCTGAAAAGATTTTACCGCGAAGGGCCGGGAAAAGTTCGCCTGCAGCCAGCCAATTCGGAAATGGCCCCCATCATCGTTCCGGCGAACGAGGTGAAGATTCAGGGCCGGGTGATCGGCGTCTTGCGCAAGTACTAAAATAGACGCAGGAGTTGCGCGCGGAGCTGCTGAACTTTTTCACCGATCCTAATCCTCCCTATGCCACCAAGCGGAAGCCGAAAGAGTGGAACAAGGTCGGGGCGGAGCTGCGGCAGTTGAAATCCACGGCGCCGCCAATAAGCGCCGAGGTGCTACCGGCTTCCTTCTGAGGGAAATCTCCTCTCTTGATAACTTTTTTCTGCCTTCCAACCCTGAAAAAAACTCCTG
>Ga0307471_100000647_pt1 | contig 18031 bp, 13 predicted proteins | sample atmos_gasesAM3C__2_FD_204566 | JGI IMG/M metagenome (GOLD analysis project Ga0307471, IMG submission 204566) | Hardwood forest soil microbial communities from Morgan-Monroe State Forest, Indiana, United States - atmos_gasesAM3C_515 | ecosystem: Environmental > Terrestrial > Soil > Temperate...
CTGCTTGGTCCACATGAACTACCTCCCTTATTCCGTGCAGATGATTTCAAGCGGCCCCGGGTGGGAGGGAGCGTGCATTGTGCATTGAATGTACGCGGGCGGAGCGGGCCAAAGCAATCAGGAAAAGGTATTGGTTTGCGCAAGACGAAACTGGCCGTACGGCCAGTGCAAACCGAAAGGGGAGTCCGTGCCGCAACGGGGGCCCAAGAATTGTTAGTCGCGCGGCATCGTGCCAAGTAGTATGATTTTAGCGTGTAACCAGGTTCCCCGCCTATCTGGAGATGTGTATGGTAAGCCGCATTTTGAGATCCGCTGCTTTTCTTCTGGCCTTGGGCTGCGCTGTACTCCTACCGGGCCGGCTCCTGGCTCAAGAGTTGGGCGTTCCAAGAACCCCTGGCGTGCTGGGGGTGGCTGGGATAGCCGTACCGTATGACTTAGACGTATTTATCAAAGGACCAGATGGGACCCCTATTGAGGGGACAGCCGTGGTCACGCTGACCAGACTGAACGGCCAATTCTATCGTCAGGAAACGGCCAAGGCCGGCTACCTGAGGCTAACCGCAGTGCCGCAAACTGAATACAATGTCCTGGTGGTTGCACCAGGATTTGCAAGAGCCATGAAGCAGATTGACGCCTTGGGCACGACGCAAACGCTAGTAAAGGTCACCATTCAGTTGCAGCCAGCGCTGGAGGGGGAAGACGCCATCACGGACAAGGAATTTTCGGCACTAGCCCCGAAGGCGCAGAAGTCACTTAGCAAGGCGATCGAGGCTTTGCGGAGTAACAAGCCATCCGACGCACGGAGCCAATTGGAAACGGCTTACTACATTGCTCCGGCTAGCGCGGAGGTCAATTACGTCTATGGCGTTTATTCAATGCAGACGGGCAATCGTGCGCAGGCCGAAATCTATTGGACAAAGACGCTCGAACTTCATCCCAAGCACTTCCGGGCACTGATCTCACTGAGCGAGGCTCTAGTTGACGATAGCAAGCTTTCCGAAGCCCTGGTGTATCTAGACCGCGCGGTTAAGGTTGAGCCCTCTTCCTGGCGTGCGCGCGCGGTTTATGCGGAAGCGTACTTACGCCATGGTTCCCCCGACGAAGCCATCCAACAAGCGGAACGGGCACTCCAACTGGGGCGCGGGCAGGCCGTAGTTGTTAAGCGGTACCTTGCAGCAGCCCTGGCAAAACGCGGTGAGAAGGACAAAGCGATTGACGTTCTTCAAAAATACGTAGAAGAACGACCCGCGGACATGGACGCGAAGAAACAATTGGAAAGTTTGCAGTCGTTTACAGTGCAGAACGCGCCTGGAGCATCCGTCGCGGACATGGTGCAGCCTGGAGCACTTGCGGATGCCACCGCGCTTCCACTGTCCTCCACATGGTTGCCTCCCGACATCGATGAGAGGGTGCCCCCCGTGGAAACCGGCGCGGCTTGCGCGCTCGACGATGTGGTGCAGAAGGCCGGCCAGCGCGTTGAGGAATTTGTCACCAACGTGGATCGCTTCGTGGCCACCGAATCCTTGTTCCATGAAACCATTAACAGATCGGGACTGGTCTCAGCTCCAGAAACGCGCAAGTTTGATTACATGGTATCCATCCAGGAAGTGAGAAAGGGATTCTTCAACGTCGAAGAATTCCGGACCGCGGGAAATACTTTTGGTGAATTCCCTGGCGGCGTGGACACAAATGGGCTGCCCGCGATGGTGCTAGTTTTTCATCCTTATAACGTAGGGAGCTTCGACCTTACGTGCGAAGGGCTGGCCCAATGGAATGGCGGCCTGGCGTGGCAGGTACATTTCCGGCAAAGGCCGGACAAACCGAATACGATGCGCAAGTACCGGCTTGGAGCGATGGGCCGCTCTGTCTCAGTTCCGCTGAAGGGGCGCGCCTGGATTGCGGCAGACACGCACCAGATAGTGAGGCTGGAAACGCAAATGCTTGCGCCGGTACCGGAAATCCGATTGGCTGCCGATTCCACGATCATCGAGTATGGCCCGGTGCATTTCCGCGAGCGGAATATGGACATGTGGCTGCCGCAAAGTGCCGATGTGTACTCGGACTGGAGAGGGCGGCGCTTTCACCGGCGCCATAGCTTCAGCAAGTACTTGCTCTCTACCGTGGACGATCAGCAGCACATTTCCGCTCCGAAGATTGCCGAGGAGGCGCCACCCAAGCCGACGCCGGAAGCACCCAAACCAAACCGCTAAGATAGAGTGCAACAAGCTTTTTGATGTTCTCCCAAACTGCCATAGGTGGTTGGACGAAAAGATGGATTGGTTTGCGCGACTACAACGCCCGCCACTCCTGCAGGTCAGGCACTCCAGGGTTCAAGCGATCTCTTGAACTCGATTGAGAAAGCCGACGACGTACTTCCAGACAAAATAGTAGGCGAGCATTACGATGGGAGCCGCAATCAGGAAACCGTGACCGGCAAAGTTAGGGACCGGGAAATCAAGAATACGCGTGAGCAGAAAGCCCAGCGGGCCGAGCAGAACGGGCAGAAGGGCACCGTGAAGGCCGATCGAGAGACGCGGGCTCAAGCGGAGCGCGACGTAGAGCATGTTCCAGAGGCCCCACAAATTGGGCACCACCGCCATGGGGAACACGATCACTCGCTCGACAGGGACGGGAAAGTTATAGATATAACGCAGAACGCAATAACCGGTCATGATGAACAACAGAAATATCGCAGGAACAACGATGCCGGCCATGTACGCGCGAAGATAAGTGTGCTGATTCATAAGAACCTCCTGGCTCACAAGTGGTACAGCAATGCGGGGATAGCCCCGGGAAAAATGATAAGTAGCGCGCTGAGAATCGCGGCAAGCGCCCAATCGAACCATGGAACATGATCCACGGGGGCAGGCTGCTCATCGAGCTTGCGCAGCATTTGCGGCCACAGGTCGCGGCGGAGTTCAGTGTTCTGCACCGGTGGGAATGCGGATTTGAGGTGTGCTTTGATCTCTTTGTCGTCTTCTTTGTTGGTCATTTCGCAACGGCCTCCGCATTCAACGAATGTAGTTTCTTGCGCAAAATGCGCACAGCCCGAAACACACGTACCTTGACGAGGGCCGGGGAGATTCCCACGGCCTCCGCGATCTTGTCGTAGGGCTCCTCTTCAATCAGCGCCAATTTGGCCACCAACTGGTATTTTGCCGGCAACTGAAAGAAAGCCTGCCTGATCCGCGCGCGCGTTTCCAGGAGCACCGCAGGATCCGCGGCCGCCGCGCTGGGCAAATCTTCGGGGAGTTCGGTTTCGCGGCGCGCATGCCTGAGATGGTCGAAGGCGGCGTTGGTCGCGATCCTCCTTGCCCAGGCGCGAAAATTGCCGGCCGGGTCAAACCGCGATCGGAACCGATAAATGCGCCAGAAAGTTTCCACCGTTAGATCCTCAGCAATTCCGTGGTCACGTACGATGCGAACAGCCCAGGCATAGACTTCCCGCTGGTGCTCTCGAAATAGGGTTTCGAAGGCATCCAGGTCGCCCGCCGCGAACCGTTCCAGCAATTCCATCTACCACTCTCTATACCTACTTACTGGATTTTGGCTCCGAAGGTTACGTTTTTTTTAGTTTCGGTCTCTCCACACTTTAGAGGGGATTTGGCGGAAGAGAGCACAAATGAAAAAGGCCCGGGTGATCAAGACCCGGGCCTTTGATTTCTGCTGATCTGTGATTAGTAGATGTCGTATTGCTCCCAGTGGAGGGTGGCGTCGGACTGGATGATGACGTGTTTGTGCGAGTTCTGCTCGAGTTCGTCGATGAGCATGGACTCGCGCGTCTTGAGCGCCTTGGCAATTTCCGGATGGACACGGAGGGTGAGGTTCGGACCTTCGTGGTCGGCGGTGGCCATCTTGCGCGCTTCGGCTTGGATTTCGTAGCAGAGCGTGGGGATGGATTTGACCATGCCAGACCCGGTGCAATACGGGCAAGGCTGGCAGAGCACGCGCTCGAGGGCCTGCTTGGTGCGTTTGCGGGTGATGCAAACGAGGCCGAATTCGTTGAAGGAAAGCGCCTTGGACGGAGCCTTGTCCTGTTCGAGCGCCATTTGCAACGCGGACAAGACTTTTTCGCGATTGCGGCGCTCTTCCATGTCAATGAAGTCCACGACGATGATGCCGCCGAGATCGCGCAAGCGAATCTGCCGGACGATCTCTTTTACGGCTTCGAGGTTGGTCTTGACGATGGTGTCCTCGAGGCGCGTGGAGCCCTTGCCGACGAACTTGCCGGTGTTGACGTCAATGGCCACGAGCGCTTCGGTATGGTTGATGACGATGTAGCCGCCGGATTTCAGCCATACTTTCGCGCGCAGGGCTTTGTCGAGCTCGTGCTGGATGCCGAACTCTTCGAAGATCGGTGTTTCCTTGGTATACAGCTTGACCTTGTTGACGAGCTTCGGCTGGAAACGGCTGACGAACTCGACGATCTTGCTGTACTCCTCTTCATTGTCGATCCAAATGCCGGTGAAATCGTCGCTGACGTAGTCGCGAAGAATGCGCTCGACGAGGTTGAGGTCGCGGTGCAGGAGCGCGGGAGCCTTGCGTTCTTCACTGCGCTCCTTGATTTCGTTCCACGTTTTTCCGAGAAATTCGATGTCCGTGCGAATTTCGTCGTCGGTGGCGCCACCGGCCGCGGTGCGCACGATGAAGCCTCCGGGATAGCTATTGCCGGCTTCGCTTACGAGACGGCGGAGCCGCGAACGATTTTCGGCGGAGATGATTTTGCGCGATACGCCGGTATGATGAACGGTCGGCATGTAGACCAGGAACCGGCCGGGCAGGGCGACATGGCTGGTGATGCGCGCGCCCTTCTTGCCGAGAGGCTCCTTGGCAATCTGGATGACGACGTCCTGACCGGCCTTCAGCATTTCGGAAATGAGTTGCGGACGACGCGGAGGTCCGGAACGGCCGCCTTGATAACCGCGGTCATGCCTCGGGCCGCCGCCTGGGCGGCGTTCGAATCGCGGTCCGCTGCTGGGGCGGCCGCCACGGTCGGGACGGCCGCCACGATTGTCCCGTCCTCGATCGCGGCCACCGCTGCGGAAAGGGCGCTGGAAGCGGGAACGCGGGTTGCCGCCGATGCGCGCGGAATCGCGTGGGAAATCTTCGCGGGGAGCGCTTGGACCGCCGACGCGCGGCGCGCGAGTTTCCCCAGGAAGCAGAATGGAATCATCCTCGATGACTGCAGCTCCCGCCGCGGGCTCGCCGGAAGAAGCGGCCATCACTTCCTCTTCGACGTGCTCTGTTTCGGTATGTTCGGTTTCGGAATGCTCGATTTCGGAATGCTCGTGTTCGGCGTGTTCATGCTCGCCGAGTGTGGCGTCGTGCTCGGCACTTTCGTGCGCTGCGTCCGCAGCGAATTCCGCCCGGTTGGCAGCACGGCCTGCTTCGACTTCCTCGGCTTCTTCCTCGGAGAGGCTTGAAACTTCCGTGGCGGGAATTTCTTCCGTCTGACCGGATTCTTCTTCGGCTTCCTCTTCCCCTTCTTCTTCTTCGAATTCGGCGCCACCGACAACGGCATCCGCTTCGGCTTCGGCCTGAGATTCTTCGTGCTTGGCTTCGACAAAGCCGGACGCGAGGGCGGCAACCTGATCGTCGTTCAGATCAACATCATTGCGAACGGGTTCCGGTTCGCTTTCAGATGTTCCGAGGGATGGTTCGACGGGTGCGCCGCCGGAGACGGCAACTTCCTCCGCGGAACTGGCAGTTTCTGCCGCGTCGGGCGCTTCGCTTTCCGTGCCTGCATCGGCCAGGAGCCAGCGAGGCAGTCCGCCGGAGAACCGGCGGGGAACACCAGTGCCAGCGGGAGCAGCAGGAGCCAGATTCCCGGACGCGCGCGGCGTAATTTCTTCGGAGGCGGGCCGATCTTCGTGAGTTTCATTCTCAACGGCAGGAGCGGGTCCGGGTGACGCTACTGGCTTGCCGCGATATTTTGCGAGTGACTCGCCAGGGAGAATAATCTCTTCCTCGGCGGCATTGGGCGCGGATGGCGCAGAGCTGCGCGGAGGTTCCGGACGCCGGTTGTCATAGCCGCCGCGCGGCTGCCCACCACGATTGTCGTAACCGCGGGATTCGCCACCCTGCGGCGAAGCATATTTTGAAGGAGGCAGGTTCCTGCCGCCACCAGGACCACTGGGTGGCCTGCTTCCCCGGCGCCGTCCGCCACGGCGACCCCAGCGCCCGCCACGGCCTCGATCACCACCACGGTCACCGCCGCGATCGCTTCCGCGATCATTGCCGCGGCCAAAATTCTGGCCCGGGCGGTCGTTGCCGCTGCGCGGTGGATAGTTCTGAGTCGGATTGTAGTGCGGTGAGAAGTTCTGCGGTGCAGAGGCATTCGAATCCGGCTGGCGTTCCTCGGGCGCTTCGGCGTGCGCTTCCTCCTGACCAGGCTGCTCCGTGTCGTGGTGCTCGTGGAATTGTTGGGCTTCTTCAGCGCCGTTTGCTTCTTCGTGTGCGGCCGGCCCATCATGATGGGCTTCTTCCGGATGAAACTCTCCGGGTTGCGTTTCTTCGTGATGCTCGCCGGCGCGGGCCAACGTTTCGCCTGGAAGCAATTCGACCGTGGAGCCGGCTGGTGGCGCTACTGGCGGCGCCAGCCTCTGCGGCTGCTCGTGCGCGTGTCCCGGATCGTAGTCTTCCAGGTTTTCGAAAACGTCGCTTACGTAGAGGAAAGCGTCGCCGTCGAGACCGATGTCCACGAAAGCAGATTGCATGCCGGGGAGGACGCGGGTGACTTTACCTTTGTAGATGCTGCCGACAAGCGCGAATTCTTTCTCGCGCTCGATGTAAATTTCGACTAACTGACCTTCTTCGAGAATCGCGACCCGCCGTTCGTGGGAGGCCGCGGAGATAACCAATTCTTTCGACATGAAAACTCCTTGTGCGCGACTCCGGCCTCGCCGGAGTTCATCGCAGGACGCATCGCCGCGAGCTTCTGCCCGTCGGAGGTCCGAAAAATCGGCGCCGGTCCGGTTTGCACCGGGACACACGCTGGCCACACTGGTAGGGAAGTGGCTTTACGTTCGAAGCCAGAGGGAAGAGACTTCCTCAGTCTATCGAGGCTGGTCCGTCGCCGGAAACGAGCCGGGCGAACGGCGGACGATGCTGTCCTCACTCTAAAAATCCTTCTTACTTGCGATCCCGGCCTGACCAGGATCAACAAATTCAATTACTCTTCCGGGGCGTTTCGCCGAAGCAGAAACGTCACACGGTACAGGCGGCCGGGTCAGTTGACGAAGCGGCGAAGCCGTACATTCATCACCAGACCAATCGCCAGGAAAACAAACAACGTAGCGGAACCCCCATAGCTCATCAACGGCAAGGGGATACCAGTTACCGGCATAGCACCGATGACCATGGCCACGTTCACTAACACATGGAAACCGAGCGCCGCCGCCACGCCCATGACCAGAAACATTCCCGCGCGGTCTTTCGCGCGTTGAGCATTCTGCACTAAGCGTAACAGAAGCGCCATGTAGAGTCCTAGGGCCAAAAGCACGCCCTTGAATCCCTGTTCTTCAGCCCACGCCGACATGATGAAATCGGAATATCGGACGGGGATGTAGCCCAGTTGGTTCTGACTGCCATTACGAAAACCCTTGCCCCAGAAGCCGCCCGAACCCACGGCAATCTTTGACTGCAAGAGTTGATAGCCGGAGCCCTTGGCGTCTTCTTCCGGATGCAGGAAGGAAGTGATTCTTTCCCGCTGATACGGCTTGAGGATGCGCCGGCTGACGGGCGGATAAAAAACAGCCCCAACCAGCAGGACACCGGCTAACGAAAAAACCGCGGCGTGTTGCCATTGCAAACCCGCCAGAAAGGCGCCAACCACGAGCATGGGCATCAGCACGAGCGCGGTGCCCAAATCGGGTTGCTTGAGTATCAAGATCAGCGGGACGCCTACCAACAATCCCGCCTTAATCAGATCACGCAGATCAAGCTGATCGGAGCGGACTTCCGCGAAGAAGCGCGCCAGCACAATGATTATAATCAATTTAACCAATTCTGACACCTGCACAAGCTCACCCAGAGCCGGAATGTGAATCCAGCGCTTGGCGCCGAAATGGGTGCGCCCGACCAGCAGAACAGCGACGAGGGCGGCGAGGCCAATGAGATAGAGGATCGGAGCCTGGTCGAGAATCAGATGATAATCCAGGCGGGAAAGCACGAACATCAGGGCAAAGCCGATGATCAGCCAGCGCACCTGCTTCATGTGCATGCCGGCGAGCGAGCTGCCGTGTGTGGCGGAGTAGATTTCCATCACGCCGAGGGCGCAGATGGCCGCGAGGATGGCCAGGAGCCACCAGTCGTAATCGCGAGTTCCCGGTGCGTCTTTCATGATGAGAAAAAGCTGCCAGTCGCTAGTGATAAGTTATAAGACAAAGTAAAAAGGATGGTCGCCCTTCAATTTCCTTTTTCTCCAACTAGTAAAGCTGACCCGACATAATTTCAAAAGCTTCAGTGTTGCGGTTCCTCGCTGGGGCGTACTGGCACAACAGCGGCGCTATTCTCCGGCTTCAGAGCCGCGCGTGGAGCAAGGGCAACAGGAGTCGTAGCCGGGCGCTTCACCGGGGCATCGCTCTTGTTCTCCGCAGTGTATTGGCCCTGGGTCTTCTTGTTCTTCTTGTCGTAATAGGCCTTGATGACGTCTTTGACCACCGGCCCGGCGGCTTCGCCTCCATGCTTTCCGCTTTCCTGAACCAGCACAGCGACAACGATTTCCGGGTTGCGTTTCGGCGCGTAACCGACGAACCAAGCATTGTCTTCAAACTTTTTCTGTTTTCCAAATTTTTCGCGCGTCGCGTAACCGATCACCTGAGCAGTTCCCGATTTTCCGCTGACTTCGATTCCAGGCAGCCTGACGTTTCTGGCCGTGCCTCCGTCTTCGTTCACCACCCCGTACATAGCGTCGGTAATCTTTTCCACTGTTGATTCGGAAAGAGGGAAGCGCTCTTCGCCAACGCTGGGAGCGTCCTTTAACAGATGAGGCTGTTTGAAATCGCCGCCCATGGCGATCCCGCCAATCATGCGCGCGAGCTGCAGCGGAGTGGTGATGACGGCACCCTGACCGATGGCCACCGAAATTGTTTCACCGGCATACCACTTGCGATGGAAGGCGCGTTGCACCCATTCCTCGGAAGGCATCAGCCCTTCCTTTTCGTCCGGCAGATCGATCCCCGTCTTACGTCCGAGGCCGAACTTGGTGCCGTAATAAGAGAGGCGGTCAATACCCAGACGCATTCCCACGTTGTAGAAGAAGATGTCGCACGACTCAAGGACCGCTTTGTGCAGGCCGGCCACACCGTGAGAGCCCTTCCCGAAAATGTAACACTTGAACTGCCGGCCGTAGAAAGTGGCGTAGCCGGGGCAAAACGTGGTGAAACTTTCCGGAGGGTTCTTGTCCTCCAACATGGCTGTGGCGGTAACGATCTTGAAAACCGATCCTGGCGCGAGCTGCGCTTGAATCGCGCGATTGAGCAAGGGATGTTGCGGGTCATTGTTGAGATTGTTCCAGTCGTCCGCCGAGATACGTACGGCGAAATCATTGGCGTCCAGCGCGGGATGGCTCGCCATTGCCAAGACTTCTCCGGTGCGCGGGTCCAGCGCGACGGCCGCGCCCGGGCGCGGCCCCAAAGATTGCTCCGCGATCTGCTGCAGATCGTAATCGATGGTCAGCTGAATCTGTTTACCGGGAATGGCTTCCTGAGTTGAGAGACGCTCCACTTCTTTGCCGATGCTGTTGACGACCACGCGCCGCATGCCGTCCGTTCCTTGTAGCGAATCGTTGTACTGGCGCTCCAGGCCGGTCTTTCCGGCAAAGTCGCCGGGACGCAGCTTGCCATTGCTGGCTTCAATCTGCTGCTCGCTGACTTCACCGACGTAGCCCGCAGCATGAGCGAGGAATCCGCCCGGCAGGTAACGCCGCCGCGAAACGGAAATCATCTCCAGGACCGGAATGTCCGAGCGATGGGACTCGATAAAAGCGATGTCCGCGGATGAGGCATCAGGCTTGATAATGATGGGCTGGAATTTCGGAAGATTTTTGGTATTGCTGAGCTGGTCCCGCAAATCATCCACGGGAATTCCCAGGCCGTCGGAGATGCCGGGGAGGTACTTTTCCACAAGGGCGGGATCATCGCGAAGGAGAAGTACGCTGAATGCCGGCCGGTTATCCACCAGCACGCGGCCATCGCGGTCCAGCATGCGGCCGCGCGGAGCAATCACGGGAATGTAGCGCACGCGATTGCGCTCGGCCATTGAACTGTACTTGTCGGCGTCAATGACCTGCAGCTTCCAGAAGCCGAGCAGCAACACGCCGATCATGCCCACAATGATGTAGGAGGCAATGGCCAGCCGCGCTTGCGGCAATCGATTGTCGTTGCGAAACCAGTACGACACGGAAACCCCGTGGCGAGTGCTTGCCGGGCTTCCTGCCCGGTCCGGCCCGATGCGATTGGACTGGCCGAACTAAACTCGCGTCACGAAAAAATCTACAGCGTGGGTTTCGAGTTGATCCCGCCGGCCCCGACCTTGTCGGGAACCCGGCTGAAGTCACGCCGAAAATGCCCGTCGAAAATTTCCTCGAAACTGGGCAGCGAAAAAATCTTCCGGAGCACCCAAGTACCCGCCGGACTTCTGATGCGCGTAGCAACAAAAGTCTTTTCAAACGTACCACCTGCATCAGGGGGCCGCAAGCCGTCCCAGAGGACAGGTTCCAGGTTTGCATTGGTATTCTGGCGAGAAGCGGAGGTGACGCTTGTTGCTCAAGCACGCTTCTCACGTTAATGTAAGAAATTCTCCTATGCCTTCTGAACTCCACGGAAACAAGCCTCTGCGCCTCGCCTTGGTGGGCATGTCGGGTGCCGGGAAAACCTTCTGGGCAAAGAAGTTAGAAGCGAGCAGCTATCCGGCGGTCTCCTGCGACGACCGCATCGAACAGAAACTCGCAGGGAGGCTGGCGGCCGGTGGTTATCGCGGAATCAACGGCGTCGCGGCTTGGATGGGCTGGCCAGACAGCGCGACTTACGCAGCGCGCGAATCCGACTACCTTGCGGAAGAGATTCATGCGCTCGATGAAATCTTGACGGAACTCGAACACCAGCCGGGAAAATCGCTGGTGCTCGATACCACCGGAAGCGTCATCTACGTGGGGAATAATTTGCTGATGAGATTGCGGCGGCAGATGACCATCGTGCATCTGGCGGCGTCGGCCGAAGAGCAGCAGTTGCTGATCGAAAGATATTTGAATGATCCCAAGCCGGTGTTGTGGCGCGGGGCGTTTCAAGCGAAGGCGGGCGAGTCGCCACAGGAGACGGTGGCGCGGTGTTATCCGGCGCTCATCGCCGCGCGGCGCCAGAGTTATGAAGCGCTGGCGCACTGCACGCTGCCGGTGGCTTCCCTGCGGGATGCATCGCTGGATGCGGCGGCGTTTCTAAACCTGATTCAAGCCAAAACAGGAGCGCGATGAGCGCGAGGCGATGAGATACCGCAGCACTTCGGGGAAGGCTCCGCTGACGTCGTTGCGCGGCGCGGTACTGCGCGGGCTGGCGCCCGACGGCGGCCTGTACATGCCGGTGGAAATTGCGCGGCATTCCGCTGAGGAACTCGAGGAATTTCGCCGCCTTCCGTTCACTGAGGTCTGTTTCCGCGTGGTGCGCCCGTTTGCCATGCCCGATTTTCCGGAAGAGGTGCTCTGGCAGGTGGTGAGCGAGGCCATCAACTTTCCCGTGAAGATGGTGTCGCTCTCGCCGGGGCTACATATTCTGGAGCTGTTTCACGGACCGACGCTGGCATTCAAGGATTTTGGCGCGCGATTTATGGCGCGGCTGATGGGCTACTTCGTTCGCGGCGAAACGCGGCCGCTGACCGTGCTGGTGGCCACGTCGGGAGACACGGGCAGCGCGGTGGCGCACGGATTTCTGGGCGTGCCGGGAATTCGCGTTGTGATTCTTTATCCTTCGAAGCGCATCAGCGAAGCGCAGGAGAAACAATTCACCACGCTCGGCGAAAACATCACCGCACTTGAAGTGGCCGGCACGTTCGACGATTGCCAACGGCTGGTGAAGCAGGCCTTTTCCGACGCCGAGCTCAACAAGCGCGCGTTTCTGACATCGGCAAATTCCATCAACATCGGGCGGCTGCTCCCGCAGATGTTTTATCACGTGGCGGCCTACCGGCAGTTACCGGTGGCTTCGGTGCCGCTGATCGTTTCCGTGCCGAGCGGAAATTTCGGCAACCTGACAGCAGGACTTTTTGCGAAACGCATCGGCTTGCCGGTGGCGAAATTCGTGGCCTCGACAAACGCGAACGATGTGGTGCCGGAATATTTGCGTACGGGAGAATTTCATCCGCGGGCGGCGCAGGCGACCTATTCGAATGCCATGGATGTTGGCAGCCCGAATAATTTTCCGCGGCTGCTCGATTTGTGCCGCAACCGTCTCGAGTACGTGCAAAAGGAAGTCTGGGGCCACCGCGCGACCGATGAAGAAACGCTTGCCGCGATGAAGATGCTCCACGATCGCTTTGGCTATATCGCCGATCCGCACACCGCCGTGGGCGTGCTCGGTTGGGAAGCCTACAAACGCGAACACCCCGAACCCGCGCAGGGCCTGATGCTGGCGACCGCGCATCCCGCGAAATTTGCCGACGTAGTGTCTAAGGCCATCGGCACAGCCCCGCCGCTGCCGGATCGGCTCGCCGCCTACCTTAAGCGCGAAAAGCTATCGTTGCCGATGTCCGGCGCTTACGATGACTTCAAGCAGTTTCTTCTCGCTCAATAAATAACGAACCCGAAAGTTATCCAGCGGCGGCCCATTGGTAACGAATCGCTAGCTTTTACGTAGTCGGTCGAGCAGGAGAAAGAGGAACACGGCGACGAGAGCGTTGAGGAGCGCGGCGCCGAGGAGGTGCATGTTAAACCACGTTTCGGGCTGCGCGAGGAGAATGCGCCGGGTGAGCACGATGATCCCCTGATGCGCAACATAGAACGCAAACGTGAGTGCGAACCGCGCGGCGGGATGCTCGGTGTCCAGCCGCGCACCAATCGAAGAAGCCAGGTACCCGATGATGGTTTTCGCGATGCCGTAGAGTCCCAGCGGGACCGTATTGCCGCTCAGGCTGTCTTGCAACAGCCCGATGGCCATGCCGAGCAAAAGCCCCGTTGAAGGATTGCGCCGGCTGAGGCCGAAGTAGATGGTCACGAGCAGCGGCAAATCGAGGAGGGCGGCCTTCGCGAAATGAATCGGAGTCCAAGACTGAATCAGCAGCGCCAGTAGCGTGGCGACCACGATCGCGCCAGCGCGAAATTTGTGCACTTCAATATGTGATTCGCCCATTCGCAAATCAAAGGCGTCGTTCATCGCTTCACCACTGGCGGAGGATTAGCTGTGCCCGGCGCAGGTGTTTGCGCGTCTGAGGTGTCCCCTTCTTTCTTCATCTCCAGAGGATGCAGCGAGAGAAGCACGATTACTTCTTCGAGGCGCTCGAGATTCGCAGCGGGTTTGACGCGAATCTGCTTGAAGGGATTGCCCGATTTAATTTCGATGACGAACCCTACTGGAAGATCACGAGGGAAGATGCGATCCATACCGCTGGTGATGACACGCTCGCCTAAATTGACGGAATCGTCGTTCGGGACATATTTCATGACCAGCAGCGGCTCCCCCTGGCCGCCGACGGGACTTTGGATGCGGGAGTCGGCGAGCATCGCGCCGACGCCGCTTTCCTTATCTGTAAGCAGCAGCACCTGGGACGCATTGGCGTACGATTCGATCACTTTTCCGACGACGCCATCGGGCGTGATGACTCCCATGTTTCTCTTAATGCCGTCGCGCTCGCCACGATCCAGTTGAATGGTCTGGCTCGCAGCTCCAGCGCTCGCGCCGATCACCCGGGCAGTAATCATGGGCACGTCCGCATGCGATTGACGGAAATTGAGGAGCGAGGCCAAGCGATCGGCTTCCGCGGCCTTGCCCTGAAGCTGCGCGTTTTGCAATTTCAGCGCATCAATCTCATGGCGAAGCTGTTCGTTGTCCTTTGTCGTGTTTTGCAGCGCGAAGTAGTGATGCCAGATGTTGCGCACCCAGTCAAAACCATAGGAACCAGCGCGCTCGAACGGAGAAACCGCGCCAACCGTCCACACGCGAATAAGGCGGCCCTGCGAGTCGCGCTTGATTTGCACGGCCAGCAGCAGCACTTGGAGCACGATGACTCCTGCGAGCAGGAACAGTGATCTATGACGAGAGGGGATGGCGACCATTGTGCTTTGGTGGCACAGGCTTCAGCCTATGCTCTTCGCTTTCGAAAATCCTATAACTACAAAAAATCGACACCGCATGACATCGCAAAAACAGAACAGGCTGAAGTCTGTGCCACTCCTAGTCGATGCACACTTGGCGCAGCAGCTTGAAATCGCTCAGCATTTTCCCCGTGCCAAGCACCACCGACGCCAGTGGATCATCTGCGATGGACACCGGCAAGCCGGTTTCCTCGCGGATGCGCTTGTCGAGATTTTTCAATAGCGCGCCGCCGCCTGTCAGGACAATACCCCGATCGCTGATGTCAGCAGAAAGCTCGGGGGGTGTGCGCTCCAGTGCCACGCGCACGGCATTCAAAATCGTGGCGACACATTCGCTGAGGGCTTCGCGGATTTCGCTGTCATCAATGGTCACAGTACGCGGCACGCCCTCGATGAGGTTGCGCCCTTTTACTTCCATTGTCAGCGGCTTCTCCAGGGGATACGCGGAGCCGATTTCCATTTTGATTTGTTCTGCGGTTCGTTCGCCGACCAGCAGGTTGTATTTTCGCTTGAGGTACTGCATCACGGCTTCGTCCATCTCATTGCCGGCCACGCGCACGGAGCGCGAATAGACGATGCCGCTCATGGAGATAACCGCGATGTCTGTAGTGCCTCCACCGATGTCCACGACCATGTTGCCGGAGGGCTCTTCGATGGGCAGGCCGGCGCCAATGGCCGCAGCCATGGCCTGCTCGACAAGAAAAACTTCGCTGGCCCGCGCGCGATACGCGGAGTCCTGCACGGCGCGCTTTTCCACGGGAGTGATTTCGCTTGGCACGCCAATGACAATTCGTGGATGCACCAGCACGCGGCGGTTGTGCGCCTTCTGAATGAAGTACGTCAGCATCTTTTCCGTGACTTTGAAATCGGCGATGACGCCGTCTTTCATCGGCTTTATGGCCACGACGTTGCCCGGCGTGCGTCCGAGCATCTCTTTTGCTTCGCGGCCCACGGCCACGACTTCGCCGCTAGCCTTGTTGATGGCTACGATCGAGGGCTCGTTGACGACGATGCCTTTGCCGTGCGAGAACACCAGCGTGTTCGCCGTGCCCAGGTCGATTGCGAGGTCGGAAGAAAACAGACTGAAGATCGACCTCATGTTGTAACCGTTTTTGTTCATCCCCCACTTCCCCCCGCGGAGTAAGACTCTCCGCTGCCCGGCCGGCAATAGCGCTGAGTGCTCTGCGTTCAGCCTCACTTGCCATTGTCTCCGGACGCCACGACCAGCGCAAAGGCGCTTGGGTCTTTCCTTCGGAACTCTTACTTCGGAACCACGATGGACACCTGCTTCATGTTCGTACCGCCGCGGCGATTCTGTCCAATCACGACAATTGTATGCTGGCCCGGCTCAAGTGGCTCTGTAAAGTGCCGGAAGGTGCCATCGGGTGAAATATTGGGTACCGACTGGCCGTTCACGATCAGCGCCGCGCCTGGTTCGGTGCGGCCAAAGATTTCCACTACGCGTCCGTGGAGCTGCGTGCCTCCGACTTCCAGAAACATGTCCTGGGACTTGCCTTGAGTGACGAGCGTGAATTTGAAGAAGTCGCTGAATTCGCTGGTTTGCTTCTTGCTGTCGGTGGCGCTCACATCCCAGAAGTAGTCTCCGGGTTCCAGGCCAGTGATGTCCACGGCGGTGCCCTTGGTAGGCTCTTCCTTCACCATTTTGGTGAACATGGCCGTGGTGCTGATTCGCAATCTGTAAGACACGGCGTCTGGGACCGGCTTCCATTCGAAATGAACCGGGAAAACCCTCGGATTTTCCGCGATGATCGGAGTGAGGTTCAGGGGCGCCACTAGATCCGGCGGCGCCAGCATGTTTGATTTTTGAATCGCGCCTGTGTTGGGAATGGTAGCTTTTTCGTACCGCTCCAGGTCGATTTTATCCTGGCCTCTTTGCACCTGCGCACTACCACTGGATACCACGACCTCGCTGGATTTGTTTTCCGGATCGGCTTTCACAGCACCACGGCTGTTCGAGCCCAGTTGGGCCCTGGTATCTTCGACGCGGACCTCGGCTTTGGATTCGGTCAAGGACCAGGTCGGGGTCGCCCAATCCACGGTACCGGTAGTGATACCGATGGCTGACGTACTCGGCTTGTTGATTTCGGAATTGTTTTCTTCCACGGTGACCAGCGCGTCCGGCTTCATCGTATAAGTCGTGCCATCGCCGAAGGTGATGCGCGCGTCGCCGTCCGGCCCGGTCTTGATCTGATCACCTTTGTCGAGCGTAGTGCGAAAGTCCGCTTCCACCCATTGCACGGAATTGACTTTCTTGACCTCGACCTTGCCGTCGAGGTTGACGAATTTCGCGTGCCTCTGGTCGGCGGCCAATGCTTCCGCGTCGGCGCTGCTCACGGCCCCGTCGATCTTCTTGAGGAGCTTTGAATAAAAATCGGGTTTGGCCGCGTAGATTCCCGCGGAAATGATCGCCACGACCAACACAACATAAAGGATCACCGTCTTATAGGTGACCGCGGTCCAATACACTTGGACGCGCGGGCCCTTTTGGTGGGACGTGCTGTACTTCGGATCGATGGGTGCCTGTGTCGTCACGGCGTTTATCGCTGTTGATGCTCCAATTTTTAAATGTAACACAGCAGTTTGCGCGTGCCTAAATTGCAGCATTCCGCGTAGTCAAATTGCAAATAGCGAATGAGGACTGATGGTCAGCCGTACCGAACCTGCCCGATGGGACAGGTCAGTTTCGCCGCTTGCGTTATTTCTTTGTTCTGACGAAAAAGTGCTGCTTGTCGACGGACGCGGGCACCGCGACATCGAAAAAGCCCACCATCATCTCTTCATAGATTTGTTCGCCCCATCGCACGGTTGCGTTGGGATCCGGGTTGTGGGGATTTCCTTCCGAATTGTCGTACCAGGCGACCGCCTGCAGTTCCGTTCCGGCTTTGAGCAACCGCGGCTGTGCCAACCGGTAGCTCATTTGCCAGTGAAAGTGATAATTGACGCGAAGCAGAGGCTCGATTTCGAAAGCAGGCTTGCCCTCGGCACTCTGATTCCTGTGAACTAAGTTGTATTCGAATCGCTTTCCCCTTAAGTGCATGTGCGGCAGGAAACTCAGAAGGAATGCGTCATTCGGCAGCGCGCCGCGCGCCTCGACCCGGTAATCCACCGCGCCCGGAGGAATTGCGAAGTGGTCATTGGTGAGCTGCAACGTCAACACGCGCTGTTCGGGCGCGCGCTTTGAGAAAATCAGTCCGACGCGGGATTGGTCGGAAGACGCGCGGCCGTTGGCCGTGTAGTGCATCTGAAACACCAGATCGGAGCCGGCGGGAATGAATTTCGCCATGTTCGCCGGCCAGGCGTCCGGCGAACTCCCGGGAGCGTAAACGAGCAGAACATCGCTGTCCGTCCAGTGGGCGCCGCGCCGGTCTTCCGGATCGCTGAGAGATGAAGCCGTGAAGGGAACACCAACCGGCGCGCGCCGCAGCCAGTTCGAATCCGGCGGGCGAATATAAACAACGGCATGATGGACGTTCGCACGCAGCCCCGGCAAAACTTCCGCTATTTGCACCCAGCGATTTTCCTTGAAGTTCGTGGGAACAATTTCATAGGTGTATTCGATATCGCCGCTGGCAGGAAGCGTCACGGGCTGTGGCATAGCCAAGACCAGATCCGGCTTAGGAATGCTCCAGCCCTCAGTCCAGGTTCGCGGTGGCGGAGCATCTTTCGCTTCGCCTGAAGGCGACTCCTCTTCCGCCCACGCGGTCAACGTGA
>Ga0307471_100000648_pt1 | contig 17984 bp, 12 predicted proteins | sample atmos_gasesAM3C__2_FD_204566 | JGI IMG/M metagenome (GOLD analysis project Ga0307471, IMG submission 204566) | Hardwood forest soil microbial communities from Morgan-Monroe State Forest, Indiana, United States - atmos_gasesAM3C_515 | ecosystem: Environmental > Terrestrial > Soil > Temperate...
CGGCCATGCCTTCTACGCCCGGCGGTGACAATCACGAGATGTGGATCGATCCCACGAATGGCGATCGCATGGCGGTGGTGAATGACAGCGGCGTGAGCATTTCTGTGAATCGCGGGCATACGTGGGACCGCATTCAATTGCCTATCGCGCAGATTTATCACGTGACGCTGGACGACCAGATTCCTTATTTCGTTTACGGAAACAAACAGGATGGGCCTTCCTATCGCGGACCGAGCAACAGCCTGCAATTTGGGGGCTTCGGGGGGGCACAGATTTCGCGGGGTGTGTGGCATCCCGTGGCAGGAAGCGAAAGCGGCTTTGCGACGCCGGACCCCGTGGACAACAACATCATCTGGTCTACGGGAACCGGCTCCGGCAGTGTTGGCGGCGCCGTCGCGCGTTTTGATGAAAAAAACCGCCAGGCCCGCGAAGTGGAAGTTTGGCCGGATTCAACCGTTGGAGCCACAGCCGGCGAAGTGAAATACCGTTTCAACTGGGAATTTCCGGTAACGATTTCTCCGCACGACCACAACAAAGTCTACGTGGGCAGCCAGTTTGTGCATGTCACCACCGATGGCGGAAATAGCTGGCAAGTCATCAGCCCGGACTTGACGCGCAACGACAAGAGCCGCATGGGAATCTCCGGCGGACTCACGCCGGACAACATTGGCGTGGAATATGCGGGAACGGTGTTTGCAATCGCCGAATCGCCCAAAGAAGCGGGCGTGATCTGGGCCGGTACGAATGACGGCTACGTGCAAATCACTCGTGACGGCGGGAAAAGCTGGACCAATGTCACGAAGAACATTCCGAATCTCCCGGAGTGGGGGACGGTGAGCAACATCGAAGCTTCGCGCTACGACGCGGCCACCGCTTATATCAGCGTGGATTTTCATCAGATGAACAATCGCGATCCGTTTGCGTATAAGACCACGGATTACGGGAAAACGTGGACGCAGATTACGAACGGCATTCCGCACAGCATGTTGAGCTACGCGCATTGTATTCGCGAAGACCCCGTGCGCAAGGGGCAGCTCTACCTGGGAACAGAGAATGGCCTGTACATTTCCTTCGACGATGGCAAGAACTGGCAGCCGCTGCAAAGTGGACTCCCGCATGCTCCTGTGTATTGGATTGCGGTGCAGGAGCGCTTTCACGACTTGGCTCTGGCAACATACGGCCGTGGCTTTTGGATTTTGGATGACATTACTGCGCTCGAGCAGGTGACTCCTGAAATTCTGGCATCGAACGCGCATTTGTTTGCGCCACGCGATGCCTACCGTTTCCGGCCGGTTGCACAGCCCGCCGCCGTTTCGTATGACCCCACGGCGGGACACAATCCGCCGTACGGAGCGCCGATTAATTTCTACTTGAAATCGAAGTTGGGCGAAAAAGACCGTGCCAAGCTGATCATCAGCGACGCCAGCGGGAAAACTGTGCGCGAAATCGAATGCCGTGGTGCGAGCGAAGAACGCGCGCGAAGGCCCGCAGGTCCGGGCGGCCCCAGCGGAGGCGGCGACGAAGGCGAAGGAGGCCCTTCGTGTGAAGTCAAGCCGGGCATCAACCGCGTTTGGTGGAACCTTTGGTCCGAGCCAACCACGGAAATGAGATTAAGGACGAGTCCACTGTACGCACCCGACGTAAAGCCGGGACCAGAAGGGTGGCGTCGGGCATCGGGCGGAGGACGATTTGACCTGCTTGTGACTCCGGGCACTTACACCGTGACGCTAACTTTGGGAGAGCAAAAACTCACCCAAAAACTCAACGTGTTGAAGGATCCGCATTCCGGCGGGGCGGAAGGCGACATTCAGACGCAAACCCAATTCGTTTCCGGCTTGCGCGATGAAATGAATGCTCTGGCCGCAAGCGTCAACCAAATCGAGTCTATTCGGGCGCAACTGGAAGCATTAGAAAAACAGCTTGGAACGGACGATACGGCAAAAGCGATTCGCAAGGCCGCCGACGATTTGTCGGACAAACTGATTGCGACAGAAGGCAAAGTCCTGCAGCTCAAGGCAACGGGAAGAGGGCAGGATGATGTTCGCTGGCCGTCGATGCTGGCAAGCAAGATTACCTACCTTGCCGACCAAACAGAGTCCTCCGACTTCGCCCCCACTACGCAGCAACTGGCCGTGGGAGAGGAACTCAAGAAACAAGGCGACCAGTTCCAACAGGAGTATCAGCAAATTGTCGCCAAAGACGTGACGGCCTTCAATGCTATGCTGCGAGAGAAGAACATTCCGAACATCATTGTTAAGACGCCGTGAGGGATGTTCGTTCACATTTTTGAGAGGAAACGGGAAGGACTGCGTCGTGCGAATTGTACGCGGATGGATCTCTCTTTTTGGCGCTTTTGCCATGTTCATTGGAACTAGTTACGCGCAGGACCGCAGCCAGACGCGCTCGATGGTGATTTCGCGCAACGGGATCGTTGCCGCAGAATCGCCATTAGCGGCGCAGGCAGGGGTTCGCATCCTCGAACATGGCGGAAACGCTGTGGACGCGGCCATCGCCACGAACGCCATGATGGGCGTGGTCGAGCCGATGATGAACGGCATTGGCGGGGATTTGCTCGCGATCGTGTATGACGCGAAGGCCAATAAGCTGTATGGGTTGAACGCGAGCGGATGGGCACCGAAAGCGCTGACCATCGAGTATTTGCAAAGGCAGGGAATTCGTAGCATGCCGCAGCAGGGCGTGAATGCGATTACTGTGCCCGGCGCGGTTGACGGATGGCAAAAGCTCGCGGACAAATTTGGCCGAAAGAAATTGGCGGAAGACTTGGAAGCCGCGATACGAACGGCGCAGGACGGTTTTCCGGTGCCGGAATGGACTGCGGCGTATTGGGCTGCGTCGGTCGATTATCTGCGCGCGGACGACGCCGCCACGAAGACATATTTGCCAAACGATCATGCCCCTAAGGTCGGGGAAGTATTTCGCAATCCGGACCTGGCATGGTCGCTCGACCAGATTGCGAGGCATGGCCGGGATGCATTTTATAAAGGAGAAATTGCGGCCAAGGGCCTGGAGTCCATGAAGAGGCATGGTGGCCCGATGGTAGCCGCCGATCTCGCGGAGTTTTCCAGTGAATTCGTCGAGCCCATTTCGACCACCTATCGCGACTGGACCGTTTACGAGCTGCCGCCCAACGTCCAGGGCTTGGCCGCGTTGGAAATGCTGAACATCATGGAGACGTTTCCCCTGGGGCAGAAGGACTGGGGATTCGGTTCAACGAACGCGCTCCATGCCATGATCGAAGCGAAGAAACTGGCGTACGCGGATTTGCTGAAGTACATCGGCGATCCGCGGAAGCAGAAACTGCCGGTGGCCACGTTACTTTCGAAAGAGTGGGCCGCCCAGAGGGCGAGACAAATCGATGCGGATCATGCGAACTGCGAAGCAGCTGCCGGAGAAATCCCCGCCGGAAATGACACGACCTATTTGAGCGTCGTGGACCGGGAAGGAAACATGGTGTCGCTGATTCAGAGCAATTATGAGTCGTTTGGGTCGGGAATCGTGGCGGCGGGAACCGGCTTTGCGTTGCACGACCGCGGCGGACTTTTTTCGCTCGACCCTGCGTCGCCGAACGCACTGGCAGGAAGGAAGCGCCCGCTGCACACGATTATTCCCGCGTTTGCCCAGAAGGGCGATACGCGAGTGGCGTTCGGAATCATGGGCGGATGGAATCAATCCCAGGCGCACGCGCAGTTCATCGCCAACCTTGCTGATTTCAAGATGAATATTCAGGCAGCGATGGACGCGCCGCGGTTCAGCAAACATTCGTTCGGCGGCTGCGATGTGGGCATGGAAAACCGGTTTTCGCAAAAAGTACGCGACGAGTTGGCGGCCAAAGGCCACAAGATCGAGTTGAAGGGCATGTTTACAAGCTTCGTGGGTGGCGGACAAGCTGTGATGCGCGATTTTGCAGCGGACGTGAATTATGGCGCCTCCGACCCTCGAAAAGACGGGCAAGCGGTGGCCGAATTGCCCTAGAGGTCATATTCGTCGCCGTCTGACCCCTGTGCAAAAGAGTTCCTTCCATAACCCTCAAAGGGGAAGAGAGGTGCCATCCAGCCCGGTATCAGCTCCTAGCGAAGCATATAAGTCATTGTAAATAAATGACTTAGGCTAAAGTCCCTTGGCGGGTGAATTGCACCTGTACTTTCGGTCAGGGTACGCCGTCCCGCAGCCAAGCGGCCTGGACGTGGAGATTTTCATGGGATCCGTTCGAGTCGCTCGAGGCTTTGTGCGTTTCCTTCCGCTCGCTGCTCTTTTCCTTGTCCTGACTCCCGCAAGCTCCGCGCAAGGCCCGAATGTTTCCGGCCGTTATCAGTGCGTTGAGGCCAAGATGAAGGGCAAAGTGATTGCGTGCAATGCAGCGCCTTTGATTTTGAAGACTGACGGGAAATTCGAGCTGCGCGGCTGGGAAGGTAGCTACCTCGTGAACGGCCAGTGGGTGGAGCTGTCGGATTCCCTGATTAAGACGCGCGCGAAAATCGAGCCGGGCCACAAAATTGTGCTGCGCTACCACGGAAAGCACGGATTCGTGGAAATGACCTACGAACGACGCGTCGTTGAACTCGGGAAAACCGCGTTGAGCTGAGCAGCGATGGGAATCAACGTAAATTTTATTCTTTTCGAAGAACTCAAGGAAAAACCGGACGGCGGTGCCGAAACCCGCATCGTGGTCCTTCGCGATAGCAAGGATATGGATTCCGCGCTGGACTCCGCCGCAACAGATTTCGACTCGCCCGAGTGACTCACTCCCTGCGATAGTCTCAAAGAATGAAACCTTAATTGGCTGGTGCGTGCCAGCCGCGCCCCCGAAGGACTTTGCCTGCGGTCGCGCCGGTGAGTTTGCCGTGATCGTATTCCACTTGGCCGTTGACGATCGTGAAATCAATGCCTTCGGACAATTGATCCGGCTTCGTGAAAGTAGCATGGTCAATGATGGTTGATGGATCGAAGATCGTGATATCGGCGAAGTAGCCGGGCTTCAGAAGGCCGCGCCCATCGAGATGTTCGCGTTGCGCGGGAAGAGAAGTGATTTTGCGGATGGCGGTTTCTAGTGGCAGGAGGCGTCCGTCGCGGACATAATGTCCGAGAAAGCGCGGCATCGAGCCCATGGTGCGGGGGTGGGCGTGAGCCTCGTATGTAGGGCCGTCGAGTGACATTTCATTCGCATCCAAGCCGATGCTCGTCCACGGTTGGCTCAAGCCTGTACGCAAATCTTCTTCGCTGGCCATAAAATAAATGGCGCCAGTTTGCGCGCCGTCCGCCAGCACAAGGTCCATCAGTGTGTCTTCGGGAGTTTTCTTCCACGTTTTGGCCACGTCGTCAACTGTTTTGCCCTCAAACTGTTTTAGTTCCGGCTTTTCCACTGAAGCGATGAGTACGCCGGCGCCTCCGCCACAATCGAAGAACAAGTTTTCCCAATCGGGATGATCCGTGGCGAGTTCTTTCTTGATGCGGGCGCGAACGGCAGGATCTTTCAGGCGTTCCAGTAATTTCTGGACGCCGCCATCCGCTACCCAGGGTGGCAGCGCAGACGCGAGTGCTGTTGCGCCGGCGGGGTAGGGATACAGGTCCGCGGCAATGTCGAGGCCGGAGTCGCGCGCGTTCTGAATGTTGGCAACGACCGCTTTCATGCTTCCCCAGCGCGGCTTGCCGCTCACCTTCAAGTGAAAAATTTCAACAGGAAGATGCGCTTCCCGGCCGATACGAATGGCTTCCGCAAGCGCGGCCACTTCTGAGGCGCCCTCGCTGCGCATGTGGGTTGCGTACATGCCGCCGTACTTAGAAGCGACCTGCGCCAGGGCGATCAACTCATCGGTCTTTGCATAGATGTTGGGCGGATAAATCAGCGCACTGGAAACACCGAGCGCGCCGTCTTTCATGGCTTGCTCGACGAGGGATTTCATCTGCTCTAGTTCGGCGGGCGTGGGGGCGCGGTCGTCGTCGCCAATCACCGCTTCGCGAATTTGGGCCGAGCCGACGTAAGTGCCAATGTTGAGAGGCGTGCCTTGTTTTTCGAGTCGCTTGAAGTAGCCGTCAAGCGTGGTCCAATCAATCGTGAGTTTGTAGTGATCGAGAAAAGGCTTCATCGGCGCAATCGTTTTTTCATTTTGCGGGGCGATGGATCCGCCTTCACCGGTAATTTCCGTTGTGATGCCCTGAGAGAGTTTGCTGAGAGATCGATTGTCGAGCAGCAGAGAAACCTCCGATTGCCCGAGCATGTCAATAAATCCCGGCGCGACGATGCGGCCTTGCGCATCAATTTCGCGCTTGGCGTGCGCGTCATGCAAATCGCCTACGGCCGCGATGCGATCGCCGCTCACGGCAACATCTCCCGCAAACCAGGGATTTCCTGCGCCATCAATGATGTGGCCATTGCGGATGAGCAGATCGTATCCAGCGTTGGTGGAGACCCCGGTCGCGCCACTGAGATCGGCGTCATATGCAGCAGCGGCAATTTCGCCGAGGGCTTGCCCCGCGATCGTTTGCGCTGCCTCCATGTCCGGCGGAAGCGTGACGTGATTGACGTAGGCTGCGAACGCCAGCTTCTTATTGTCTTTGGTTACCACGTAGCCGACCAAGCCTTTGCCGTTGAGCATCAGTTTGCCGTTGAGCTTGTCTTCCGAGCCGAACGTGCCCGTTTTGGCGAACACATGTCCTGCGCCCGGCGAATCCACTTGAATCTTTGCGAGCGTTCCGTCTTTGCCGAGGACCGGGAGCGCTTTGAAGAAAAATTCGTAATCCGGCCGCGTGGTCCAATAGGTCAGGTAATGCACCATGAAGTCCGGTGTGAAAAGGTCGGCCCAATCGCCGCCCGCGCCATCACCCTGGCCGCTGCCGGAAAGATCCAGCTTCGCGGACTGCAAGAATTCCTGCTCAACATGAAATCCCGCGTCGAGCGGGTTCTTCGTGTCTTTGGCAACCAGCGCGCCGAGAAGATACGGTCCCATTCCCGCATGCAGGTTCTGGCTGACCTTCAGCGTGACTTTGATTTCTTCGGAGAGCGTGGGAGAAGCGTGCTCGGCGACCTGGTTCTCTGCGGTATAGGAACGCGTGAAGGGAGAAAAGTCCGCTGGCGCGGGACCGGATGGCGGCTTGATCTCAACACCGGCTGCTACGAGCGCTTCGCGAAAAACGGTTTCCGCAAATTTTGTCGGCGACGGCACGGCGATCGTCGCAGGCTGAGGTTTGAGGCTACTGGGCAAACTCCCGTTAAGAGTCACCGTCACGGAGCCGTCGGGGTTTGTCACGAAATCCGGCGAATCCAGCGCAGGTTTGGTCCCGGCTGCCGTGGTTTTCAAGCGATTGACAATCTTGATGTACGACGTCTGCGGCGAGGATGTAAGTGCGACGGGATCTCCTTCTTTCGCGCCGGGCGTCCCGAGGAGGTCGATCACGTTGTCGTTAATCATGATGGAGGACATGACCACGTTTGTACCTTCCTCGCGTGGCCCGTCTGGAAAAAGAGTCGTGTCAATCAACACGCGTCCCTGAATCTTGTGAATGCCTTTGGCCGCGACGTCCTTGGCAAGCTGCTTAATGACGGCCAAGGGATCCCCAGGCAGCGCTGCTCCTCCGTACGAGTGATCTTCGTCCACGAACGCGAGCGTCCCGTCGGGCTGAATGCGGTTAGAAAGATTGGGATCGCCGCTCGCCACCAGAATTAAGTCGCCTTTGAGCGTGCCGTGCTTGTCGATGGAGCCGGTGCGGTAGACGCGAGTGTGAAAACGGTAATCCGCGCCCAGCTTTGCGAGGACCGTGCCCTCAGTGAGAGTTTTTGTTGTCGAAGCGGGAACGAAGAGTTTGTCGCTGTTCAGCGCATAGACTACCTTGCCCGTCTCCAGCGAATAGAACTCGATGCCGAAGTTGGCGTGCGCGAACTCCGGGCGGCTGACGACCTTTTGAATACGTTGCGCGAGCGAGTGGTCTGATTGCGCGCGAGCGGAGCCGGCCTGGAGCCAACAGAAGGAAAAAAGAAACAACGCAGTGGTAAGCGTACGGCGTGTTTTGTCGTTCAAAATGAAGCCTCCGTCAGTAGTCAGGCCTGACTAGTCAGGCCTGACTACCTTATAGGGGCGCGTTTTAGCGCATCTCCCCTCTGTCTCACGAACTGCAATCGCAAAGCGTCACCTCTGATGCATTGTGCCTGCCGCATCCAAGCCCAGCTTTTCGAAAGGGACATTCAGAATTGGGTATTCCTTCCAGTCTTTGTAATCGAAGTGCCACCACTCCGCTTCATAGAACGTGAAGCCCTCGGACTCCATGGCACGGCGCAGCAAATCGCGATGCCAGCGCTGCAGCGAAGTGCCTCCGGGATAGTCGGGAAAAGACCGCGGCGACATTTCATCATACGTGCCCGGCATCTCGATGGGCTTTCCGCTGGCCAGGTCGTAAAGCGTGAGGTCAACGGCGCAGCCGCGATTATGGCGAGAGCCTTGCGCGGGATCAGCAACGAAGATTTTTCCTTCCGGCGGCGTGGCGTCCCAAAAGATTTTTGTCACGTACCAGGGGCGGTACGCGTCGTGGATCAGCAGACCGTAACCGAACGGCTTGAGCTCTTGCAGTACCCGCAAAAGAGCTTCCGATGCGGGGCGTTGCAAAAACGCGCGCGCCTGTGAATAAACAGGCGTGTCGAGAAAATCGTTCGCCGTCGCGTAGCGAATGTCGAGGTGAATTGACGAATCAAGCGGAGCTAACTCCACAAGATCAGGCTTGCGAAAACTCCCTGTTTCTTTCGGCGGCGTTGCCGCCAGCGCTTCTTTCCGCAGTTCTTCGACGGGGCGCTGCGGGACGATGCGAAATACGTGATCTTGGTCGGGCCCCTCTTCCCTTCGTGCAAAACTCTGATTCTTGAACGAAATCCGGGTGATCGTTCCAGACGTATCGGGCGTTAACTGAAGCAGGAAACCGTGCTCATACGAACCACAGAAAAGCACATACTTGCCGACCTGCTTCAATTCGAGTTCTCCAGATGAGATAGAAAAAAGGACCAAGTGGCCGTCTTTCTCGAGAATGGAGATGGTATTTTTCTCTGGACCGTACTCTGCGAGAAAAGCTCTCCACTCCGCGGGAGCGTCGGCTGGCTTTGGACCCGGGATGATGGGATTCTGCGATTGCGCTCGCGTCGCGCCAGCAAACGACAAAAGAAGTACCAGTGACAGAACAGAGCTTCTCCACGATAGTCGCAGCAGCTCAGTCCTCACCCCAGGTGTCCCTTTCAATTTTCAAGAAGCTCATACGCTCGCGTCTCTTATTCTCGCAGCAGAAAAGGCGCGCAAAAGAACCGCGCGAACGCCTCACGGATTGTACCAGCGGAATCCCTTGCGCTGTTCCTCGGCGATTTCTTTCACAATCGCCAGCGTTTGCGAGCGGTGATACTGGCCAACGGCGGCGAGCAACGAATTGAGCAAGGCGATCGGCGCCACATAGGACGCGCCGAAGGAAGTCGTTTCCACGGAAGCAATGAAAATCTCGTTGCACTCGCGCGCCAGCGGAGAAAGATACGTGTCGGCGATGCCCACGCAATACGCGCCATTCGCGCGAGCTTGCTCCGCGCCCTCAACCGTTTGCCGCAGCCCGCGGCGAAAGCTGATCGCAATCACCACGTCCTGCTTATTGACGGAGCGCACCAGGTGGAGAATTCTGCCTGCCGACGTGGCCGCAAAAATCGGCAGACCCAGCAGGCTGATTTGATACTCCAGGTAACCGGCCAGCTGTGCCGCCAAATCGGCGGCGAGGACGACGATTCGCCGCGCCTCATGAAAACGCTTCGCAAGCGCCACAAGCCGCTGGGCGTCCAAGCTGTTCTTCAGCCCCTGAAGATTCTTCAAATCCTGCTCGAGCGACTCGACCACGTGCGCGGGCACGCTGGGATCCCGCCCTCCGGATTGCATAGTGTCGAGGGAAGTGGCGAAAGCCAGGGAAAGCTCGTGGAGATGGCGTTGAAATTCGCGGTAACTGCCGAAGCCGAGCCCGCGCACGATTCGGACGATGGTGGCTGGGTCAGTGCTCAGGCGCTTCGCCATGGCGCGCACACTGAGCAACACGTATTCGCGCGGATGCTCGAGAATGGGGCGGATAATTTCCTGCCGCTTGACGCTCAGTTGCTCGATGCGTTCGCCCAAGTGCATCGAAGACGATGGGGACGGACCATTCTTGCGTTTCATCAGGCGAGAGGATTGCTTAAATCCCACGCGGTGTCAACCGATTGCTCCACGGGAGCAGGGCTTTCGACCCTGAATCGCTCAGCGATTATTTTTTGGTTGCGGCGGCTTTAATCTCCAGCCCTGGCGCGACCACTGGCTGGAGGAAAGGCATCATCGCCCGCAGCTTGGGGCCGAGTTGCTCGATGAGAAGTTGCTGCTCGCGCTGCCGCGTGGCCAGAAAGTTAGGGCAGCCTTTTTCGTTTTCTTCAATCCATTTCTTAGCGAAGCTGCCGTCTCGAATCTCCGCCAGAATTTTCTTCATTTCTTCGCGCGTTTGTTTCGTAACAATGCGTGGCCCGGAAACATAGTCGCCCTGCTCGGCGGTATCGCTGACCGAATAGCGCATATAGCTGAGGCCGCCGCGGTAAATCAGGTCTACAATCAGCTTTAATTCGTGCATGCACTCGAAGTACGCCACTTCCGGCTGATAACCTGCTGCGACGAGCGTCTCGAAGCCTGCCTTGATCAATTCGCTCACGCCGCCGCACAGCACGGCCTGCTCGCCGAAGAGGTCCGTCTCGGTTTCTTCAGTGAATGTCGTCTCCAAGACACCTGCGCGCGTGCAGCCCAGCCCCTTCGCATACGAAAGCGCAAGAGTCTTGGCATTTCCGCTGGCATCTTGTTCCACGGCAAGCAGTGCCGGTGTGCCGCCGCCTTCGGTGAACACTTCACGCACGCGATGGCCGGGCGCCTTGGGCGCGATCATCGAAACATCCACGGTTTTTGGAGGCTTGATCGCGCCAAACCGGATGTTGAAGCCGTGCGCGAACATCAGCGTCTTGCCCTGCTTCAGATTCGGCTCAATCGCGTCGCGATAAAGCTTCGGCTGCCTGGTGTCCGGCGCAAGAATCATGATGACATCGGCCCAAGCGGCGGCCTCCGCCGGCGTGTTAACGGTGAGCCCTTCTTTCTGGGCTTTTGCGCGCGAGGCGCTGCTCTCGGGGAGACCCACTCGGACTTGCACTCCGCTGTCGCGCAGGTTGAGCGAATGCGCGTGCCCCTGCGAGCCGTAGCCGATGATAGCCACCTTTTTTGCCTGGATGAGCGCGAGATCCGCGGAGTCGTCGTAATAAAGATTAGCCATGGTGTCCTCTCATTGGCTGGCGAGCAGCCGATATGCGTAAAGCGACGTGCGGGTTGTTTAGAGACGCTCGCACTCGCGTCCAAGTTTTGAATTTTCTCCCGCGACAAATACCGCGCCTACTTCACCTTTGAAACTTCGGTTACGACTGCGGAGCTCTCGATGTCCAACAGCGGCGGGCGCAGCAAGTCGTTGCCCCGCGTCATGGAAATGCGCCCTGTACGTGCCATCTCCAGCACGCCGAAGGGGCGAAGCACTTCGAGCAAGCCGTCGATCTTGTCCACGGCGCCGGAGACTTCGATAATCAGGGATTCCGGAGCGACGTCCACGACACGTGCGCGAAAAACCTTGATCAACTCCATCAAATGCGGACGGTTCTGCTGATCAGCAGCGACTTTGATCAATGCCAAGTCGCGTTCGAGCAGCGCGCGCCCGGAAATGTTTTCCGCCAGCAGCACGTCCACGAGTTTTTCGAGGCTGGCTTCCAGGCGGTGTGCTCCGCGCTCATCCGTGTGCGCGACGATGGTCATGCGCGCAATCTCTTCATTTTCCGTCGGGCCCACAGTCAGCGAGTCAATGTTAATGGCCAGCCGTCGCGCCAGCGATGAGACGCGATTCAGCACGCCCGGTTTGTTTTCCACGTACGCAACAAGTGTTTGCATGCCTTCCTCTTTTCTTCTTTACGCGTCCGAAGCGGTTTCCACCAGCGGGGTGTGCGGCCGGCGAATCATGTCATGCAAGGATGCGCCCGCGGGAACCATCGGGAAAACGGAATCTTCCTGTTCGACGCGAAAATCAAGCAGAACCGTTTCCGCGGCATCCCGTGCTGCGCGAATTCCCGGAGTCACCTCCGTGCGTTTGGTGATGCGCTCAGCGCGTATGCCAAATGCGTTGGCGAGCGCCACAAAATCAGGCGCGACCAGTGGCGTGGCCACGTAGCGCTTGTCGTAGAAAAACTCCTGCCACTGCCGAACCATGCCGAGAAAGCCGTTGTTGATGATGGCGATCTTCAAATTGATTTTTTCCTGGACGATGGTGGCGAGTTCGCTCATGGTCATCTGGAACCCGCCGTCCCCGACTACCACCCAAACTTCCGAATCTGGCTTCGCGAATTTCGCGCCGATACCAGCTGGCAGTGCGAAGCCCATCGTACCGAGTCCGCCGGAAGTGATCAGCGTGCGCGGGCTGTCGTGGTGGTAATACTGCGCTTCCCACATCTGGTGCTGGCCCACGTCGGTGACCACGATGGCTTCGCCGCGCGTTTCCTTCCAGAGATCGTTGATGACGTGCGCGGCGTAAAGATGGCCCGTGTCGGGCAAGCTCTGGATGTCGCGCACCGCGGAGTCGCCTTTCAGTTCGTTGATGTGGCGAATCCAAGCGCTGTGGTCCAGACCTTCGATGTGCGGCGTGAGGTTCTCCAGCACTTCGCGCGCGTCGCCAACCAGCGCTGCGTCTACCTTCACGTTCTTGTTGATCTCCGCGCGGTCTATCTCGATGTGAATCTTGCGGGCGTTTTTCGCGTAAGTGCGGAGATCACCGGTGACGCGGTCATCGAAGCGCATCCCCACGGCGATAAGCAAATCTGCTTCCTGAATCGCATTGTTGACCCACGCTTCGCCGTGCATTCCCATCATCCCGAGGTTCAACGGATCTTTCGCGGGGAAGCAGCCGATGCCGAGCAGCGTCATCGCCACAGGGTAGTTGCCCGCACGAACGAATTGCTCAAAAGCTTGCATCGCATTGGAGAGCATGATTCCGCGGCCAGCCAGAATGACCGGGCGCTTGGCGCCATTGAGCAATTCGACGGCGCGATCAAAGTCAGCCTGGTCGTGATTGTTGCGGATACGCTTTGGCGGGAGCTTCGGCATGCAAGCATCCCATTCGAATTCGGCTGTAGCCTGTTGCGCGTCTTTGGTGACGTCCACCAGCACTGGGCCCGGCCGTCCGCTCTTGGCAATGACAAACGCTTCGCGAAGGGTTCGCGCAATGTCCCCAGCGTGCGTGACCACCACGTTGTGCTTAGTGATCGGCATAGTGATGCCGGTGATGTCGATTTCCTGAAACGCGTCGGAGCCCAGCACTTTGCTGCTCACCTGCCCGGTGATGCACACCACCGGCGAGGAATCCAGCATCGCCGTGGCGATGCCCGTCACCATGTTGGTTGCGCCAGGGCCGGAAGTGGCCATGGCCACGCCGACACCCCCGCTCGCGCGCGCATAACCGTCGGCCATATGGGTGGCGCCTTGCTCGTGCCGAACCAGAATGTGATGCAATTTGGATTTGCCGAGCGCGTCGTAAACGGGAAGAATCGCGCCGCCGGGATAGCCAAAGATTTCGCGCACGCCAAGACGCGTGAGCGTTTCGCAAAGTATTTCCGCACCGGTAAGCTTCATGGGGTCCTCGCATTCAAAGCAGGCTGAGCGGATGCCGCAAAAGTAGCGGGTAAACTTGTAACCGCGCCAAGGGAAGAAGAAGAAACCAGCAGCGCATATTTGGCCATCACGCCATTCGTGAATCGCGGAGCCGGGGGCTTCCATGCAGCCATGCGCTTCTGGATTTCCGCCGCTGTGAGTCCGACGTTCAACTGGCGCTTGGGAATGTCAAACGTAATGATGTCTCCATCGTTGACTGCTGCAATTGGGCCGCCATTCACAGCTTCTGGCGCAACGTGACCTGCCATCAAGCCATGCGTTGCGCCAGAGAAACGACCATCCGTTAGCAGCGCCACAGAATCTCCCAGCCCTTCGCCAACTAACGCGGCAGTCACAGCAAGCATCTCCCGCATGCCGGGTCCGCCTTTCGGTCCTTCGTAGCGAATCACGACCACGTCGCCCGCTTTAATCGCTCCTTTTTCCACTGCAGCAAACGCCGCTTCTTCGCTGTCAAAAACGCGCGCTGGGCCGCTGAAAGTTTGCAAATTGTGGCCAGCCACTTTGATGACGCAGCCCTCAGGCGCAAGATTTCCTTTCAAGATGACTAAACCGCCTGTGGGTTTCAGCGGCGCGTTGAGCTTGCGAACCACTTCCTGCGCCGGCGTTTCTTTCGCGGCATTTGCTTCTTCGGCAAGCGTGCGGCCCGTGACGGTAAGGCACTCGCCGTGGAGGAAGCCGCCTTCCACCATGCGCTTGGCAACGAGCGCCGTGCCGCCTGCCGCGTAGAGATCCGTCGCAACAAATCGTCCGCCCGGCTTGAGGTCGGCAAGAATAGGGACGCGCGAGCTGATACGGTCAAAATCGTCGATGGAGAGAGGAATCTTCGATTCGTTGGCGATGGCCAGCAAATGCAAAACGGAATTGGTGGAACCGCCCGTAGCCGCAACGCCAGCGATAGCGTTCTCGATCGCGGATCTTGTAATGATCTTCGAGGGCGTCACATTTTGACGAAGAAGATCCATCACCATTTCTCCGGCGCGCCGGCCTGCGGCAGCCTTCGCGGGATCCGTAGCCGGAACGCTCGATAGTCCCATCGGCGCGATTCCCAGAAACTCGCAAACCAGTGCCATCGTGTTCGCGGTGAATTGTCCTCCGCAAGCGCCCGCTCCGGGACAAGCCGAAGTTTCGAGCGACTTGAGCTGCGCGTCGCTCATGCTGCCGCGCGCATGCGCGCCAATCGCTTCGTAGACATCCTGAATCGTGACGGCGTGACCTTCGAACTTGCCTGGCGCGATGGAGCCGCCATACAAAACAAGGCCGGGAATATTCAGCCGCGCCAGCGACATGATTCCAGCGGGAATCGTTTTGTCGCAGCCCACGAGAACGATCAGCGCATCAAACAAATTGCCGCGAGTGACAAGCTCAATTGAATCCGTGATGACTTCACGGCTCACCAGCGAAGTGCGCATGCCTTCCGTGCCCATGGTGATGCCGTCGGAGATGGAAACCGTGTTGAACTCGAGGGGCGTGCCGCCCGCAGCGCGAACGCCTAGCTTCACGTGTTCTGCAAGTTCGCGCAGGTGATAGTTGCAGGGTCCGATTTCGATCCACGTATTGGCTACGCCGATAAGCGGCTTCTGGAAATCGTCATCTTTCAGGCCGCAGGCGCGCAGCATGGCGCGCGCACCGGCGCGGCTCGCTCCGTCAATCAGTGCGTGGCTTCGAGGCTTGAGGTTTGCGTCTGTCACTTGATCGTTTCCTCCGCTTGCAAGGCAGCAATTTCGAAGCAAGCCATAAAAACTAAAGCCATCATCCGGATCTGGATGATGGCCGAATTCTTGTGGTTCGCTTTGGCTTACGCCGCCATCATCCGCCGGTGTGTCCTCCTACGAGGACAAAGCCGATTCCTACAATCACAAGAGGTACTCGGCCCGCCTGAAAACTGGCTTGGCCGCCTCTCGCGTTCGTGATGGCGATGCTCGTCATATCGCCATGAAGAGTATCAGGATGCGGGGCCAGGAGTCAATCAGTCAAATTAATAGTTATGCTGAATCAAATAAACGCCAATTATATATCAAGATTTGGCTTTCGCTCTTCCCCGAAGGCATCCCGGTATGCTTTCTTACATCTAATCGAGAAACGGCGTTTCCCCCGGCGAAGCTGCTTTGACACACTGGAAGAAGAGGTTTTCGATGGGGCTAACCACAGACGTGCTGGTTGTCGGAGGCGGGCCCGCGGGATTGGCGGCGGCTATCGCTGCACGGAAGAAGGGACTCTCCGTAATCGTCGTGGATGGCGGGAAGCCGCCAATCGATAAAGCCTGCGGCGAGGGACTTCTGCCGGGAACACTCGCGGTGCTTCGCGAACTTGGCATTTCCATTCAGGGCCGAGACGGAGAGAGATTCCAGAGCATTCGCTTCATTGATGGAAACATTTCAGCGACAGCGAATTTTCCGCGAGATGGCGGAATCGGCGTGCGGCGAACCGTTCTGCATCAGAAAATGGCCGCTCGCGCCGAAGAATGGGGCGTCGAACTGAGGTGGAATACGCCGGTCACGGGCATCTCGAGAAGTGGAGCGATCGTGGGGGGCGGGCCAATTCAAGCCCAATGGATTGTCGGCGCAGATGGAATCCATTCGCGCGTGCGGCGTTGGAGCGGCCTGGATGCAAGCGTAATTCGGGAACTGCGATTTGCGCAGAGACGGCACTATCGGATAAGGCTCTTGGCGGATTGCGTGGAAGTCTATTGGGGCCGAAGAATCCAAGCGTACATTACGCCGCTCGCGGGCGACGAAACATGCGTCGTGTTGATTTCGCGCGATCCGGCGATGAATTTTGACGAGGCGCTCGGGGAGTTTCCCGAGCTGGCGGACAGTCTAAAGAATACGGAGCTGAGCAGCGTGCAGCGCGGCGCCGTGACGGCAACATGCAAGCTCGACAGCGTGTGGCGCGAAAATATCGCACTCGTGGGAGATGCTTCGGGAAGCGTAGACGCGATTACCGGGGAAGGATTAGGTTTGAGCTTTCGACAGGCGCTTGCGCTGGCCGATGCGTTGGGGGAGCAGGATCTCGAGAAGTATCAATCGGCTCACGGGCGGCTGGCAAGGCAGCCACATCTCATGTCGCGGCTGCTCTTGCTGCTGGATGGCTGCCTGCCATTGCGAAGGCGCGTTCTGCGTGGCTTTGCAAAAGATCCGGATTTGTTTTCACGCTTGCTAGTGGCCCATATAACAGAAATATCTCCTGCGTTTCTTGCGGAGACGAGCGCGCGTTTGGGGTGGCGGCTGATTACGGCGTAAGGTTCAGTTGCATCGCACAAGAAAAGGTGAATTGTGAGATTGTTCGGAAACCGGTTGAAGCCGGTGCTCTGTTTGTGTGCGGTGCTCCTGGTAGCGCTACCGGTGCTGATCGCGCTACCTCAGCATGCTGCGCCGCAGCCGACAGCCAGTTCGCTGATCTTTACCGTCGATCCGGCGCAGAGCAGCCTGCATTGGACACTTGGCAGTTCGCTGCATACGGTGCATGGGACTTTTGCCTTGAAGCGCGGGATTCTGCAGGTTGATCCTGCGACAGGGAAGACGAGCGGGGAGATCGTTGTGGACGCTACGAGCGGAAAGAGCGGTGACGACGGACGAGACAGAAAAATGCACAAGGAAGTGCTCGAAAGCGGACGATTCGGCGAAATCATTTTTCGGCCGGATAACATTAGCGGAAAACTCGAGACGCAAGGAGACTCGACAATACAAATCCACGGGGTTTTTGTACTGCACGGCAGCGAACACGAATTGACTGTGCCGGTGCAGGCGACTCTCTCGGGAGATCACTGGAGTGGGAGCGCGAAGTTCGGTATTCCTTTTATCGAATGGGGGCTGAAGAATCCCAGCACGTGGTTGCTCAAGGTCGACCACTCCGTCTCCACCGACTTGGAGCTGAAAGGCACGGTTCAAACGCAAGCGGCGCAGTGAGCCGAAGCGATTCCCGTAATTCCAGGTCCGCCAAAAAAAAACGTACATTGGAATTTCGCGAAATTCTCACTTCTTGCTCTTCGCCGCGGCTGAGTCCGCACAAAATCAGTGTGGCTGAAAACGCGGCCAGTAGCTGAACTGCACGGAAGTTGTCACGTTCTTCTGTAGAGACCCGGCGAGCAAAGGAAATTTCCATTGCTCGTACTGCACAAACGCAGAAGCGCTCCAATCGCGAGAGAACCAGAAGTCAAGCCGAGCCGATGCATCGTTGATGGTGCCGCCATTGGGCACAAATTTGGGATCCACTTTGGCGTGGCGATAGCCAAACTGAATCGCGTTGCGACCG
>Ga0307471_100000649_pt1 | contig 17983 bp, 13 predicted proteins | sample atmos_gasesAM3C__2_FD_204566 | JGI IMG/M metagenome (GOLD analysis project Ga0307471, IMG submission 204566) | Hardwood forest soil microbial communities from Morgan-Monroe State Forest, Indiana, United States - atmos_gasesAM3C_515 | ecosystem: Environmental > Terrestrial > Soil > Temperate...
ACGAAGACAGTCTCAACGCCAAAACGGAACTCTTTGCATTCGCCAGCAATCCCGGTCCTACCGGAGTCGCCCTCAATCAGTTGATTACGACTGGCACGTATCCGGATGCCGTTCCCTTTCCAAACGTTTGCTTCCCGGGGGAAACGACGCTGGCACAGTGCGGATTCTTCGGACCTTCCGTAATCGTGAGGTTCGATCAGAATCACAAGAATCCCTATGGCATTCAGGCCAGCTTGGCCGTTGAGTTCGAACCGTTTAAGGACACAACCGTCAGCATCAGCGGCTTGCATATTCGCGGCGTGCATCTGGGCAGTTTTTTCAACGTCAACCAGCCCGATGTGCAGCAGACTGCTACTCTCCACGACTCTTTGGGCCGCCCGGGGATAAAAAACGAATACTGCCCGCTCGTCCCCCCTGCGGGTAGCCCGCAGCCACCTTGCCCGTTTAATCCCGGCGTTCGGACGTTTCCGATCGCGGTCTACTTCGAGGCGACCTCGCGCTGGGATTCGCAATACGACGGGCTGCTCATCAACCTGAACAAGCGGCTGTCGCACAATTTCTCTTTCGGCGCTAGCTATACCTGGTCGAAGAGCATTGACGATGGACCCAACCCGAGCTTCGTGCTCATTCCTCAGGACAGCCAGGACTTCCGCGCCGAGCGCGCGCTTTCTTCGGACGACGTGCGCCACCGGCTGGTGCTCAATGCCACCGTCACCACGCCCAAGACTTGGAACGTTTTCGCGCGCGACTTCCAACTCGGCTTGATTACCTCGATCCAGTCGCCCATGCGCTTCACCAAGTTTGTCGGATTTGACGCTAATGGGGACATCTTCGGTAACAACGATCGGGTGGGCATCGAGCCTCGCAACACTTTTGTCGGCGACAATTTCCGATCCGTGGATTTGCGCGTCGGCCGCAGGATTCCGTTCCAGGAGAAGCGCAGCTTTGAAATCTTTGCTGAAGCATTCAATCTCTCGAACACCCTGAACGTGCGCTTCTTCAACACCGTTTACGGCGCTTCGGACTTTTGCCCATTTAATTCAGGAGCATTCGGATGCCAGGGCGGTCCATTCTCGAACCGGGAAGGCTCGCCTAATCCACTCTACGGCACGCCGCGTGCCGTGAACAACCCGCGCCAGATTCAGTTGGCGTTGAAGTTTAATTTTTAGCCGCAGCTTGAAAGTTCAGCTTGAAGGTCCAGCCGTTGCCCATCTCGACGGGTGGACGCAAGTTCTTCTGAGAGTGTCGCAATCGGCGGACAAATAGGCATGAGTTCCTCCCAACCAGGGACCTCAACGCAAGCAGGAGCAAGAAACGATACGGCGTTCGCGCCAATGGGCGCTCGCCGGCTGCTGGCGCTCGGAGGAATTGGGCTAATTCTCGTAGGGATGCTCGTCGGGGACATGTTTGCCGTGTTTGTGCTGCATCAAAATGCCGCAAAAGTTGGCGCCAGTTTGACAGCGGCAGCTCACGCTGCCGTCGCGGGAGATTCGAAGTCAGTTCTTGCCAGTTTTCAAACAGTCGGTGGCTTCCTCGAAAATCGCGGCACCAAGGTGGACACCCACGTTCACATGATCGCTTTTGGCTATTTGGCGTTGATGCTCGCCATTCTTCAACCGTGGGCTGCCTTCAGCGAGGCGACAAAGAAGAGACTCGCTTGGATTTTTCTTTTTGGCGCGTGGCTACTGCCAGTCGGCGTATTTCTGATTCACTATGTCGGACTGGCGTACAGCCCTTTGGAAGCGATTGGCTGGGCCAGTATTGCCGCTGATTTTGGCGGGCTCCTTGTGATGGTTGCCTCAGTCGCGTGCCTTCTGGGGCTTGGAAAATGGTTTCAACAAAAAGAAAATCAGCGGTTGCGCGATGACTTGCTCGACGACCACAGCCCGGCAGGGCGTATTCTTCTAGCGGGCGGTTTGACGCTGGTGCTGCTCGGGTTTTTTCACGGCGCCTATTACGCAGCGGTGGATCTCTACAAGCACGAAGCGATGGACTTCTCGCTGCTGTCACAGATGACCGCCGGCGCGGTGGCGAATGATATGGGCATGGTGGATAGCGCGCTCGGCCAATACGGGCAACTCGGTGGCGAAAAAGCAGTGAACATTGCCGCGCATGCTCACGCCATCGAATTTGGACTGCTGGCCATTCTGCTGGCGTTTTTTCAGCCGTATGTTCGTTTGCAGGAAGCGTGGAAACGCCGGTGGGCCTGGGTGCTTTTGTTCGGGTCGCTGCTACTGCCGGTGTGCGTGCTGCTCGAGTTGAATTACGGGCTCTTGGCTGGCGGAATTGCGGACGTCGGGGGCTTACTGGTGGTCATCGCCCTGGTCGCAATGTGGATCGGGATCGTGCGCTACACCGGAGAGATCGACGCAACGACGACCAATGCGGGAGGAACGCCCTGATGGTCACCGCGCGGAAGCTGCTGATCCTGGGCGGAATAGCGTCGGCCCTGCTCGGCATGGGCTATGGAATGTGGTACGCGATTTTTCTGGAGCACCAGGAATTGGGGAGCATTGGGGGAAGCCTGGCGGCAGGATTTAGCGCCGCGGCGGAACGTCATCCGGTGGAAGCTGATGCCGCACTGAAGCAGTACAAAGAATTGAAGTATGCCTATGACCGGCATGTGGATGTGCATGGCCACTGGATTGGCCTCGCGATGCTGCTGATCCTTCTGGGAATCGCGATGGATCGCGTGGAATTCAGCGAGCGAATCAAGTTATTTCTGGCGGCGGGTGCGTTGCTGGGCTCGCTTTTGTTCCCCTTGGGGGTCCTGTTCCAGACCTTCAGTCATGGCTCCGCCCCAAGGGGGTTGGCAGTCGTCGGCTCAGCGCTCGTCATAGCGTCAGTAGCAGGCTTCACGCTTGGTTTTGCGCGGGAGCGAAAGAGTTCTTGATTACCGGAATCGTTCGGGGAACCAGCCGGAATGAGATGAATCCGCAAATCGCATTTCGAATTTTGTGCGCCGCCTTGCCACGATGTAGCCGGAGAACTAGAATGACACCGCCTGAAGGCACGTGCCGGACCGCACAAGCACGGTGCGTTTCTATTCTGCGCCAAGGAAAGAGTGGGATCTGACGTGTACGCAGCTCCATTTTCGTATCATCGTCCCGCATCGCTGCAGGAAGCGATCAAGCTCCTGCAGGATCTGGGGAAAGAAGCGCGCGTTATCGCCGGCGGCCAGAGCCTGATTCCCTTGATGAAAATGCGCATGGCGCGGCCCGCCGCGCTCGTGGACATCAACTTTATTCCCGGTCTAAGCGAGATTCATGCTCCCAAGGGCGAGTTGCGATTTGGCGCTCTGGCACGGCACGCGGACATCGAAAATTCCGAAGCCGCCTCCGCGATTCCCATGGTGCACGATTGCGCCGCGGGCATTGCCGACGTGCAAGTGCGTAACCAGGGAACAATCGGCGGATCGCTGGCGGAAGCCGACCCAAGCGGTGACTGGGGCACAGCGTTGCTGGCTCTGGACACGAGCGTGGTTTGCCTGGGCGCAAAAGGCCAACGAATTGTCCCGCTGGAAGAATTCATCAAGGATGCCTACACCACGGTCCTCGCTCACGACGAACTGGTCACGGGAGTTCACATCAGGGTTCCAGCGAAGGGAAGCGGCGGGGCGCATCTGGCTTTCAAGCGGAGCGCTCCCGTTTATCCGACGGCGAGCGCGGCGGTGCAACTGACGCTTGAGGGGAAAGATGTTTGCAAGGACGCGCGCATCGTGCTGGGGTGCGTGGGTCTGAAGGCGATTCGCGCGAAGGAAGCGGAAGCCGAGCTTCGCGGCAAAGCGCTCAACGAGAAAAATATTCAAGCTGCTGCTGAGGCTGCCCGCGCGGCCGCGGAACCGCAGAGCGACATGCGCGGCTCCGCGGATTACAAGCGCGTAATGGTGGCCACTCTTGTGAAACGCGCTATCGCCATTGCCGTAAAGCGCGCGCGCGGGGAACACGTGCAAACGGGACACGAATATGTCGGACGTTAAGAATGTTCTTGTCAGAGTTCGCGTCAACGGCGAACTTCGCGAAGCGAAAGTCGAGCCGCGGACGCTGCTGGTTGATTTTTTACGCGAGCATCTTAATTTGACGGGCACGCATGTCGGATGCGACACGACCTACTGCGGCGCTTGCACAGTAATTCTGAATGGGCGCACGGTGAAGTCCTGCACGCTTTTCGCTCCCATGGCTGACGGGGGCGATATCACCACCGTCGAAGGGCTTGCTCAGGACGGCAAACTCCATTCGATTCAGGAGGCCTTCGCGGAGTGTCATGGCCTGCAGTGCGGCTATTGCACGCCGGGGCTTCTTCTTTCCACACTCCAACTGCTGAAGAAGACACCGAAACCGACCAGCGAACAAATTCGCAAGGGCATTGCGGGGAATACCTGCCGCTGCACGGGCTATCAGAATATTTTCAAGTCCATTCGAATGGCGGCCACGGAAATGGAGAAGCATTAGGCATGGAAATCAAGCTCGCCGGCGATTTCACGGTGAAGAAAACCCGCGACGAAGTTTACGGCTTCCTGGTGGATCCGAACCGCTTCTGCCCGCTTCTTCCGGATTTCGAGAGCATGGAGATCGTGGACGCTAGAACTTTTCTGATCAAGATGAGCGTGGGGATAGCTCACATTCGTGGCACGGCTACGGTGAAGATGGCGCTCGTGGATGAGCAGCGGCCGAAGCAGGCCAGTTACGAGGGCCGGGGAGAGGTCCCCGGAGGCTCCGCGACGATTCGCGCGCAGTTTCAGCTGGAAGAAGCGCCCGGTGGACAGACCAAAGTGATCTGGTCCGGCCAATCGAGTGTGTTAGGCAGAGTGATCTCGCTCGCTGGCGGACTGCTCGAGCCGTTGGGAAGAAAGAATGTGCAAAAACTGATTGACGGGTTGCAGAAAGCGCTTGCATAGGGGCGGATAAGGCGAATGGCCAAAAAAGCAGTCGCCAAGAATTCGAAGAAAAAGAAAGCGGCGTCACGGGTATCTTCGAACGGTGCGCAGGCGGGTGCGACGGCAAAGTGGGTGGGGCAGCCACTTCGCCGCAAGGAAGAAGACCGGCTCGTGCGCGGCAGGGGTATTTTTGTCGATGACGAGAGAATGCCCGGCATGTTGTTCATTAAGTTTGTCCGGTCCTCGTATGCGCACGCCAAAATCACGCGGCTGGATGTTTCGAAAGCAGAAAAGTTTCCCGGCGTGGTCTGCACGCTGACTGGAGCTGAAGTCAAGAGCCAGGTTCAACCTTTTATCGAGATTGGCCCCGGCGGAGCCCAAAAAATCGCGGACTATCCCATGGCCGTCGATAAGGTTCTCTATCAAGGTGAACCGATTGCGGCCGTGGTCGCAGAAACGCGCCTGGCTGCCGAAGACGCCGCGGAACTCGTCGAAATCGAATATGAGCCGTTGACGCCCGTAATTCTTGCGGAAGAGGCGCTCAAGGACGAGAGCCTCTTGCATCCGGCGATGGGCTCGAATCGCAATTGGCATGGCTTGTTCGAATACGGCGATGTCGACAAGGCCATAAAACAAGCCGCGCACGTCGTGCACATCGGCCGCATGCACTTCCATCGCTTCTCAAGCACCCCGCTCGAATGCAACGTCATCATCGCCACCTGGGACCCTCGTTCCGGCGATATCGATTACCGCTGCAACAATACTTTCCCTTCGTTTGCGGCGCAGTTCCTCTCTCCCGCACTGGGCGTGCGCATCGACCAGATTCACATGAAGAGTTACGACATCGGCGGCGGCTTCGGAATCAAGATCACCAACTACCCGTACATGGCGGTTTGCGCGCTGGCTTCCCGAAAGGCGGGCGGCCGCGCGGTGAAATGGGTCGAGACGCGCATCGAGCACATGCAAGCCAGCGCGCATGGAAACGAACGGACGTTTCTCGATACCCGCGTGGCGCTGGATAAGAATGGCGTGATCGTCGCCATCGATTCGAAACATGTGGACGACTGTGGCGCCTTTCCGCGTTACGAACCGCTGGGCTGCGTGATCTGGGCGCAAGTGCTGCCGGCCACCTGTCGCGTGAAAAACATTCGAATTGGTCTTCACCAGGTCGTCACGAACAAATGCCCGGTCGGCCCGAACCGCGGCTACTCCCGCATGCAGCATCTCTGGTTTATGGAACGCATCCTCGATATTTGCGGGCACACCCTCGGGATTCCCAGCGACGAGATGCGCCTGCGCAACTACATCCGCAAAAGCGAGATGCCCTACAAAACGCCGAATGGCTGTGTCTACGATTCGGGTGATTATGCGAACATGTTGGCCGTGGCGAAAAAACTGCTCGGCTGGGAGGAGTGGAAAAAGAAGCAAGCTGCCGCGCGCAAGGAAGGCCGCTGGATCGGTTTGGGAATCGGCTCGACGCTCGACTCAGGCACGAACAATTTCGGCCAAGCGCGCATCATCAATCCCGACGCGCCATTTTCCGGCCAGTCCAAAGTCGGTATTGTTAAGCTGGATATTTACGGTGAAGTTGTCGTCAGCATGGGCTCTGTCCCTCAGGGACAGGGGCATGAAACGGCCGCTTCGCAAGTCGTCGCCGACGCGCTCGACATTTCTCCAAACCTCGTCAATGTGCGTCCGGGTTTCGACACCGCGCACAACGCTTACACTGGCCACACCGGAACGTATGCCAGCCAGTTTGCCGTCACCGGCCTTACAGCGATCAACGGCGCGGCGATGAAGCTTCGCAAAGAGCTAAGCCGTCTCGCCGCCTGGAAGCTGCAAGCAAAAGAGAAAAATCTGGAATTTGGCGTGGGCGCGCAGGGGCCCGAAGTGCGCGTAAAAGGCACGCAGAAATCCATCAACTACTGGGCGCTGGCCAACCTGGTCAACGTCAACAATGCCGGGATGCCGGAAGCACTCTGGGACATCACGCTCAACTGCCGCCACGTCTTCCACGCCGATTTTCAAATTCCCGACGTAAAGCGAAAATACGGCAATCTCACGCTCACCTATGCCGCGCAAGTCCACGCTGCGGTTGTGGAAGTGGACCGGGAGACGTTTCAACCGAAGATTTTGGCCTACGCCTGCGTTGATGATTGCGGCAAAGCCATCAATCCGCGCATCGTCGAAGGCCAGGTGCACGGAGCCGCCGCTCACGGCGTCGGTGCCGCTTTGCTCGAGGACTGCAGATACGACTCCGACGGCAACCTGCTGGCCGCGACATTCAGCGATTACACGCCGATCACCGCCGTGAATATTCCCGAATTCCTGTACGGACATACGGAATCGCCGTCGCCTTTCACGCTGAACGGCGCCAAGGGCATGGGCGAAGGCGGCGCCGCCCCGCTGCACACAATTTGCGCGGCTCTGCAGGATGCGCTGTATCCGAGCGGCGTCATCATCGATGATTCGCACAACACCGGTGATTCGCTCTTTCGCTCGGTGCAGAAGGCGGAGAGCGGCGGTTATGCCGGGATGGTTCGGGTCGAACATCATGGTTCCTCCCGGTAACAAGTCCATCCGCCATCGCGGCAATTTCGGAAAGTCTAGATGAAGCGTGTCTGCATCATCGGGTGTGGATCAATCGGCAGCCTGTACGCTGCGCATCTGGCGGGCGTAAGCGAAGTTTGGGCGTTTGTGCGGCGGGCGGATCATGCGCAGGCACTCAACGAGCACGGCTTGCGCGTTTCCGGATCGCACGAGCTGCACGCCAACCTTCGCGCCACCAACGATCCCTCCATGCTGCCGGACTTCGACCTGGGAATCGTCTGTAGCAAAGCCACCCAAACTTTGGAAGCCGTTCGCCCTGTTGCTCACCTTTTTCAGAAGGGCGCCATCCTTTCTTCACAGAATGGTCTTGGCAGTGAGGAAGTCATCGCCGGAATCGCGAAGACCTACGTCATGCGCGGCACCACGTTCATGAGCGGGACGCGCGTAACCGATACGCACGTGCGCTACGAACTGGATACGGCTACGTGGATGGGTCCGTTCGAACCGACCAACACACCATTTTCATTGGTCCAGGAGGCCGCCGAACTGATCTGTGCTTCTGGCCTCAAAGCTGTGGCGCTTGAGGACGCCCGGCCTGCGCAGTGGTCGAAGCTGATCTTCAACGCCTCGGTGAATTCCGTCGCCGCGCTTACCGAGCTTCCGCACACGCGTCACTACGCCGAGGAAAACAAGTTTGGGGATCTCGGCCACCTTCTTCACGGGTTGATCGAAGAAGGCAAGAGAGTAGCGGAAGCCATCGGCGTGAAGTTGTACGAAGATCCTTGGGAGATGAACAAGATCGGCGCGCAAACCGATCATCCGCCGTCCATGCTCTACGACATTCGCCACAAACTGCAAACCGAAGTGGATTTCCTGGGCGGCGCCATCGCCCGCGAAGCGCACCGCGCCGGAATTCCCGCGCCTCTGCACACCGCTTTATACCGGCTCATCAAGGGCAAAGAGGCTTCGTGGACCTACGAAAGCAAAGAAAAGGCCGCGGCCAAGTGGACGGACGCCCGATGACCTACGCGCTGGATCAGGAAAAGTGGCAGCGCGTTCGCCAGATGCTGGAGCGCAACAATTTGGACGCGGTCGTCGCGCGCGCTCCCGATAATGTCCTCTACCTGACGAATTACTGGACCATGAAGGGCTACGACCTGGTGATTTTTCCGCGCGAAGGCGATCCCACACTTCTGGTTATCGAGCCGCAGTTTCGCGAAGCCCAGCGCACCGCGTGGAATAAAGACGTGCGGTATTTCCCGTTCTATCATCCGAAGGATCCCCGCCCGCCGATGATTCGCGCGGTCGAGATGGCCGTGGACGTTCTGCACGGACGAAAACTCGACGGCCGCGTGGGCATCGAGCTTTCGCAAACGTCGCAGATCTGCGACCGCATGGTTGGCGAGCCCACGGTCTATTGGCAGGGCTACTTCGATGCTTTCCGCGCCAGTTGCCGCGAAATTGTGGACGCCACTCCGCTGCTTGCGGAAGTGCGCATGATCAAGACCGCTCAGGAAATCGAACGCATGCGCCTGGCGAATGAACTCGCGGCCATCGGCATGGAGTACGCACGCAAAAACATCAAGCCGGGAATGAAGGAAAGCGAAGTAGCCGCCATGATCGAAGGCCACATTCACGCCGTCGGCGTAGGCTACAAGGGCAAAGTCGAAATGGCCCGCGCCTTCACGCTGGTTTGGTCCGGGAAGGGTATAGCCACATTTACCGCCACGAGCCTCCGTCCGGTGGTTGAAAATGAACCGACGCTCGTCGAGATTTGGGTGTGTGCCGATGGCTATTGGACGGACCTGACAAAAAACATCTGCCCGGGAAGCCTTACCCCGGAGTACAACCGTTTGCTCGATCAATTGCTGAAGATTTTTGCCGATGGAATCGCTTGCGTTCGCGAAAGTTCACCGCTCGGCGAAATCGATCGGATACTTCGAAAGGGAATCGACGCCGCAGGTTATCCCGGTCAGCCCTCGCATCCCGTGGCGCACGGCGTCGGAGCTCGCGCTCACGAGCCGCCGTATTCTCACCAGGCCGCGCCCGGCGTGATGCATTCCGGAATGGTGTTAGCCATCGAGCCCGGCATCTACTGGGAAGGTGGCGGCGGGCTGCGGCTCGAAGACAATTTTCTGGTGACCGCAAGCGGCTGCGAAAAACTTTGTTCCTATCCCGACGATTTTCGACTCTAATGCCGCTGTGCAAAGAGGATCGAAGCGCGAGAGGAAACTGACGCGATGAAAGAAGACCTGGCCAAGGCCATTCTGTCGCAGATTCGCGAGGATGAGCTCGTCTCCATGTGCTGTGACGTCGTGAACATTCCGAGCCCCACCGGCGAAGAGCTCGAGATGGGCCGCTACATGCGCCGCGCTCTCGAAGAAGCCGGACTCGCCGTCTCATGGCAGGAAGTCGAAGACGGTCGCGCCAATGTCGTCGGTCTTTGGGAAGGCACGGCCAACGGCAAAAGCGTCATGTTTAACGGTCATATGGACACCTCCAACACCGGACGCGAAGAATTCCTCACCGGCATCGGCTACAAAGCTAAAGCCATCCTGAAAAACGGGTTCATCTACGGCCTCGGGATTTACAACATGAAGGGCGCGCTTGTTTGTTATACCCAGGCGGTAAAAGCGCTCAAGCGTGCCGGCGTGAAGCTCGAAGGCGACGTGCTCATCGCCGCTGTCGTCGGTGAAATCGAAAAAACGCAATGGAGCGATGAGTTTGTCGGCAAGGAATTTCGCGGCTATGGCGTCGGAACGCATCACCTCGTGAACCATGGTGTCCTGCCTGACATGTGCATTCTGGGCGAACCTACGGATCTTCAGTTGGTGCTCGGGCATTACGGAACCGTCTGGGTCCGCATCTCTGTCCACGGCCACTACGTGCATACAGGTTTCACGCGCGGCAAGCAGGATCACAGCTCGGTCTACCGCATGAACGAAATTCTGCCCGCGGTCTACGATTGGATCACTGCGTGGGAAAAGAAGGCGGTTTACGATGGCCAGCCGGGCGTTGTGAATGTCGGGTGCATTCGTGGCGGCTATCCCTGGCGCGTCAGCCGTACTCCGGAACGCACGGACGTTTTTCTCGACGTGCGCGTTCCTCCTACGATGCCGCTGAAAGAGGTCCGTGTTTCGATCAAACAACTGGTTCTCGATCTTCGCAAGAAACATCCCGACTACCGGGTCGAATCCGAAACCTATGTCTCGGTGCCCGGCGCGGAAATTTCGAAGGAACATCAACTGGTCAAGACTATCGAAGCGTGCCATTCGAAGGTGCTCGGAGCGCCGGCGAAGCATTCAACCGTGCTGTGGGATTCCGACGCTTCCGTGATGACGCGCTTCGGCATCGAAACGCTCAACTACGGGCCCTCCAGTGGGCCTCGCGACAGCGAAGGTGAAAAAGTTGCCATCGAAACGCTGCTCAACACCACAAAGGTTTACGCGCTGGCCGTTGCGGAAATCTGCGGCGCGCATGGATAGGGGATCGCGAGAGTCGTCATGACCACCCAAAAAGAAATTGACCGCCGTTACGCCAATATCCGCGCGGCAATGGCGGCAGAGAAAGTAGACGCGCTGATCGTCTGCGGCAATCAGTACACCGGCTTCGAAGGTGCTATCCGCTACACGTCCGGATTCGAAATCGTTCACCGTTACGTCTACGTTTTGATTCCTCTTGCCGGCGAACCCACGCTTCTTTTCCCGCGCGAAGCCCGCTGGATTGGCGACAAAAAAGCGCCCTGGGTTAGCGAGAAAGTTTGGGCGGAAATTCCCGGCAAGTGGCTCCGTGAGAAGATTGAAGAAAAGAAATGGAAACGCGTAGCCGTCTACGGTCTCGACTTCATCATGGCCGTGCGCGACTACCGCGAGTTGCAGAGCGGGTCATTCGAGTTGGTCCCTTTCGATTTTCAATTTGACATGGCCCGCGCCGTTAAGAGCGCTGAAGAGCTGGAAGGCTTCCGCGACAGCATGGACATCATTCTGGATGGCTTTGATGCCTTGCTGAAAGCCTATCAGCCGGGCAAGAGCGAGGCGGAAATTATGGCCCCGGCCGTCGAACGTTTTTTCGCCCGCGGCGCCGGGCCGCGCATGATGAACATCGTCCTAAGCGGCTCGGGCGGCGAAGCTGAAGCGCACTTCAAGGTTCCTTCGCAACGCAAAGTCGCCGCCGATGACCTTCTCCTCTATTCCCTCGAGGTCACAGGGGCTGCTGGCTATTGGGTCGAGTTCTCTCGAGCGCTGATCCAGGGCCAACCCAGCGCGCGCACTCGTGCGATGAGCGACGTCTATCCAGAGGCCATGGAATCTGCTCGCCTGAAAATGCACGATGGTGTTCTCGCCTGCGATGTCCACAAAGCCGCCGCAGACGTTTTCAAGCGCGCCGGATTCGCGCTCGGCCATCTCACGGGCCATTCCATCGGCATGACCATGATCGAATATCCCGCCATCGGCGCAAACACGCAGATTGAGCTGAAAGAAAACATGGTCCTTAGTTTTCACCCGCAGGTGGTGGACCAGGATGGCCAGGTTTGTCTCTATACCCAGGACACTTTTCGCGTCGGCAAAAAAGAAGGCGAGTGCTTGGCCAACGTCCCGTGGAAGTTTTACTCCGGGGTGGAGGCTCGGAAAACCGCATGAGCGTGAAGGTTTGCATTGTCGGTTGCGGCGCCATCGGAAGCCTCTTTGCCGCGCATCTGGCGCGGCTCGAAGACGTCGAGGTCCACGCCTACGACGTTTCGAAGGACCACACGCGCGCCATCAACGAACGGGGCTTGCGCATTAGCGGCGCTGCGGATTTCACCGCGCGCTTGCACGCGACTTCGAACGCTGCGGAAATCCCACTCTGCGATTTCGGCATCGTTGCTACAAAAAGCACCCACACACGCCCCGCCATCGAACAAACGAAACATATCTTCGGGTCGTCCAGCGCTGTATGCTCGGTGCAGAACGGTGTCGGCAACGAAGAAATCCTCGCCGAGCACGTCAAGTTCGTTATTCGTGGCACAACTTTTCCCGCCGGACACTTAATCGAGCCGGGCCGCATAAACTTCGACATCAGCGGGGATACCTGGATTGGCCCCTTCGAGCCGACCAATACTCCCTACGAATTGGTGGAAAAACTTTCCGGGCTCATCAACCGTGCTGGGATGCACGTCATTCCGCTCAAGGATGCTCGCGGCGCGCAGTGGACCAAGCTCATCTTCAACGCCTCTACCAATCCCGTCGGTGCGCTCACACTGCTGCACCACCGTGCTGCCACTCGTTTTGCTCCCACCGGCGCGCTCTATAGTGCCCTGATTGCCGAAGGCGAAGCCGTGGCCAAAGCGCTGGGCATTGCGCTTCACGGCGATCCGCGCTCCTTCGTCGAAAAAGGCGCCAGCGCGCCCGGTAAACATAACGCCAGCATGTTGCAGGACATTCTTGCTAAGCGCCAAACCGAAGTCGATTTCATGAACGGCGCGATTGTGGGCTGGGGCGAAAAAACCGGCGTTCCAACGCCCTTGAATCGCACCATGTGGCAGCTGATTAAAGGACTCGAACATTCCTGGGCCGATCCGGCCTGAAGCAAATAGCCCGGGCGTTTTCGAACGCGGAGAAACTTAAATCCATGACCCTGCCTTTCAAAATCGGAGTCCTGCAATTGAGCATGGAGCCGCTCAACGAAACCGTGCACATGGCCCAGGCTTGCGACGCCGCCGGATTCGACGTGTTCTGGCTGGCGGAAGCCTATCCCTGGTGGCGCAAGCACTCCATGGAAGCGCGCTCGTCTACGGCGGCTACGGCGATCGTCGCGCGCGAAACAAAAAAAATTGCCATCGGTTGGGGCATCATTTCCCCTTACACGCGCCATCCCGTTCAGATTGCCATGGAAGCACGTATCCTCCAGGAAGCTGCCGGCGAAGGCCGCTTTCTTCTCGGTCTGGGCGCTTCAAAGATTTTCATGAAGGAAATCGGTGAAGGCGAAAAGGGCAGGGAAGTCGGCCCCGCCACAGTCATGCGCGAAAGCATCGAGATCATCAAGGCCATGCTCTCCGGCAATGAAGTCAAATACGAAGGTAAAGCCTTCCAGGCTTTCGCTCCGCCTCTGAAAGCCGATGCCCACGTCCCACGCTGGCAACCTCCGATCTATATCGGTGCGACTGGTCCCGTTTTGCAGCGTCTTGCCGGCGCCATCACTCAAGGATTGTTGACAGCCAGCATCACAACGCCGAAATTCGCCGCCTATTCCCGCAACATGATGGAAGAAGGCGCAAAAAAAGCGGGCCGCGACGGCTCCAAACTTGATCTCGGCTGCGTCGTCGTCGGTAGTGTTGGCGAAGATCCGAAGACCGCTCGCGAAGGCGCCCGTGAAATGGCCGCCATGTACCTGGCCAACAAAGTCCAGAACATCAAAGGCTCCGCAGACACCCTCCTTGAATGCGCCGGTCTCACCATGGAAGAAATTCAGCCCATCGCCGCAGCCATGGAGCAAGGTGGCCGCAAAGCCGCTGCTCGCGCCGTTTCGGACACCGTCCTCGACAAAGTCTGCCCCGTAGCCGGTTCGCCGAGGCAGTGCATCGAAAAGCTCGAGGAATACCACGCTGCCGGCTGCACTCAAATGATGCTCGAACTCTGGGGCGACGACCGCCTCCAACAAGCCCGCCTCTTCGGCGAAAAAGTCCTACCCCACTTCCGCAAATAGAAATCTTCGATAATTGCAGGTATTTAAGGTGGGTAGTGGCCTGCACGGGCTATTGAACGCTTTCTGTCCCACAGGCCAGTAGCCTCTTTGCGCAAACCGACATAGGCTCACTCAACCTAGCCAGACCAAACTCAAACGCACATCACCGGACTCCAGAGTGAAGTGCCTCCGTGTCTCCGGAGAGTCTAGGTGTGCGCGGGCCACTGTACCGGAGGGAGAAGCCGTGAAACGTTATCTAATCGCCGTTATCGGAGTCCTGGCGCTCCTTCTGTCGGGCTGTACGGCGCTGGTAAACAGCGGAGGCGGCAACGTCCCTCCCGGTCAGTTGATCATCACGCCTGCGAGTGCAACGGTTCGCGGCGGCGACACGCAGCCTTTCGCGGCACAAGTCAACCGTAAAGCAGCCATAGTGAACTGGTCGGTGAATGGCGTTGCTAACGGCAACGCCGCAAACGGAACAATCACCGCAGCTGGATTGTATACGGCTCCGGAATTTCCGCCCGCGTCCAATACCGTCACCATCGGTGCGGTGGAAACGTCCGATTCCACGAAGACGGCCAGCAGCGCTGTAACCTTGCAAAATCCCGTCCCGCAAATTACCTCGGCCACTCCCATGTCTATTCAAGTTGGAACCTTCAACTTGACGGTAAACGGGGCCCACTTCGCGAATGGCGCAGCAATCTATTTTGGAACCGCCGCGCTTACAACCACGCGAGTCTCTTCGACGCAACTAACGGCCAGCGGGACGGCCACCACGGGACAAGTGGGAAACATTTCCATCACGGTGAAGAATCCGGACCCGGGTGCGGTGTCTTCGGGCGGATTGATGGCGCAAGTCATAGCCAGCACGGGGATCAGCGTGCAAGTGACTCCCGCGACCGCCACGATTCGTGCCAGCAGTCAGCAGGCGTTCACCGCCACCGTGACCGGCAGCACGAATCAAACCGTGACCTGGTCCGTGAACGGCACGGCCGGTGGTTCTGACGCAATCGGTACGATTACGGCGCAGGGAATGTATACCGCTCCTGCGATTCTACCAAACCCCAATACGATAACGATCGGTGCGACCAGCGCTGCGGATACCACGAAGCAGGCCACGAGCGCGGTCACGTTGCAAAACGCCATTCCTGTCCTGACGGCCATCAATCCGAACAGCATGGGCGTGGGCGGATTCTCGCTCACGGTGACCGGAACCGGTTTTGCGAGTGGCGCCATCGTGAATTTTGGCGGGCAAGCGCTGACAACCGTCTTTGTATCCCCCACCGAGCTGACGGCGACAGGCACGGCGGCTTTGGGTCAGGTCGGAAGCGTTCCGGTCACAGTGACGAACCCGAACCCCGGTGGATCAACCTCGGGCACGCTGATGGCGCAGATCGTAAATAACGGCACGGTGCTTTCCGCGGCGGCAGCAGTCCGCTTCCTCGAGCAATCGAGTTTTGGGCCAACCACCGAGCAAGTCAATCAGTTGCAGCAGACGGGATTTGATTCGCTGCTACAAAGCCAGTTTGCCCAGCCGGCCTCGGGCTATCCCGCACCGCTGCCGACGGATATGAACCTCGGCAACGTGCAGCAGCGATTCTTCTTCAATGCCGTGAACGGCTCCGATCAATTGCGGCAGCGTTTGGCGTTTGCGCTCAACGAAATCTGGGTCGTCGGCGAAAACAAAGTCAGCGATCCCACCGGCTACACCAATTATGTGCAAGCGCTGACCAACGATGGCCTTGGAAATTACTACAACGTGATGAAAGACGTGACGCTCACAGCGGCCATGGGCCATTGGCTGGACATGGTGAACAACGACAAGCCAGGTACCGGCCAACATGCCAACGAAAACTACGCACGCGAGTTGATGCAGCTGTTCACCCTGGGCTTGAACCAGATGAATCCCGACGGCACCCCGATTCTCGATGGCTCTGGAAATCCGATACCCACGTATACACAGGACGACGTGATGGCCCTGGGCCGATCGTTGACGGGATGGACTTATCCAACGCAACCGGGTCAGACGCTGTTGAAACACAATCCGGAGTATTACGGCGGGCCCATGGTGCCATTCGAATCGAACCATGACTCCGGCGCAAAAACTTTTCTGGGACAGAGCGTAGCGGCCGGGCAATCCGCTGAGCAGGAACTGGACAGCGTGCTGACCATCATTTTCAACCATCCGAACCTGCCGCCGTTCATGTGCAGACAACTAATCGAAAAGCTGGTGACCAGCAATCCGAGCGCCGCCTACGTGCAACGTGTCTCGCAAGCGTTTGCCAGCGGCTCGTTCAATTCCTATGGATCCGGGAAGCGTGGCGACATGCAGGCTACGGTAGCCGCGATTCTGCTGGATGCGGAAGCGCGGCGCGGCGACTTGTCCACGACCGCCGACCCGAATGACGGCAAGCTGCGAGAACCCATCGTCATGATGGTCAGTGTGGCCCGGGCGTTCCACGCCGCGAGCGATGGCTCCGGCTTCGAAAGCAAAGGCGCGAACATGTCGCAGGACATTTTCAATTCAGGAAGCGTGTTCAACTTCTTCCCGCCGGACAATTTGATTCCGCAAACCACGCTGAACGGGCCAGAGTTCGCCATCTTCAACACCAACACGAGCCTGGCGCGCGTCAACTTCATCAACTCCATCGTCTACGGCAGCATTAGCGGCAACACCAAGCTGGACTTCAGCCCGGTCGTCGCCGCCGGCACGCCGGACCAGATGGTGGCGTGGCTGAACAATCTGCTTTTGCACGGCACGATATCCGATTCGATGAAGCAGAGCATGCTGACGGCGATCGCGGCAATCACCACCGCGAATCCGCCATCCAACAGTGACCTGACCAATCAGGCCAAGGCCGCCATCTATCTCGTGGCTTCGTCGTCGCAATATCAAGTGCAGCGCTAGCGCGTACAAGGGAGAACAGAAAATGACGCCTCATTCACGAAGAGACTTTGTGCGGCTGGCCTGCTGCTCGGCGGCCACGGCCTCCATCGTCTCAGGCCTGAGCAAATTCGGCCTGGTCAGCGCGCTGGCGCAAGGAACCACGGACTACAAGGCGCTGGTGTGCATATTCCTCTTCGGCGGAAACGACGCGAACAACATGATCGTGCCGATCGATTCGGCTGGCTTCACGAATTACCAGACCATCCGGGCAAACCTCGCGCTCACCCAGGGGTCTCTGCTGCCTTTGCAGATCGGTGGCCAGGCGAATTTTGGCTTACATCCCAGCGCGCCCGAGCTGCAAGGCTTGTTCAACACCAACAAAACGCTGGCGGTCTTGGCGAACGTGGGCACGCTGGTGCAGCCCACCACCCGGCTAAATTATCAGAAATACCAAAACCTGCCGGAGAATCTTTTTTCGCATTCCGACCAGCAGGACCAGTGGCAGACCACGCAGCTGAAAGGATTGCCTAACGCCGGCTGGGCAGGAAAAGTTGCGGACAAAATCGTCTCGACTTTCAACAACGGCGCCTTGTTCCCGCCCATCCTTTCGGTGGCCGGAAATACCATCTTCAATACCGGCGATGTGACGCGGCCGTTTACGATGAGCGCGGGGAGTACTCCGGGAGCGCAGGGTTTTGACAGTTCGGCAGCGGCGCAGGCGCGCTTTGTGGCACTTCAGCAACTGCTGACGTTTGACACCGGTGTCTCGCTGGTGCAAGCGGCGAGCACTGTCACCGGCCAGTCCATTCAGGAAGGTGTAGTGCTCGCAAACGCGCTAAAAAATATTCCAGCGCTTCAAACGGTCTTTCCCACGAAAAACGGCCTGGCTTCACAGTTGAAGCAGGTGGCGCAAGTCATCGCCGCTCGCAGCGCGTTGAACATCCACCGCCAGATCTTCTTCTGCTCCATCGGCGGATTCGATACGCACAGCGACCAACTCGGAACGC
>Ga0307471_100000650_pt1 | contig 17971 bp, 15 predicted proteins | sample atmos_gasesAM3C__2_FD_204566 | JGI IMG/M metagenome (GOLD analysis project Ga0307471, IMG submission 204566) | Hardwood forest soil microbial communities from Morgan-Monroe State Forest, Indiana, United States - atmos_gasesAM3C_515 | ecosystem: Environmental > Terrestrial > Soil > Temperate...
GGGGTAAGGTATGGGCCTCCACGCCGACGCCGCGATCCGAAGGGCATCGCCCGCAGCACTCCCAAGCGTCTCCGGAGCTGTCGGCCTCTTCTGCGTCCGTTCCTGAGACTCCGCAGCCGCAGCAAGGTGCCCCTCAAAGCACCCTGGGCCCTCCTGCAGTCCTGATTCCCCGCCTTTCCCGCGGACCCTCCGTCGACGATTTCCTCACCATGAAACCGGAGGGTGACGTTGCCCGGCAGATGTCGAAAGTGACGGGCTTTTCCCAGCGCGATCCGCATGACGGAGCACCGGTTTCGGAAGGTACCGAGGCGTATCTGGGATACGACACCAAGAACCTCTACGTCGTGTTCGTGTGCTTCGATGAACGTGGCAAAGTACGGGCGCACGCAGCACGCCGCGAAGACGTGAGTGAAGATGACACCGTCGAGGTGATGCTCGATACGTTTCACGACCGACGACGGGCATACGCATTCCAGGTCAACCCGCTGGGCGTACAGTGGGACGCGATCTGGAGTGAGACGCCCCACGAAGAAGTCGGCGGGAACTTCGATACTTCGTTCGACACGTTGTGGTATTCGCATGGCCGCTTGACACCGGAAGGCTTCGTGGCGTGGATCGCCATCCCGTTCAAGAGCCTGCGCTTTCCTGCAGAGAAGCAACAATCCTGGGGAATCATCCTGTATCGCGGGATTGTTCGCGAAAACGAAGACTCGTTCTGGCCGCAAGTCTCGCACCGCTTCGAAGGACGACTGGGACAGGCAGCCACACTGACCGGGCTCGAGGGGATTTCGCCCGGGCGGAACCTGCAATTCATCCCGTACGGGCTGCTCAATTCCTTTCGCGATGTCGACGCGCGCGACCCCAGCAACCCGCACTACGAGAACCGCGCGATTGGAGGAACATTCGGTCTCGACTCAAAGATCATCCTCAATGACAGCCTGGTGCTCGATCTGACAGCGAACCCAGATTTCAGCCAGGTGGAATCGGAAGATCCCCAGGTCACCGTTAACCAGCGTTTTGCCGTCTATTTCCCTGAGAAGCGGCCCTTCTTCATCGAGAATGCCGATTACTTACGCACGCCGATCGATCTGTTTTTTACGCGGCAGATTGTGAACCCCAGTTATGGAGCGCGCCTTACTGGAAAGCTGGGACCTTACTCCCTGGGAGTGCTGACCGCGGACGACCGCGCTCCCGGATTGGTCGTAGCGCCCTCGGATCCGCTGGCCGGATCGCGCCGGTACTTTACTATCGCCCGCCTAAGCCGCGACATTTTCAAACAGTCGAGCATCGGCGCAATCTATACCGACGAGGAATATCCTGCGGCGGGGGAATTCAACCGCATCGGGGGCATCGACAGCCGTATCAAGTTTGCGCCTAGCTGGACCGCCACTCTGCAGTCGGTGGTGAGTTCGACCCTGAATCCCGGCGGCACCTATCAGGCCGGACCAGCTTCCTTCGTCGACACTACCTACTCCGGCGTGCACATCAGCTATGAGGCTACCTACAAGGACATCAGTCCCGGTTTCACGAGCCTGCCCGGATTCGTCAACCGCGTCGACATTCGCGATGTTTTCAACGAATTCGACTACCGCTTCCGTCCCCAGCACGGGCCGTTGGTGTCCTGGGGACCGTCGATGCATACCGACTGGGTCTGGGCCCATGACGGGACGCGGCTCGATCTGCTCACGGATCCAAGCCTCGGCTTTCGATTCAAGGGCCAGAGCTACCTGACTCTTTATCCGTACACGGATTTTCATGAGCAGCTACGACCGAGCGACTTTCCGGCGCTCCCGGAAAACCGCGACTACCACGAACACAATAGCTCCATTGTTTGGGGAACGAGCTACCTGCGCTGGCTGACCTTCCAGGGCTTTTACCAGTGGGGCGACGGCGTGAACTTCATTCCCCCCAACGCATCCCCGCCCGCGCTGTGCCCCGGACAACCGGTAAGTCTCGCCCAGTCCTGCGCACCCTTCCTCGCCCGGTCGGACAGTGCCAGCACCGGCATCTCTTTGCGTCCGCTTTCGGCCCTGCGCATCGACAACACCTACCTGTTTTCCCGATTGCGCGTCCGCGACTCCGGATCGGGCATATTTAATAATCACATCATCCGGACAAAGTGGAATTGGCAGTTCAACCGCGAGTTGTCCGTCCGCATGATCTTGCAGTACACAGCGACTTTGGCCAATTCGTCTTTCACCTCAGTGCCCACCACCAAGCAGTTCAACGGAGACTTTCTGATCACATACCTGGTCCATCCGGGTACAGCTATTTATGTCGGCTACAACAGCGATTTCCAGAACCTCGACCCGCAACTGGCGTTCGATCCCAATGGCGGGCTGCTCCGAACCAGCGATCGGCTGATCAACGACGGACGTCTGTTTTTCGTGAAGGTCTCTTATCTCTTCCGTTTCTGAGCTCTGGATTTGGGACAAAGCGCTAAATGCCAGCCGCCATTTTCCCGGCTACAATGTCGCCAGCATGATTGCTCATCTTCGCGGAAAGTTGCTGGCGAAACATCCCAACCAGGCCATCGTCGAAACCGCTGGCGTGGGATACGACGTAACCATCAGCGTTCCCACGTTTTCAGATCTCCCGAGCATCGGGAGCGAAGTGTCGCTCCACATCCACACTCACGTGCGCGAAGACCTGATCGGTCTCTACGGATTTCTTCGTCCGGGCGAGAAGCAGCTCTTCGAGAAGCTGATCACGGTTAGCGGGATTGGCCCCAAACTGGCCGTCACGATTCTGAGCGGCATGCCTGCCGATGAGATGGTCAATGCAATCCGTGGAAACGACATCGCGCGATTGACACGCATCCCGGGCATCGGCAGAAAGACCGCCGAACGGATGGTCCTTGAACTGCGCGACAAGCTGCCCCCACAAGCCAGCGGCCAGGAACCGGCTGTGCCGATCATGAGCCCCATCGAAGAAGACGTGCTTTCCGCATTGCTAAACCTGGGATATCAGCGCGCCGCCGCAGAGAAAACCCTGGCCAGCGCCGTGAAGGCCGGGAAAACGGAGTCGTTCGATCTGCTGTTCCGAGAAGCCCTGGGTGGATTGTCGAAGTAGCGGGTGCGAGTGGACCAGCGACCGTCAATGGCCGACGAATCTTAAATACAAATCTCGATCCGACTTGCACGTCGTGGCCATCTCTTTGACTTTCTGCCAGGCTTCGCGCTGCGATTCGTCCCGGGCGCGATCCTTGACGCGCTCCCACTCTTCCAGAAACGCTTCCGCCTGCAGGTGATTGAAGACTGTTTTTCCAAACGGGTCGATACAGCGCAATACAGGGAAGTCGCGTTCGTCGTTGGCAGGGATCACTCCGTGCAACATGACCCACTCGCTGCGCTCACCTAGATCGTCTTCGAGCTTGACCACCAGCGACATTGATTCTCCGGCCAGGGGGAATGCCCCGAATGTACCAAGTTGCGCGGCAATTCTCCAAATCTTCGTCTCCGAGCTACCATAGTAGCCTGCGATTTAGCAGGACGACGGAATCCCGAACTTACTTTCCAATACAGAACCTGCTGAAGATGAGATTCAGGATGTCATCTGTGGTTGTAGCGCCCGACATCTCGTCGAGGGGACGAAGTGCGTTGTAGAGATCCATCAACAGCATCTCGTGAGGAATCTTGTTAGCCACCGCGGTCTTCGCGGCTGCCAGTGCAAAAAGGGAGTCGAGCACCAGCCGCTGATGGCGAATGTTCGTGAGAAAGCCACTTTCCTGCGAAGCTCCCGACTCTCCACCGACATATCGCAGGATCTCTGTTCGTAATGAGTCGATGCCTTCTCCTGTCAAAGCGGACGTGCGAACTCGAGGCAACGGCGAACCGGGAAGCTCAAATCGAGAACTGACCACGTCGGTCTTGTTCTCAACAATAATTCCTGCGCCGCGATCTTCCACCTGTGTCAAAAGTTCGCGATCTTCCACCGCCATTGGCTGCGAGGAATCCAACACAACCAGCACAAGATCGGCCTGGGAGAGAGCCTCCATCGATTTGCGGATGCCGATGCTTTCGGCTTCGTCGAGCGCGCGGCGAATGCCCGCTGTATCCACGAGTTGTACGGGAATTCCACCGATGGCGACGGTCTCGCTGACCGGATCCCGGGTGGTACCGGGCGTGGAGGTCACAATGGCGCGATCCCGCTCGACCAGCCGGTTGAACAGGCTCGATTTCCCAACGTTCGGCCGGCCGACGATCGCGAGTGTCAGGCCCTCATGCACAACCTTGCCGTATGCAAAGCTGTCCGCAAGCCGGCGCAGTGGCACGGCGAGCTCGGCCAGACGCTCCAGGATGGTAGTGTCCGCCGCGACCGAAACATCGTCTTCTGCAAAGTCAATGCCTGCTTCGAGCAACGCAATCAGCTCGACCAGCTTCTGCTTGATGGGCTTTAGCCGCTTTGAAAGCGCTCCCTCCAGTTGTTGCGCCGCAACCTTCGCCTGAAACAAAGTCTGGGACTCGATCAGATCACGAACGGCCTCGGCCTGCGTCAGGTCAATTCTTCCATTGAGAAATGCGCGCATCGTGAATTCGCCAGGCTCGGCGAGCCGCGCACCGCGTGCCAGAGCCTGTTCCACGATGTGTCGCAACACGACCGGGGAGCCGTGCGCTGAGATTTCGACGACGTCATCGGCAGTGTAGGAATGCGGCTTGGCGAAGAATGTAACGACGATCTCATCAATGCGCTGCCCGGGCAGCGCGGACACCCCCGTCTCCCCGGAGGAAATTTCTGTAGCAGACGGTTCGATCAGCTCGCCTAAAACTGCACGTCCTGCCTCCAGTTCGTGTTTCAGTCGAAGCATGGGAGCAACGATCCCTCGCGCCTCAGACCCAGAGAGTCGGACCACACCGATCCCGCCTCGGCCCGCGGCAGTGGCAATGGCGACGATCGTGTCGTCAAGATTCACGGGGAGATTGTAACGGCCAATGAGTAAAGACTAGATTTCGTCGGGCAGAGGCGATCGTAGATTCGAGTTGTCGAACTGCTTCACTCTTCTACGGAAGGGTCTTCCGAACCGGCCTCGCGGCAGACTTGTAATCCTTCGTATACACCACCACGTATCTCCGCAGTCCTTCGCCCTCACTCTCCGTACGCAGGTCTGCCTCATCGCGCAGCGCCAGATGCACGATCCGGCGTTCCCGCGAAGACATAGGCGCGAACTTGTAGGGGGCGCCAGTTTTGCGGACCTTCTCTGCCGCGACACTGGCGGCCATGCGCAATTCTTGCAGGCGCATTGCCCGGTGGTTCATGCAGTCGAAGGAGATTTTTTCGTGCTCGTTGCCGGGCAGGCGAAGCATTTCGAGCGCGATCAGTTCGATCGATCGAAGCAGTTCGGCACCCCGCTCCAGCATAAGTGGAGAATCAGGGCCAGCGAATTCCACCAGGATTTCGGGCCTCTCCCAGTCGCGGTCCTCGCCGACCGGGGGGTCCACCGTGATGCGGTATTTCAGACGCAGGCCGGCGTTGGCGACAACGCCGCGCAGAAGTTCGTTGATCTTGTTAGCGGCAGCAATTTTGTCGGGAATCGGCATAGGTAGCTCTGCGTCTCGAGCCGCTAGCTACGAGCTTCCCATTGGGCGGCTCGTCGGCCCTTGATCCTTTTTACGTTCGCGTGACCAGAATGCGTGCCTCCAAATCCGCGACAGCACTAGCTCGCTTGCAGCTCATAGCTCCGAGGCGCGCAGCTATTTATCTTTCTTCCGCGCGCGCTTCTCCAGCATTTCCCGCATCTCGCGTCCCAACGGCGTGCGGTTCATGATGAGCTGTTGCACAGTCTGGATCACGTTGCCAATCGACCAATACAGGCAAAGTCCTGCGGCCAGGTTCCAGCTGATGAATCCCAGCATCACCGGCATGAAGATGTTCATCATCTTCTGCTGGGCCGGGTCCATGCCGGCCTGCGGCGTCAGGCGTTGCATGAACAGCATGGTGATGATAACGGCGATAGGCAGAATGTGCCACGGGTCCGGAGAAGACAAATCGCGCACCCACATCCAGGGCGCATGGCGCAGGTCCATGGCCACACCGAGCATGCGATAGTAGGCAAACAGGAACGGCATCTGGATCACCAGCGGCAAGCAACCACCCGCAGGATTCACGCCTTCTTTCTTGTACAACGCGGCGATTTCCTCGTTCATCGGTTGCTTGCGCGGATCCCGCATGCCGTACTTCTTGTATTTTTCCTGAATCGACTTGATCTGCGGCGCCACGCGCTGCATCTTCAGCATTGACTTCATTTGGGACAGGCGCAACGGCAAAAGGGCGAGGTTGATGATCAGGGTTTGCAGCACAATCGCCCAACCCCAGTTCGGCACAATGTGGTTGTAGGTCCACTTCAGCCATAGGAAGAGCGGCCGTGCGATCAGGCCAAGCCAGCCGAAGTCCACCAGCCTGCGCAAATCCGGCTCGACCCCTCCCGCTAAACCCGCGACGGGCACAGTCTCGAGTACGTTCAGTGCCTTGGGTCCAACGTACATCCGCGCGACCGTCGGCCCGCCTAGCGTTCCCACTGCCGCCCCGAGAACCTCGTTCGGGTGCTTCGCATCCTGTGGATTGTCGAGCGAGTTGTGCAGCGTGACCAGAGCGGCACTGCGTGGGTCTGCCGGCAGAAAGACAGCGGCAAAGTACTGGTCGGTAACGCCCGCCCAGTTAAAGGGACCGCGTACCGTGTTCCCGCCCACCACTTTCTTCAGCGCAACGCGCTCGACGTTTCCGTCGCTTTGATACTCGATGCGGCTCGCAGCATAGGAAGCCGGATTGGTCTCGTCTCCAAAACCCGCCGGCCACATGGGAAACGCTGAGACCACGCCGCCCTTGTAGATCACCGACGTTTCCACTTGCACGACGTAGGTATGGTCGAAGTGGAACGTCTTGCGCACCGAGACCTCCGTATCCGCATATTCGAAGCTGATATCCGCAGGCGCCATTAGCGTACCGGCTGCCCGGGTCACGTACAGCATCGAGTTCAGCTTGTTGCGCAATCCCTCGTCGTACGACCACAGCGAGAGTGGATATCCGTACTTCTCCGCTGCAGTTTGGCTGACTAACTCCAGCGGTTGCCGCTTGTCGTCGTCAAATTTCTTCAGCACCCACGACTTTACCTGGCCGCCGCGATTCGTGAAACGAATCTTGTAGAGATCGTTTTCGATGATCGTCTCGGCCTCTGCCGACGCCTGCTGGGTAGCCGCGGACGGCGGGAGGGAGGCCACGGGCGGCGCTGAGACAGCCGCGGGCGGGGTGGGAGGAGCCGGCACATTTTGGGTTTGCGGCGGAGTTTCAGGAGTCTTGGGCCCGTACTTCTTCAGCAAGGGCTGGGACGCCAGAATGATGAGGAACGTCAACGCGAAGACGAGAAGTAGGCGTCGCTCGGTGCCGGGTTCCTGTTGAGGATTTTGAAAGTCTGCCAATCGCTTACCGTGTTCGAATCTTTTTCGCTTTTATCCGCGATTCTGCGTGCTAAGACTGTACAGTGCGAGAACTCTCGTGTGCGTGCTGATGCCTTGCGACCACCGGATCGTAGCCACCGCTCACAAAAGGGTGACAACGCAGGACTCGCGCGAGCGTCATCCAACTTCCACGAAAAACTCCGTAGTACTCCAGCGCCTCCATGGCGTACTCGGAGCAGGTCGGCACATAGCGGCAACTCGGCGGAAACAAGGGTGAAATCATCCACTTGTACCCTCGCAGCAGAGCAACCGCGGTTTGTCTTGCGATCTGCCTCATTGAGCTAAAGGCTCCACCCATCATGTACGATCTTCGCGCGGCGGATGTTTCACCTTCGGCGGTTCGGCCAGTTTCTGTGCGATCACCTCAAAGGCGCGGCTGACCTCGTCCAGCACATCAGAAAACTCGGCCGTCCGCAGGGATTTCTTTGGGTTGATGACCACGTCCGCGGCTACTCCCGCAACCGGTCGAGACAGCCGAACCGACTCCCGCAAGCGCCGCTTCATCCGATTGCGGTCAACCGCTCCTCCCAGAACGCGGCCAACCGTATAACCAACTCTCAGCCCTTCTCCCTCCGCGCGCCCCAGATAAAACACGGTCATATGCGTGGAGAAGTGGCGGCGTCCTTGCTTGTAGACTCGCTCAAAATCCGCGTGCCGCAAGAGCCGTCCACTGCGGGGATTTTTCCTCCCAGCCTTCGCGGCCGGGGAGTTCCCGCTCTGCGGAACCTGCGCGCTCACTGCTCACCCACAATCCGTCGGAGGATTCCCAACTCGCTCAGGATGACTACCTTTGGAACACCAGTAACGCACGAGAGGCAAAATAGGAGTTATTCGCGGAATCCTGGCTTCACCGATACCCGCTTGCGACCCTTGGCGCGCCGGCGTGACAAGACCGCGGCGCCGCTCTTGGTCTTCATGCGCGAACGGAATCCGTGCTTCTTCGATCGCTTACGCCGGTTGGGTTGGAAAGTGCGCTTAGGCATGAAAAATAGCTGCTCCTGATTCGCTCAATGGCCCTAAAGCAAACGATGAGTATAAATGACGCAGGCTGGAGGGGCAAACCGCGAGCGCGGGATTAAGAGATTCTGCGAAGGCTAGTGCTGGACTAAAGGCAATCAGTTCATGATCGATGACAACGTGGAAGAGTCGGCCTCCCGCCCTCATCGCCAATCAGCGCAGAACGGTTTTCCTGACGACTGATGACCACTGATCAAAAATAAACCCGCAAACGTCTCGCTGAACACGATGGGCACAACACCTACCTATCAAGTGAAGGACTTGTCCCGCAGAAAAATCTTTCGACCGGCATATCCGGGTGAATACGAACGTTCGTGTTCTGCGTGCTCCAGCGTATTCCTCACCGGGCACGCCAGACTCCGCGTCAAACAGGCGATTTCCGCAACTTGTTCTTGGGGGACCCCTTCTGCACCATACGCGTTGCAGTTACAACTCCGCCACTTGACAAAAGATTTTCTCGCGTGCTGAATCTGAGTGACAACGAAAAAATCTTTCATGAAGTTTTCCACACGACCAAAAAATTTGTGCTAGTATGCCGCCTGATCTCTTTCGGAAATTTTCTTTTGTCCAGGCAACCGCTCCCCAATCAAAACGGGGCGTTCTGCACTAAATTAGAATTTCTTCAGACAGAATTTTGACAGTGGGCTCGAACCAGCCGGCGGGCCCGAGATGAGCGTTTATGTCTGTTCCAAGCACAAGCCTGCCGCACAACCCCTGGATCCGCATCCTCGACGCGCTCGAGAAGAAAATCAATCGGCACTCCTACGACACCTGGTTGAAACCCACACGCTTCAGCCATGCTAACGGAGGTATTCTGTTCATCCGGGTGCCCACCGTGGAGTTCCGCCACGTGGGTGATAAATATGCCGACCTCATCCAGGAAGCGATCGACAATCTCGGACTCGAATACCAGGACGTGAAGTTCGTAACTCCTGACGACGATCCGGCTGCAACGCCGGTGCGCCATGACGGCGGTCTGGGCAGCCTCTCCGTCGTCCCACCTTCTGCGACTGGACCCATCTCCCAAGGTCGCTTCGATTGGGATGGTGCGGCACAACTCAATCCGCGCTATACCTTCGACGCCTTCGTAATCGGAAGCGGCAACCAGTTCGCGCATGCTGCCTGCCAGGCCGTCGCCGAGCGTCCTTCGAAAGCCTACAACCCGCTCTTCCTCTACGGCGGCGTCGGCATGGGCAAGACCCACCTGATGCAGGCCATCGGCCACGAAATCAAGAAGCGTCTGCCGCAAGCGGCCATCTGTTACGTCTCCAGCGAGAAGTTCACCAACGAAATGATCAACTCGCTGCGCTACGACAAGATGACCAGCTTCCGCGACAAGTTCCGCAACGTCGACGTGCTGCTGGTGGATGACATCCAGTTCCTGGCCCAGAAAGAACGCACCCAGGAAGAGTTCTTCCACACCTTCAACGCGCTGCACGAGTCGATGAAGCAAATCGTCATCGCCAGCGACCGGCCTCCGAAAGAACTGGCCGAAGTGGAAGACCGTTTGCGCAGCCGTTTCGAGTGGGGATTGATTGCCGACATCCAACCCCCTGATCTCGAGACCAAGGTAGCCATTCTGCAGAAGAAGGCCGAGCAGGAGAAGGTTACCCTGCCGACCGACGTGGCCCTGTACGTCGCATCCAACATCCGATCGAACGTGCGTGAACTCGAAGGCGCTCTAATCCGCCTGGTCGCGCACTCCTCCCTGATCGGCGCCGAAATTACCCTCCCCTACGCTCAGCAGGTTCTGAAGAATTTTATCGATTCGCAGGCACGCAAAGTCACGATCGAATCCATCCAGAAAGCCACTGCCGAGCAGTTCGGCTTGCGGCTGGTGGAGATCAAGGCGAAGAACAACTCGCGCGCCATCGTGTATCCACGGCAGATCGCCATGTACTTGGCTAAGCATCTTACGGAAGCGTCTTTGCCGGAGATCGGACGCCAGTTTGGCGGCAAGCACCACACAACCGTGCTGCACTCCGTGGAGAAGATTGACGAGGCCCGCAAGAACGATAAAGATTTGAACAGGCTGCTCAATAAATTGACCGAGCAATTAGGCGGTTGATTCAGGGGCCCAGCAGGCTTTTCCACGAAATAGACGGCTCTTGCTAAACGGCAGCTGTGGAGAGCGTGTGGAAGCTGTGTAAGAACCGGGGCAAGTGTAGTATCGCGGCCAAAACATGGTACGGCCTGCACCGTCCGCCACCCCTATTTTGGACATGAGAGGTGAGTCGGCAAGAGCGTGCCGAATTGGAACTTGGCCGGTTTTTCCACTTTTCCGAAGTGCCTACTGTTACTGCTGGTTTTATAGGTTTTTAATTTGGTATAAACGAAGTACATAAAAGTAGCACTGCCTACGGGAGACGGTTATGCCGGTTGAAGAGGCTACTGTGACTGGGACCACGTTCGAGATTACGGTTAGCAAGTTCGAACTTCTGCGCGAACTCACGGCAACCCAGGGAGTCGTGGAACGCAAAACCACGATCCCGATCCTCTCGAACTACTTGTTTGAAGCCTCGGCCGACAAACTCTCCCTCACCGCCACCGACCTCGATCTGAGCCTTCGGACCTCCTGCAATGCCAAGGTGAAAAAGGAAGGCTCCTGTACCATCCCGGCGCGCAAGCTATACGACTACGTAAAACTCCTTCCCGACGCCGAGATCACCATCAAGTTGCTCGAAAACCACTGGGTGAGCATCCGCTGCGGCCGGTCGAACACCAAAATGGTCGGCATGGCGAAATCGAATTTCCCCAGTCTGCCGGTATTCCCGACAGCAGGCGTAGTGAAGATTCCAGCCCAGGTTCTTCGGGCCATGATCGCCAAGACCGGATTCGCGATTGCCAGCGAAGAGTCACGCTACACTCTCAACGGCGCTCTGATGGTGCTGAAGCCGGAGTCGATCACCATGGTCGCGACTGACGGGCATCGCCTGGCACATATCGAGCGCGGCGGAGAAAAGTTCGAGGGTGTCTCCGGCGAACTGAAAACCCTGATCCCGAAGAAGGCCATGGACGAGTTGAAGTCGCTGGTGGATTCCACCGACGTCGAGACGATCGAATTCGCCAAGGACGAATCGACGCTCTTCTTCCGGATCGGTCCGCGGCTCCTGACCTCACGCCAACTAACAGGACAATTCCCGAACTTCGAAGCGGTCCTGCCCAAGGACAACCACAAACTGGTAAGCCTGAACGGCGACGACTTCAGCGCCGCCATTCAACGAGTGGCCCAATTCTCCGACGAGCGCTCGCGCGCTGTCCGCCTGCGGCTGGAGAAGGGCGAACTCAAGCTTTCGGCCTCCTCGACCGAAACCGGTGAGTCGGAAGACTCGATCGAGACCCCATTCAACGGTGACGGCCTGACCATCGGCTTCAACGCTGTGTACCTGCTGGACTTCCTCAAGGCAGTGGGGTCAGGCGACGTTAGCCTGGAACTCAAAGATTCCCAGTCCGCGGGCCAACTTCGGCCCCTTGGTAGCGAGGACTACAAGTATCGCTACATCGTCATGCCCATGCGGATCTGACGTAGCTGCTCCAGCGGGCATCCCGTGAAATCGCGGAAGCCGCTCTCCGTCGCTTAGTGATTCCTGTCCTTGACCGGCCCCTTACTCCAGCAGTACAGTGACGGCCACTCCAATTCGAGAGGGACGACCCATGCTGGACGGCTTCAAGAAGTTCATCCTTCGCGGCAACGTAGTCGACATGGCAGTTGGCGTCGTTATCGGCTCAGCTTTCGCGACGGTAGTCGGGGCGTTTACCAAAGACCTGCTGACACCCTTGATTGGCGCAATTGTGGGTAAGACCGGAGACTTCGCCACCCTCGGTTTCAAGATCCGCGATAGCGTGTTCAACGTGGGCGACTTCATCAACCAGATCATTTCGTTCCTCCTCGTAGCAGCCGCGGTTTATTTTTTCGTGGTGACCCCCGTAAACGCCTTGCTGGCGCGCATGCACAAAGACGAGCCGGCTCCTGCGCCTACGACCAAGAAGTGTCCCGAGTGCCTCAGCGAGATCGCGATAGAAGCCAAGCGTTGCGCTCATTGCGCACAGCCAGTTGTCAGCCGAGCTGCCTGACGGCCCAGAGACTCGCGCGCAATGGAGGGACGGGCGTCTCGCCCGTCCAGTCGGGGGGGACGCCCCACTCTCCACAGGCCAGACGTTTCCCGTTAACATGAGGCGGGATGCCTTCGCGTAATAACCTCGTTTTTGTCTTGCTATCCATCTCGCTGATCTCCATTCAGACGTCGGCGCAACAGTCCTCAACGGGATCGTCTTCATCCCAGACGAAGTCATCGACCCAGCATGCAAAGCCGGCGCCTTCGACCGGCAACAGCGACGAAGGCACATACCACAATCCCACCTTTGGCATTACCTACCGCGTGCGCTACGGCTGGGTCGACCGCACCCGCCAGATGCAGGACGAGAACAGCGATCCCTCAAAATCGCGACTTCTGCTCGCGGTCTTCGAGCGCCCTCCCGAAGCCACGGGAGAGTCAGTCAACTCCGCCGTCATCATCGCTGCCGAAAGCATCGCCTCTTATCCCGGCCTGAAAACGGCAGCCGACTACATGGGTCCGCTGACCGAGTTAACCACTGGCAAAGGGTTCAAGGTTGTCCATGAGCCTTACGAATTTCTCGTGGGCACACAGCCGCTGGTGCGCTGCGACTACATGAAAGATCTCGGCAAGCTTGTCATGCACCAGTCCTCCCTCGTGCGGCTCGAGAAACGCTTCATCGTGTCGTTTACCTTCATCGGGGGCAGTGAAGACGAAGTCGAGGAACTGATGGAGAAACTCAGCGTGAGCAACGCCAAGCCTCGGTAGCTCCACCTATGGGGTCTGAGGCTCTTCGCCCGTCCAATCCGAGTCCTACTGCGACTTCCCGCGCAAAACACCTTTTAGCAGCCCTTTCGATCCGCCTAACCCACTCCAAAACCAAGGGTTACCTCTCCGGTTCCGGGGTCGAAAAAACACCCCTTCTATGGTAGAATCTTATTGAGCTTGGGAAGGCCCTAAGTACAATAAATATCAATAATTTGAAGTGATTTTTGGGGTGCTGGAAAAGTCCCCCCGCAGGGCCCGAACCCGGCTCGTCCCACGGAGCAGAATGGCCACAAAAGAGACACTGAAACCAATCGCCATCGACGAAACCAAAACAAAAAACGGGAAGGTGGCGCCGGCCAACGGAGGCAACGGCGACTACAACGCCGACTCCATCAAAGTGCTCGGCGGCATGGAAGCGGTGCGCAAGCGCCCCGCCATGTACATCGGTTCGACCGGTGAGCTGGGACTTCATCATTTGGTCTATGAAGTGGTCGACAACTCAGTCGACGAGGCGCTCGCCGGTTTTGCCGACAAGATTGAAGTCACCATCCACATCGACAACTCCATTACCGTGGTCGACAACGGCCGCGGCATTCCCGTCGATAACATGGACATCGACGGTGAAAAAATTCCCGCCGCGCAAGTCGTAATGACCAAGCTGCACGCGGGCGGAAAATTCGACACCTCGTCCTACAAAGTTTCCGGCGGCCTGCACGGTGTGGGCGTCTCCTGTGTGAACGCACTGAGCGAAGAACTCGAACTCGAAATCTGGCGCGATGGATTTACCTGGGAACAGACCTACTCCGCAGGCGAACCCACCAGCAAACTGAAGAAGGCGGGTGCGGCCAAGGTCAAGACCGGAACCAAGGTTCACTTCCTGCCCGACCGGAGCATCTTCACCGCGACTGAGTACAACTACGACACGCTGGCCCAGCGTCTGCGCGAGTTAGCCTTTCTGAACAAAGGCTTGCTCATCACGCTAACCGACGAGCGTACGACCGACGCTAAGACGGGCGAGCCGAAACACACCGAGTTCAAGTACAACGGCGGCATCGCTGAGTTCATTAAGCACCTGAACCGAGGCAAGCAAGTCCTCCACGATAAGCCCATCTACATGGAAGCCGAAAAAGATGGCGTCGTGATGGAAATCGGCCTGCAATACAACGACGCCTACTCCGAAAGCGTCTTCAGCTTCGCCAACAACATCAACACAGTCGACGGTGGCACGCATCTCTCCGGCTTCCGCACTTCACTCACGCGTACCATCAACTACGCGGGCCAGCAGATGGGCCTGTTCAAGGATGTGAAGGAAAACCTGACCGGCGATGATGTGCGCGAAGGCCTGGTCGCGGTAGTCAGCGTGAAGCTGCCCCAGCCCCAGTTTGAAGGCCAGACCAAGGGCAAGCTGAATTCTGATATCGCCGGCATTGTGCAGGCGTTCGTCAATGAAAAGCTGGGTGCATTCTTCGAGCAGAACACCACCGTCGCCCGCAAAATCATCAACAAGGCCATCGATGCCGCCCGCGCGCGCGAGGCGGCCCGCAAGGCCCGTGATCTGACGCGCCGCAAAGGAGCACTCGACGGCGGCGGATTGCCTGGCAAGCTGGCCGATTGCTCCGAACGTCAGCCGGATCGTTGCGAGCTGTTCCTGGTGGAGGGCGAATCCGCCGGCGGCACAGCCAAGCAGGGCCGCGATCGCCGTTTCCAGGCCATCCTTCCGCTGAAGGGAAAGATTCTCAACGTCGAGAAAGCGCGTTACGACAAGATGCTGGCGCATGAAGAAATTCGCGCCATGATTACCGCCCTCGGCACCGGCATTGCCAAGGACGACTTCGATCCTTCCAAGGTTCGCTACGGAAAGATCATCCTGATGACCGACGCCGACGTCGATGGCAGCCACATTCGCACGCTCCTGCTCACGTTCTTCTTCCGCCACATGCAGGAGTTGATCAAGCGCAACCACGTATTCATCGCGCAGCCGCCGCTGTACGGCCTCAAGAAAGGGCGCAGTTTGCAGTACGTCAAGGACGACGACGCCCTCGACAAGATTCTCTTGAAGCGTGCGGCCGACAGCATCGTGATCCGCTACGGCCAGGGCGCCGCCAAGCTCGAAGGAAGCAATCTCTCGCGGTTCATGGCCCAGCTCAAGGAGTACCTCAGCTTCTTCGACAAAGTAGATAAGCGCCTGCGCGATGAGCGTGTCACTGAACTCGTGCCCAGGTTCGACCTCGCCAAGCGCGTGGATTTCGAAGGCGACAAGAACACGCCACCGAAAAAAGTCGAGAAGCTCGAGAAGGAACTCAAGAAGATCCAGAAAGAGCGTGGTTTCAAGGAAGTAGGCAGCCGCTTCGACGAAGAGCACAACCTCTGGGAAGTTCGTTTCGTCAACAACCAGGGCACCGAGCGTCTTATCAGCTGGGAACTTGTGTCCACGCCCGAATGCCGCCAGCTGCTCGCCAAGTTCAAGCAGATTGAGCCCTACATGGAGCCGCCCTTCATGGTCGAGACCATCGTGAAGGAATCTGCTGACGCCGACGCGACTGATGAAGCAGATCTCGAAGCCGAAGGCGCCGAGCAAAAAGAAGAGAAAGCCGAGAAGCCTGAGAAGAAGCAAACTGCGAAAACCGCTAGTAAGCGAAAGGCCGAGACCGAAGTCGTCGAAAAGCCAAACGTGCGCGAACTATTCAAGTACGTGCAAGAAGCCGGCGGCCGCGGTTATGAAAAGACCCGTTACAAAGGCCTGGGCGAAATGACCGCAGAGCAACTCTGGCAAACCACCATGGACCCAGAGCGCCGCACCCTGCTCTCCGTCAAACTCGAGGACATCGCGGAAACCGAGACCATCTTCACAACCTTGATGGGTGAAGACGTCGAAGCGCGTCGCAAGTTCATCGAAGAAAATGCGCTCGACGTAAAGAACCTCGACATCTAGTCCGCTCGCATAGGGGCAGACGCCCTCGTCTGCCAGCCGAGCAAAGTTCGGCTCGAGCAAATTCGGGCGGCCAATCGCCCCATTTCTTTCCCCCATGCCCCGCATCGCGCTAGCCACCTCGGCAAAGTATCCCGCGCTGACTGAAGACGATCGTCTGCTTCTCGAACCGCTGGCCCAGCAAGGATTCGAGGCCGAACCCGGAGTCTGGGACGACCGCAATCTCGCTTGGTCCTCCTGTAACGCCGTGGTCATCCGTTCCTGCTGGGACTACCACCTGAAACTCGAGGAATTCCTGCGCTGGATCGCATCTCTCCAAGCGGCAGGAGTGACCATCTTCAATTCCGCGGCGCTCATCCGTTGGAACGCAAAGAAGACTTACCTGCGGGACCTGGAAGCCCAAGGCACCATGATTGTTCCGACCCTGTGGTCAGAACCAGGTACGTCCGTAGATTTGCGAGCCCAACTCCAGGAACTGGGCTGGACGAAAGCTGTGATCAAACCGCGAATCTCCGCAACCGCGTACCGCACGCAGGTGGTGACCGCGGAAAACGCAGACTCTGCGCGAGGCCTTTTTGATGAACTCCGCAGTGGTGTCGGCGTGATGGTCCAGAAATTCATGGACAGCATCGTCAGCGAAGGCGAGTGGTCCCTGATGTTCTTCGGCGGTCGATTCAGTCATGCAGTCCTCAAGACCCCTAGCGCAGGTGATTTCCGAGTCCAGAATGACTTCGGCGGCACGTCGCGGATCGCAGATCCCCCGCGTTCTGTGCTTGAAAGTGCGACCCGCACCGTCCGCTCGGTCGACCCCAGCATCTACGCGCGGGTCGACGGAGTGCTAGAAGATGGGCAGTTCCTACTGATGGAACTCGAATTGATCGAGCCCGCCCTCTTCCTCGAATCGCATCCCGAGGCGGCTTTGCGTTTCGCGGACGCGATCGCCCGAGCGTCAAGATTCTGATCCGTTTCTCCAAAAACGAACCGGGAACAAAACCTTTCCTCCAGGGTTCTAAACGCGAGTAAGAGGAGAGCGACATGCCGCTTCGGTGGGGATGGTTCTCACAGCGAAGCAGCAAATACCTGAAAACCGGATGGCTGATGAGCGTTGGCCTGGTCGCGGTCTACGCTGGCTGGATCAAGCCGTTGAACAGCATGCGCGGTATCCCAGAGCGGAGGGCAACGGGCCTCGCAGGGATCGCGTCAGAACGGGTTGGCTGGGCGCCGGAAGGGATGTGGCAGCAGACCTCCCCAGTGACTGCGACCAGTGGCGTAGTGACGGGGGATAGTCGGCGGAGTGTCCGGCGGCGTCCAACAAGCACAGATGACGCCCTCCTTTGGGTCTACAGCGCGGTTGGCCCCGACGGAACCGGCCGAAGACCGCAAAATAGTCCGTACCGCTTCGATGGATGTCATCGTGAAAAAACCAGCGCAAGCAGCAGAAGAAGTGCGCAAACTGGCTGACCGTCTGGGCGTATACCTCACCAACTCGCAAGTAAGCGGCTCCCCGAATGCGCTCTCGGCAGCTATCTCTATCAGCGTCCCTTTCACTCGGTTTGAAGAATGCCGCGCTCGAGATTCGCAGGTTGGGTGTGCGGGTAGATGACGAACGGGTCGAAGCGCAGGACATGACCAAACAATACGTTGACCTGGAAGCGCGCCTGGGCAACCTACGCGCCGAGGAGGCGCAATATCGGGCGATCCTTAAGCAGGCGACAACCGTGAAAGACACGCTTGAGGTGAGCGAGAAACTT
>Ga0307471_100000651_pt1 | contig 17960 bp, 15 predicted proteins | sample atmos_gasesAM3C__2_FD_204566 | JGI IMG/M metagenome (GOLD analysis project Ga0307471, IMG submission 204566) | Hardwood forest soil microbial communities from Morgan-Monroe State Forest, Indiana, United States - atmos_gasesAM3C_515 | ecosystem: Environmental > Terrestrial > Soil > Temperate...
CCGGCTGCGTGGTCCGGGTGGTTGTCCGTGGGATCTGGAACAGACCTTCGATTCGATCAAACCGTACACCCTCGAAGAAACCTACGAAGTTCTGGAAGCCATCGACAACCGGGATTGGGATGAGCTCCCGGGCGAGCTGGGCGATTTGCTCCTTCAGGTTTTGTTCTATGCCCAGATGGCCAAGGACCAGGGCACATTCTCGATCGACGAAGTCCTGGATCGTCTCTGCACCAAATTGGTCGATCGGCACCCGCATGTTTTTGGCGATGTGAAGGCTGATACTTCGTCCGAAGTGCTGCGAAACTGGCAGGCGCTAAAAGCAGAGGAGAAAAAGAAAAGAGCGAAGGACGACAATGCGGATTCAACCTCGTCCGCATCCGTGCTGGCGGGAGTTTCCACGGCGATGCCGGCGTTGATGGAAGCTTACAAGCTCAGTTCGCGAGCTGCACAAGTGGGTTTCGACTGGCCGGACATGGACGGTTTGTTTGAAAAGCTGCAGGAGGAAACTGTGGAACTGCAGCAGGGTCTGGAAAAATTTCCCGCGCCGGGTCCGCGACCTCATGGCCGCGGGGCTGCGGGAGCGGGCGGACAGCGAATTCCCGAGGCTCTCAGGCAGCACCTGGAAGAAGAAGTGGGCGATCTCTTCTTTGTGCTGGTGAATATTGCACGCTATCTGTCACTCGATCCGGAGTCGGCGCTGAGAAAGACAAACCGAAAATTCAAGCGGCGATTTCAATGGATGGAGGAGCAGTTGCGCGCTTCCGGACGCGGTCCGCAGCAGGCATCGATGACGGAACTGGAGTCTTTGTGGCAGCAGGCGAAGACTCAGTTGAAGGAAAACGAGCGGGGCGAGCGCGAGGCGGGATGACCGAGAGCAGGGTGGTGATCCGCAAGTGTCATAACCTGGATGAAATGTCGGCCTGCGTCACCCTACAAAAGGAAGTGTGGAATTTCGCCGACGCAGAACTGGTGCCGCTGCGCGTGTTTGTGGTGGCAGAGAAAATTGGTGGTCAGGTTATCGGCGGGTTTGACGACGGGGAGATGGTGGCCTTCGCGTTGTCACTCCCCGGTTCGAGAGGCGGACATTCCTATCTCCATTCGCAGATGCTGGCGGTGCGGAGCGAATACCGTAATGCCGGACTGGGACGTCAAATCAAGCTCTTTCAGCGCGAGGACGCACTTGATCAAGGATTTGAATTGATCGAGTGGACGTTTGATCCGCTCGAAATCAAGAATGCCTACTTGAACATCGAGCGCCTGGGCGCCATCGCGCGCCGCTATCACGTCAACCAGTATGGGGTCACATCGTCGCCGCTGCAGGGTGGTCTGCCCTCCGACCGTCTGGTCGCAGAATGGTGGCTGAAGTCGCATCGGGTGGAGCTTCTGTTGCGTGAAGAGCGGACGCTGGAATTCGAGACGCTAAAAACAATTTCCGTTCCCGCTGAAATCTACGGCTGGAAAGCGGCGCCGGCCACACGGGAGCGCGCCCAGGAAGTTCAGGACTGCAACCGGAGAGATTTCTTGCAGGCGTTTTCGGATGGCTTGGCGGTGTTGGGCTACGAACGCGATCCGCAGGGGGCCGGTAAATTTCTGCTGGGGCGGTGGGACGAGAAGTGGATCTATCGTTTCGAAATCCAATGAAAATTGAAACCATTACCCTGCGCGAGATTCGAATGCCGCTCGTCCACTTTTTTGAGACCAGCTTTGGCCGTGTTTATAGCCGCCGCATCCTGTTGTTGACGGCCGGCTGCGAGGGAGTCGAGGGCTGGGGAGAGTGTGTCGCCGGGGAAGATCCGTTTTACAGTTCGGAATGGATCGAGACGGCATGGTCGACGATCAAAGAATACTTGGCGCCGGCAATATTGGGCCGGCCCTTGACCGCCGCCCACGAGGTTGCCGGGCTGATGGCCAAAGTGCGCGGCCACCGCATGGCCAAGGCGGCGATCGAAAACGCGGCTTGGGATGCCGAGGCCAGACAGAAACAGCAGCCGCTATGGAAGTTGCTCGGGGGCACAACTCGCGAAATCCAGTGCGGCGTTTCCATCGGCATTCAGGATTCCATCGAACAGCTGCTGGACAGGATTGAGACCGAACTCGCCGCCGGCTACCGCCGGATCAAGGTCAAGGTAAAGCCAGGCTGGGACTTAAACGTACTGGAGCGAATTCGTTCGCGCTGGCCCGACATTCTGTTGAGCTGCGATGCCAACTCCGCCTATCGGCTCGACGAGGTAGAGCACCTGCGTAAATTCGATCGCTTCGAGCTTCTTATGATCGAGCAGCCGCTGTGGAATGATGACATCTATTATCACGCCCGGTTGCAGCGCGAACTGAAAACCGCCATCTGTTTGGACGAGTCCATCCGTCATGCGCGCGACGCGGCTGCAGCCCTCGAAACCGGCGCCTGCCGCATCGTGAACGTCAAAGTTGGTCGGGTGGGCGGGTTCAGCGAGGCCAGAAAAGTGCACGATGTCTGCCAGGACAACAACGTCCCGGTATGGTGCGGCGGGATGCTCGAAACCGGTGTGGGCCGGGCCCACAATATCGCGCTTTCGACGCTTCAGAATTTCCGACTGCCTGGCGATGTGTCCGCATCGAGACGGTACTGGGCGGAAGATATTATCGAACCCGAGGTCGTGGTAAGTCCTCAGGGAACGATTACGGTGAGCGATGAGCCCGGGACGGGTTACCGCATTCGTGAGGACTTGATCGAGAAGCTTGCCGTAAGAAAGGAAACATTCTGACCTGTGTGGGGCGGACACTCTTGTCCGCCGCCTTTGACTTGGACTTTCAGTGTGGCAAACTTCTCCCTGCCACCACACCAACGACTTCGGCAACCCAAAGACGAAAACCAACGTCAAAAAACCACATGCTACTTGCTGTTGCAGCAGGACGGTTGATTCTGCGCGATTGCAGCTTGCTGTTGTTTCAGCAGTTCGATGCCCTGGGCAAAAGTCAGGTCCGGCGGCACGGGATGGAAATCACCATAGATCTCGGTTGACTTGATATCGATACTCTTGAACAGAAGGATCTTTCCCGTGAAAGCCAGGTCCATGCGAGCGATGGCCCAGTTGTCGTCGTTGACGTCGGCCTGGTCGACTTGAAAATGGCCTCCGCGATCGAGATGGCCGAGGATGCCCCATCCGAAGCCTACATCCTTGAAAAGAGTGCCATCGATCCTGGCAATGCGCTGTTTTTGCGGATCCAGCAGAACTACCCCTTGCATCCCGGTCAGGACCTGCTCCACACGCGACGGCGGATCGTAGCGGGGATTGGGACGGAACTTGAGCCGCAAGAGCTGGTCTCCCGATTTACCTACACCGGCTCTGCCGGTTTCCGTGCCGTCGTATTCGTATAGGAAGGCGTCGGGTAACGCTTTGAGGATGAGGCTGACCCGTTCGGCGCTTTCCTTCTCTTGTTTGCGCTTGCGCTCCAACTCGGCGGGTTGGTTCACGAAGCGCTCGATGCGTCCGTATTCATCTCGACGTTGCTGCTGATTGAGGGGCTGGTCGTTGTAGGCCACAACCATGCCAACCATGGCGTCGCGCGTTTCCACCATGAGTTTCGTCTGCGAACCCGCCGGCGTTTCCTTGCGCTGGCGGCACATGTATTTCTGGCCCTGATTGTTACTCTTGATTTCGTTCGCGACCGCGCGCCTCACCAGTTCGCTCGGGGTATCTCCGGGCGGCCCTTCGGCCACGCTGCCCGCACTCAAATTGAGCGCAAGCACCGCCGCTAACGCTGTTCGCAAGGCTGTTCGGACCAGAATCGATTTCATGGGATCGAGTACGCGCCCTGCTAGCTTAGACGAAAAACGAGGCCGGGACGTTGTCTAAATAGTCTCCCACAAAGTGTGGAGGGGCGAATCTGGAACCGCTAAAGGCAACGGGTTTGGTGGTCGATACGACTCTTGGCAGGTTGCCCCGGTGAGCGCCGTGGGATATAGTTCGATGAAGCACGAATGGCGTTCGCGAAGGGTTGCGGGGTTTCCGTTTTCAATTAGCTTTTCTGGCCCTGGCAAGTCACAGGTGACTTGGGATTCCCGTGCGCGTCCGGTTTGGCAAATGTGCCCAAGGAGGCTGACATCATGGAAACGCCGAAGACGGCAGAGTTTGCGCATATCGGCAAGTCCGTCATCATCAAAGGGGAACTCTCGGGTAGCGAGGACCTTTACGTGGATGGCCAGGTGGAGGGCAGCATCGAACTCTCTGGTAACCGCTTGATCATCGGTCCCCACGGGCAGGTTCGCGCCAATGTAAACGCCAAAGGCGTGATCGTTCAGGGCAAGCTCGATGGCAACATTCGCGCCTCGGAGCGAGCGGAACTGACCAAGTCAGCCATCGCCGTGGGCGATATCATCACCCAGCGGGTGGCGATTGAAGAGGGCGCGTACTTTAAAGGCAAAGTCGATATCCAGAAGGACACGACGAAGACGGATGGGGCGAAGCCGGTAACCGCCGCCACCGCATCTGCGGCAGCGAGTTCGGCGGCAGCGAGCAGCACCGCCACGGTGGCGATGAAAATTAATCCCAGCGACGGCAAGTAAATTCCTGCCCCGATCTTCTTCGTTCGGCTCACGGTGCCGCCAGGGAATGGACCAGACGCCCCGCGGTCGCCGGCGGCGTTAGTTGTACACAGCTTTGATGAAATTTTTCGGTTCGTCAGACAGCACCGCGCAGGATGCAGCGGCGGCCCAGAGAGCGAAGCTCACACGCCGCTCCAGTAGTCTCGCCCAGCTGATTAAGTCCCTCGATTCCGAAGAAACGCTCTGCATACTCGACCTGGGATCGACGTCTCCGGCCAACATCCGCTATTGCACCGAGCGTGGGCACAAGATTTACAGTGACGACCTGCTGATTTCCTCCACTGACCCGTCACTCGCTATCAAAGACGAGGCAGGCAAACCGACCCTCGACAGCAAACGCTTCCTGGAAGAAAACCTGGTGTATCCGGGGGCGCAGTTCGATATCGTCCTGTGCTGGAACCTGCCCGATTATCTGGACGAAAGCCTAGTCAAGCCGGTGATTGGCCGGCTGTGGTCGCTGCTCAAACCCGGAGGCATGCTGCTGGCTTTTTTTCACACCCAGGAAGCTGGTCCGGATGCACCTTGCTACCGCTACCACATCATGGGCGGTGACACACTGGAGATGCAGCACATCGCTCGCGGCGACGGGAAAAAGGGAAGTCCAGCCAGCAAGTTCCGCCTGCAGCGCGTGTTCAACAACCGCAACATCGAGAATCTCTTCCGCGATTTCGCATCCATCAAATTCTTCCTCGCTCGGGATAACGTCCGCGAAGTCCTGGTCGTGCGCTAGCCCTTTGTCATCGCCGTATTGTCGTCCTGAGCGGAGTTATGCGATTCGCTCGCGAATCGCGTGGTGCAGTCGAAGGATCCCTATAAGCACCGCGAACCACGGTAGGGACAGTCGCTATTTCGCTCTGGGCAAAAAAGGGATCGAGCTTTGCTCGACCGGAGAGCCGAGGACAGCTGTCCCTACGTGGTTCGTGGTAACGCCGCACGAGCGAGGACGCTTGCGCCCTTATCACGTTCAACGGGTCTTGCGTACCAGGTAGTTGGTGATCGCGGGACTACTTTCCAGAAAAGACAGAACCGGTTTTCGCACGTATCCCGGCAAGACCAGCATCCTGCGAATCTTGGAAGACGTGCGAAACACCGGCAGCAGCGATTCCTTATAGGCCTGGTTGTAGCGGCGCACTGCATCGTGCAGGGAGGCCTCGCCGGCAAGAAAAGACTTCAAAGACCGCGCGGCCAACGACCCGCTGCGCAAAGCCAACGAAATCCCGTCGCCCACGAATGGATCTACGAAACCCGCAGCGTCTCCCGCCATCAGAATACCGTCCCGTTCGGGCTGGGGATGGCGAAAGATCAACGGCGAAGTGCTGACGGGATCGCTGACCAACGTCCAATTCCAGCTGCGCTCGCGAAGTTCAGGATGTCGGGCAAAGACTTCAGGCAGCGAGCTGGCTACATCGGCACGTACCATGGCCGACGCATTCACCCGCCCGGCGCCGACGGGCTGGACCCCGCAATAGCCTCCGTTAAAGAAGTACAAGTCCACGGATGGCTCGGATACTGGCTCCGCGAAATGCGCCTTCACGCCGAGCCATTTCGCGGAACGCGTGCCATTCTCCGCCGGGGCCAGATTTAGATTCGACCAGCGCCCGGACGCGTTTACCAAGGCCCGAGCCTCAAACTCTTTGCCGGCAGTGACAACACGGAACGGGCCAGAGCCGCCCACGCTTTGCACTGTCACCTGCTGCCGCGCATCCACCCCGGCGCTCTCCGCAGAGTGCCAGAGGGCTGCATCAAGATCGAAACGGGCAATGCTGGCAGCGGGTGGATCCACGCTCGCGTGGAGAGTGCGGCCATCGAGGAACATCCGGGCCCGCGGTATGCGAACCGCGTCGTGCAGCAATGCGGCATGTTGAAGATCGAGAAGGTCTCTAAGCAGGCTCAGCGATTCCGCGGAGACAAACTCGCCGCACACTTTGTGGCGAGGCAAGCGTCCGCGTTCGAGTAGCAGCACGCTGGCGCCTTGGCGGGCAGCGGAAATGGCAACGGAGGTGCCCGCCGGGCCGCCGCCGATGATGATTAGATCGTGGGGCATGCGGAACTTAGCTCTCAGCTCTCAACCTTTCAATACTATTGTCATCCGGAGCGAAGCGAAGGACCTAGGCATTTGACTTTTGTTGAGATGCAAGATGCATAGGTCCTTCGCTCAGGATGACATCTTATCTAGATTGACTGCTTCCACACTACCACTCCCATGCGGAACAGATAGTGGCGGTGAATCTCCACTCTGGCCGCATTGGATTGCGCCAGCAATGTTTGCATCTCTTCTGGCGTGTAAGCCTGGCGGACCGATGCTGGCGCATCATGCCGCGTCAGGCGGCTGCGGTAGAGAGGCATCCCGGCATACACGAGTGACATGTGCAGCGGATGCCGGACCAGATCATTCATGAGTACCGCAATCCGGCAGACGCGCAGAGCTTCGTCGACAAATTGCACCAGCTCTGGCGGCGACAGATGGTGAGCGAACAAGTTGCAGCTCAGCAGATCGAAACTTGCATCGCGAAAGGGAAGCGCCAGAGCATCGCCCGCCACCGCCGGGTTTCGGTTGCTCAAATGGGAGGGAAGGCGATCGAGAACTGTAACTTCCAGATGCAACCCGTGACGCTCCAGCCGCTGGCGTGCGGTCTCTGGCACGTACCCAGATCCAGCGGCAACTTCCAGCAGCGACAAAGACGTCCGCTTGGTTTCCCGCGCCACGCGGTCAACCATGTCCGTGGTAGTGGCGACGCCTCCGAACCAGCGGTTGATCCGCCGCAAATCGCAAAGTGATGCCGCCACTTCATCGGGTGTGCCAGCGTCGGTGTCGAGCAATTCGGAGATGGCTACACGTTTCATCGAAAACAGTCGTCGGTCGCCACTCCTCAGTCTTCGGCAAAGATCAGCGCTGGCTTGCTGACGACTAAGGACTGACGACCGACGACTGTCCTAGACTTCAGCCAGTTCCTCCTCCAGCAACTGTTTGTTGTAGAGGTCGCTGTAGTAGCCGTTGCGGGCCAGCAATTCGTCGTGGGTGCCCAGTTCTACGATGCGGCCGGCGTGCAGTACCGCGATCATGTCGGCATTGCGCACGGTGGAAACACGATGAGAAATGAAAATCGTGGTGCGGTTCTGCATGACTTCGCGGAGATGGTTGAGGATCTTGTCTTCGGTGTGCGTATCCACGCTGGAAAGGGCGTCGTCGAGAATCAGGATCCGGGGATTGCGGATGATGGCGCGCGCAATCGCCGTCCGCTGCTTCTGCCCTCCGGAGAGCGTGATGCCGCGTTCGCCGACGAGCGTCCGGTATTTCTCGGGAAATTCTTCGATGTCCTGAGCAATGTTGGCCGCCTCGGCCGCGGAACTTACCTCCGCGTCGGTGGCATCGTCCTTGCCAAAAGCGATGTTTTCCCGCACGGTCTCGCTGAACAAAAAAGTCTCCTGCGGCACGAACCCGATCTGGCGACGGAGCGGTTCCAGTGGGAACTCGCGCACCGCCTTGCCATCAATCCACACGGTGCCCGGAGCAGTGTCGTAGATGCGAGGGATCAGGCTCACCAGCGTGGTCTTGCCCGAACCGGTAGGACCGACAATGGCGAGACTGCTTCCTGCGGGGATACGCAGCTTGATGTCGTGCAGAACCGGCACGCCGTTGTAGCCGAAGTTCAGTCCGCGGAACTCGATTTCCCCCCGAATCTGGGTGACGCGGGCGCCCTCGCCCGCCGCCTTTGCTTTTACTTCCGGACTATCCTCGATCTCAGACTGCTCGATCAGGATTTCGTTGATCCGTCCCATGGAGGCGGTGCCGCGATGGAAGATATTGATAACCCAGCCCAGGGCGATTACAGGCCAGGTCAGCTGCACCATGTAGGTGTTGAACGCGACAAAGCCACCGATGGTCATGGAGCCGTTTAGGAACAGGGTCGTTTTTGTTCCAAGATTCGAAATCAACTCAATTCTGGACTGTCCGTTGACGACCTCTCGCCCGCCGAGCCAGAGTACCAGCACAATCGCGAGGCCCAGCAAGGTCTCGAGCGTGGGCCATAGCATGCCCATCAAGCGCACCAGTTTCAGGCTGCGGTTAATGTATTCCCGGTTGGAAGTCTCGAAGGCCGCAATTTCCGGCTCCTCCTGCACGTAAGCGCGGATCACGCGAGCGCCGGAGAAATTCTCCTGCGCCCGGGCGGAGATCTCCGAGAACATGGCCTGGATTTTCTCGAAGCGTTCGTGAATCTGTTTGCCGAAGTACTGTACCGTGATGCTCACCAGCGGCAGCGGCAAAAAAGCATAAAACGTCAGCCTGGGGCTGATCGAAAGCATGAAGGCCAAAGCACCCGCGGTGAACACGATAGTGTTCGCCGAATACATGATGGCGGGCCCCAATAACATGCGGACGGCGTTCAGGTCATTCGTGGCCCGGGCCATGATGTCCCCGGTGCGAGTGCGCTGGTAGTAGGAGTAGGAAAGACTTTCCAGATGCCGGAAGAGATCGTTGCGCAGGTCGAACTCAATCTCACGCGAAATGCCGATCACGATCCAGCGGGTCAGAAACTGGAAGATGCCCTTGATGGCCGCGACGCCCATCAGTTCCAGGGAGTAGGTCAGCAGCTTTTCGCGAGTCACCCCGCCCTGGAGGCCGTCCACGGCGTGGCGCAGCACCAGCGGAAAGAGAATCCATACGCCGTTGTTAATGAAAACGCAGATTGTGCCTATGAAATAGCTGCCACGGTACTTCCGCAGGTAAGGAAAAAGTGGACGCAGGCTCTTGGGCAGCATGTGCTTCTAGTAGATGCCATTCTACCAGCACAAGGTTCAGGTGTGGCGCGGGCGCCCCGCCCGCGGGGCGCCCGCCACACAACCTAAGCTGAATCGCCCTGGAACGCTAATGCGCAGGCCACCAGCAGCATGACAATCCAGCCCAGAAGAAATATCCAGCTTGAAGCGATGAGGTATAGATACGCCGCGTTCATGACGATGATCTCTAGGAGGAGCCGAGCGCCGGGAGCGTCCGGCAATCCAATCGAACCTGGCCGGTGAGGTGTTTGTAGTTCTCCACAATTTCACGAACGGCATTTAGCCTGCCTAGGGTGGTCAGACGGTTGTCGCTGAGCGCCAGGTCAATTTCGGTCATCCAGCAATCGACGGCGGTCTGTACTCCGCGCGCCATTTCTTCCGCAATGGCCAGGACCACATCACGATTTAGGGCTGCGGTTGCCATAGGATTGGTTTTCCTTTCTGAGTGAGGTATCGCCGGTCGCCAGCAGTATGATTTGGATAAACATGAATGGCTGGCGACCGACGAATGTTTTACTGACTCTGCGTCGGTCCCGGCGTTTTCCCCTGCATGCGATTCATCATTCGCTGCTCGTGCTGGCTGATAAGCGCAGTCAGTTTGGTTTTCTGCTCCGGAGTCAGAACCTGTACCATCTCCGAGCCAATGCGGGCGTACTGCACAGCGAGTTCGGTCAGGACCGGAGTTTGCTGCGAGGCCAGCTCGCGGACCTTAGCCTCATCGAAGCTGCCGCTCATTACCAAGTCCCGCAACTGCGAGTGTCCTTGCGCCATTTGCAGCATCAAGGGCTGGAGGGCCGGCTTTTCCTTCGCCATGATGGCCTTTACTTGCGCCTGCTGCGCCTCGGTAAGGTCGAGCTTGTGAACGTAGTAACCCAGCATCGGTCCGCCGAACATGCCGTCGCCGCGCATGTGGGCGCGTCTCACGGTTTGCGATACTGCGATAGCCGCCATCACCGCTAGCGCTAGAACGACCGCCGCGATCTTGAAATATTTTGTTTTCATCTGCGCTCCTCAGGTGGATTCACCCACCCAACCTTCACACCTTCTTTCTTTAGTTATTAGAAGCGCTCTGCGTGCGGGTGGCGGTAAAGAGTCAGTCAAAGGGAGTAAAGTTTTGTAAAGCGTAAATACCAGCGGATTGACAATTCCTAGACGTGTGTGGGGCGGACACTCCTGTCCGCGCCTTTGACTTGAACTTTGTTTGCGCTTATAACCCGCAAAAAGAAAATCAACTTCAAGGGCGGCGGACAAGAGTGTCCGCCCCATACAATTCTTTACCATGACCTACGCTGCTGTAGAAGTACAATAGAGCCTGTGGACCGCATTCTCGTTATCGATGACGATGTCGAACTTTGCAGCCTGGTGAGCGAATACCTGGCTCCGGAGGGCTTTCAGGTCGAATCCGCCGCGGATGGAACTCGGGGGTTGGAACAGGCCCTGAACGGAGATTTTCTGCTGGTAGTGCTCGACGTAATGCTGCCCGGCCTGAATGGATTCGAAGTGCTCCGGCGTCTGCGCGACAAGTCAAGAATCCCGGTGCTCCTGCTGACCGCGCGCGGAGAAGATGTAGACCGCATCGTCGGCCTTGAGATTGGCGCAGACGACTATCTTCCCAAGCCATTCAATCCGAGAGAGCTGGTAGCGCGTATACGGGCCATTCTGCGGCGGACGCGGGCCTCGGAAAGATCGGGCAGCGGACAGCCCTCCGAAATCTTGCGCGTGGGTGAAGTTGAACTTGATCCGGCGACGCGAACGGTTTTGCAAAAAGGCAAGCAAGTAGAGTTTACGTCGGTTGAGTTCAATCTGCTGCACGTGCTGTTGCGCGAGGCCGGACGTGTGGTCCCGCGCGAGCGCCTGGTGGACATCGTGCTCAGCCGCAAGTTTTCGCCTTTCGACCGCAGCATTGACATGCACGTCAGCAAGATTCGCAAAAAGCTGGGCGACTCCGATTCGGGAGTGGACCACATAAAAACAGTGCGCGGCGTGGGATACATCTTCACCCGGCCGCAGGAAGTCGCGGCCGAGAAGGCCAGGCCATGAAAAGTCTTTTTCTTAAGATTTTTCTTTCCTACTGGATGGCGCAGGCGCTGTTTCTGGCACTGGCCATATTGATTACGCTGGCCGTCCGAGAGCGCGGCGAGACAGCCGCCTGGGACGCGAAACAATCCACTGTTCTCAGCAAGGCGATCCGGACCTATGAGCAAAGCGGCCCGGCGGAGACGCGGCGTTACCTCGAGGAAGTGCGCGACTCGCTGCATACCCGGGCTTACCTGGTGGACGATCAGGGAAAAGATGTTTCCGGACACGATCTGCCGCGCTGGGCGGAGTCGTTGGGCAAAGGCGTCGAACCACCGCGTCGCGACTTTTGGCAGCGCGTGGCCCCGAGCCCATTTCGGCGGCAGGTGCAGGTTGCGGCCAGCGGGCATCGATACGCCCTGGTGGCATTCCTGCCGCCCAGTGGACCGTTTGGGCCAGGCGGTGTTCCTGGCTTGAGCATTCTGATCGGAATCATTTCGTCCGGCCTGATCTGTTACCTGCTGGCCCGATATCTGACTGCCCCGGTGGTCCGGCTACGGGCGGCCACGCAGCGGCTGGCTGCGGGTGATTTGAGTGCCAGGGCGGGCGGGCTCGCAGCCCGTCGCCGGGATGAGATGGCGCAGTTGGTCCGCGATTTTGACACCATGGCGGAGCGCCTGGAAGCCACGGTGAACGCGCAGGCTCGGCTGCTGAACGACATCTCCCACGAATTAAGATCGCCCCTTGCCCGTCTCAACGTCGCCTCCGCCCTGGCCCATCAGCGTGCCGGCGTGGAGGCCCACAGCGCGCTCGAGCGCATTGACCTGGAAGCCGAGCGCCTGAACGAGCTTATCGGCGGCCTGCTCACCATTGCGCGCCTTGACAGTGGGAACGACGCCCGGCAGAAGTCGGCGATCCTCTTGGGGGAAATGATCGAAGGAATCGCCGCGGACGCAGATTTTGAAGCCCAGAGCCGCAATTGCCGGGTGGATAGCGCAATCAAGGAAGACTGCATGGTCATGGGCGTTCCTACCCTGCTGCACAGCGCGATTGAAAATGTGGTCCGCAATGCTGCCCGCTACACGCGGGAGGGAAGCAGCGTGCAGATCACCCTGGAGCGCGGCCAGGACGGCGGGGGCGCGGAAGCCGTCATCCGGATCGCGGACTCGGGCCCTGGCGTGCCTGAGGAAGAGCTGGACAAGCTTTTCCGCCCTTTCTATCGCATAGACGATGCCCGAGGCCGTCGGACCGGCGGCGTGGGGTTGGGGCTCGCCATTACCGAACGTGCGGTTCGGCTTCACGGTGGAACCGTGAAGGCCAGCAATCGTCCGGAGGGCGGACTGCAGGTCGAGATTCGACTGCCTTCGGTGGCACCTGCGGCGAGTCAAGGACCCGCCGGCACCCTCGAAAAGCAGGAGCCGGTGGAGACCAGTTCCACCCGTTCACGTTGAGAGGCACTGCAAAGCCTCGGCGGCAATTTGGCGGGCAACTTTCTTCCTGAAGCGAGGTTCCAACCAGCCAGCGCGGTTTGCTCTTCCGGGTTATTCCTGATACACAAATGAGGGTACTTTTGGGCCTCAATCTAACGGCGTGAGTGGTGTCCGGCCCGCCGAAAGTTTTGAGAGAGGACAGGGAGAAAGAAAAGAATGGGGACGAGGTTCCGGTTCCTGGCGGGGATTGTGGTTCCAGTTTTGCTGGTCGGTTTAAGCGCCTGCAACAGCAGCAGTTCGTCATCTTCCGCGGGTACCGGCGCCGTGTTCGTTGCCAGCCAGGGAGATTCGGCGGTCACGTCCTTCAGCATCGACCTGAACACCGGCAAGCTGACTGCGAATGGCGGTTCCATACCCACCGGCAGCGTCCCTTCGGCCATGATCCTGGCGCCCTCCGGAGCCGTGCTTTTCATCGCCAACAGCGGCTCCAATAACATTTCCGCCTATACGGTGAAGACGGACGGTACTCTGACCGCGGCTGGCAGCACTCAGGCAGCGGGAATGACCCCATCAGGCATGGCCATGGACTCGGCCGGCCACTTCCTCTTTGTGGCCAATCAGGGACTACAGATCGACCCGAATTCCGGCACAGTTTCTGTGTTCGCGGTGAGCAATACGGGTTTGACCGAAGTGCCTGGTTCGCCTTTTGTCGTGGCCGTACCCGGCGCTCCGGGTGGGACCGGGCCCTCCGGTGTAGCAGTCACGCCCGACGGAAAGTTCCTCTACGTCTCCAACCAGTTCGATAGCACTGTCAGCAAATTCTCGGTGGACGCCTCCGGCGTACTGACGCGAGGACCAGTCGTGCCCGTCGGCAACACGCCTTCTACCCTGACGATCACGGCAGATGGGGGTTTTCTCTATGTCGCCAATGCGAGCACTATCTCGGGTTTTGCGATATGCGGTCAGGTCCTGACCTCCTGCAGCGATCCGACCAGCCCGGACGGTAGCCTCACCGCAGTTGAAGGCTCGCCCTTCTCGTCGGGAATCAATCCGGTTGCGATCGTCGCCGCGCCTTCGGGAAAATTCCTTTTTGTGGTCGACCGGCAATCCAATCAGATTTCACAATACAAAGTCGCCACTGGAACCGGCGTACTCGCGGCGAACACGCAAGCGGTGATCTCGACCGGAGCCACTCCGGTGGGGGCGGCGATCCGCGTGGGGACAACGACGGTCACGGCAACCGGCGGCACCACGGACTACCTATATGTTCCTAATCTGGGATCATCTTCGGTCTCGGTCTACAGTTTCGATTCGACCGAGGGTTTGCTCGGCCTGGTGGGTGGACCGGTGAGCATCACCGGAGGACAACCCGGGGCGGTTGCGGCTGAGTAAGTTTCCGGTTTCTAGTTTCTGGTCTCACAGCTAAGGGCAGCGAACAGCGCTGCCCTTTTTTGCTTGCGTTCTACTTTGAAAAGAGCAGCGGCGCGAATTGCGTGAGATTGTCACGCCACAGCATCCACACATGCCTGCCCGGGGTTTGGATGGCAGTGGGTTGCAGGCCTTGCTGCTTCAACCAGGCGATGAGTTTCTGGTTGGCATCGAACAGGCCGTCTTCGGTTCCGCAGGCAATCCAGAGCACCCGCAACCGGGAATTGATCTGCGGAGCTGATTGGGTGGTAATTCCCGGGAAGCCTAGTGCGAAGTCGCCGTGCTCGCCGCCTCCCAGCGGGGCCGAGCTGAAGCCACCCACATAAGCAAAGTCATCAACGTGATTGAGGCCCACCTGCAGGCTTTCTGCTCCGCCCATGGAAAGTCCGGCGACAGCATGATCTTCGCGTTTGTCCGAGAGAGGATATTGTTTTTTCACCAGCGGCATCACTTCCTGAAACAGGGCGTCTGAGAACCTGGAGTAGTTGCGGTGAACCAATTCGGGATCGTTCCAGGTGTGCCATCCCCGGGTAATCACTTCCATGGTTCCGTAACCGAGCGGCATCACGACAATCATGGGTTTGACCTTCCCCTGCGCGATGAGGTTGTCGAGGATGACGTTGGCCTTTCCCATTTGCGTCCAGGCGCTGGGATCGTCGCTGTACCCGTGAAGCAAGTACAGCACCGGATATTTCTGCTTGCTGCCCGGATCAGAGTTGGGCGGAGTGTAGACGTAATACTCGCTGTTTATTCCAACAATATTCGAGCGGTAATAGTGATGATGCACCACTCCGTGAGGAACGTTTGCCGGTTCCCACGCCATGGGCGGATGACCGGGAACTAGAAAAACATTCTGCACGCTGAAGAAGCTGGGCTTGAGCGTCACGTTGTGCGGGTCGAGAACGTCGGTGCCATCCACCTTGAACGAGTAGCTGTAATACTGAGGAGCCAGCCCAGGCACGGTGACACTCCACGTGCCGTCCGCCGACTTCGTCATGGGCAACGGATCCTTCGTGCCTTCGAGATGGAATTCCACTTTCGCGGCGTTCGGCATGGCCAGCTGGAAAATCACGGTTCCATCCGGCTGCAATTGCGGGCTGACCGGCGGCGCGGGCGCCAGCGGGACCGGAGGGGCGGACTCAGTCGGCTTTGCGGCGGCCTGTGCGTGGGCCGGACAAGCGCATATCGAGCAGCTGAGTATTGTCGCGAGGATAAAGCCTGAGAATCCGGACAGTGGGTCCGGGCTGAAAGGCTGTGACATCGGCATTCTCCCCAGTGGATGCAGTTATTGCGATCCACAGTCTACAGGGAAGTTTGGGTCTGCGAACAGGCATCGTCCCGCAAGAAGCTATGTAGGCACTTTGAGAATTAGATATCCACCCGCCAAACCAAACAGCAAATCCGGCGCCCAGGCCGCCAGGAACGGCGGCAACTGGCTGACATTTCCCATCGACTCGGACAATCTCCCCACCATGATGTACAGCAACCCGATTCCCACAGCCGTGGCGACCCCGGCAACCGCGCCTCTCTTTCCCGCAGCCAGCGCGAACGGAATCGCCAGCACTGCCATGATGAGTGAATTGAGCGGGAAAGCAAATTTCTCTTGCAGTTGGACTTTCAGTCGCACCACATCGAAGCCGCTCTGCTGCAGATCGCGGATGTAGCGGCGCAGGTCTTCAGAGTTCATTTCGGAAGACTGCCGCACCTCCTTCTTGAAATACGCCGGCGCCTCACTGATCGTGGCAAACGTGGCTACGTCGAATGTGCGGTAGTCGGTAATGGCGGATCCGTGCACGCTCCGTTCCCAGCCTTGGGTGCACACCCAGCGTTGCAGCCGTTCTTCCCAGTGCGCCTGGTCGGCGTAAACCCGCGAGGTCAGCTGGAAAGTCGCCGGGTCGAACTGGAAGACCGAAAGATTGCCAAACTGGTCTCGGTCGGGATCGAACAGCTGATAGTAGTAAATCGTGGAGTGCTGTCCGAAAATCCATTTGCGATCGGGATTCAGATACGTCTGTGCCGGCTTGCCCTTGATCAGGTTGCGCAACGCATCCTGCCGCCGGTTGGCGTGCGGAAGATAGAACTGGTCGAAAAAGAACAGTCCGGCCGCCAGCATGGTCGACACCACCAGGATAGGAACAATCACGCGGTAGATGCTGATGCCGGTGGCTTTGATCGCCGTAATCTCATTGGACCTCTGCATCAGGCCGAGCGTGACCAGCACGGCCAGCAGAATACTCAGGTGCAGAACGTTGTAGAGAAAAAAAGGCGCAACGTTGAGCAGATACTCGCCCACGATCAGCGGCGAAATCCGGTTGCGCAGGATGTCTCCCAGCAACTCGAAAAGCGTGAACACCTGTAACAACATCAGGAACGACGCCACGATCATGGTCAGATAGATCAGAAAATCCCGCAGAACGTAATCGTCCAGAATCATGGGGAAGCTGGCGCTGAACATACGGCGGCGGTTGACGGCTCGTTGAAAAGCGTCCTCCGGCCGGTTGAATCGGAGGAGATTTTTTCCGCCTTGCACCAGTCTGGATTTCAGAGGGTTCCATTTGGCCCGAAAAGAGCCAATCTCAAACGGACGCCGTTCCGCCCGCCACAACAAAAACGCGCCACCCAGGAAAAAAACAAGGTTGGCGAGCCACGCGCCCAGCGCGGGCGGCACCTTTCCCTGGCGGGCCAGCGACACGCCGATCAAAGTGACGGAATAGTAAGCAAACACCAGCAGAATAGTGAGGACGAACCCCGCTGACTTGCCGCCTTTCTTAGACGAAAGCCCCAACGGAATTCCTACCAGTGCCAGTACCAGGCACGAGGTCGGCAATGCGAAGCGGCGATGGAACTCGATCAGGTACCAGGGCGCCACGTACTTCTTGACCTTGCGGGCCTGGCCTGGCAGGTCCCAGGTGAGCATTTGCGTCGCGGGAACCGGTTCCTGGTCGCGATTGTCAGTCTGCGGGATCGGAATAGGTACATCGGTCTGGTCGAAAGTGGAGATCTGATAGTGGTCGGGTGAGGCGGTGTCGGTTTCGTGGGTTGATCCGTTGGTCAAGTGAAGATGCAGCATCTGCGGCCCTTCACTGACCAGGATGCCTTGCCGGGCCAGAGTAATGCGGGGCGCGGCTGGGTTCGTGATGTCCGCGATGAACACGCCCTTCCAGATGGCGGCCCCTTGCGCGGTCTTCACGTCCTGCACGTAAAGCACGAGCTTGGGAAAGCCTTCGTAGAAAACTCGCGGCTGCACTTCAAAAGAGACCTGTGACGACTTGAGCCGGTCCTCGAGCCTCCCCAGCGCTGCTTGCGATTCCGGAGCGAGATACACGGCATTGAACATCGCCAGCACCCAGGCGGTCACGGCGAAGATGGAAATCACTCGCAGGAATGTCCACACGCCGATGCCGCTCGCCCGCATGGCGGTGATCTCACTGTCGGCTGCAAGACGGCTGAGCCCGATCAGTATTCCGACGAGCACCCCCATCGGGATGGTGTAAGTGAATGCGACCGGCAGGGTGAAAACGAAGATTTCCAGCACGCTGGGCAGTGGCGCACTGTTGCGTACGACGAGGTCGAGAATGTGGCCCAGGTCCCGAGTGAACAGCACAAACGTGAACACCGCAATGCCGATGGCGGCATGGGAGATCACTTCACTCAGGATGTAGCGGGTCAGAATGCGCATGGGCCACGCCTTAGAGGGGAGAATAGCACGGCCGTGGGGCGGTCAC
>Ga0307471_100000652_pt1 | contig 17957 bp, 16 predicted proteins | sample atmos_gasesAM3C__2_FD_204566 | JGI IMG/M metagenome (GOLD analysis project Ga0307471, IMG submission 204566) | Hardwood forest soil microbial communities from Morgan-Monroe State Forest, Indiana, United States - atmos_gasesAM3C_515 | ecosystem: Environmental > Terrestrial > Soil > Temperate...
TAGCCTGCCGCGAGAGGTCCAGGGCAAACATTCGCTCAAAGGATGCATCTCCCGGTTCCAACATGCGAACAGCAAATCGATCAACATTTTGAAGGATGCCTGCCGCCCGGCCAGGATCGCCGTTTGCAAGGGCTTGCTGAGCGCGATGAAATTCGAGATTGGCGAAGATCTTTACGCTTTCTAAGTCTGGAATACGGTGCGACCAGAAGCCATAACCAATGATGGTGGGTGAGAGTGCGGGATTGCGATCCCATTCGTAGCAGATCAACTCCCAGTGTTTGCGAAAATAGTTGTCGTAGCGAGGTGCGTGGAAAGCGGTCTCCATTTGCGCCACCCATTGCGGATCACCGGCGATCGCTGATTCGAATTCCCCGGGTGCCGGCGTGTGACGCATAATCATGGCCCTATAGCGTGGCTGGGAGATGGCATCGGCAGCTGTGAGCGCTATGAACGCATTGTTTGGATCGGAAGCCTGCAGACGTGCGAGCCATTCAGAGTGCAGCGGAAGTGGCGCGTCGTCATCAACGCGATAGTAGCGGCTGGCGTAGATCCAGGCGAGCGTGGGGTCGAGAGCAACGGCTTTGTCAGCGAGGCGCATGCCGCGGTCCGATTCGGGCGTGGCTAACGCAACAAAGGCCAAGGTCCGTGCGTCTTTTTCTTTCTCGGCGCGCGCGGCGAATTTTTCCAAAGTGTGCCGATCAATGTCCCAGGGTTGAAATCCTTGCCAGGTTGCGCGAACTGTGGAAATGGCTATGCGGCTCTGGGGAAGAAAGAGCACGACGGCAGTGGCAACGAGCGCTGCGGCGGTAAAGAGCCGGGAACGCTTGGGCAGAATGGGCGAACCGGTTCCCAAGGGCAGGGAAGAAGCGGACAGGCGTGACCCGGCAGGAAGCTTCAGCCAGGACAGAAAGCGGGAAGCAGTAGCGCGGGTGAAAAGCATGAGTCCTCCGAGTGCCCAGGTGAGTGCTTCAAACGGCTTTTCAATTTCGTGGAGCTCCGCTGCAAGGGCGTGGCCCCAGTGACGCGATTCTTCGGGCCAAAAACGAAGCGCGAGTTCGACTGAAGAATGAGCGAGGCGGAAGGGCAGAGACTGTCTTGGCGCGCTCATGGTCAGGCCTGACTCGCCGCGGGCTTCCAGAACTCGCGTTGCCGGGCTGCGCGGAGTTCCTCACGGGCCCATTCACGGCCATTGCCGGTAAGCCTGTAGAGATGCCGCGGTGGACGACCCGCGGGCACGCTGTCTTCCCAGCGCGTTTCGAGCCAACCGGACTTATCGAGGCGCATGAGAATAGGGTAAAGCGTTCCGGAGGGAATGCTGGTTTGGCGAGAGATAGCATAGCCGTAATGCCACTGGCTGGGACGAGCTAGGAGCGCCTCAAGGATGTCGAGGGTCTGACGCGAGAGCCGCAGACGGATGCCCATTCCATAACTCTACATAGGTAGAGATAATTTGTCAAGCCCTAATTTCCACTGGCAAGGTAGTTGTTCTAAGTGTCGCGACTAATGTGAACGCAATTCGGAGTGGGGCAGCCGATTTGGCCCGTGTGATAGAATGGATGGTTTAAGACGGAGCAGAAAATTTCAACAGGCATGCCTGAACAGCCCATCATCCAACCGACACAGTTCGACCCCGAAGACGAATACCGCCCGGAACCTGAACCTGAAGCGCTGCCCCCATCGTGGATGGATGGGAGCCTGCGCATAGGCATCCACACGTCCATTGGGGGAAGTTACCTGAACGCATTGGAAGCGGCGCGGAAGCTGGGTTGCAACGCGCTGCAGATTTTTTCCGCGAGTCCGAGAATGTGGCAAGGTGGGTCGGCCCGCATTTCGGAAGTGGATGCCCAGGCGTTTCGCGCGCGGCGAGACGAACTGCGGCTCGGTCCGCTGGTGATTCATGCGAATTATCTGATCAATCTGGCATCAGCACAGCGGATGCTGCAGACACGCTCCATCCAGGCTTTACAGGATGAGATTGTCCGGGCGATGGCGTTGGGCGCGGATTTTCTGGTCGTGCATCCCGGGGCGCGTGGCGAAGCGACAATGACGCAAGCAATTGCCACCATCGTGGAGTCGGTGAAACAGGCGTCAAAGCGTGTGTCAATGGGCGGGTTGAAAATTCTGATCGAGAACACGGCCGGAATGGGAAGCGCCGTAGGGGCGCGGCTGGAAGAAGTCGGTGAAATTCTGGCAGGACTGCGGGGCGTACCTGCGGGTGCGTGTCTGGATACGGCGCACCTGTTCGCTTCAGGATACGACATCAAGAGTGAGAGTGGGCTAGCTTCGACGATCGGGCAAATCGACGGCATGATTGGACTTGAGAATGTGCCGGTGTTCCATGTGAACGATTCGAAGATTGAGCTTGGCGGGCGCGTGGACCGGCACGAACATATTGGAAAAGGAAAGATTGGGGTCGCGGCGTTTGCGAGGATTCTGCGACATCCGCGGTTGGGGGCAGCGCCTCCGGAAGGGTTGATGGGGCGAGCGTTTGTGGCGGAGACGCCGATTGATGATCCAGGGGATGACCGGCGAAATGTGGCGATGCTTTGGGAGTTGGCGGGATTGAGCGAGCAGGCGCCGGATGTAGACAAGGGATTCTCAATGTTGACGGCGGCGCTGAAGAAAAAGATTTCAATTCATAGAAAATCGGAGAAAAAAAGAAAAAATACCGCATTGACACAGAGAACGCAGAGGTTCGCAGAGAAAAAAGCGCCAAGGAAAAAGAGCGCAGCAAGGAAAGTAAAAACAAAGAAGAAGAGGGGATAGGCAGCGTGGCGGAGCAGGACACACAGGCAGGCGCGGCGGGGACGAGGTACGATCCGCAGAAGGTCGAGGCCAAGTGGCAGAAGCGCTGGGCGGAAGCGCGCGTATTCGAAACGGAAGCCGATCCTTCAAAGCCGAAGTATTACGTGCTGGAGATGCTGCCGTACCCGAGCGGCACGATGCACATGGGCCACATGCGCAACTACGCCATTGGGGACGTGGTGGCACGCGTGAAGCGCATGCGCGGATTCAACGTGCTGCATCCGATGGGCTGGGACGCGTTTGGGCTGCCTGCGGAGAACGCGGCGATCAAGAACAATACTCATCCGCGCGAGTGGACCAACAAAAACATTGCGGAGTTTCAGAGAGTGCTGCGCCGCTTTGGGTTCAGCTACGACTGGCGGCGGGAAATTTCGACCTGCGAGCCGGAGTATTATCGCTGGAATCAGTGGTTTTTTCTGCGCATGCTGGAGCGCGGCCTGGCGTACCGAAAAAAGAGCCGTGTGAACTGGTGCCCGAAATGCTGCACCGTGTTGGCAAACGAGCAGGTAGTGAACGGCGGTTACTGCTGGCGCCATGAAGACACGCTGGTGGAATCGCGCGAGATCGAACAGTGGTTTCTGAAAACGACAGCGTATTCCGATCAATTGCTGGACGACTTGAATGAGCTTGAGGGTGGATGGCCCGAGCGCGTCATCTTGATGCAGCGAAATTGGATCGGCAAGTCACAGGGCGCGAAGGTGAAATTTGCCGTGGCAGACGTCGCGGGCGCCGATCCCATCGAAATATTTACGACACGCATTGACACGATTTATGGCGCGTCGGCGCTGATTCTCGCGCCATCGCACCCGAGTGTTTCTAAATTGCTTGCAGACTCGCCGGCGCGACCAGAAGCGGAACCCAAGTTGGCTAAGATGCGCCAAACTTCGGTGAAAACCGAGGACCTGGCGACGATGGAGAAGGAAGGCTTCTTCACCGGGCGGTATGCGCTGAATCCCTTTAACGGCGAGAAGTTGCCGATCTGGGTCGGAAATTTCGTCCTGATGGAGTATGGGACGGGCGCCATCATGGCTGTACCGGCGCACGATGAGCGGGATTTCGAATTCTGTACGAAGTACGAATTACCGAAACCAATTGTAGTGATCCCGAAGGACGGAAGCGGAACGCAAGCGATTGCGGAAGGCGTGTTCACGGAATATGGGATTAGCGTGAATTCGGGGCCGTTTAGCGGTATGGAGAGTGCGACGGCCATCGAGAAAATGGCGGCATTTGCGGAGCAGAAGGGATTTGGTCGCGCAGAGACGATATTCCGGCTGAAGGATTGGGGCATTTCGCGGCAACGGTATTGGGGCACGCCGATTCCGGTAATCTACTGCGCGAAGGACGGCTTGGTTCCCGTGCCGGACAAGGACCTCCCCGTGATTCTGCCTCCCAACCCCAAGCTGACCGGTGAAGGCGAATCGCCTCTCGCAGCTACACCCGAATTTGTGAACACCACTTGCCCGAAGTGCGGCGGCGCCGCGCGCCGCGAGACGGACACCATGGACACGTTCGTCGATTCGTCGTGGTACTTCTACCGCTATTGCGATCCGCACAACAGCAAAGCGCCATACGATTCGGCCAAGGTTGCCTACTGGTTTCCGATTGACCAGTACATCGGCGGAATCACGCACGCGATTCTTCACCTCCTATATTCACGGTTCTGGTGCAAGGTGATGCGCGACCTGCGGTTGATCCAGCACGGTGAGCCGATTGAACGGCTGTTTACACAAGGCATGGTTCAAAAGGGCGGCGTGGCGATGTCCAAGTCGCGGGGAAATGTTGTCGGCGCGGAAGATATGGCGCAAAAGTACGGAGCGGATACCGGACGGCTCTACACGCTGTTTGCTGCGCCGCCGGAAAAAGATTTGGAGTGGAGCGAAGAGAGTATTGAAGGCTCGTGGCGGTTTCTGAACCGCGTGTACCGACTGGTGGAGCGCCATGCGCCAGCGATCCGCAGCGTGAAGAGCGCGAAGTTAGATACGGCCACAACATCCGCGAAAGAGAAATCGCTGCTGCGCAAAGCGCACCAGACCTTGCGGCGCGTCACCAACGACTTCGAGACGCGCTGGCACTTCAATTCGGCGATCGCACTGATCATGGAGCTAACCAACGAGATTTACTCCCACGAATCGGTCGAATCCGCCGTGCGACCCGAAGTCCGCAAAGAGGTGCTGGAACTTCTGGTGCTGATGCTCGCGCCCATGACGCCGCATCTCTCAGAAGAGCTGTGGGAAATGCTCGGGCACGAGGGCGGCCAATGGACAGTGAGCTGGCCGAAATTCAACGAAGAACTGGCCCGCGAAGAAGAAGTCGAGATTGTGGTCCAAGTAAAGGGAAGAGTTCGGGGAAGAGTAAAAGTGTCCGTAGGGGCGAGCGAGGACGAAGTCGTCAAACTGGCTTTGGCGGACCCATCCGTGGAGCAACACACTGCGGGGAAACAAATCGTAAAGAAGATTTACGTGCCGGATAAACTTTTGAATCTCGTCGTGGCTTGAGGAGAGAAGGCATGATGGAGAGCGCGGCAAAGAAGGCAATGCAACAGCAGGGAGGCCGAATGAAAGCAGAACTCGGCGGAGTGGTGGTTCTGGATTTCGGCGGGCAGTATACACAGTTGATCGCGCGGCGAATCCGCGAGCAGCAAGTCTTTTCAACCGTCTTGCCGTGCACGGCGAGTGTTGAAGCGATCCTCAAGATGGAGCCTTCTGGAATCGTCCTGTCCGGTGGGCCGAGCTCGGTTTACGACGCGGATGCCCCGAAGTGCGATTCGAAGGTGCTGGCGCTGGGGATTCCGGTGCTTGGAATTTGTTACGGGATGCAGTGGATCAACTACACGCTGGGCGGCAAGGTGGAGAGAGCGGAGCGGCGGGAATACGGCCGCGCACAATTGAGCGTTGATGATTCGAAAGAACACGGCGGTTCGGAATTGTTTACGGGAATTCCGGCATCGCTGCGCGTGTGGAACAGCCATGGAGATCACGTTCGAACGTTGCCAGAAGGATTTCGCACCGTCGGGCGAACTGAAAATGCCATCGCTGCAGTAGAGAACACGGAGAAGAAGATTTACGCGGTCGAGTTTCACCCCGAAGTAAACCACACCGAACAAGGCACTGAAATCCTGCGCAACTTTCTGTTCCGTGTATGCAAAGCCGAACCGAAATGGAGCGGTGCGGCCTTTATCGAGGAAACGACGGAGGCGATTCGAACAAAGGTCGGCAACAAGTGGGCCATCTGCGCGCTGAGTGGCGGGGTGGATTCCACAGTTGCGGCCGTGCTGGTGCACCGTGCGATGGGCGATCGTCTGACGAACATTTTTGTGAATACAGGGATGTTGCGGAAGTACGAATTTGAACACACGCTGGAGATGCTGCGGGACCGCTTGAAACTGCACGTTATTGGCGTGGATGCTTCCGACCGCTTTCTTGCTCAATTAAAAGGGGTCACAGATCCTGAAGAAAAGCGCAAGCGCATCGGCAGAGAATTTATCGCGGTCTTTGCGGAGGAAGCTCAAAAGCTCCAGGCCGGAGCGGCCCACGGCGAGATAGGCTACCTGGTACAGGGGACTTTGTACCCTGACGTAATCGAATCGGTCTCCGTGAAGGGACCTTCCGCGACGATTAAGAGTCACCATAACGTCGGCGGCTTGCCGGAGAAGATGCCTTTTGCGCTGATTGAACCGTTGAGGGATCTGTTTAAGGACGAGGTGCGCCGACTGGGGAGGGAATTAGGGCTGCCGCAGGAAGTGCTGGTGAAACATCCGTTTCCGGGGCCCGGACTGGCGGTGCGTCTGCTAGGCGAGATTACCCGTCCCCATCTGGTAACCCTACAGGAGGCCGATGCTATCGTTGTGGAAGAAATTCGCCGGGCCGGCCTCTATGAGAAGGTTTGGCAGGCATTTGCCGTGCTACTCCCTATCCGAAGCGTGGGGGTCATGGGGGACAATCGAACCTATGGCCTTACGGTGGCGGTACGCGTGGTGCAATCCGATGACGCCATGACGGCGGATTGGGTGCGATTGCCGGGGGAAGTCCTAGAACGCATTTCGACTCGGATTGTAAATGAAGTGACCGGTGTTACGAGGGTCGTCTATGATATTAGTTCTAAACCACCTAGCACGATCGAGTGGGAATGAGGGGGAAGCCGCATAGCTGCGTTTCATTCTGGAACAGTGGAAAAAGTGGCGGGGGCTTAACGGGCCGGAAGAAACCGACACCAAGACTGAAAAGAACAGGCCACGCAGATGGATCAGCGCAGCCTGCTCGATGAAGTCAAATAGCCAATGCCGAAGGGCCCGCAGAACTAGCGGTTAGCCATCTTCTGCGCCATGTAGAGAATCAGCTTGCGATCCCCTTCATCGGCCTTGCTCAGCAAGCGACGAAGCTTGTTGAGGAAGCGTGCATCTTTTCCGACACTGCCCCAGGCGATATCATCCGACGACTTTCGCTTGGGGAGATTCGGCAACACCGGCGGTTCCTCACCGTCATAAAAGAGTTGATAGAGTGGGCACTCGAGAGCGCGAGCCAGCTTTTCCAGAGTTTCGATGGCCGGGACAGTATGACCATTTTCGACACGGGAGATGTAACAGCGAAGCAGACCTGTGCGCTTTTCGATGTCGCCCTGGGAGAGTTTCTTTTCTTCGCGGAGTGCGCGAAGGCGGTCACCAATAATCATGAAGGTATTATTCCATGTAGGTAAGTGGGGAAGCAAGTAAAAACTTACAGGGAAAAAGTGAAACGTTTGATGCAGCTTGAGGCATCCCTGAGATAATAACCGTAACCAAAAACCTATGGCACGCGTCCCAAAAGTAGAGCCCCCGGCCCCACCGCTGACGGCAGCGGCAGCCCAAGGGCATCTGTCCAAACCCTTGCAGACCGTTGACGACCGTGAACTGGTCCGGCGGGCCCAGAGGGAGGATAAGGAGTCATTTGAGGAGCTGATCCGCAGGCACCAGCACCGGGTATTTGCCGTGGCGGGCGGAATCCTACGAAGACGAGAGGACGTGGAAGACATCGCGCAGCAGGTATTCGTTAAGGCGTATTTTTCCCTGAAACGATTCGATCAGCGCGCGGCATTCAGCACCTGGCTGTATAAGATTACCGTCAACGAGTGCTGGGATTTATTGAGGAAGAAAAAGGTTCGCCCCTTGGTTTATGAGGCCGACCTGAGCGAGGAGCAGGCCAGGCAGGTAAGCACGGCCGGAGAAAAGGGAAACGCTGGTCCCGATATCAGTGATCGAATCGAAGCTCGGGAGCGTGTAGAAAACTTGCTCGAAGGATTGGATGAGCGAGACCGGTTGATGCTGATTCTGAAGGAAGTGGAAGGATTCTCGATCGAAGAGATCGCTGAGGTTTTGGAGCTGAACGGCAATACGGTGAAGGTCAGACTCTTTCGCGCCCGGAGACGAATTGTGAGTCAGGCAAGGAAGCGGGGAGAGTGAGTGAAGATAGCAATAGCACTTGGGAGGTGGAAATGTGGAACTTATTGAAAGGGAAGAGTGAAGACTGCAAGAGATTGCAGAATGGCCTGGAGGAGTTTGGGGCGGCGCGACCGGAGGCCGTGAATCTGAAAGAGCTACTTGCAGCGATGGTGCCGGCGGAGCGCAACCACGTTGCTGTCTGCGGGGAGTGCCGAGAAGCTGTGCAGGACATTTTTTCCAGCCGGGAAATTATCAAGAGCGCGGCCTTTCGTGGCGTCGAAGCGACACCGGGTTTTGCAACCCGAGTGATGAACGCGATCGCAGCGCAAGAGCGGGAACTAGCCATTGTTGTGAGCGCTTGGAGTGAGTTTCCGAGGTTTGCTTCGCGGCTTGCATGGGCTGCCGGAATCCTGCTCCTGGCAGGGAGCACCTGGTTGTACGAGAAAGCGACGCCAGGATCGAACCATGCGGTGACGGGTACTGCCGCCCAAGAATCACTGTTTGATTCGGCGCCGCCCGCGAATCAGGATGATGTCCTTATCAGCATGGCGGAGAACAATCGATGAGCGAACCGTCGGCGACACGGAAAGCGGCCCTCTGGGTCGGCGTCGTTTTCCTGCTGGGCGCGGCGCTCGGCGGGATTGTTGGTTACGGTTTCGCGCACCGGTCCGTGTCCGCGGCGCCCCCGCAACTCCCCGAAGCAGCTCGGCGGGCGCAAAGAGTGGAACAACTCACAAGGGAGTTGAGCCTGACCAGCGCGCAGGCGCAGCAAGTGGATGCGATTATCATGCAGCGGCATGCAGAGTCCAAAGCCCTTCATGAGCAGACGGATCCCCAGTTCGAAAAGGTGCGTCAAAAAGCGCGGGAAGAAATCCGCGCGATTCTCACACCGGAACAAAAACCGAAGTTCGAGGAATTTCTCCAGCGTTTGGACCAAGAGAGAAAGCGAAACGCACCCAGATAGGCGAATTCATCGGTAGTGCCGCTCTACAATTTTACAATTAGTTTTCCTGTGGTCCCGCCGGTGAAGAGCATGTTGATGGCGTCGGGGGCCTTCTCCAATCCTTCCACGATGGTTTCGCGATCCTTGAGCTTGCCAAACATTTTCCACTGGCCGAGCTGAGTCGCGGCTTCCATGAAGCGCGAAGCATAATCGAGGATCAGGAAGCCCTGGATGTGGAGGCGCTTCACTATTACTGAGCCGAGGCTGACCAAGTTGGGGTCTGCTTTGGTATAGCCGGAGATGAAGCCGCAAACCACAACACGGCCATGAAGATTCATGCGGCTCAAGACTTCCTGCATGATTTCTCCGCCGACATTTTCAAAGTCCATGTCAATGCCGTTGGGCGTAGCCGCGGCAAGTTTTTCTTTCCAGTCGGGATGCTTGTAATTGATGGCCGCGTCGAAACCGAGATCCTTGGTAATCCAGGCGCATTTGTCATCGGTGCCGGCAATACCGACGACGCGGCAGCCGTGAATCTTTCCAATTTGCCCGGCGATGCTGCCGGTGGCACCGGCGGCCGCGGAAACGACCAGCGTTTCGCCTTTCTTGGGCGCTGCAATCTCCATGCCGAAGAAAGCCGTGAGGCCATTCATCCCGAGTACGCCGAGGAAGACAGTGTCAGAAGCAAATGGAATTTTGGGAAGTTTCTGGAAGAATTGTTTTTTGGAGCCGTCGATGAGGACGTACTCCTGAAGGCCAGTGAGGCCGGTGACGCGGTCGCCCTTTTTGTAATCAGGATGGCGTGAGTCAATGATTTCGGCGAAACCGCCGGCGCGCATGACTTCGCCGATGGCCACGGCGGGAAGATAGGTATCAGCGGCCATCCAGACGCGCATGGTGGGATCGATCGACAGGTATTTCACGCGCGCGAGCGCCTGTCCGTCTTTCAGTTCGGGCACTGGCGATTCTGTGAGTTGAAGATCGCCGGGCGCGAGAAGCCCTATCGGGCGGGATTGCAGCCGTAACTGGCGATTGGTGGTGGACACTTCTAGAAAGGGATGTCTTCGTCGGAGATTTCCGGGCTGCCGCTTGCGGGCGCGTTTCCGCCGTAGGAATCTTCGGCGGGCGCGGCGTGAGTCTCGAAGTCATCGCCACCACTAGAGCGCGCGCTTGCGCCACCACCGGCGCCGGCACCGGCCGCGGCCGCATCGCCGCGGCCACCGAGCATGCGGAAATTATTCGCGACAATTTCGAAGCTGGTGCGCTTCTGACCTTCCTTGTCCTGCCACTCGCGAGACTGAATGCGGCCTTCGATGAAAACCAGCGAACCCTTCTTCAGGTATTGCTGGGCGATTTCGGCTTGCTTGCCCCATACGACAATCTTGTGCCATTCGGTGCGCTTCTGGCGCTCGCCGTTTTTGTCTTTGTACGACTCATCCGTGGCCACGGAAAAATTGGCGACGGCCTGGCCGCCGCCGGTATAGCGCGTTTCCGGATCTCGGCCGAGACGGCCGACGAGAATGACTTTATTGACTGACATGGAATTCTCCCTGAGAAAGCGAAGATAACACGCGAGGAAGGAAAAGGGAAACGACAGGAGTCAGTGATAGGGCAGGTCGGAGAGGGATGGCGTGCGTCCAGGAAGGAGCGTAATTTGACAATTGTTGTGGGGCATCCTAACGTTTGCCTGCGATTTGGCGATTGGAGGATTTTCCTGTGGTCAGAAAGCAATTTGCTACTTTGGCCGCCCTGACGTGCGCTCTCGCATGGGCATGCGCGTTGAACGAAGGCGCGCTCGCGCAACAATCTGGCGTGCCGAATGCCACTGCCGTTGGCATGTTTGAGAGCCACGGAGATGTTGGAACAGTTCTTCATGCTGGGTCGGCGGGATACGACGCGGGGATAGGGAGCTACACGATCGCGGGCAGCGGGGAAAACATGTGGTTTGCAAACGACGCGTTTCATTTTGCGTGGAAGAAGATGTCGGGCGACGTCACGCTGACGGCGGACATTTCTTTTCTCGGGAAAGGCGTGAACGAGCATCGCAAGGCGGTGCTGATGGTGCGGCAGAGCCTCGATGCGGATTCCGTGTACGCGGACGTGGCGTTGCATGGCAATGGTTTGACGTCGCTGCAATATCGCGACGGGGCAGGAGCCGCTACACACGAAATTCAGGCAAACACTTCCGCGGCCAAGCGGCTGCGAATTGTGAAGCGCGGCGCGTATTTCTCGATGTGGCTCGCGGACGGGAACGGTGAATTTCAACTGGCGAGCGGTTCGACGCGCATCGAACTCAAAGAACCGTTTTATGTGGGGATTGGCGTTTGCAGTCACGATAAAGACGTGGTCGAGAAGGCGGTCTTCTCGAATGTGGATTTGAAAACGGCAACGCCTGCGATCGCAGCGGCTTCCATGCCCGCCTCGGAGAGCAGGCTGTACAGCGTGCTGGAGATCATCACGGTGGCTTCCACGGACCGGCGCGTGGTTTACGTTGCTCCAGAGCGATTTGAGGCGCCGAATTGGATGCCGGACGGCAAGAATCTCTTGTTCAATCGCAACGGGCGCATCGAGAAGATTCCCGTGGTTGGCGGGATTCCACAGACCATTGATACGGGATTCGCCAAGCGGTGCAACAATGACCACGGGATTTCTCCGGATGGCAGGGAACTGGTCATCAGCGATCAGTCCTTGGAGGAACACAAATCGCTCGTCTATTTGCTGCCGATCGGAGGAGGCACGCCGCGGCGCATCACGAAGAACGCACCTTCGTATTGGCATGGATGGTCGCCGGACGGGAAGACGCTGGCGTTCGTCGGCGAGAGAGACGGCGAGTTTGATATCTACACAGTTTCCGCATCCGGCGGAGAAGAGACGCGGCTGACCACCGCCAAGGGACTGGATGACGGGCCGGAATACACGCCGGATGGAAAATATATTTACTTCAACTCTGTGCGCACGGGGCACATGCAGATCTGGCGTATGCGCGCGGATGGAAGCGAGCAGGAACAGGTGACGTTTGGCACGGAGAATGATTGGTTTCCACACTTCTCTCCCGATGGGCAGCAAATGGTTTTCTTGACGTACGACGCGAGCGTGACCGGGCATCCAGAGAATAAGGATGTGATGCTGCGCATGATGTCGCTGAAGGAGGGGAAGATTACCGTACTGGCGAAACTGTTCGGTGGCCAGGGAACGATGAATGTGCCGTCGTGGTCGCCCGATGGGCGGCAGCTGGCGTTCGTAAGCTATCAGTTGGTAGCCGCTGGGAAGTGAGAAGACGATGGGCCCCCCACCCTGGGTGTTTTTCGCAAAAGAGTTCGGATTTGCTTGAAAAGAAAAGGGTTGAGTTTTGCGAGGGTGCAAAAGAGTTTGGAAGTAAATGAAAAAAAAGGAGATAGTGCGGCGGAGTCCCTCCGCGATTTCCGCTACTTTTTTTGGATGTGCCCATTTTAAAGAGGTTGGCCGTTTTAGCGCCGAATACAGAATGTGGCAATAGAAAACGAAAGCGCCCCGGAAGTTCACGGGGCGCGAAGAAAGGCTAGATGCTTACACAGGTTCCCACCAGAATCGTAGACGCGGGCGGCTACGATTTCAACTGTTCTCATGTACAGTTTCGCGATTAAGACTTGCAGGCAGAAGCAGAGAACAGAAGTCCGCGAGATTGCGCGACGCACCTGACGAGCACAATGGCCAAAGAGCGAAACCATCAGGGACGCGAGAGGAGGAAGTCGTGGAGCAATATGGGTTTGTGCGGCTGCATGCACGGGCGGGGGAGGAAGGTGCGGTTGAGCAGGCGATGCGTGAGGTGATGGGGCCTTCGCGGGAAGAAGAGGGATGCTTGAGTTTTCATATATTTCGTTCGATCCGGGATCGCCAGCTTTTCTACATTCATTCGAAGTGGACTGACGATGCGGCGTTTCAGAAACATGGGAAATTGCCGCATACGCTACGATTCCTCGCGCGGGTAGATGCGCTGCTGGATCAGCCGCGCGATGTGGCGCGGACAGAGATGATTGGGTGAGGGGACAAACAGTTGAAGGTTGGCAGGTTTGAAGGTTGGCAGGTTCAGGAAGAAGAGGAAGAGTCAGGTCACGCTCAAGCGCGCTCCTACACTGGCTGGGAAGGGATTGAGCTAACGAGTGGCGGTGACGGCGACGCCTAGTTCTTTGAGTTTGGCGCGGGCCAGACGGTCTTCTTCGGTGCCCGGGTAGCGCTTGACGACTTCGCGGAGTTCACGGACGGCGGCGGTCTTTTGGCCGAGTTGAATGAGGGACATAGCTTTTTTTAGCTGGGCGGGAGCAAGCTTAAAACTCTTGGGGTAGTTTGCGAGGACTTTTTCGTATTCGCTAAGGGCTTGATCGTAGTTTTTCTGAGAATAAGCGATCTCGCCAAGATAAAACTGAGCGTTGGAAGCAAGATCCGTAGTGCCGTAGTACTTCAGGTAGTCCTGGAATTCAGAACGCGCAAGCTCAAGCTTTCCGCTGCGGATGTCACCGAGACCGCTTTCATAGAGCGTGTTGGCGGAGGGCGGTGGAGTAGAGGACGCCGCCGAAGAATTTGAGGGAGCGGCAACTCCGGCGGTCGGATTCGCCGTTCCCGCCGCAGAAGCGGGCGCACTGCCGGAAATTTTGGCATCGAGGCTTTGCACAGAATTCTGAAGATCAACGAGCTGCTGGTTGAGTTTGCCGAGGCGCGATTTGATTTCCTCGAGATTGTCGGACAGGCCCTGGACCTGCGTGGACATAGTGTCGAGGCGCGCGCCGGAATTGGCCTGAACGTCCTGCACAGACTTCTGGAGCGAGCTCATGGTGGAACCGAGCTTGCTGACGGTGTCGTTGGACTGCCCGATCAGCGTCTTCATGACGGTGTTGTCCTGAGTGACCTGGGTGGAAAGGTCCTTCTGGCCCTGAAGCAGAGATGTGACGTCGCGCTGAAGCTCAATGAGTTCGCGGGCGACAGCTTCGGCGGGGCGGGGGCCAACCAGGCTTCCCCCGAGCGCGCTGGCCAGTATGACGGCGCTGAAAATGGCGATATTCCGAATACGCATGAACAATCCTCCTAAAAAGACTCCAAAGGGCTGGAGAAAATAATACAGGCCAGGGGAGCAGGTTTCACTCTAATTAAGAGGGCCGCAAGTGGGCAAGGGTTTGCCCGGCTTGGCGGCCCTATTGGTTATGAACCATTCCATGCAACCAACAGACGTGGGCGCGGTCAGTTAGCCCTGACGAAATGGCCGCGGCGATTCTGCTGCCAGCAAGTTTCGTTGCTCTCCATGCAGAAAGGCTTTTCCTTGCCATAGCTGACGGTGCTTACGCGGTCCGCAGCAATTCCCAGAGAAACGAGATATTGCTTCACGGCGCTGGCGCGGCGATCACCGAGGCTGAGGTTGTATTCCGTGGAGCCGCGCTCGTCGCAATGGCCTTCGATGGTGACTTTGAAGCGTGGATAGTTCTTAAGGAAATCAGCGGTTTTTGACAGCGCCGCGCGAGCGTCCGGACGAATGTCGGCCTTGTCGAGGTCGAAATAAGCATCACGGACTTCCCTTAGGAAAAGTTCGTCGTCCGTAGGTCCGGCCGGCGGCGGAGGTGGCGGCGGAGGTGCATTCACCGAGACGCTGGCCGTCGCGCTGGCGGAGCCGCCTGGACCGCTGGCGGTGATGGTGTACGTGGTCGAGTCCGCCGGGGAGACCTTGGTGGAACCTTGAGCGGTCACGGCTCCGACTTCTGGAGCGATGGAAAGCTCTGTGGCGTCGGTGGAATTCCAAGTAAGTGTCGCCGACTCGCCCTTGTTGATGGAGGCCGGGCTAGCCTGCAACGTAACAGTGGGACGTGCAGCCGCGGGCGCCGGTGCTGCCTGTGCTGGCGGCTGCGCCTTAGGTGGTTTCTTGCAACCGAAAGTAAAGACGGCAGCGGCAAGCATCACGTACCAGCCGACGCGGTAGAGAGAGCGTGAAGCCAATTTCATGCGAATCCTCCTCAGCAAGTAGAATCCCCGTGTTCGTCCTACAAGAAAACCTATCGTAACACCAGTGGGCTGGGTCCGGGTGATATGTCGTATCACGATATATTATACATCGGACAAAAACTTCTGGCCACGATTTCGCGCCGGGGCGACCACAAATCCTTCAAGAGTGCGGCAACGCAGCGCCCCTGTGCATGAGATGCATGGCCGGGCCCGGTTGGTTCCATGAAACTTTTCACTTTGGCGACCAATTGGGCGACTCGTTGTGGCCGGAAGTGGTCAACTGGCGGGGCTGCGAACCGTCGGCCAGCATAGTCCAGATCTGGCGCGTGCCGCCCCGGGTGGATTCGAAAACGAGGTGGCGGCCGTCGGGCGCCCAACTGGGGCGCTCGTTGCGGGCCTGGTCGCGGGTCAACTCGACAAGTTGTTGAGTAGCGGCGTCCATCACATAAATGTCGTAATTATCGTTGGGCCGGCGCCAACTGAAAGCCAGCAATTGGCCATTCGGAGCCCACGCCGGGTCGATGACGAAGCCCTTGTCAGGCAAATCCAGCTTGGTCGTGCTGGTGCCGTCGGAATTCATCATGTAGAGCTGGGGAGAGCCGCCGCGGTCGCTGACGAATGCGATGGTCTGACCCGTTTTCGGATTCCAGCTGGGTGACATGCTTGCGCCATTGGCCTGGGTGAGGCGCTTTGGGCGTCCACCGCTGACGTCGGTAACGAAAAGCTCGGGATTTCCCTGCATCGAAGACGAAAAAAGGATTTGAGTGCCGTCCGGAGACCATGCCGGCGTGCTGTTGGTGCCGCGGAAGACCGGAAACGAAACGAGCTTGCCGGTATCCATGGAAAACATGCAGATTTGCGCGCTGGTGAGGCCGTTGGATGGACGGAAACAGGTGAAGGCGATACGTGAAGCATCTGGCGACCAGCGGGGAGTAAGAGAAATTGACTTCAGGGCCGTGAGGGGGCGCTGGTTGGAGCCGTCGTAGTCCATCACCCAGATTTCCTTAGAGCCGCTGCGCGAACTGACAAAGGCGATCTGTGTTCCAGCCACACCCGGGAGACCGCCCGAAAGTTTGGCGATGATTTCGTCGGCGAATTGATGGGCGAATTTCCGTACCTGAAGGTCGGTGGGAGCGCCGCGATAGACCTTGCCGACGACAGCTTGCGAGGAGGGATTGCGCACGTCGTAGAGCCAAGCTTCGATGGCGACTTCCGAGGCGGATTCGGAGAGATTCCCGAAGCCGAGGAAATTGGCGTTGGTGGGAGGATCGAGCCATGCCGCAGGTTTCAGTTCGGCGGGGACGCTGGGGACTTGGGGAGGGTAGAAGCTGGGGCTTGGGACTTCGAGAATGCCGGAGAATTGCAGATCGTCGCGAACGACTTGGGTGAATAGAGTGGAGTGGGATTTTGCAGAGTCGGCACGCGGCGCGAAATCCGCTATTGCCACGCGAGGTTTGTTGGCGTCGCCTAAGCCTGTGCCAGCGCGAAACCAGCCCTCGCCTTGTCCAAATGTCGCATGCGCCGTCAACGAGAAAATGGCGAAAAGCAAAAAGAAGCGGGTTCGATTGAAAACTTCAATCACTTTTGACCTCCGAGCAATGGACGGAATTGAGTTTCTCAATCGAGGCAACCCCTTCACGGGTTTTCCGTATCAGGGAAATCCCAAAGAACGGACACGTCAGGAGCGCTCCAATCGCTGGGGAGCGGAGGAAATGGGCTGGAGCTTTGGATGGCGCGAAGGCCTGAGGTGTCCCAGGACGAATTCCCGCTGGATTGCGAGATACGAAGATTCTTTACGGTTCCGTCTTTCATGATCGTGAAGGAAATGACGCAGTGCAAGGTCCGAGAGTTGCGCACGGCGGGATCAAGAAAAAGAGTGTTCCAGTTGGGTGCGACGCGCCGTTTGGCTGCGGCGATATACCAACCGTAACGAGTGGCGAAGTCAGCGCTCCCCTGGCCCTGGACGCTTACACCGCTCGAGCCGGCGCCAGGAGTCTGAGAATAACCCGTAGGAAGATCGGGATTACCACCTTTGCCGTAGGGCACGGCGTTGTCTGGAGGAGGCGTGTTCTTATCGAGAGTTCTTGATGGGCGCGAAGGGGGCAGGGGTTTTTCTTTTTCAAACTTGGGGATTTTTGTGGCGTCGGTTTTAGGCTCGGGAGGTTTTGGAGGTTCTTCCTTGTTAAGGCCCTTAGTCGGATCCACAGCCTTGCTCGCGGTGACCACGGCTTCCTTGGGCATGGGGATTCCAGCGGCGCTGACCAAATTCACTTTCGTGCCGCCGAGGTCGCCGCCGATTCCACCCCATCGCGTTTGTCTAAATTGAATAAAGGCCGAGACGGCGATGACGAGGGCCACGCTGGCGTGCATGATGACGGAGTAGATTAGGAATTGCCGGAGGCTCTGGTATTCGTATCGAGGGCGACCGATGGAGTCCACCGAATTGATGGCAGTGGTCATGTTATTGAGTGCGCGCGCGAGTGGTGATGGGCTCGGTGACGATACTGATGTTGTTTATGCCAGATTGACGGAGGGCGTCGATGACCGCGGCAAAGCTGCCAAACGGAATGGTCTCATCGCAGCGGAGAAAGACGCCCTCCTGGGTGTTTTTCAGCTGAGCTTTGATTCGAGAGCCAAGCTGGTGAATGTTGATGGGTTCATTGCCGAGGTAGATGCGCTGAGCCTTGTCGACGGTCACGACCAGGCGCTCCTGATTGATTTCCTTCACGGTGCGCGTCTTCGGGACGTCGACTTCGATGCCGGACTGGAGGATGGGCGCGGTGATCATGAAAATAATGAGCAGCACGAGAACCACGTCCACGAACGGGACCA
>Ga0307471_100000653_pt1 | contig 17948 bp, 20 predicted proteins | sample atmos_gasesAM3C__2_FD_204566 | JGI IMG/M metagenome (GOLD analysis project Ga0307471, IMG submission 204566) | Hardwood forest soil microbial communities from Morgan-Monroe State Forest, Indiana, United States - atmos_gasesAM3C_515 | ecosystem: Environmental > Terrestrial > Soil > Temperate...
TCGCGCCGGATCATAGGCGGGCGGACGATCATGCCGCGGCCAGGTTGTCCACCGTTTCCCCAGACCGGCGAGGCCTCGGACGGCGCTGCCGGCAGATGGCATCCGGCCGGCCAGAGGCACCCACCTGTGGATAAAGCTCCGCCGAGCCCGGAGGCGAGATTGACTACGGACTCGCAGAATTGACTACGGACTCTCCCCGGGAATGTCCGTGTAACGTCCGTGCGCTAGCCTGATCATATGAAGTTTGACTCCGACGACGACCAACTGAAAATCGGCTTCCTGCTGGGCATCCTGGTGTGCAGCGGCTACTTCGGTGGCGACGGCCAGCAGCCTGACGTGACCCTGCGAATGCACACGAAGCACGAGGAGCTCCTCCGCTGGCTGGAGCACGAGGTCCCCGGCGGCAAGCTCTACGGCCCCTACAACCACAGCGGGCGCAGATATTTCCAGTGGATGGTCCGCGGCCGGTATCTGCGCGAGGTGGTGGCTCCACTGATCCACCGCTACCGGCACCTGCTCGACGAGCACGCCGAGGCGCGTTTCTACTCTATGTGCGAGCGCTACCGGATCGAGCTGCCCGAGCCGGCCTGACCACGGCCGCAGCAGGCCTCTACAATCCCGGCGATGCTCGCCAAGCAAGCCGCGTCATGGCGCTTCTCGACGGCCGCACCGCCCCGCGAGGTCTTCGCGGTGATGGAGCAGTTGCTCGGCGTGCCTCCGTACCGCTTCGAAGTCGTGGACCGCGATCAGGCCCGAATCGTCGAGTACAGCCGCCGCGGTTTCTTCGGGCAGTGGACACGGCCGCGCGTGGCGATCCGCTGGGTGACGTGCCGCTCGAACACCACGGACGTGCTGACCCGAGTGGACGTCGCCGCCAGCTCAGGCGGCGGTCTGATCGCCAAGGCGATGGGCAAAGCAGACAAGGGACCGTCGACACGCGCCCTCCAGCTGATCAAAGTGCTCAGTGCCGGCATCGATGACGCGCGAACGATCTACCGCGAGCGCCGCATCCCGCCGGGACCGGTGACGCTCGTCGCCTCGTGGGCGGGTACCACCTACCAGCTGTATCTCGAGCCGCGGTTCGACGCACCGCGCGGCTCAGCCATTCTTACGGCGACAGAGCTCGAGGCGATTGCTGGCGGCAACGGCCCGTTCGTGCGAGTCCGTCTCCTGAAGGACGGAACCGAGGGCTATGTCGAGCGCGACCAGATCGTCGCGGCGCCCTCCGTCGCCACGCGCGAAGCGCAGCTCGAAGCAGCCCGGTACGTGTAGCCGCATCGGAATCGACCCGTCTGCGGGCGTGTTTCCACGCTGCGGGACAAGTCGGCGTCTGTGAAGGAGTGACCGCTCAGACGGGCGGTCGGCGCCTCTCCACTGTCGTCACCCGGATGTGCGCGATCAGCTCCCTACCAGAACGCTGGTCGGACAGGAGGGGGTACTCGAACAATCTTGCATGGGCAGGTTGTCCTCCTTTTCGCTGAGTGCCGCCGGCCGGTATCCGCGTGCGTCGGGTTCGAGGGCGGGGTGACCGGGGCCGAGAGACGCAACCAAAGTGTAATCCCGCACGGATCGGAAATGCCGGCGAAGGCGAGTTCACCTCGCCGGGAGCCGGTTCCTCTCTCGCCGCTGAAGAATCGCGGCGGGCGGGGGCGGATTCTTCAGCGCCTCAGAGCGGCTCCCGGCCGGCGAACCCCGTGTCGCGCGGGTGCCAGAAGCCCACTCGATCCTCACCGAGGCGCCAGCACAGGTAGATTGGATTGCCGTCGCGGCTGGACGCGAAATCGACCAAACCTGACTCCGGATCCCGGACGACGACCCCCATCGACTCGATCGCCGAAAGCGCGGTCAGATATTCCTCGCCGGCGGCCGATGCGGCGCTGGCCGCGTCGGCCGAGCCATTGGACGACGCGAGACGGCGAAGTGCCCTTCCTTCAACCGCGGCTGTGCTCCTGTGTACGCGTTGCAACCGCTCGAGTAGCTCGGTGAGCTCGGGGATGAGGGAGTTGGCCTCCTCGACGCTGAAGATGCGCTCCACAGCGGGGAGTCCGGCTCAGTAGATCCCGAGCTGCAGCTTGGCCTCGTCCGATGCCATGGTGCGCGGATCCCACGGTGGTGACCAGACGAGATTCACCTTCACGTCTTGAACGCCCGGCAGCGGGGCGCAGACTGCGTGCGCTTGCGAGTTGATGACGGGACCGAGCGGGCAGTATGGGGTTGTCAGGGTCATGTCGATCGTGAGCAATCCGTCGTCATCGAGGTGGGTTCCGTAGATGAGCCCGAGTGACACGATGTCGATGCCGATTTCCGGGTCGTAGACCTCACTGAGAGCGGCACGAACCAACTCGTCGGACGCACGCGCTTCCTGCTCTGTAGCCGGCGTGTCAGCCATCGTTGGTCTCCTTTTCGTTCGCACCGTTGGTCGCCATGCGGATGCCTTCGAGCAACGCGTTCCACGCCAGCGTGGCGCACTTCACGCGTACCGGATATGCCCGAACACCGCGAAGCGCCTCGAGATCGCCGAGGCCATCCCCGCCGCCGTCGCCCGTCAACATGCCGCGGAAACGTTCGGCTAGCGCGGTGGCCGCGTGTGGCTGCATGCCGGATACGGCCTCGCACAACATGCTCGCTGACGCCTGGCTGATCGAGCACCCGCGCCCCTGGAAGCCGATGGCGTCGATGGCGCCGTCGCTGATCCGCAGGCTCAAATCGATCTCGTCGCCGCACAGCGGATTGTTAGCCTCGACCACCGCGTCAGCAGGGTCCACCGCGGTCTTGTGCCGCGGGCTGCGGAAGTGGTCGAGGATGATCTCGCGGTAGAGGTCGTCCTCGACGCTGAAGCCGAGTGCCACCAATCCATCGTAGTCCACTGCCACTTTGGACGCGCCCGGATTCGTTTGTCGGGGCGCGAGAATGACCCGATGCCGTCTCTGAGCTTGCCGGCGCGCGTCCGCCTGCGAGCCGGGGGTCCCGTGTTCTGGCTGCTAACGGGGCAGCTGATCATGTTCGTCGGCGTCGCGGCGATCTTTCCGGTAGCGCCGCTGTACGTCGCCCGCCGAGGCGGCGGGTCGCTCGCGATCGCGGCGTTCGTTGCCGGGCCGCTCCTCGCCAACGCAATCGTGCAGGTGCCGGCGGGCCGTCTCGCCGACCGCGTGGGGCGTCGCCCGCTGCTCATCGGCAGCCGGGCTGGGTACGCGGTGCTCGCCATGGTGTTGTTTGCCGACGTCGGGCCGCTGTGGGTGCTGGCGGTGCTGCGCATGCTCCAGGGGATCTGCGCAGGTGTCTACGTCCCCGCGCTGCGCGCTGCACTCACCGATCTCAGCTCGCCGGGCGAGCGTGCCACGCGGTTTTCGCAGATGCAGGCGTGCGAAATGGTGGGGTTGCTGGTGGGACCCGCGCTGGGTGGCGCAGCCGCGCTCTGGCGAGACTCGGCAGCGTTCGGCATAGCCGGTGTGGCGATGCTGATTGGACTGGTGCCGATGAGTCGCGTACCGGAGACGCGGGCTGCGCCGCCGGCAGCCGAGCACCGGGTGACGTTTCGGTGGTGGCGCGAGCGCGGCATCGTGGTTCCGGCACTCGGGCTCGTCGCGATCGGCGCCGTGTTCTCCATGTACGACGTGGTTTGGCCGCAATACCTATCGGCTCGCGGCAACAGCGCGTTCGTGATCGGACTCTCGATCAGCCTCTTCGCTGTGCCGATTCTGGCGCTCGCGCGCGCGGGCGGAAGGTTGTCCGACCGGGTCGATCGGCGCAGGCTCGTCCCCGCGGCGATGCTGATCACCGCGGCGTGCGCAGCCAGCTATCCGCTGCTTCGTTCGCTGCCGGTGATCCTGACGATCGGCACCGTCGAGGCCATCGGGTACGTGGTACTCGAGCCGAGTCTTTTTGCCATTATTGGCGATAACGCACCGGAGCACGAGCGCGGACGTGCGATGGGCGTAGGTGGTTTCGCCCAGTTCGGCGGCAGCGCGTTCGGAGCGCTGGTGCTCGGCGCGCTGTACGGAGTGCGCGAGGGGGTTCCCTTCTGGAGTGGGGCGTTCTCGCTGGTCCTCGCCGCAGCGGTCTGCGCGCTTGCACTGCCCCGCCGCGGCCGTGTGACGCCGTCGACACCGACGCTGGAGCCGCTACCAACGCTGCCGATGCGCGAGGGCGAACCCGTGTAGCGGCTGTCAGACCCGGAACACGCGTTTGACCTCGCCGAGCGACTCGGCCAGCGCGTTGATTTCTTCCGAGGTGTTGTACAGGTAGACGGACGCACGCGCCATCGCCGCGGCGTCGAAGCGTCGCATCAACGGCTGTGCGCAGTGGTGACCGGCGCGTATCGCGATGCCGCCGCGGTCGAGGATCGTGCCGACATCGTGTGCGTGCACGTCGGCGATGTTGAAGCTGACCGCGCCGCCGCGGTGCTCGGGGTCGCGCGGCCCGTACACCGTGATGTCGCCCACCTCGTCGAGTACGTCGAGGAGCTGGGATGTCAGTCCGCGCTCGTGGTCGCGGATGCGGTCCCGGCCCACGCCGTCGAGGTAGTCGCAGGCGGCCGCCAGGCCGGCGACGCTGCCCACATCCGGGGTGCCCGCCTCGAACTTGTGGGGCACGGTATTCCACGTCGCCCCGGTGAGCTGCACGCGCTCGATCATCATGCCGCCACCGAGAAACGGCGGCATCTGTTCGAGCAGCTCGGGCCGGGCCCAGAGCACTCCGGAGCCCATCGGGCCGCACATCTTGTGGCCGCTGAACGCCAGGAAGTCGCAGTCCAGGTCACGAACCGAGACGGGCATATGTGGGACGGATTGCGCAGCGTCCACGCATACCAGCACACCGGCCGCGTGCGCGCGAGCGGTGATTCCCTTGATGTCGTTCACCGTCCCGAGGACGTTGGATTGATGGCTGAGGCTCACGAGCCGCGTGGGAGGGGCCAGCAGCGCATCGAGATCGTGCAGATCGAGCTCTCCCGAGTCGGTGAGGCCGATGAACTCGAGCTTCAGGCCGGCCCGCTGCGCAGCCAGCTGCCACGGCACCAGGTTGCTGTGATGCTCCATCTCGCTGAGCACGATCCGGTCACCGGGCTGGAGCAGCTCTCGCGCGTACGAGGACGCCACGAGGTTGAGCGCCTCGGTGGCGTTGCGCAGGAACACCACGCCCTCCACGGGCGCGTCTATGAAGCGGGCGACGCGCACACGCGCCTGCTCGAACAGCTCCGTGGCCTCGTTACCGAGCGTGTGCACCCCGCGGTGGACATTGGCGTTGCTGGTCCGGTAGTACGCATCCACCGCGTCCAATACGTGCTGCGGCTTCTGCGACGTCGCCGCAGAGTCGAGATAGACGAGCGGTCGCCCGGCGATCCGCCGTTGCAGGATCGGGAAGTCGGCGCGGAGCCGCGTCACGTCGAGCGTGCGCGGGGGCACGAGCGTGTCGCTCATCCCGAATCGTGTCCGGAAAGCGCGACGCGGATGACGCCGTCCTCGACGTCGACGTGGTGCACGCGCACAGGCTCCACCGCGGGCAGCGAAAGCGGTTCGCCCGTGCAGAGGTCGAAGCTCGACCCGTGCAGGGGGCACTCGATCGCGCACCGGTCGGGGTCGAGGTCGCCTTCGCTCAGCGAGGCCTCCGCGTGGCTGCACGTGTCGTCGATGGCGTAGAACGTGCCGTTCACGTTGAAGATCGCCACAGGGACATCGTCGATCTCGACGCGAGCCGCGTGTCCGGGTGGAATGTCGGCTGTGCGGCCGATCGCGACCCATTCAGCCACAGGCATCAGGCCTCCTCCGTGATCCCCGTCTGCGACTGCCCCGCGATCTCGGCGACCAGCAGAGCGGCGACGACGTCCGCGAAGCCGCGATGAGGCGCCCGTGCCAGCGCGTCCTCGAGGAAGGCGCGGACGATCAGCGAATCTGCATCGTCGCGAGAGATGCCGCGTGCCATCAGGTAGAAGCGCTGATCGGAGTCGATGTGTCCTGCGGTCGCGCCGTGACCGCACTTGACGTCGTTGGCGCGGATCTCCAGCCGCGGCACGGAATCCGCCTTGGCGCCGTGGCTCAGCAGCAGGTTGCGGTTCTGCACGTATCCGTCGGCGTGGACCGCTGCCGGCTCGACATCGATCAACCCGCTGTACACCGAGCGCGCCTGGTCCCGGACGGCGACCTTGAGCAGCAGGTCGCTGCGCGTGTCCGGCGCCCGGTGCGCCTGCAGCGACTGATGATCGAGGTGCTGGGTCCCGTCGCCGAACGCCACGCCGCAGATGTCGGCTTCGGCCCCGGCCCCGTCGAGGATGGTCTCCCAGTACGCCTTCTGCAGGCGGGCGCCGAGGGTGGCGCCGAAGAAGCGCAGTCGTGCGTTGGCGCCGAGGACGGCGCGCTGCAGCGCGATGTGCCACGCGCCCGCACCCCACTGCTGCAGCGCGCAGTAGTCGATGCGCGCGTCACGGCCCGCGCTGATCGCCACCACCGCGTCGCTGAAGATGGCTTGATCCCCGACGGGCGATGCGTAGGCGTCGATGACCGTCAGGGCGGCGCCGTCGTCGAGAACGATGACGGTCGCCGGGAACACTGAGGCATCGTCTCCGGATGCGGCGTGTGCGATCCACACCGGCACCAGCGCCTCGGCACCGGCCGGCACGTGGACGAACACACCGCCGCGCCACATCGCATTCCAGAGCGCGGAGAACTTCGATTCCCCGACTCCGACCGAGGAGAGCCCTCGCTGCACGAGCTCGGGGTGTCGGATGGCCGCTTCTTCGAGCGTGGTGACGATGATCCCTTGCGCCACGAGGACATCGGAATCCTCGATGCGCGGCGCGAGCATCGGAGCGTCGACCGCGAAGACCGCGTTCGGCGCGCCGCGATCGCGCTGCGCGCGCATGGCAGCCACGGTCGACTCGTCAACCTTCTCGATGGGCGAAAACGCCTCGAGGTGCAGCTTGCTGATGTCGGTTCGTCGCCAGTCCTCGTCGCTGTGTGACGACGGCATAGGAAGCGCCGAGAAGGCGTCCCATGCGGCCCGGCGGCGGTCGCCCAGCCAGGGCGGGGACGCCAGTGCCTGCGCTTCCACCACCTCCGGGCCCAGCGCGGCTGTTGTGGGCCCGTCGACCAGTGGACTCACCCGATCGCCCCCTCCATCGACATCGCGAGAAGACGGTTGAGCTCGACCGCGTACTCCATCGGGAGCTCTTTGACAAACGGCTCGAAGAAGCCGTTGACGATGAGGGCGGTCGCGTCCTGCTCGCTGATCCCGCGCGAGGTGAGGTAGAAGATCTGATCCTCGCCGACCTTGCTCACGGTCGCCTCGTGACCGACAGAGACGTCGGGGTTCTCGATGTCCATGTAGGGATACGTGTCGCTGCGCGACTCGAGGTCGAGGAGCAGCGCATCGCAGCGCACGTTGACCTTGACGTCGTGTGCCTTGGGGAGGACCTTGATGTGGCCGCGGTACGAGGTGCGGCCGCTGCCCTTGCTGATCGAGCGAGAGACGATGTTGCTTGTGGTGTTGGGCGCGACATGGATCGCCTTGGAGCCGGCGTCCTGGTGTTGACCCGAGCCCGCGAACGCGGCGCTCATCACCTCTGCGTGCGCCCGTTCGCCCATGAGGTACACACTCGGATACTTCATCGTGATTTTTGAGCCCAAATTCCCGTCGATCCACTCCACTGTTGCGTCTTCGTGCGCGATCGCCCGTTTGGTGACCAGGTTGTAGACGTTGTCCGACCAGTTCTGGATCGTCGTGTAGCGGATCTTCGCGCCCTTGTGGGCGATGAGCTCGACGACAGCGGAGTGCAGCGAATCGTTCGAGTAGTTGGGCGCAGTGCATCCCTCGATGTAATGAACCGACGATCCCTCCTCCGCAATGATCAGTGTGCGCTCGAACTGGCCCATGTTGTCGCTGTTGATCCGGAAGTACGCCTGCAGTGGGATCTCGACCTTCACGCCGGCAGGCACGTACACGAACGACCCGCCGGACCACACCGCGCTGTTCAGCGCGGCGAACTTGTTGTCGTTGGGCGGGATGACCGTGCCGAAGTACTTCCGGAAGATCTCCTCGTGCTCGCGCAGGCCGGTGTCGCAATCGCTGAAGAGCACGCCCTGCTTCTCGAGGTCCTCGCGGATGTTGTGGTAGACGACCTCCGAGTCGTACTGCGCGCTGACCCCCGCGAGGAACATGCGCTCCGCCTCGGGGATGCCGAGCCGGTCGAAGGTGCGCTTGATGGAGTCGGGGACGTCGTCCCACGAGCGGCTCTGTTCCTCGACCGGCTTGACGTAGTAGTAGATGTTGTCGAAGTCGATGCCCGACAGATCCGCGCCCCACGTCGGCATCGGGCGCTTCGTGAAGTGATCGAGCGCCTTGAGGCGGAACTTGAGCATCCACTCGGGCTCGTTCTTGTGCTGCGAGATCGCGGCGACGACCTCCGGCGACAACCCCTTCTTGGTCCGGAAGACCGAGATGTCCTCGTCGTGGAAGCCGTACTTGTAGTCCTTGGATAGGTCGCGTGCCTGAATGGCCATGGCCGTCTCCTCAGACTGGGGCGGGGCTGGATTCGACTCCGGCCCTGCCAAGGATTGGTTCGTACCCCTCTCGCTCGATGCGCTCGGCCAGGTCGTGGCCTCCGGACGTCACCATCCGGCCGGCGTGCAAGACGTGCACCACGTCCGGCCGCAGGTACTTGAGGATGCGCGGGTAATGGGTGATCACCAGCACGCCCATGTCCGGTCCGGCCAGCGACATGACCCCTTCTGCAACTGTGCGCAGCGCGTCCACGTCGAGTCCGGAGTCGGTCTCGTCGAGAATGGCCAGCTTGGGGCGCACCATAGCGAGCTGAAGGATCTCGCTGCGCTTCTTCTCGCCGCCGGAGAAGCCGTCGTTGATGTAACGCGAGCGGAAGGTCTCGTCGATCTTCAATGCTGACATCTCGGCGTTGAGACGATGGAGGAACTCGCGCGCCGGGAGTTCCTTTCCCTGCGCGCGCAGCGCGGCGCGGAGGAAGTTGACGAGTGTGACCCCGGGGATCGCCGTCGGGTACTGGAAGCAGAGGAACAGGCCGAGCCGCGCACGCGCGTCCGGCGTGAGCGGCAGCAGGTCCTCTCCAGCGAAGGTGAGCGTGCCTCCGGTGACGGAGTACTTGGGATGTCCCATCACCGTGTAGGCGAGCGTGCTCTTCCCCGATCCGTTGGGTCCCATGAGCGCGTGGATCTCGCCCTGGCGCACCTGAAGATCCACGCCCTGGAGGATCTCCTTGCCGTCGATGCTGGCGCGCAACTGCGCGATGTCGAGCGTGGCCCGGTCAGACATGGGTCTCCACCGCGATCGGCGCCATCGAGTCGATGAGCGAGTGATCAGCGACGAGCTCCGCGAGCGTCGTCTGGCTCAGGACCGTGTCGATGCTGCGCTTGAGCCGCTGCCAGAGAGCGCGCGACGCGCACTCGCCCTCGCGGATACATGAGCCGGTGACGTAGTCGTGCGACACGCACTCGACCGGTGCCACCTCGCCCTCCACGATGGTCACGACGTCCAGCACGCTGATGGTGTCGGGCGGGCGGGAGAGCGCATAGCCGCCATGGACCCCGCGCGTGCTCTCGACCAGCCCACCACGGCGGAGCTGAGCCGCCAGCTGCTCGAGGTAGGCGACCGGAAGGTGCTCGACGCGAGCGACCTCAGCGATGCTCAGCGGTCCGTGGCCGTGCGCTTTCGCGAACTCCGTCATCATCCGCAGGCCGTAGTGAGCCTTCGAGCTGACCCGCATCGAGAACGACGCGGGAGGGTTCGATCCGGGTTCCATGGAAATTCCGACCGTCACACTCGGAATTATACCTGGGAGGGTGGTCCCGGCACTTCGGGCACCCCTCCCGCGGCTCCGGACGAACTGTTGGCGATTGCTAGAGTTGATCGATCCGGGTGCTCATCCTCCGGCGCCCTTCAGGCGCCCTGACGTCGATCCTCTTCGCCGTTGGTCTCGGGCTCGCCGCCTGCGGTCAGGGTCCCTCTCCGACCTCATCACCTTCGCGCACCCTGTTGCAGCAGCAATACCTGGCTGCGGCGAACGCCTACAACGTGGCGGAAGCCCCGATCGCCCAGGCTGAGGCTTCCCATTGCAACCCGACCGGTCCCACAGCCGACCTCGCGCAGTGCCAGACGGCGCTGGCCCAGGACCGGCAGGCGACGCGCACCTTCGACCGAGCGATCAGGGCAATCAACTTCGAGAGCGCCCAGCGCGGTGATGTGGCCAAGCTTCTCGCCAACGACTCGGCGCTCGAGACCCTGCTGCAACAGGGCGCGGCAGCGTCGAGCCTGACGGCCGCAACGCCGCTTTTCGCGCAGATCGCCCAGCGGTACTCAGAGGCGACGACGGACGCCGACCGCCTGCGCACCGATCTGGGTCTCCCGGCCACGACACCCCCTGCGACGCCGTCCACGTAGCCGCTGGTTTGAGCCAGCCGCGGCAATAACCCGGACGGCGGCCCCGGGCAGAGCAACCAGCGCCTTCTCACGGTACGCCGTCGGACCGCCCGCGCTCAGATATACATGACGCGCTCGTGATAATGAGGGCGGTCCGCGGCTCGGCTCTCGGCGCGACATGCGCCCACACGACGGTCGATCGCGCCTCCGAGACGCCCGCTCGATAGGTGCTGCCGCTCTGCCCGAAGGCAGCGCGTCAATGAAATTGTGCTGGGTGGCTCAAACCCAGGGGGAGCTTGCGGCGCACCGCGGCGATGACGGTGTCGGTGAACTCGTCGGTGAACGCATGGCCGCCGAGGTCAGCGGTGCGCACGCCGGCGCTCACCGTCTCGAAGACGGCGGCACTGATAGCGCTCGAGGCACGCCGGCTGGTGTCGTCCGGGATGAATCCGAGCACTGAGGCGGCTGCCAGGATCATCGCCATCGGGTTGGCGATGTTCTTCCCCTGGAGCGATGGCGCGGTGCCGTGTGGGGCCTCGGCCATCACCACCGTCGGCTCGAGCGACGAGCCGGCGAACCCGAGAAGCAGGGACTCGGCGCCCGCGATGCTGCCGAACAGCTGCAGGACCAGATCGCTGAGGCAATCCCCGTCTCGGTTGAGAGCGGGAATCACGAGATGCTCTGAGGCGTGGGTGAGCAGGAGTGCGTACGTCGCGTCGATGAGCTGCGGCTCGTAGGCGACATCGGGATGACGCTTGGCAGCAGCGTCGAGCTCCTCCTTGAACATGCCCTCGTAGATCCGCGACACGGTGAACTTGGGACCGCCGAACACGCGCCCGCCTGCGCGCCGCGCGTGCTCGAAGGCAAACTCGGCGACCGCTCGGCAGGTCGTGCGCGAGATCTTCTCGGTGCGAAACGCCAGCTCGTCACCGTCCGACATCTCGCGCCATTCGACGGCGTTGTAGGCGTCATCGACCGCCATGCGCACGACGCTGATCGGCGCGCTCACGCCCGCCACTCCGAGCACCCCGGGAATGCGCCGGCCTGTACGCAGGATCACCTTGCCGCCAACCCGCTCGCGCAGCAGCGCGTTCGGGCTCCCCACGTCGCCGGCATCCTCAGGGGTGACCGTGGCGGCCTTCAGGCCGAAACCCGCGGCACGCATGGCGCCGGCGGCATCATCGACAACGGCATTGCGCGTCGCTCGGCGATTCTCGAGCGAGAGATCGAAATGACGCAGCTCGAGCCGCACGCCGATGCCGTCAGGGGCGATGACGCGAAGTGCCTGCTGGAGCAACTCCTCCCCGGTCTGATCCCCGTGGAGCACCACGATCGTCGCAGACATGTCGCGAGGAGCGTAGCGCGGCGATCCGCAGAGACGCGAAACCTATGATCGCGGCGTGCCGGACACGCCCGTGGAAAGCGACGAGGAGCAGCCGCAGCGACCAACCGCCGTGCTGTTCGTTTACAGCTGGGATTTGCTGTTGGCCATCCTCGCGTTGTTCGGGGTGCTGGCGCCGTTCGCCGGAGGTCTGGTGGTGTCCGGCCAGCCGGTGAGCCTGCCGCTGGCCGTGCAGATCGTGGCCGCGCTGTCGTCCGCGGCATATGCGGCCGTGCTCATCATCGTCGCGTCCTTGCTGACGCGTCGCCGCCGGTGGGTGCGGAACATCCAGATCATCACGTTGGTTGTGGCCGTCGCGCTGGCAGGCATTTCCGTCGTGGTCCAGCAGGTGACCGGGGCCCACGTCGAGCTCGGGTCCATCCTTGTCACACTGCTCTTTGCCCTCGTCGACCTGCTGGTGATCGTACTGATGACCGAGCGGCGAGTGGTCACCTGGTACGTCGAGCCCGGTGCGGCGCCGCGGTACGCGACCGGCGCACTCGCATTCTGGGCGCTGACCGGCTGCGCGCTGGTCATCACGGAGGCGGTGATCCGCTAAATGAGCGTCAGCAGATCTGCGACCGCGTCGACGAGCTCGTCACCCTGGATCGGCTTGCTGACCACGGCGGCAGCGCCCAGCTGGTGGGCGCGCTCTCGTGACCCGATGTCTCCCGGCTCCGTGAGGATCACGACGCCACCTGGGGGCGCCTGCGGAGCGAACCGTATTGCCTGGAACAGCTCGAGCCCGTCGGTGTCAAGCGTGGTGTCGAGAATCAGCACGTCCGGCGCAAACGCCGGCAGCTCACGCCGCACGTCGCGCACCGCCCGCACCCAGTGGACGTCGTGCCCGACGTCCTTGAAGCGGTTGATGACCGGCTGAGCAACCTTGGGCTCGTCCTCGGCGAGCAGGATGCGAGCGCGGGCTGGCGTCATCGCGTTGCATCGTAGGGCGCCGCGCCGCTCGCTTGCTTGCGCGGCCTGGATGCGTACACTCTGGTGGCAGGCATGGCGGTAACACCTCGCAAGCCACTGCGAACACATCGCGTCAGACGCGGGCTGTGGGGTCGACTCTTCAAGCGGGCGCAGCAGCCGGTTGCCCCGCACCTCGCGTCGCAGCCCGTTATGGCGCCGCGCGGGGCGACACTGGTCGACCCGCACACCCGCACGTTCTGGGCGCGGGGCGCCGACTCCCCCACAACGCTCATCGAGGTGGCGCCCTCCACTGCGCGCAGCAAATCTCGTCGCGTGGCAGCGCTGCTGCGCGCGCACGAAGCGGGCGGCGACGCTGCGAACGCGCGTCCTCGCGGCAATCCGGCCTTCACCGAAGCGCTGTTCTTCGAGCTCATGCGCGCGCACCAATACCGTCGCGCCTTCGCGATGCTCAGCGGTGACTGCCGGCGAGCATGGGGATCGGTGGAGGCGTTCGCGACTGCCCAGGGCACCGAGCCGATGGGGCGCCTCAATGCGGTTCGGGTCGACGCTGTGCGCCATCTCGCGGCGTGGACCGATCCCGAGCATGGCGCGAGCTACCGAAATGTCGCGGAGCTCGATGTCGAGTACACGCTCTCGACGACCTCGGGCACAGTGACCGTGCCCCGCGTGGTTCACCTCGTGTCTGATGAGGGGCGCTGGTGGTCGCTCTGCTACCCGAGGTGAACACGCGTGCTGGGCGGGTGACGATTTACTGTCTGAAATGCCCGGCACCGGTACAATTCGGGAGTGAAAGCGGCCGCCCAGAGCGAAACGCCCGGACCCCTCCAGCGCACCTGCTTGGAGATCGCGGCCCTGGAGCGTGCGGCAGCGTTCCGTCGCAGTCGCGTCTCGCGAGCGCGTCTTCGCGTTCGGGAGACAGACGGGCTGCTTGACCTCGTCGAGGAGTGCCGCCTCCGCGGCTGGGATCTGGTGCCGTCGCAACTGTGGAGCGCCGTCGTCCACAGCGTCGGTGCCGTCGATCGAGCGGCTCGCGATGAGCTCGGCATCAACCGCGATCCGGATCGAGTGGGCGACGCACTGTTCGCGGCGCAGGAGACGCTGCTGTGGAACGCCCGCGAGTCGGAACGAAGAGCGCTGGCGCCGATCATTCCGCTCTTCGCAGACAAACCGGCGCAGGTGGATACAGGCGACATCGCAGCGTTGTGACCTGGGAGGTCGCCGTCGCGGGGACGGTGCACTGCGACGACATCACGACGCCTCGCGGTCGCATGACCTCGATCGGTGGGTCGGCCTTGTACTTCGCGCTGGCGGCGTCACGCTACGCGCCCGTGCGTCTCAACGGAATTGTCGGTGCCGACAGCGAGCAGGAGGTTCGTGAGCAGCTCGCCGGGTTCCCCGTAACGACCGACGGCTTGGAGATCAGCCGGCTCCCGACGGTGCGCTGGCACGCGGTTCATGACTTCGAGACCTGGGTCACCGCAAGCGAACGCACCGAGGAGGGGTGTGATCCTGCTTGGCGTGCGACATTGTCGGCCGGGTCAGCCGGCGCTGAGGTGCTGTTCCTGGCCAGCATGCACCCCGCCTTTCAGCGTCGTATCCTCGAGCAGTCGAACGCGCGGCTCATTGCAGCGGATTCGATGCTCGTGTACATCGACTCCCTGGGTGACGCGGTGCGCGAGATCGCCGAGCGATGCGATGTGCTGTTCCTCAATCAGGCGGAGCTTGCCGGATTGACCCGACATGAGAGCTGGGTGCTCGGCGCCCGAGCGCTCTGCGGACATGGACGGCTGCGAGCGGTCGTCGTCACGAGGGGACCGGACGGTGCCGCATGTGTCACTGCGAATACAGTGATCGAGCGCCCCGCCATTGCAGTGCCCGACGTCGTCGACCCAACCGGCGGTGGCGACGCGGTTGCCGGCGGGTTTCTCGGGCTCTGCGCGCAGCGAGAACGTGACGACGAGCTGGCGTTCGTCGAAGCCCTCGAGACCGGCGTGCGCTGCGCGGCGGCGGCCATCAGCACCTTCGGCCCGGCTGGGCTCCGGTCCTTCGAACGCGGCGTCTCAGTGGCCCGTGCCGATCTGCACCGCCTTGACGATCAGTAGCAGCACCGTGAGCACGAGGTAGGCGCGCAGCGCACCCATGGCGAGCACCCGGCCTCGCGACCAGTGCGGCCGGTTGAGCAGGGCGAGGGACGGCGTGCGCCACGTGCTGCGGTCGAGAGGCTCCTCGCGCACGGCCGTGGGGCGCCGTCTCAACAACCGCATTCCGCCAAGTGCGAGCAGTCCGGCGCCGAGCGCGCCGCCGAGGCTGACGACGAGTAACCCGATGTTGAGCTGCGGCAGCACGGTTGCGACCACGAGGATGGCCGAGAGTGCGATCAGCACGGACACGATGACGGTTGCGATCGCGTTGAACCAGGGGCGGTTGACCCACGGGCCGAGGACATCGCGGTCGTTGCAGAGCATGAGCAGTAGCACCGTGGCGCTGGGCAGCAGGACCCCCGCAAGCGCCTGCACGGCCGTGGTGATGAGTCCGAGCGGCGCGTTGGGAATGAGCACGATGGCAGCTGCAAGCGCGATGAGCGCGGAGAAGGTTGCGTAGAACGCCTTCGCCTCTCGCCAGGGGCGGTGCAGGGAGTGCTGCATGCCGAACGCGTCTCCGATGGCGTACGAGGTCGCCAGCGTCACGGCGCTCGCCCCGATGATCGAGGCATCGATCAGGATGATCGCGAACAGTGTCCCCGCGGCGGTGCCGGCATGCTGTGCCAGACCGCGGGCGACGCCCAGCGCGTCGGTGTATTGCCCGGCGAGCGGTGTGCCCTGGAACGCGAACGCCGGTGCGATCATCAGCGCCGCGGCGCCGATGACCACGACGAAGGCCCCGATCACCGTGTCGGCGCGCTCGTATGCGATCCAGCGCGGCGTGATCCGCTTGTCGACGACATTCGACTGCTGGAAGAAGAGCTGCCAGGGGGCGACCGTCGTCCCCACGATCGCGATGATGAGCAGGATCGTCGTCGACGAAACACGGCCCGGTACGCCTGGAATGAAGAAGCCATGCATGATGGGCCCGATCTGCGGGTGGCTGAGCACTGCCAGCGGGATCACCAACGCGTTGGCGACAAGGAACACGAACCTGAAGCGCTCCCAGCGCTCGAAACGCCCGGTGACGGTGATGCCGACGAGCAGGACGCCGGCGAGCGGGACGGCGATCACCGGGCTCACGCCGAAGTACGCGGCACCGAGGCTGATCCCGATGAACTCAGTGACGATGATCAGAAAATCGAGCAGGAACAGGTTGCCGACCGAGAAGAAGCCCCAGTTGCGGCCAAAGCGCTCGAAGATGAGACGTGCCTGACCGACGCCGGTCACCGCTCCCAATCGCACAGCCATCTCTTGATTGACGATCAGCACGGGGACGAGCAACGGCAGCGTCCAGAGCAGCGCCGTCCCGTAGTTCTGACCCGCTTGGGCGTATGTCGAAACGCCACCTGCGTCGTTGTCTCCCACCATGACGATGAGCCCCGGACCCATGATCGCGAGCAGCGTGAGCATGCGCGCACGCCACGACCTCCGCTGCGCAACATCGTGCGCGGAGATATGTCCCAGGGCGCCGCGAATATCTCCGAGATCAGCCTCATCGAGAACTGCGGAGTCGCCCTGGCGCGCGAGGGTGGGGGCCTCCGCCTTCGCCATCGAGAACTCCTCCCGCAATGAAGCGGGCTTACGGCTATAGGCCCACCGAGGAGGTCAGGACGCTGCGATCACCTCGAGCGGGCGTGTTGGGATTGGGATGGAGCGACGACTTTCGCCGTCCGGGTCCATTGCCGCCTCCTATACGCCCGATGACCGGCCGCACCGCTACGAGGGCGGCGCACAGCGGGCTCTGAGCTCATCGATGACGAAACATCACCGATGCACCCGCGCTGCACGGTGCGACGCTGCCATCGATGAGTTTACCCAATCGGTCTCTGCCAAAGCGACCGAAAAAAGCTGTTCACCGAATCGTCAACTGTGAGCCTCATTCCGCGGCGGCGGCTTCTGCGCGGCGGCGCCACTCCTCGGGAAGGATCGCCTCGAGGACGTCGTCGACGGTGATGACACCGACCAGATGACCGGCGGCATCAGTCACGGGGGCTGCAGTCATGTTGTAGTCGGTCATGAACAGCGCGACGTCAGGCAGATCGGCGTCGACCCGCAGTCGCGCTGGTGTCGCGTCGAGCAGGGTGTCGACCCGATCTGACGGCTCGGCGGCGACCAGCGCAGGCAGCGAAACCGACCCTCGCAATCGCTGCTCGTCGTCCACGACGAACACCATCGTGAGCACCTGCACCGGCAGGTCGGCGCAGCGCACTCGTTGCAGCGCGGTGGCCACGGTCGCGTCGACGGAGACCGCGACGAAGTCAGGGCTCATCAGGCCGCCGGCAGTGCCGGGGTTGTACGCCAGCAGACCGCGCACCTTCGCCTGCTGCTTGGGCGGGAGCAGTCGGAGGATTTCCGCGCGGCGGTCCTGGTCGAGCTCGGTGATGAGATCGGCGGCGTCGTCGGCGCCCATCTCGGCGAGCACCTTCGCCGCCTCCGCGTTGGACCGCGTGCGCAGGAACTCCCGCTGATGCTCGGGGTCGAGCTCCTCGAACACGTCGGCCTCGAGCTCGGGGTCGGCGTGGACCGCCTCGATGATCTCCTCGCCCTGTTCGTGCGATGCCGCCTCGACCAGGTCAGCGATCTGTGCGGGGTGCAACCGCCGGATCCGTCGCAGCGGCAGCAGCAGCCGCGCGGTGGGGACGTGCCCCACGAAGGGCTCGACCCCGGACCAGTCCAGCACCGCCTTGGCATCGAGCCGCTGCGGCGGCTTCCCAGGTAGAAGACGCTGCAGCCTACGGCGAGGGCTTGTATCCACGCCGACGACCCGCCACTTGCCGCTGACGCGGGCGATCGCGACGTCGTTCGCGTTGACGAGCCGCCCCGCTTCGACGTTGATCAACTTGCGGTCCAGGACGTCCTCGCGGAGCAGGACCTCCCCGGGGCGGCGTTCGAAGCGCTGGAGATTCAGGGTCTCCCCGGCGAGCTGGACTCGACCGGAGCGCAGCTCGACGACCGCGTCGATCGGTACGAAGACCAGCCTGCCCGCGAAACGGACCCGGAGCCCGGTCAGCGGCGGGTAGCCGCCGTCGCGCAGGCGCACGATCACGTCCTCGACACGGCCGAGCCGCTCCCCCGCGCGGTCGAGCACCGCGCTTCTGAGCAGCGCGGTG
>Ga0307471_100000654_pt1 | contig 17944 bp, 15 predicted proteins | sample atmos_gasesAM3C__2_FD_204566 | JGI IMG/M metagenome (GOLD analysis project Ga0307471, IMG submission 204566) | Hardwood forest soil microbial communities from Morgan-Monroe State Forest, Indiana, United States - atmos_gasesAM3C_515 | ecosystem: Environmental > Terrestrial > Soil > Temperate...
GGCGTCGGTGAGATCGTGATAGCTCACTTGCAATCCCATCGAGCGCTTGCGCACCCGCTCGAACAAGCGCCGCGTGCCGCCGTAGAGGTCGTCGACCGCAACTATATGCGAGCCATGGTCGAGGCATTCGAGCGTGGTCGAGATCGCGGCAAGGCCCGAGGCAAACGCGAACGCGGCGGTGCCGCCTTCGAGATCAGCGATGCAGCGCTCGAACGCCATGCGCGTCGGGTTTTTGGTGCGGGCATAGTCGTAGCCCTTGTTCACGCCGGGGCTCTGCTGCACGTACGTGGAGGTGGTGTAGATCGGCATCATGACGGCGCCGGTGGTGGGATCGGGCTCCTGCCCCGCATGAATGCAGCGCGTGGAGAAATCGAGTTGGTTTGATTTGGTCGTCATGGTCTTAGTCTTTATCATCCGAGAGGTCGGTGCGTAGCGCGTAGGGTGGGCAAAAACGCTTGCTGATATGCGGCAAACTTGAAGCAGGAGCGATTTTGCCCACGTGAACAAAACGCGTGGGCATTGCGCCCGCGAGGTGGTGACTGGAAGAAAGAACGATTTGCCGCAATGCCCACCCTATGGAGTTAAATCGCAATGCGAAAATAGTTGATTAGGTCGAGACGGGTCGCCACGCCCAGAAACTGGTCGCCGTCCATGACGATGGCGACATAGTCCTTGCGGAACAGCGGCAGGAGATCGGCGATCGGCGCATCGGCGGAAATCGTCTCCAGCCGCCGCGCCATCACCCCTTTGACCGGCCGGGCAAAGGCCTTGTTCGGATCGTCGCGCTCGGTGAGCAGCGCGGCGAGGACGTCGCTCTCGTCCACGAGGCCGACCACATGGCCGCCCTCGTCGATGACCGGAAGCTGCGAAACATCGCTGGAGCGCATGCGGGAGAATACCGTGCGCAGATTATCCTGCGGCCGCACCACGACCGCATTGCCTTCGCTGTAGCGGCTTACGACGACGTCGCGCACAGCGCCGTGCCGGTCGGGATGGCTCCAGCCTTCCTGCGCGAGGAAGATGGGATTGAACACTTTTGACAGATATTTCGCGCCGGAATCGCAAACGAGGCTCACCACCCGCTTCGGCGCCGCCTGTGCGCGGCAATAGCGCAGCGCCGCCGCCAGCAGCGTGCCCGAGGAGGAGCCGGCGAGAACGCCTTCGGCACGCAAGAGCTCACGCGCGCTGGCAAAGCTTTCGGCGTCAGGAATGGCGAAGGCCTGCGAGACGAGCGCGAGATCGGCGTTGGGCGGCACGAAATCTTCGCCGATCCCTTCGACCGCCCAGTTCCCGGCCTGCAGCATGCGGCCGGTCTCGACGTAGGGCGCGAGCACGGACCCCTCCGGATCGGCGAGGACGATCGCGGTCTTGGGCGAGGCGCCGCGCATGAAGCGACCGATGCCCGTCAGCGTGCCGCCGGAGCCGACGCCGACGACGATGGCATCGACGTCGCCATCCATTTGGCGCAGGATTTCCGGGCCGGTCGTCGTCGCATGCGCCTGCGGATTGGCCGGGTTGGCGAACTGGTTGACGAAGAAGGCCCCGGGCGTGCGCCGCGCAATCGCCTCGGCGAGATCCTGGTAGTAATCGGGGTGCCCCTTGCCCACGTCCGAGCGCGTGGTGACGACCTCGGCACCCATCGCTTTGGCGTGCAGCACCTTCTCGCGCGCCATCTTGTCGGGAACGACGAGCAGCGTGCGGTACCCCTTGCGGCCGCCCACCAGCGCGAGGCCAAGCCCGGTATTACCGGCTGTGGCTTCGACGATGGTGCCGCCGGGCTTGAGACGTCTGTCCGCTTCCGCCGCCTCGATCATGGTGCGCGCGGGACGGTCCTTGAGCGAGCCGGAAGGGTTGGCGCTTTCGAGCTTGAGAAAGAGCCGACAGGGGCCACGGTCGATGCGCGTCACCTCGACGAGAGGCGTGTCGCCGATGAGATCGAGGACCGATGCCATGGTGGTCTATAGCATTGCGCGGCACACGAGGGCACCGGTCGCAGGCGGGAAACCGGGGGCAGCGGCGACGGACTCTATCGCCGCCCGCGCTTTATCCTGGTGTCGAAATCGGCCCCGCTCGGGGTGCGCGCGGAACAAATAACTTGGGACGGCGTTGCTCGGTTGAGCTTCCCACATCGACAAGCGTTATCCGGTCCTCAGGCAGGAAAGTCTGTCCTGCGAACGGGTTCGCTCGAAAAGGAGTAACGAGATTGGACACCGACGTTAAACGGGCGCGTGACCGCGCCGAAGCGGCTTTCAAGAAAAAGGAACAGCAACTGCGAGAGGGGCAGCAAGCAAGGGCCGAATACGAGACAGCGCGTGCGGCCACGCGTGAAAAGACCGCCCGATTGCGGGCGCTGAGGCTGGCACGCGACGCAGGCTTGAAAACGCCTGTTCCGGCGGCCCAAAAACAGCCGGCTTGATCGAATCGAATCTGAGTAACAATTGGCTCGCCCGGCGCAAGCCCGATGAGGCAGCCTATTCTTCCGCCTGTTAGCAGCCGCCTTGAAACCAACACATCCGTGGGCCATATAGGGCGAGCGACCTCATGTGGTCCTGGCGAGCCGCGTGTACGGATCCCCGTCAAACGGTTTCTGGCTTGCCCCTTCACTTTCACCGACAACCCAAATCACGCGGGGGTGTCTGCACCACCCGCGATGTGGAACTGCGACTGCGGCACTCCCGCAGCCGTGCCATCTCGCACAATAGAAAGCTTGTTCATTGACCTCTTTTCATGATTTCGGCCTCGCCGAACCGATCACACGCGCGCTCGCTGAAGAGAAATACACCACGCCCACGCCGATCCAAGCGCAGACCATTCCCGTCGCTCTAGCGCGCCGCGACGTTATCGGGATTGCGCAAACCGGCACCGGCAAGACCGCGGCGTTCGCGCTGCCGATCCTGCATCATCTCTTCACCAATAGGCGGTGCCCGGGGCACAAAGCCTGCCGTGTGCTCGTGCTGAGCCCGACACGCGAACTGTCCGGGCAAATACTCGATAGCTTCCGCGCTTATGGCCGCCATGTCCGCGCCAGCGGCGCGCTGGTGATCGGCGGCGTGTCGATGGGCGCGCAGGTGCGCGCGGTGCAAAACGGCGTCGAGGTGCTCGTCGCCACGCCCGGCCGCCTGCTCGACCTCGTGAAGAGCAACGCGCTGCGTCTTGGCGAGGTGGAATTTCTCGTGCTCGATGAAGCCGACCGAATGCTCGATATGGGCTTTATTCACGACATCCGGAAAATCGTCGCGAAGCTTCCTGCGCAGCGGCAAACGCTGTTGTTTTCCGCAACGATGCCGCGTGAAATCGCCGCGCTCGCGGCTCAGATGTTGCGCGATCCGGCCAAGGTTGCCGTGACGCCGGCGGCCTCGACGGTCGAGCGCGTCGAGCAGCGTATCATCCATGTCGATCGCGCTGCGAAGCCGGCGGTGCTCGCTGAGATTTTGCGCGACGAGCCGATTGACCGCACTCTGGTATTCACCCGGACCAAGCATGGCGCAGACAAGGTGGTGCGTGGCCTGGCCAAGGCCGGCATATCGGCCCACGCGATCCACGGCAACAAGTCGCAGAACCAGCGCGAACGCGTGCTCGCCGCGTTTCGCAAGGGGCAGGTGCTCACGCTCGTCGCCACCGACATTGCCGCACGCGGGATCGACGTCGACGGCATCAGCCACGTCGTGAATTTCGATCTGCCGAATGTGCCGGAAACCTACGTACATCGCATCGGCCGCACCGCGCGGGCCGGGGCGGCAGGTGTGGCGATCTCGCTCTGCGACGCCGAAGAGGCGGCGTACCTTCGCGACATCGAGAAGCTGATCCGCATGTCCATCCCAGCGACGGACCAGCGCAGGTTTCCGCGCCAGGCCCGGCCAACCACGCTCCAGGGCCGCACAGCGCGGCCGTCCTCACATGCACCCGACAAGCGGCAACAGCGGGGCCGCACCAACGCGCCGCGCAAGCAAGATCGACAGGAGCAGCTGCGGAAGGCTCCAAACGCGATTGCCGCCGTCGCGTTCCTGCATCGCAGCGTCAGGTCAGGCCACAACACCGACTCCCGCCGTAATGAAGACGGCAATCGGAAGGGATAAAATGCCATCACCTCGGCGATCTCGCGCCAGAGCGCGCCATGGTGGTCTATAGCAGTGCGATTCCGCAAGAGCTTTACCGCGGGAGTGCCTTCAGAGCGGCGCATAATCGGGCGAGCCGGCGCGCGGCGAGCTTTGAATGGGCTGCGGCGAGCTTTGAATGGGCTTTGGATCTTGCGGGATGTGCTCAACCTGACAGGGACGAAGTTTGGATGCGGGATCGCGCAATGCGGGGCCTGTCGAGCATCCCTTCCCGGCGACCAAGAGACTTTCGGTGCACTGACACGTGCCTAGGTGGATTCTGGTGCAGCATGCCCAGATTGATTCCGGCGTCGGCGAGGATGCCCGCCGCAATCGCATCCATGCTCGAGTCGCGCGTGCAATCGGCGATCTCGACGGGCCCGAATCGCTTCAGCGGGGATCTGCTCCGGCATAAAGCCGCGCCCCGGGATCAGGAGGAGCGGCAGCGGCTCGGCCATCACGAACTCCCCGGAAGAGGAAAAAAATTAAGCCATAATTAAACTTATTGCATTGCAGCAGGATTGACTTCGAGGCCTGAATCACTATCTTCCGCGCAAACGGTTCGACGCGTAATACGCGACCGTCCGTCTCCGCGCATCCTTTAGTCGTTGTTCCGTCATCCGGCGCGGCTAGGCTCCGGACGGTCCCAACTTGAGGTTTCATGTCGTTTTCACAGCTCGGCTTGTCCGAAAAAGTTCTCGCCGCGGTACAAGCGGCCGGCTACACCACCCCCACGCCCATCCAACAACAAGCCATACCGCACGTGCTCGCGCGCCGCGACGTGCTCGGCATCGCGCAGACAGGCACCGGCAAGACCGCCGCCTTCACGCTGCCGATGCTCACGCGGCTCGAGAACGGCCGCGCCCGTGCCCGAATGCCGCGCACGCTCATCCTCGAGCCGACGCGCGAGCTTGCCGCGCAGGTTCAGGAAAGCTTCGAAAAATACGGCGCTGGCCAAAAGCTCAACGTCGCGCTGGTGATTGGCGGCGTCTCGTTCGACGATCAGGATTCGAAGCTCACCCGCGGCGTCGACGTTCTCATCGCCACGCCCGGGCGGTTGCTCGACCATTTCGAGCGCGGGCGGCTGCTGCTCACCGGAGTCGAGCTGCTGGTGATCGACGAGGCCGACCGCATGCTCGACATGGGTTTCATCCCCGACATCGAGCGCATCTGCAAGCTCGTTCCGTTCACCCGCCAGACGCTGTTCTTCACCGCCACCATGCCGCCGGAGATCCGGCGCATCACTGAACAGTTCCTGCACAATCCGGTGAAGGTCGAGGTGTCGCGGCCGGCGACCACGGTCGCCACCACCACCCAATGGCTCGTCAAGACCGGCCGCGAGCCGCACGACAAGCGTGACACGCTGCGCCGCCTCATCCGTTCGGCGGAAGGGCTGACCAACGCGATCATCTTCTGCAACCGCAAGCGGGAGGTCGCCGCGCTGCATCGTTCGCTCTTGCGCCACGGCTTTTCCGTCATCGCGCTGCACGGCGACATGGACCAGCCGGCACGCACGGCGGCACTCGATCAATTCCGCAGGAACGAAGTCACGCTGCTGGTCGCCTCCGACGTAGCCGCGCGCGGTCTCGACATTCCCGCGGTCAGTCACATCTTCAATTTCGATGTCCCGCACCATCCCGACGATTACGTCCATCGCATCGGCCGCACCGGCCGCGCCGGACGCAGCGGTACCGCAATCACCATCGTTGCGCCCGCCGAGCGCAAGAGCGTCGCTGCAATCGAGAAGCTGATCGGGCAGAACATCCCTTGGATGGGCCAAGCGCCGCAAGCCTCCGAGCACAGCGAAACTGGTGAGCGCGTCGAAGGCGAGCAACACAAAGGCGAGCAGCGCAGAGGCGGCCGTCGCGGGCACCGCCGTGAGCATCCAGCCCGGCGCGAGCACGCCAGCGCACCGGTGACCCTCCTCGACGAGGCGAGGCCGCGGCAGCCGGGAAAACCCGCGCCGCGCCCGGCGCATGCGGAGGACGGCGGGCATCTGCCGGCCTTTCTGCTGCGACCGGTACGCGCCAAGGCGTGAGTTACCAACCGGCGAGCTTTCTGCGGGTCTCGGCCGACATCCCTCTGGGGGAAAGCAAGACGTGGATGCCCCGCAGCGCAGACACGTCAACGCAGTCTGCGCAAGCTTGACTGCGTGCCAGGATGACGAGTCAGCAGTTAAGAGCCTGATGTATCAGTTCGCCGGCGCCGCGGGCTTGAGCTGGACCGATTCTCCGCAGCCGCAGGCGGAGGTCTGATTGGGATTGTTAAACACGAATTGCGCGGAGAGCTTATCGGCCTTGTAGTCCATCTCGGTGCCGATCAGAAACAGCACCGCCTTGGGATCGATCAGCACGCGCACGCCCTTGTCCTCGACCACCTCGTCCGCCGCCTCGATGCGCTCGGCGTATTCCATGGTGTAGGCCATTCCGGCGCAGCCGCCGTTCTTGACGCCGACGCGCACACCGACGATCGGCTGCTCGGCGTTCGCCATCACATATTTGATGCGCTCGGCGGCGGCATCGGTGAGCCGGATCGCCTGGAGTCTCGCTCTGGGTGCGGCCATTTCACCTCTCTCCGTCCATCGGGTTCAAGGCCCGGTGGCAGAATCGGTCACAAGGCTAAAATAACAACGAATTCGTCCTTGTGAAGGCCGCGCCGGCGCGCGCGAAAGCTTATTGGAAGGCTTCCAGAGCCGGCCACAATCGGCCGCTGCTAGCGCACTTTGTAAAGCGCATGCCGTCGGTTGTGCGTGAACGGCCGGACCTTTCCCGGCCAGCGGCCCTCTTCGACCGCCTTGGCCCACGCCGGGCTGGTGAGCACGTGCGGGCCATCGATCTCGTAGACCGCGCTATAGCGCGGGCCATCATGGGCTACCTTCTTCTCGGCACCGCCGATGCTCACCGCAAAGGGCTCACCAGCCATCCGCGTCACCGCGCGCACGCCAGGCACCTTGAGCAGATTGGGGATGTGCTCGGTATCGTAGACCTCGTTGAACAGCGCCTCCTTGTCAGAATCGACATCCATGCTCACGACAAAGAGGTACTTTGAACTGATCGGCATGATCGCCTGCCTCGCTTATATTGTGCCTGCGCCACCCCGGCTCGGGCTCGTGCCATCGTAGGCGACGCACGCGTGAGACGCCACCGTCCCGAGAAGAAGATCGCGGTGTCGACCGCCTCGACGTCCGCCACAACGCCGCCTGCCGATGACAGCTCGGAACCATATGCTATTATCTCGGCGTTGTTACGCCGTTGGTTCCATCAACAGATGGAGGACCCAATGTGTTGGGAGATCGATTACAAATTCTTCGCAGAGCAGAAGAAGGCGCAAGAGGCGCGGACCAAGCAAGAGCAACGTACGGGCGTCATCGATCGGCTCCTGAACGAGGCCCATCAGCAAGGCGACACGCCCCACGTTGAAGCGCCGCAGGTCAAAGAGGTTGCACCGGCAAAATAAGCGACGCGCGGAGAGCCGCGCTGGTCGACCACGTCGTTTGAGCTGATCGGCAGACCGTAGAGGATCTACGGCCACGTTGGAGCATGCGTGCCGAGCGGAACCGTTGGCCGCACCCAATGCGGCGGCGTTTCCGTCATGACTGCGGCGTGGCGTACGGCGGTCAGTCGGCCGAAGCCGGACGGCGTCTCTTCCAAGCGGTCACCCACGTCGTCGAAGCCGGGATCGAGGCACGCCAGGGCATCGAAGCGTCCGAGCCGGCGAAACCAATACCCGGTCTGTGCCAGCGAGGTGCGGACGTGCCAACTCCCCCCCTGCGCGTGCCGTCGCGCCAGCGCCGACATGGCCGCGAACGCCATCAGCTGACCGGTGGCGTGATCGAGCACCTGCGCCGGCAGCGGTCTCGGCTCGCTGTCACCAAAGGCCTCCGCTTCGGCGGCATTGAAGCCGCTGGCGGTTTGTACCAGCGAGTCGAACCCGCGCCGACCTGCCCACGGGCCCTCGTGGCCATACGCGCAGAGCGAGACATAGATGATCCCGGGCCGGATGCGTGCGACGTCCTGAGGTCCGAACCCGAACGCAGCGATGGCGCCCGGTCGGTAGCCTTGCACAAACACGTCGGCGTCCCGGAGCAGCGCGGCGAGCGCTTCGCGCCCGCTCGCCTGACGCAAGTCGATATATGCCGACAATTTTCCCCGCCCGGTATCGATCACGAGCGGCTCGAGCGAGGGCAGATGCGACGCCGTGGTCAGCAACACGTCGGCCCCGTGCGCGGCGAGCGTGCGGCCGCATACGGGGCCGGCAATGATGCGCGTGAGGTCGAGCACCTTGACGCCTGCCAAAGGCCGTTCGGCCGCAGGCAACGCCCGCGCCGGCGCCTCGCCGATCTGATCGAGGGTGAAGAGGGGAAGGCCGGCGATAGCGCGGCCCTGCGGAAGGCCATCCCACTCGGCGAACGTGCGGCACGCGGTCACGACAAGGCCGGCCTCGGCAGCGGCGGTCTCCAGCGCCTCGGCGCGCCATCCATCGAGCGCGCGCTGTACGGCCGCGCGCTCGTGCCGGCAGCCGAGCAGGGCAAGCGTTCCGTCGCGGTGATGGGGCAAATTGGTATGGAGCCGCACCCACCGGCCATCGCCGCAGCGATACAGTCCGGCGATCTCGTCATGATGCTCGACCGGCGGACTCCCATCGACACGCAAGTACCGTTCGCTGCGAAACTCGATCGCGGCGCTGCGCATGTCGACGCTGACGTGCTGGCGACGACCCGTGCGCAATCTCCACAGCTCGCCCGCCGCCAGGGCCGTGGCGGCGATGGTCGCCTGCGCCGCGCTACCGACCGGAAATGACGACGGCAGCACCGGCTCGGCGCCGGTGAGATCGATCGCCTCGAGTGCCGCTTCGCAATGTCCTGCGGTGCGCCATATCTCGGCGAGAGCACGTCTTGCAACTGGTTCGCTCATTTCCAACTCGCGCTGACACGGCGGAAGAGGATTTCGTCCGCGTCGCCGAACAAGCGGACCACACGTCTGCTCATTCCGACTTGACCGCCGCCGCCTTGATAATCGGAGTCCAGCGCGCGATCTCGTCCTTCACCAGCGCGGCGAGCGGCTGCTGACCGCGCCTCGTCTTGTCGGGAATTTCGCTGCCGAGCTCGAGCAGGCGTTTCTGCGTCCTCTCGTCATCCATCGCCTTCTCAAGCGCCTCGCTGAGCTTGTCGAGGATCGGCTTCGGCGTGCCCTTGGGTGCGAAAAAGGCGTTCCAGGCCGACGCCTGGAATTGCGCAAGGCCGGCCTCCGCCGACGTTGGCACCTCAGGCAGCGCCGCGCTGCGCCGCGAAGTTCCGATTGCATAGGCTTTGAACGCCCCGCTGCGAACCGGCTGCACGACGTCGGGGGTGACGTTGCACATGTAATCGACTTGGCCGGCGATCAATGCGGTGATGGCAGGAGCGGCGCCGTTGAACGGGACCAGCGTCGGCTTGACCCCGAGTATCGAATTGAGCAGCAGGCAGGTGAAATGCGTGATCGAGCCGACACCCGCATGCGCCATGTTCAAGTTCTCGGCGTTCGCCTTCACATAGCTTGCGAATTCCTTCAGGTCGTTGGGCGGAAGCTCCTTTTTTCCCACAATCACGACCGGAAGGCCGGCGACCATGCCGATCGGCGTGAAATCAACTTCCGGGTTGTAGGCGAGGCTGGGGTAGAGCGCCACCGCAGCCGCATGCGTTCCCATGTTTGCCAATTCAATGGTGTAGCCATCGGGACTTGCGCGCATCGCACGGATCGAGCCGGTGGTGCCGCCCGCACCCACCACGTTCTCGACGATGAACTGCTGGCCGAGCGTGCGCGACATGTGCTCGCCGACAATGCGCGCAATGACGTCGGTGGTCCCGCCCGCGGCGAAGGGCACGATGATCGTGACAGGCCGCGACGGAAAGGCCTGGGCCGTTGCCGGGCTCGCACCGACGATTGCCAAGGCGAGCGCGCCGACCGCGAAGACAATCGCCTTTCTGATCGTCATGGATTTTCCTCCCTGCGTCCTTCCGGCGGTATTGTTCTTGCGAAGACCGAGTCACGGCTCGGAACCCCACTGGCTTAGATGCAGTGAACTGATGTCCCTGCCCCATTACATCGCGTCGGCTTTGACGGGGCAAACCGGAAGATATCCGCTCGGCCGCAGGCCTAATAGATCGCCCATAGCCCAGGCGTTGCCAGCTCGAGGAGGTGTCCATCGGGATCGCGGAAGTAGATGCTGTGGCCGCCGCGCGACCAGGTGGTGCGGCCCTCAATGGCGATTCCCTGCGCGGCGAGCCGCTGCTCCCATTGCGGTAACGCATCGACGCCAACGGCAAAGGCCATGTGCAGCGGTCCATGCCCGTCGTGCGGCGGGATCGTGCCGCCCGGCATGCGCACCGTCTCGAGCGTCGAGCCGCGGTGAAACAGCAGCAACACGCTTTGACCGCCGACATCGTAAGCGCGAAACCGCGCGTCGCTGGTCAGTGCAGCAAGCCCCAACACCTGCTCGTAGAAGCGCGCCGCGCGGCCGAGGTCATCGACGTAGAGACAGGTCTCGATCACGCGGTCGAGCTTCACGCCTCACCACATATTAAGAATGGCCCGCGCTTCCTCCGACATGCGGCTCGGATCCCAGGGCGGATCCCAGACGATGTTGACCTTGACCTCGCCCACGCCGGGCACGCTCGCCACGGCGTTCTCCACCATGGTCGGCAGTTCCTGCGCCGAGGGACAGTTGGGCGTGGTGAGCGTCATCTCGACGGTGACCGCCCGGTCGTCGGCAATGTCGATCTTGTAGACGAGACCGAGCTCGTAGATATCGGAGGGAATTTCCGGATCATAAACGGTCTTGAGCGCGGCAATGACGTCGTCGGTGAGCCGCGCCAATTCGCCCTCCGGCAGCGCCGAGGGCGCCGCGGCGGGCGCAGCGGGCGCAAGCGGCGCCGCGGCCGAGGGCTCGGCAGCCGCCGCGGGAAGCTTATGCGGATCGTCGGTCATGCGAAGAAACCCTGCGCCTTGACCAAGGCTTGCGCAAGCCCGTCAACCTCGGCGCGCGTATTATAAAGCCCGAAAGAGGCCCGGCAGGTGGCGCTCACCCCGAAACGGGCGAGCAGCGGCATCACGCAATGAGTGCCGGCGCGCACGGCGACGCCAGAGCGGTCGATGATGGTCGCCACATCGTGCGGATGCGCGCCCTTGAGATCGAAGGACACGATCGGGCCCTTGTCCTTGGCCGTACCGAAGATGCGCAGCGAGTTGATCTCGCGCAGCCGCTCGTGGGCGTAGCCCACCAGCGAGGCCTCGTGGGCGCGGATGCGCGGCCTGCCGATCGAGTCGACGTAGTCGATGGCGGCGCCCAAACCGATCGCCTGGACGATCGGCGGCGTTCCGGCTTCGAATTTGTGCGGCGGCTCGCCGTAGATGATGCGGTCCTCGAACACCTCGCGGATCATCTCGCCCCCGCCGTTGAACGGCGGCATAGCCTCGAGATGCTCGTGCTTGCCGTAGAGCACACCGATGCCGGTCGGCCCATAGAGCTTGTGGCCGGTCACCACATAGAAGTCGCAGCCGATGTCCTGCACGTCGACGTCGAGGTGAACGGCGGCCTGCGCGCCGTCGAGCAGAACCGGAATGCCGCGGGCATGCGCGCGGCGCACGACCTCCTTCACCGGCACCAGCGTGCCGAGCATGTTCGACATGTGGGTGATCGCCACCATCTTGGTGCGCGGCGAAAGCAGCTTCTCGAATTCCTCGATGAGGAAATTGCCCTCGTCGTCGACCGGCGCCCATTTGATCACCGCACCCTGCCGCTCGCGCAAGAAATGCCACGGCACCACGTTGGAGTGGTGCTCCATGATCGAGAGCACGATCTCATCGCCGGCCTTGATCCGTTCGCGGCCGAACGTGTAGGCGACGAGGTTGATGGCCTCGGTGGCGTTGCGGGTGAAGATGATTTCTTCCTTGCAGGCCGCGTTGAGGAAGGCGCGTACCTTCTCGCGCGCATCCTCGTAGGCTTCGGTCGCGGCGTTGGCGAGAAAATGCAATCCGCGATGCACGTTGGCGTATTCGGCGGTATAGGCCTGCGTCAGCCGCTCCAACACCGCCTTCGGCTTCTGCGCCGAGGCGGCGTTGTCGAGATAGACAAGCGGCTTGCCGTAGACCTGCATCGCGAGGATGGGAAAATCCGCGCGAATGCGCTCGACGTCGTAGGTCCCGTTCTTGACCGCAGGATGCATGTGCTCAGCTCGCGATTCTCTCCTGTTCCCTCCGCCCGGGGCGGTCTCGGAAGCGACTCAATGCCGGACGAGCCGGCGATTCAGCGCAACGTCACTCCCGCGCCTTGAGCCAGGCCACGACGCGGTCGATCAGCGCGTCGCGCAGGCCGGCGTGCTCGATCCCCTCCACCGCCTCGCCGACGAAGGCCTGGATGAGCAGTGCCTCCGCTTCTTTGGCCGGAATGCCGCGCGCCTTGAGGTAGAACAACAGCTCTTGGTCGAGAGCGCCCGAGGTCGCGCCATGACCGCATTGCACATCGTCGGCGAAGATTTCGAGCTCGGGCTTGTTGTCGGCCTCCGCCGTGTCCGAGAGCAGCAGGGCGTGGGTCGCCATCTTGGCGTCGGTCTTCTGCGCACGCGGGCACACGATGATCTTGCCTTGGAATACGCTGCGGCCCTCGTCGTCGAGCACCGATTTGAACACCTCGCGGCTGGTGCATTCTGCCGCCGCGTGCTCGGCGACCAGGGTGGTGTCGGCGTGCTGACGGCCTTTGAGCAAGGTCGCGCCGCGAATGCCGGCGACTGTGCCCTCGCCGCCGAAACGCACGAAAGCCTGGTTGCGCACGATGCCGCCCCCGGTCGTGAACAGAAACTCGTTGAAGCGGGCGTGCGCGCCGACGGCGGCCATCAGCGTGGAGACGTGCAGCGCGCCTGCACCCTCGCCGGTGATCTTGACGTGATCGACGTGAGCGGCATCGCCGACCTTGAGCTCAAGCACCGCGTTGACTTGATGCTCGCTCGCATCCGAACAACCCACATGGCTTTCGAGCAGCATCGCGCGTGCGCCGTCTTCGATCACGACGAGCGAGCGGGCGAATATCGCAACCGCCTCGCCGCCGGCATTCACGAACACGAGGTGGATCGGCTGCGCGAGCGCCGCACCCGGTGCGACATGGATCAGCGCGCCGTCGCCCATGAACGCGGTATTGAGCGCGACCGCGACGTCGTCCGTGGGCACGAGCCGGCCGAGATGGGCGAGAAGATCGCGATCGCCGGCTGCCAACGCCTGCGCCATGGAGCGGATGGTGAGGCCCGCCTCGAGACGGTCGAGATCCGAAAGCTCGGGCACGAGCGTGCCGTCGACGAACACGATGCGGCGCGCGTCGACGGCGGCGAGCGTAGCGAGCGCGGCCTTGGCGCGGTCCTTTGCCGCCGCGTCCGGTAAGCCCGCGAGCGGCTTTGCCTCGCGCATGAGCGCGCGCAGGTCGGTATATTTCCACTCCTCCACGCGCCGATGCGGCAGGCCTTCGGTCTCGAAACGGCGGAAGGCGTCCTCGCGCAGTGCGCCGACCGCCGCCGGCCCCGGAAGCGCGCGCTTGACCGCGGCGAAGCTCGTCGCCAGCGCCGTCTCGGCCGCAGTCTTGATCGGGCGCACCTCGGCGTTCATCGCAAGCTCACGCCATCTCTTCCTGATACTGCGCGTAACCGGTCGCCTCGAGATCGAGCGCCAGCTCCTTGTCGCCGGTCTTCACAATGCGGCCGCGCGAGAGCACGTGCACCACGTCCGGCACGATGTAATTGAGCAGCCGCTGGTAGTGCGTGATCACGATGAATGCACGCTCGGGCGATCGCAGGGCGTTGACGCCGTCGGCAACGATCTTGAGCGCATCGATGTCGAGACCGGAGTCGGTCTCGTCGAGCACGCACAGCCGCGGCTGCAACAGCGCCATCTGCAGGATCTCGTTGCGCTTCTTCTCGCCGCCGGAGAAGCCGACGTTGACCCCGCGCCGCAGCATCTCCTGCTCGATGCCGAGCTTGCCCGCGACCGCGCGCACGCGCTTGAGGAATTCGGGCGTGGAGAGCTCGTCCTCGCCGCGCTGCTTGCGCTGGGCGTTGAGCGCGGTGCGAAGAAACGTCATGGTGGCGACGCCGGGAATTTCCAACGGGTATTGGAAGGCGAGGAAAAGGCCCTTGGCGGCGCGCTCCTCGGGGGGGAGCGCGAGAATATCTTCGCCGTCGAGCAGCACCTCCCCTTGCGTGACGACATAGTCGGCTTTGCCGGCAAGCACGTGCGCGAGCGTCGATTTGCCCGAGCCGTTCGGTCCCATGAGCGCATGCACGCTGCCGGACCCGATGGAAAGATCGAGCCCGTTGAGGATTTTCTTGCCGTCGACCTCGACGTGCAGGTTCTTTACTTCCAAGAGATGCATCTTTACCCCACGCTGCCTTCCAGGCTGATCGAGATCAGCTTCTGCGCCTCGACCGCGAACTCCATCGGCAACTGCTGCAGCACGTCCTTGACGAAGCCGTTGACCACCAGCGCCACTGCGTCCTCGGCCGATAGCCCGCGCTGACGGCAATAGAACAGCGTGTCCTCCGAGATCTTCGAGGTGGTCGCCTCGTGCTCGAAAACTGCGGAAGAATTCTTCGCCTCGATGTAGGGCACGGTATGGGCACCGCACTTGTCGCCGATGAGGAGCGAGTCGCAGTTGGTGAAATTGCGCGCGCCCTTCGCCCGCGGGTGCGCCATCACCAGGCCCCGATAGGTGTTATTGGAGCGGCCGGCGGCGATGCCCTTGGAGATGATCCGGCTGATGGTGTTCTTGCCGAGATGCAGCATCTTGGTGCCGGAATCGACCTGCTGGTGACCGTTGGAAATCGCGATCGAATAGAATTCACCGCGCGCATTGTCGCCGCGCAGGATGCAGCTCGGATATTTCCAGGTGATGGCCGAGCCGGTCTCGAGCTGGGTCCAGGAAATCTTCGAGTTCTTGCCCCGGCAGTCACCGCGCTTGGTGACGAAATTGTAGACACCGCCGCGCCCGGCGGCGTCGCCCGGATACCAGTTCTGAATGGTCGAATACTTGATCTCGGCGTCCTCGAGGGCAATGAGCTCGACCACCGCGGCATGCAGCTGGTTCTCATCCCGCATCGGCGCGGTGCAGCCTTCGAGGTAGCTCACGTAGGAGCCCTTGTCGGCGATGATCAGCGTGCGCTCGAACTGACCGGTGTCGCGCTCGTTGATGCGGAAATAGGTCGACAGCTCCATCGGGCAGCGCACGCCCGGCGGCACGTAGACGAAGGAGCCGTCGGAGAACACCGCGGAATTGAGCGTGGCGTAGAAGTTGTCGGAGATCGGCACCACCGTGCCGATGTACTTCTTCACCAGCTCGGGGTGCTTTTGCAGCGCCTCGGAAATCGGCATGAACAGGACGCCGGCCTTGGCGAGCTCCTGCTTGAAGGTCGTCGCCACCGAGACAGAATCGAAAACTGCATCGACCGCCACGCGGCCGTAGCCGTTTCCCTCCGGCGCGTCTTCTCCCTCGAGCGGCGTCACGCGCTCCAACACCGCCACCTCGCGCAGCGGAATGCCGAGCTTTTCGTAGGTCTTGAGGATCTCGGGGTCGATCTCGTCGAGCGACTTCGGCCTGTCCTTCTTCTTGGGCGCGGAGTAGTAATAGAGGTTCTGGTAATCGATCGGGCCGTAGCTCACCCGCGCCCAGCGCGGCTCGCGCATGGTGAGCCAGCGGCGATAGGCGTCGAGCCGCCAGGCGAGCATCCACTCGGGCTCGTTCTTCTTTGCCGAAATGAAGCGGACGATGTCTTCGGAAAGCCCTTTGGGGGCCTTGTCGGATTCGATGTCCGTGACGAACCCATACTTATACTGGTCGACGTCGATACGGCGGACCTGATCGACGGTCTGCGGTGCGGCCGGCATTCTTCCCTCCGCTGCGGTTTCAAGGACCGCGGGTTGGATCGGTCGGTTATGGTCGTTCTAGCCTGCTTGGCCTGAGCCTCGCGGTTCCTTTAGGCGGCGATGCCTTGCGACTGCTTAAGTAATGATCCCGACAGCTTAATCCAAGCTTCGATAAAGCGATCGACGTCCGATTCCGTGGTCGTCGGCCCGAGGCTGACGCGCACGGCGGCGCGCGCGAGCTGCGGTGGAACTCCCATGGCCGCGAGCACGTGCGAGGCCTGAACCTTCCCGGAGGAGCAGGCCGCGCCCGCGGACACAGCGACCCCTTCGAGGTCGAAAGCGATGACGGCGGTCTCAGCCTTCATGCCTGAAGCCCCGAACAGCGTCGTATTGGGCAGCCGCTCGGCCTCAATGCCGAAAATGACAACCTCGGGCGAAGCCACCTTGAGGCCGCTCTCGAGGCGGTCGCGCAGCGCCGCCATGCGCGCGGCATCCGCAGCGAGAGCGGTGCGGGCGGTCGCCGCCGCCGCGCCGAAGCCGGCGATCCCCGGCACGTTCTCGGTACCGGCGCGCGCGCCGCGCTCCTGCCCGCCGCCGGTGATGAGCGGCTTGACAGCATCAAGCCCGGTGCGCGCGATCAGCGCGCCCACGCCCTTCGGGCCGCCGATCTTGTGTGCGGACAGGGTAAGGAGATCGGCACCCATGGCGCCGATATCGCACGCGATCCGACCCGCGGCCTGGACCGCGTCGACATGCAGGAGGCCGCCCGCTGAGTGGACGAGGCGCGCCGCCTGCGAGACGGGCTGGACGATCCCGGTTTCGTTGTTGGCGGCCATGATCGACACGAGCACTGGGCTCCCGAGCGCAGCTAGGCCCTGTTCGAGCGCCGCAAGGTCGATTTGACCATCCCCGCTCACCGGCAAACGCTCGACGCCTCCAGCGGGGAACCGACCGCCCGCGAGCACCGAGGGATGCTCGATCGCGGAGGCTAGAAGTCGCTGACGCGGCTCCCTAGGCACGAGCGCCAACATGTTGGCCTCGGTACCGCCGGAGGTGAACACGACGTTGCGGGGCTCGGCGCCCACCAGCGCGGCGACTTGTTCGCGCGCCTGCTCGACCAGCCGGCGCGCGGCGCGGCCCTCCCCGTGCACCGAGGACGGGTTGCCATTAACCTCGAGCGCGGCGAGCGCGGCGGCCCGCGCCTCGCCGCGCAGCGGGGCGGTTGCATTCCAATCGAGGTAGATGCGCTCGGTCATGGCCATCGATTAACGCGGGCCGAGGGGCTGGCGCAATGCACCCAAAAGCCTCCGAAACCCTTGCTTTTTGCCCCCGCACCCATGCTAGAAAGCGCCCGCCGGCGACCGCCGCTCGGCGCCGGCGACGCCGCTTGCCAAAATCTGGAATGGTTCTAAATACTTACGTGTGCTCGCCGTAGCCGTCAAGCGCGCTCAAGCGGACGCGCCCGCGAGTCGCGATCAAGTTCCAACCGAGGTTGCAATGCCCGAGGTTATCTTCACCGGCGCCGCTGGGCGCATTGAGGGCCGTTATCACCCTGCGCGCCAGCGCAACGCCCCGATCGGCATCGTGCTCCACCCCCACCCGCAGTTCGGCGGCACGATGAACCATCAAATCATCTACCAAATCTATTATGCCTTTGCGCACCGGAACTTTTCCGTCCTGCGCTTCAATTTCCGGGGCGTGGGGCGCAGCCAGGGCTCCTTCGATCACGGCCAAGGCGAGCTCTCGGATGCGGCCTCGGCGCTCGACTGGGCACAGTCCATCAATCCCGAGGCCAGAAGCTGCTGGATCGCCGGCTTTTCCTTCGGCGCCTGGATCGGCATGCAGCTGCTCATGCGCCGGCCCGAGATCGAAGGGTTCATCTCGATTGCACCGCCCGCCAACCTCTACGATTTCTCCTTCCTGGCGCCGTGTCCTTCCTCTGGCATGATCGTTCATGGCGACAAGGATGCC